>OLRW01000694.1_pt1 | contig 26017 bp, 20 predicted proteins | sample 1672701 | NCBI WGS metagenome assembly OLRW01 (sample SAMEA3136715, study PRJEB25190) | human gut metagenome | biome: human gut; feature: human-associated habitat; material: faeces | place: Austria | collected 2013
TTTGACATATTCATGTCAAAACACCTCGCGGGACAGTGGCTACTGAATAGTTACGTATGGCTGTTCTATATACCTGTAACGCTCAAAAACATTCGTAATATGCACGTTTTACTTTGGAGAATGGCTACTTACTCATGTTTTTGATCCTGATATTTCGTATAAAAGAAAAATATATACTGAAAAATAAAAATGGAACCTGACAATTCAAAAAATGAATGCCTGGTTCCATTTTTTTGCATTGCACGAGACCTTGACGACTACCGCGCCAACGAGTCAAATTCGCGAAGCGTTCAACGATTAAGCAAAGGTTTTAATAAAGCAGCCATCCTCTGTCCAGGCCTTCCATTCTTCCTTCACATCTTCATTCGGATCTCCCTGCTTCATAAAGCTCGTCCAGCAGGTCACCATTTTCTCAGACAGTGCATGATCCTCATCGGTCATCGGGCGCCAGCAACGGTTCAGAGTTCCGAAGGTGTACCACAGTTCCGAAGAGTGGAAAGCACCGTCATCACTACCCGGCAGATCATGGCAGAATTCATAGAGATATACCGGAAGATTCTGCTTCCGGCAGGCATTTGCAAAAGAGACGGCAGCAGTGAAGAACCCACCCGCTCTGTGGGAAGCACCCTCCGGAATAAACAGATCATCCTTGGTAACACCCATCAGATAGGGGATATGGGCCATGCCCCCTTCTTTTGTCAGAACATCCGGAGTATCCGGAAGTACATGACCGTCGACGACCGGACGAAACGGAAGGGATGGGTACAGAGTCATCAGTTCATCGGATTTGTCCAGCAGGTCTTCTGCGGGGAGTCTGCGTAACTCTTCGATAGAAGAAACACCGCACAGTTCATAGAACTTATCCGTTACCGCCTGCGCCTGTGCTTTGGTAAATACCATTGGAGACGGAAAACAGGCAATGCTTCCGCTCTGAAGGATAGCCTGATGGATCATCGGTGTGGCCAGCGGAGAAAATGTGAGTACATGTGAACTCATGGCTCCGGCGGACTGGCCCATGATTGTGATGTTATCCGGATTCCCACCGAAGGCAGCGATATTTTCAGAGATCCACTCCAGTGCGGCAATCTGGTCGAGCAGTCCCTGGTTGCCGCTGAAACCAAGTTCCTTTTCCTGTTTCTGATCATAAAGGAAACCAAACACGTTGACGCGGTAAGAAATAGTCGCCAGGATCACACCTTTTTTTGCATAAGCTTCCCCATCAAACTCCAGTTCTGTGGAAAACCCATGTTCAAAGCCACCCCCGTGAATCCATACTGCTACCGGAAGTTTTTCAGAAGCAGTATGTGCCGGCGTCCAGATGTTCAGATACAGACAGTCTTCAGAAATCGGAAAATGAAAGTCCGGGTTATCATAGAATTCTTTCTGATATAAACCGTCCGGGTCGGTGAAATGCTGCATGGGGATGGAACGGAAAGTAAACGCATCATAAGCTTCTTTGAAGCCTTCCGGTTTTTGAGGTGGTGCAAAACGAAGAGCACCTGTGGGAACCTTTGCAAATGGAATGCCCCGAAAAACAGAATATCCATCTTTCTGAATACCGTTAATAGTTCCATAATTACTTGATACAGTTGTTAAAGTTGCCATTGGATAACCTCCTTGTTATCTCCGTTACGTTATTTTATAAAATGAAATGATTCAATATATAAATTAATCATAGGATAAATCCGCAAAAAGTACCAGTAGTAAAAATACACAAAGATAGAAATTGAGAATTGGGAAAAAAGCTGTATAAACGGGGGCAATTGAACAGTGAAATAATTTAGCCAGCAGAGGAATGAAAATTTGAACACATATTGATACTTGGAGATATGCGAAAAAATCAAATTGAAACCCATAGATTTTATTGATTGATTCATATAAAATGAAACGGTTCAAAGATAAAGAAGATAAAAACTAAATAGGAAAATGGAAGGAAAGGTAAAAATGCACAAAAAGTAACCGGTAACTTTGATCAAAAATCACAATTGCTTTGTACAAGATGTTGTAGTATAGTAAATACAACGAAAGGAACTACGAAGTAACGAAAATGAACCGTTTCAAAGTAGCAAAGTGCATAAACTATTTTAGGAGGATATCTGATATGAAAAGAAAAGTAGTTGCAGCAGTATTAACAATGGCAATGGCAGGAAGCCTGCTGGCAGGATGCGGAAGCTCTTCTTCCGATGACTCTTCTTCCAAGAGCGAAACCACAACAACAGATGAAAGCGGAAGCAGTGATTCCACAGCCAGCGCGCGTGAAGATTTCAGCGGTGTATCTATCACCATGCTGAACACAAAGAGTGAGATCGAATCTCAGCTGGAAGCTGCCGCTGAACAGTGGGGTGAACTGACAGGAGCAAAACTGGAAGTTTACACCATCGGTAGTGGTACACCTTCTCAGGAAGTATCTGCAAGATACGCAGCAAAGAATGCACCGACACTGATCATGTGTGACCCACAGGACGTTGCTTCTATCTGCGAAGAAAAAGGCGTAGATCTGAGTGATGAATCCTGGGCAGCAAATGGTGGTACACAGTATGGTATCACAGGTAATGACGGAAAACTGTACAGCTTCCCATTCTGTATCGAAGGCAGAGGTATGATCTACAACAAAACAGCAATCGAAGATACTCTGGGAGAAGACTGGGATCCGGCTTCTGTAACAAACATGGATGACTTCGAAGCACTGCTGAAAAAACTGGTAGACAACGGTATGGAAAGCCCGGTGGCTCTGAACCAGGAAGACTGGAGCAATGCAGGACATTACTTCACACAGGTATATGAAGAGCAGGACGGAACACTGACCGGTACAGAAAAGATTATGGAAGATCTGAGAAACGGAAGCGTAGATCTGATGTCCAACGAAAGATTTACTTCTCTGATGGATACCTACGATCTGTTGATGGAATATAACATCAATAAAGCAGATCCGCTGGCTGCTGATTACGATGAAAACGCTGCAGACCTGGCAGAAGGTGATGTGGCATTCTGGTTCAACGGAAACTGGGCATGGGCAGAGATTTCTGATTACATTGAAGACGATACTGAAATCGGAATCATGCCGGTACCGCAGAACGGAACAGAAGAAAATGCTAACGTAAATGATTACATCTGTGGTGGTGCTACCAAACAGGTTATGATCGATAAAGAATGTAACGATGAAAAACAGCAGGCAGCAGCAAAAGATTTCCTTGACTGGCTGGCAAACACAGCTGAAGGAAACAAAGTACTGGTTGATGATTGCTCTTTAGTACCTGCATTCTCCAACATCACAGAAGAAGCTACAAATATGCTGGGACAGAGTATCCAGAGATACACAGTAGAAGGAAAACTGTTTGATCAGCCTTCTAATTATCCTGGAGATCACTGGTCAGAAGTTGGTGCGATCATGCAGAAATATCTGGACAAACAGATCGACCGTGCCGAATTCGCAAAAGAAGTTCAGGATTACTGGACAAACCTTTCCGAATAATCAAAAAGGCAGATACATAATTGGTTGCTAGTTAAGAAGTTGCCGGGCAGAGTAATGAACACTGACCCGGCAACTGCTACTAAAAGAGGGAAAGAAAGGCAACGAGATGAATAGTAAAAAAGAAAACTTATGGAGCAAAATTTCCACGTTCCTGGTATTTGCAGGTCCTGCAACCTTCTCATTCCTGGCCGTGGTAATCGTACCATTCTTATATGGTGTATATCTGACATTTACAAGCTGGGACGGCGTATCCAGCAACAAACCTTTTGTAGGACTGAAAAACTATGCGGCAGTAGTTGCAGACAGCAGCTTCTGGCAGTCCCTGGGACTGACACTGCTGTATGTGGTAGTTTCCGTAATACTGGTAAACGTGGTCGGATTTTTACTGGCACTGCTGGTAACCGGAAAAATTAAAGGAAAGAATTTCTTCCGTGCCGGATTCTTTACCCCGAACCTGATCGGTGGTATCATCCTTGGTTATATCTGGCAGTTCGTATTTAACAAAGTTATTGTTTACTTTGGTGATGCACTGAACGTTACCGTTCTGCAGAAATCCATGCTGTCAGGAAGTGCCTCTGCATTCGCAGCACTGGTACTGGTAACAATATGGCAGTTCTCCGGTTACATGATGTTAATTTATATCGCAGGTCTGACCGGTGTATCCGAAGACCTGAAAGAAGCAGCCAAGATCGATGGCTGTAACGAATCTCAGACAACAAGATATATCGTACTTCCGCTGATGAGAGCATCTTTCACGATCTGTATGTTCCTGACCATCACCAGATGTTTCATGATCTACGATGTGAACCTGTCCCTGACAGAAGGTGGTCCTTACGGATCTACTGTTATGGCTGCCATGTATGTATTTCAGAAAGCCTTTTCTGCAAAACAGTATGGTGTCGGACAGACAGAAGCAATCATCCTGTTTATCTTTACAGCGGTTATTGCAGTATCTCAGACAATCATCAACAAACGGAAGGAGGTTGAAGCATAATGGAAGGACAGGAAAAGACAGTAAGAGGCATCAAAACGTTCCTGAAAACACTGGTAACTGTAGTGCTGTTTATCATCTATATGTTCCCGTTCTACATGATCGTGCTGAATGCCTTCAAACACAAACGTGATATTATCAAAATGCCATTGAGCTGGGGTGGTAAAAGAGGTTTTACAACAGATAACTTTGTAGATGCTTTCCAGCAGATGAACTTCATGAACATCCTGAAGAACTCCCTGATCATTACCTGTGTGAGTGTGTTCCTGATCATTCTGTTCTCCTCCATGGCAGCTTACATCTTCGTAAGAAAAGCATGGAAGATCAACCAGATCATCTTCATGGTAATGCTGTTTTCCATGGTAATCCCGTTCCAGGTAGTTATGATCCCGCTGATCTCTATCTACGGTGGAACATTTGGAATCCTGAATCATAGAGCAACATTGATATTCATGCATCTGGGCTTCTCGGTATCTATGGCGGTATTCATGTTCCATGGATTTATCAAAGGCGGTGTACCGATCTCACTGGAAGAGGCAGCACAGATTGACGGAGCAGGAAGACTGAGAACATTCTTTCAGATTGTGTTCCCTCTGTTAAAACCGACCACAGCAACACTGGTTATCCTGTATGCCCTGTCTCTGTGGAACGATTACCTGCTGCCGAGCCTGATCCTGACAGATAAATCTCTGTACACGATCCCGATCGCAACCAAGCTGTTCCAGGGAACATATAGCAATGATATGGATCTTCTGATGGCGGCACTGGTTATGGCAATCATCCCGGTAATCATCCTGTATATCGCATTACAGAAATATATTATTGCTGGTGTAGTTGCCGGTGCAGTAAAATCATAATAAAGCGGTACTGAAAGGTGAGTGTATCTGAATCTGATAAAGAAAAGATACACTCACCTTTTCTTATATAAACGGAAAGACGTTGGGGTCAAAAGGTATTTTACCCCCCCTTTGATACCGGATTGATCCGTACTTCGTACTCTCACGATCCTGGTATCATAGAAAATAGAGTGCATAACAATACATAGACAATACGAGAAAATAATTCTCTAATAAAAATAGATATAGCCTTTTCAGGTTCCGATGAAGGACGCGTCATGTCAGAAACTTGCAGTGTCGAACTTGAGTATCTGATAGGATGGTGTGGAGGAGGAAAATCAAATGGTAACAATCAAAGACGTTGCACGGGATGCCGGTGTATCGGTGGGAACCGTGTCGAACGTACTGAATGGAGGACGTGTCAGTGAAGCGAGGAGAAAGCTGGTAGAAGCGTCCATAGAAAAACTGGGGTATCAGGTGAATACTCTGGCAAAGGGAATGCGGATGCAGAAGACCGATTATGTGGTTGTCATTCTGCCGAATCTGATCAATCCGTATTTTGCACTGTTGCTGGATGCTCTGGAAAGCGAATTGTCAGCAGTCGGAAAACAGGTACTGCTATGCCTGTCCGGTGATGATGCCGAACGGGAAGTGGCATTTATGGATATGGCAAAACAAAATAAAGTTGACGGAATCATTGGTGTGACTTACAGTAAGGTAGAAGAGGAACGGATCGAAAACATGGCTTTTGTTTCCATCGACCGTCACTACAAATCACACATCCCATGTGTGGCAGGAGATAACTGGCAGGGCGGCTGGCTTGCAGCAGAGAATCTGCATAAAAGAGGATCCACCAACCTGTTGTGCTTTATGACAATGTCATCCGTAGACAGTGAAGTCCGAAAAAGAAGAGTCGGTTTTACTGAATATTGTATGGAACATGATCTTTCCTGTAACAGTGTGGAAATGTCAGAAAAACAGATTGTTTCGGTCTATGAATCCTACGGATCCAGAAAACTGATCCACAATATGCTGCGGGCTTATATTTCCCCTTCCATGGGAGAACATTCCATTGATGGAATCTTTACCAGTTCGGATCACCTCGCAACGATTGTACGGGAAGAACTCGAAGAGATGGGAAAACGGGTTCCGGAAGATATCCAGATTATCGGATACGATGGTCTGCAGTTTTTAAATCAGGGGAAACCAATCGTATCGAGCATTGCGCAGCCGGTGCATGAGATTGCAAAAGAGGCTGTAAGGTGCCTGAACGAACTGATCGCGAATGGAAAAACAGAAGGAAATACAAAGATTCCGGTGAGCTTTCAGGAGGGATCGACAACGAAAACGCTTGTGACAGAAGAAAAATAATGGAGGACTTGAGATGATAAAGTGGCTGGAAGATGCAGTGTTTTATGAGGTATATCCACAGAGTTTCCGCGACAGCAACGGAGACGGAATCGGGGATATCCCGGGAATTACAGAAAAATTAGAGTATATTCAGGAACTGGGCTGTAACGCCCTGTGGATCAATCCCTGTTTTACCTCACCGTTTTACGATGCGGGATATGATGTGGAAGATTATTATAGCGTGGCTCCGCGGTATGGAACCAATGAAGATCTGAAAAAATTATTTGAAGCGGCACACCAAAGAGGGATGCACGTACTTCTGGATCTGGTGCCGGGACATACCGCTGTGACACATCCGTGGTTTCAGGAATCGATGAAAGCGGAGAAAAATGAATATACCGACCGCTATGTATGGACCGACAGTCTGTATAAACGAATGGAAGATGTCAAAGGAATCGTCAGTGTCCTGCGTGGCATCTCCCCACGTCCGGCCAGCTGCGGCGTCAACTGTTTTTCCACGCAGCCGGCGCTGAACTATGGATTTGCTAATATTACCGATGCCGGCTGGCAGCAGCCGACCGATGCGCCGGGACCGATGGCTACCAGAGAAGAACTGAAAAACATCATGCGTTTCTGGCTGACACTTGGCTGTGACGGTTTCCGTGTGGATATGGCCGGTTCGCTGGTGAAAAACGATGAAGATAAAAAAGAGACGATCCGCCTGTGGCAGGATGTGCGGGCATTTTTGAATAAAGAATTCCCGGAAGCGGCGCTGGTATCCGAGTGGGGAAAACCGGAGGTGGCACTGGAAGCGGGATTTGATATGGACTTTTATCTGCATTTTGGAGATACCGGTTATATGGATCTGTTCCGGGGAGATCATCCTTATTTTGGTGGAGATCCGGAGAGTGATATCTCTGTATTTGCAGGGATCTTTGCAAAAAATCAGGAGAATCTGCGGGGGAAAGGCATGATGTGTATGCCAAGCGGCAATCACGATATGGCCCGGATCTCTTATCAGCTGGATGAAGAGCAGCTGCGTCTGGCCTATGGATTTATCTATGGTTTTCCGGGAGCACCGTTCTTATATTATGGCGATGAGATCGGGATGCGTTATATCCCGGATATGATCTCTGTGGAAGGCGGTTACGAGCGTACCGGTTCGAGAACCCCGATGCAGTGGTCGAAGGGAGTCAACGGAGATTTTTCCAGTGCACCGTCCCGGATGTTATATATGGCGATGGATCCGGACACCGACCGTCCGGACGCGGAAAGCCAGATGGCGCAGGAAGACAGCTTATATCACTGGATCCAGCGGCTGATCGCACTCAGAAAAGCGTATCCGTGCTTTGAAAATGACGGGTATGCGGAATTTGTCAAGGCGGAAAAAGGATGCTCTCCGATCGTGTTAAAAAGAGAAAAAGAAGGAAGCTGCGGATACGTGGTGCTGAATCCGTTCGATCAGCCACTTTTTGTTGAAGACTTCGGCATCGATCAGACCGAACAGTTGATCTGCCGTGGAGGGGCACCGAAAAAGACAGAAGATCATCAGCTGGAGATCGCTGCAAAGAGCATGGCCTGGCTGCTTGTAAAATAAAAGGAGGAATGAAATATGCCACAGATGCACTGTAATTTTTTTTCCTACTCCCTGGGACACGGAGTAGATCTTACGATCACCCTGCCGGGGGTAAGTCCCTGTGATATGGATGATCCGGCTTTATTAACACATCAGATGCCGGAAAAATTCCCGGTGTTATACCTCTTACACGGCCATGGAAATGATTATCTTTCCTGGCAGCGTTTTACCTGCGTCAGCCGTTATGCGGAAGAGTACCGGATCGCGGTAGTCTCGGTATCGGTAGGAAATACCCTGTACATGGATACCATCTACGGAGAAAAATACTATGAATTTATCGGAAAAGAGGTTCCGGAATTCGTGAAGGCATATTTCCCGGTCACAGACCGGCCGGAACACACGTATATTGCCGGTGCGTCCATGGGCGGCTACGGAGCACTTGTCCATGCGATGAAAGATACCGAGCAGTATCGTGCGGTCGGTGCTTTTTCACCGGCAACGGTATGGGCGAAAGATCTGGAAGAAAAAGTAGGCCATAAGTTCCCGGAACCGATGGATCTGTACCAGATCATCCGTGACGATGTGGATGCGGGTAAGAAGCTGCCGGATATCTTCTTCTGTGTGGGAAACAACGATTTCCTGATTGAATCGGTGGACCGTTTTGAAGAATATCTGAATGAATTAAAGATCGACCACCGCTTTGACCGGGTGGATGGTTATGAACATGAATGGAGATTCTGGGAGCTGGAACTGCCGGAATTCCTGGACTGGCTGCCGCGGACCGACAGTTACGCGAAAATGGGTAAACATAAGATGTAAAGGATACCAGGGGAACAATCCGGTATCATATGACAGGAGGAACTTTCATGAATTTTGATGCATTCGAGAAAAAAGCAAAGGAACTGGGTGTGCTGGGGATCGTTGTGACGAAGGACGGCAAAGAGATCGGAAAGAAACTGTGGGATGAACAGTGCAGAAGAAATGTATATTCTGCAAGTAAAAGTTTCACTTCCACAGCTGTGGGAATCGCAGTAAAAGAAGGTCTGCTATCCCTGGATGAAAAACTGGTGGACTGTTTTGCCGAAGATCTTCCGGAAACTGTCAGTGACAATCTGGCAAAGGCAACAGTAAAAGACCTTTTGACTATGTGTCTCGGACAGGAAAAAGCAGAACTGATGGGTGCACAGCGTCCGGTTTACGAGGAAGAGGACTGGGTAAAGATGAGTCTTGCCTTCCCGTTTGTCTACGAGCCGGGCACAAAGTTTGTATACAATAACGTAGGTCCGTATCTTGCAGGTGTTCTGGTAGAGCGGAGAGCCGGATGTGATCTGGTATCCTACCTGTATCCGCGGCTGTTCAAACCGCTGGGCATCGCCCGTCCGACCTGGGAGCTGGATTCCTATGGTCATGTCTTTGGTGCCGGCGGACTTTTCCTGACAATGGACGAACTCCATAAACTGGGACTTCTCTATCTGCAGAACGGAAACTGGAACGGAAAACAACTGGTACCGGAAAACTGGGTAAAGGAAGCCACCAGCAAACAGGTGGAAAACGACAAAGACAGCTTCGGCTATGGCTATCTGTTCTGGGGCGGCAGGGAAAACACTTTCCGAGCCGACGGAAAATATTGCCAGTGGTCCATCATCAGTCGGGAGAAAAACGCGGTTATCACTGTTATCGCAGAATGCCGCAGAGACCAGGAACTGATGGATGCGGTGTTTACGGAGGTATTTCCGCAGGTATAAACGGATACATATGGAAAATGAAAGTAAGCAGGAAAACGGAGAGCGTTTTTTGCTTCCTTTTGAATATATAATAGAAAATCTTACAACGAGTCCAATGCTGAACTATTTTAAGAATAGTATTATAATCACAGTAGGAGTTTTAATTCCGTTACTGTTGATCAGTTTTATGGCAGGGTTTGCGTTGAGTAAGATCCAATTCAGGGGAAATAAGAAGATTTTGTCTTACTTTTTACTTGGATTGATGCTTCCGTTTCAGGTTGCATTGATTCCGTTATTCACTATTTTTAGTAAGATGGGAATCCTCAACACCTATCCGGCAGTCATTTTGCCACAGATTGCGTTCTCTCTGTCATACTCGATTCAGCTGTTTTATTCATTCAGTAAATTCCTGCCGGATGAGATTATCGAGGCTGCAATCATTGATGGGTGTTCACCGATGCGGACATTTTTCAAGATTGTATTTCCGATGTCGACGAACTCGCTGCTGACGGTAGCAACGATGCAGGGTGTCTTTACATGGAATGATTTTATCAATGCCTATACGTTTACGAGATCTACCAATATGAAAACTGTTACGTTGGGGCTGAACGACTTTGTCGGTTTTATGGGAACTACAGACTGGGGTGCTACATTTGCGGCAATTACCGTCACTGTGTTACCGACATTTTTGTTTTATTTCTTTACGAATAAGTACATGCTCAGCGGTTTGACCGCCGGAGCAGTCAAAGGATAATTTTATATGCCTGCGGGCAGGAAAGAGAGGAAAATCATGAAAATTTATTATCAGCATCCAAATACCTGGTTTGGCGATTGCATGCCTTTTGGAAAGGATGATACATTCTATCTGTTCCACCAGAGAGATACCAGAGTCCCGTGTCCTTTTGGAGAACCATTTGGCTGGGATCTGGCAACCACAAAGGATTTTGTGACTTATGAGGATTGCGGTGTGGCGATTCCGAGAGGAACGGATGAAGAACAGGATCAGTTCATTTTTGCCGGAAGCATCTGTGAAGACAGAGAAGGAAAGTATCATGCGTTTTATACCGGTTACAACAGAGATTATCCAAAACAGGGAAAACCATCTCAGGTACTGATGCATGCGGTCAGTGAGGATCTGAAACACTGGACAAAGACGCAGGATGCAGTGACCTTTGTTCCGCAGCCGGGATATGATCCGGATGACTGGAGAGATCCGTTTGTACTGTGGGATGACGAATCTGAAAAATATATTCTGATCCTGGGGGCACGTCTGGAAGGAGACAAGCATAAAACAACAGGAAGAACCGTTTATTTTACATCAGATGATCTTGCAGACTGGGAGTTTCAGGGGGATTTCTGGGCACCGGATCTGTTTACCATGCATGAGATGCCGGATCTTTTCAAGATGGGAGACTGGTGGTATCTGATCACAACAGAATATTCCCATGCATCCACACAGGTGTACCGTATGGCAAAAAGCCTGAAAGGACCTTGGATCGCACCGGATGACGATGCTTTTGACGGAAGAGCTTATTATGCAGGAAGAACCTTCATGCTGAACAATCAGAGGATTCTGTTTGGATGGGTTCCGACACGTGCCAACGAGACGGACAGTGCAAATCTCTGGTACAGACCGGAGGCAGATAAAGAAGATTTTATCTGGGCAGGAACTTTTGTCGCACATGAACTGTATCAGAGAAAAGACGGCACTTTAGGCTGCCGGATCCCGGATACGGTATGGAATGCATTTAAGGATGAGAAAAAGCTTGATGATGTAAAACTGGAAAAAGAATCAGGAAGAGCATTACAGCATGTAGTAACGAAGACCGGTGACTGCTATCGATACGAAGCAGATGTTACATTTGCTGAGGGAACACGTGGATTCTCCGTTGGCGTGCGTGCGCAGGAAGCGGATGATGAATTCTATTCCTTTACATTTGAATGCCCGAAGGATCGTGTGATCTTCGAGAAATCTCCGAACTGGCCGTGGCCGCAGATGAACAATATGGGACTGGAACGTCTGATTCGTCTGGTTCCTGGAAAGAAATATCATGTACAGATTATCGTGGATGATACGATTGCTACACTGTATGTGGACGGAGTTGCTATGAATACCCGCATGTATACAAATCCTGGGGAGGGAATCTGCCTGGGAGTTACAGATGGAAGTGCGGTATTTGAGAATCAGAGTATTGCATATCTGTAAAACATATTTTGAAATAAAAGAAAAGAGATCCACCAGATTTTTTCTGAAAATCTGGTGGATCTCTTTGGGTATCAGAATGAATCCTGTCAGGAACTCACACCGTCCGTAAAAACTCTTCCATCACATCCATCGCCGCCCCATAAGCCGCCGCTCCGGTCTGATAAGTACATAGTTTTACGAAACTTCCATCGTCTTCGAAGGTATTGTGTTCGGCAACCAGCCGGCGGATCGTATCGAGCCAGGGGGAGAGGAAACTTCCGACGTAGCCGCCGAGGACAATGTCGTAGTCGAGGATCATATGCAGATTATTGATGACGACAGCCAGATGTTTCAGATAGGTGTCCCAGACAGAACGATAGTCCGGGTTGTTCTGCTGAAGTCCGAGAAAGAAATCTTCCAGCCGTCCGCCGGACAGATCCGAGAGGAGTCTGGCGGAACAGTAGGCATCGACGCAGCCGGTTTTTCCGCAGTAACATGGTTTTCCATCGGGAATCAGAGTCATGTGACCGGCTTCTCCACAGCGGAAAGCATCGCCCGGAAGCAGATTGCCATCGTGAAAGATGGCACCGCCCACGGTGTTACTCAGAGAAAGATAAAAGAAGGAGGAAGGCAGATCCGAACCGATGCCTTCCGCAAAAGCACCTGCATTTGCATCGTTTAAAAAGGTACAGTGCCATGGGAAATACGATTGTATTTCCGAAAAAAGCAGATCCCGCACACCGAGGGCATGGGAATACGTGATCATTTTCTGTACCGGATCGACGATTCCTGGAAGAGAGATGCCAAGACCGAGGATCTGTTCAAGAATCCGCTCCACCCCTACACCAAGGGTCTGCTGGATGCTGTGCCCATCCCCAGCCTGAAGGCCAAAAAGCTTTCCACCGAGGTCATGCGCGGCGAACTGACAAGCCCTGTGGACCCGGCTCCCGGCTGCCGTTTTGCGGCCCGCTGTCCCTATGCAACAGATGCCTGCCGCGGCAGGGATATCCCCTTGAAGGAAGTGGAACCCGGCCACTTTGTCAGCTGCACACGCTTTTGAGAACACGGAAAGGCGGGAAGATCGATGACTGAGAAAGAAAAAAAGGCTGCTGCCGAGCAGAAGCAGCGTGAGATGGAAGAGATGATGCGGCAGGCGCAGGAGAGCTACCGGCAGGAATATGCCAGTATGCCCTACGACGGCCCGGTCTATGGCTGCCGCCGGGAGGAGCTGATGCTGCCCATGCAGGACGGAGCGAGGCTCTATACCGAGATCTTCAAACCGGAGGGGCTTGCACAGTTCCCTGTGCTGATCCAGCGCAGCTGCTATCCCAATCAGCAGCCGCTGTATGAGATCAACGGAGCAGAACTGACCCGCCGGGGCTACGGCTATGTAATCCAGACCTGCCGCGGTACGGGCAAGAGCGAGGGACATTGGAAACCCAACGTCAATGAGCGCCCGGATGGCCGCGATACCCTGCAGTGGCTCAACGACCAGCCCTGGGCAGAGAGCATCGGCTATTTCGGAGCCAGCTATTTGGCCCTGACCGGCTGGGCCATTGCAGACATCGTTCCACCCAAGGTCAAGGGAATGATGCTGACGGTCTATGGCACCGACCGTTTCAAATCGGCTTATGAAAAGGGGCTGTTCCGCCACGATGTGCTGACTGGCTGGGCAATGCAGAATGCAGGCCATCCGGTCACAGCGGACTATCTGGAAAGCTGCCGCTTCCGTCCCCACGACAAGGTGGATGAAGCGCTGTGGGGTGGAAAGTTGGACTGGTATCAGGACTGGATCCACGCCACCCGCCGCACAGATGCCTACTGGCAGCAGGGCTGGTGGAAGCTGTTAGCCGATGTGCCCGGAAATACCAAGGTTCCGGTGTATATCATCGATGCATGGTACGATCACCATTTTGGCAGTGCCATCAACACTTATGCCTCTCTGGCCCCTGAGACCAAAGAGCACAGCTGGCTGGATATCGGCTGCTGGAATCATATGTCCCAGCCCTGCATTGCGTGGGGCGAACAGCACAATCTGGAAAACGGCGACATCCACCGGATGCTGGAATGGTTCGATCTGTTGCTGAAGCAGAAAAAACAGCCGGAAAAGCGGGTGCGCACCTATGTGATGCGGGAGGACCGCTGGAAAACGCTGGAGGCATGGCCTGCCCCTGTGAGCCGGATTGAAAAGCTTTATCTGGGTGAAACAACTCTGAATGCCGAGCCGGCAGAAGGGGAGCGTACCTTTGTGTATGACCCGGAGACCCCCGTGCCCAGCCATGGCGCAGAAAGCGTTCTGACCACCATTGCCGAGGCGGGCAGCCTACTGCAGCCGGAGCCGGACTATCGGCCCGATGTGGTCAGCTTCGTCAGCGCTCCGTTGGAAAAAGCACTGCCCATTTGTGGGCAAATCAAGGTGCACCTGAATGTCTCGACCGATGTGGATGATACTGCCTTCACTGCCAAGCTGATGGAAGTGTTCCCGGATGGCAGGGCCTATAACATCCGGGGCGGCATCACCACCATTGTTGCCGACCTGCCGGAGGGTCAGACCTATACTCCCGGTCAGACAGCAAAGGTCTGTGTGGAGATGTGGGATATGAACTGGACGGTACAGCCCGGCAGCTGCCTGCGGCTGGATGTCTCTTCTTCCGACTTTCCGCAGTACGCCGTTCACAGCAATTACGAAGGAGTCTGGTCTGAACAGGGAAAGACCCGCATCGCCCACCAGAAGATCTTGCTGGGGGAGGGCAGCTTTGTAGAACTGCCCCTGCACGAGAACTGAGAGAAAGGAACCAAGACCATGACGGAACAGGAACGAAATGTCCATCTGAACGAACTGCGGCAGCAGGAGAGCCAACGGGAAAAGCAGATCAAGCGGGAGCGGTTCCGCCGCCTGAATCCTTATGTAAAGAAAGGAGCGGTGGTGTTTGCCGGTTCCAGCCTGATGGAACAGTTTCCGCTGTATGAGTTTTTGCAGGACGATGATCTGCACTGCACCTTGTACAACCGGGGCATCGGCGGCTTTACCACCACCGAGCTGCTGGAGGCCATGGACGAGTGCATCCTTGAACTGCAGCCTGCGCACCTGTTCCTGAACATCGGCACCAATGACCTGAACGGCCCGGACTACGACCGCGCCACCATGCTGGGCCGGTATGAGGAGATCGTGCAGCAGATCCGGAAAAAACTGCCCGAAACAAAGCTCTACCTGCTGGCCTATTATCCGGTAAACCCCACCGTGGCCGAAGATCCGGGCCTGATCGAATGCTTCCGCTGGCGCACCAATGAGCGCATCCGGGAGGCAAGCGAGGGCGTGCAGGCATTGGCTCGGAAATACGGAGCGGAATTCCTCGACCTGAACAAGGACCTGTACGATGCTGCCGGAAATCTGAAAGCGGAGTACACCATTGAGGGAATGCACCTGTATGCCAACGGCTACTGCCCTGTGATGGATGCTCTGCTGCCGCTGCTGCGCAAAATCGGAGAAGAACAGGGAGGAAAGCAATGACCGGAGTCTTTGGTGTTGTTCTGGGTCAGATCCTTCTGATGTTCCTCTATCTCATCATAGGTTATGTGCTTTATCGTACCGGACTGATCACCCAGGAAGGCAGCAAGGCACTGGCTCACCTGCTGTTATATTGCGTGCTGCCCTGTGTTGTGCTAAAATCATTTTGTATTGAGTATTCGGCAAAGGGAGCTGTGGAATTGGCTGTCAGCATTGCGGCAGGTGCCGGGGTGCTGCTGCTCTCCATGGCGGTGTCGTGGCTCTTTTTCCGCAAAGACCCCATGGCGCAGATCGGTGTGGCTTTTTCCAATGCCGGGTTCATGGGATTTCCGCTGGTCACAGCGGTGCTGGGTGGAGAAGCTGTGTTCTACGCAGCAGGCTTTGTGGCCCTGCTGAATGCTTTGCAGTGGACCTACGGCCAGGCAAAGCTTTCCGGGGACAAAAAGTACATCCAACTGGGGGCAGTGCTCAAAAATCCGCTGGTGCTCTCCCTGTTGGGCGGTGTGGTGCTCTACTTCTGTCGCATCCCGGTGCCGCAGTTCCTCCGCAACCCCATGGGAGCCATTGTAGGTATGAACGCTCCGCTTGCCATGATCGTGCTGGGGGTCTATCTGGCTAGGACCAACCTCAAAGCCATCTTTACCCGCCCCCGGCTCTACGTCCTTTCGGCAGTACGGCTGGTGGTGATCCCACTGCTGACGATCGCCTGTCTGATGATTCTTCCTGCCGGATGGCGGCAGATCGGCACGGTGCTCATCATTGTGAATGCGGCCCCCATCGGCAGCAACATCGCAGTATATGCCCAGCGTCTGGGGCTGGATTCTTCCTACGCTGTGCAGATGGTCTGCCTGAGCACCCTGCTGTCGCTGATCACGCTGCCAGTGATGCTCAGTGTGGCAGCGTTGTTCGGATTTGTCTGAAAAAGAAAGAAGGAAAAGGGTGAAACAGTATCTTTTGATCGACATCGGCGGAACCTTCATCAAATACAGCCTGACCGATGAACATGCAAAGAAAATCTCCGGCGGTAAGGTTCCGACACCGCTGACGAATATGGATGACCTTCTGGCGGTCATCGAGGGCTTCGCCGCTCCCCTTCAGGGACAGTTCGTGGGCTGCGCCATCTCTATGCCGGGCCGCATCGATACCAGAAACGGCATCGCCCATACCGGTGGAATGCTCAGTGCCTTTATGTGGGAGCAGCCCTTTGCTGCGCAGGTAGAGGCACGGCTGGGCGTGCCGGTGACCATCGCCAACGATGGCAAGTGTGCCGCAGCAGCGGAGGGTTGGACCGGTGCACTGGCCGGTGTGGAGAATGGCCTTGTGCTGGTGCTGGGCACCGGCATCGGCGGCGGCATCATCCTGAACGGGAAGGTGCTGATGGGCGCTCACGCCGCTGCAGGGGAAGTCAGCTGCCTTGTTTCCGATATGGCAGCCATGGAGGCAGAAACCTTTGAGATGGACAAGGTGGAAACTTTCTCGGATGCGCCCCTGTGGGCAGGCGCCGCCTCGGCGACAGGTTTGATCCGGGAATATGCCCGGCAGAAGAAACTGTCGCTGCAGGGCCCGCTGCCCACCGGCGAGGAGATCTTTGCGGCTTACAATGCCGGGGAACCGGAGGCACAGCAGGCCTTAAAAGTGTTTACCCGGCGGGTGGCCATTGGAATCGTCAGCCTGCAAAGCGTGCTGGATGTGGAGCGCGTTGCCATTGGTGGCGGCATCAGTGCGGCAGAGTCCCTGCTGCCTGCCATTCAGACCGAGCTGGACAGCCTGTTTGCGCGCTGCCCGGTGCTTCCCGTGCTGGAGCCGGAGTTGGTGCGCTGCCACTATGGCAACGATGCAAACATGATCGGTGCCCTGAAGCTGTTCTTTGAACAGAACCTCGCCTGAACCAGAACAAAATAGAATAGGAGTAGAAACTTATGAGCGTTTTCCGTGATGATTTCCTGTGGGGCGGTGCTTGTGCAGCCAACCAGTTCGAGGGCGCATGGGATGTGGATGGCAAAGGCCCCAGTGTCCCTGACCTGTGCACCAATGGCTCTCACACCAGCCCGAAATGGGTGACAACTGCTGTCCGCTCCGACCGGCTGTATCCCAGCCATGAGGCCATCGACTTCTACCACCACTACGAGGAGGACATTGCTCTCTTCGCCGAGATGGGCTTCAAGACCTTCCGCACCTCCATCAACTGGACCCGCATTTTCCCCACCGGTATGGAGACCGAGCCGAACGAGAAGGGCCTTGAATTCTATGACAAGGTCTTTGACTGCTGCAAGAAGCACGGCATCGAGCCGCTGGTCACCATCAGCCACTATGAACTGCCCTATGCGCTGGTGGAAAAGTACAACGGCTGGGCCAGCCGGGAACTCATCGAGTTCTATATGAACTACTGCAAGGCTATTTTTGAGCGGTACAAGGATAAGGTCAAGTACTGGCTGACCTTCAACGAGATCAACTGCGGCACCATGCCGATGGGCGCGATCCTGGAAACAGGCACCATCCGGGGCTTTGAAGGCCCTACCGACAAGGTGCCGGACAACAAGCAGGAGCGCTTTCAGGCGCTGCATCACCAGTTTGTGGCCAGTGCAGAGGCTGTTCGGTATGCCCACGACCACTACCCTCAGTTCAAGATGGGCTGCATGATCTGCTTTATCACCAGCTACGCACTGACCTGCGACCCGGCCGACGAGATCGCCAACCAGAAGGCCATGCAGATCAGCAACTGGTTCTGCTCTGATATGCATGTCCGCGGCGAGTATCCTTCTTACATGAAGCGCTATTTTGCCGAGAATAACATCACCATCCGGCAGGAGCCGGAGGATGCTGCCATCCTGAAGGCCGGTACTGTCGATTTCTACACCTTCAGCTACTATATGTCCAACTGCATCACCACCCACAAGGATGCCGATGATGTGGGCGGCAACATCATTGCTGGTAAGAAGAATCCTTACCTGAAAGCCTCCGACTGGGGCTGGCAGATTGATCCCATTGGTCTGCGCTACACTCTCAACGAGATCTACGACCGCTACCGCATTCCCCTGATGGTGGTGGAAAATGGCCTGGGCGCTTACGACAAGAAGGATGCCGACGGAAAGATCCACGACAGCTACCGCATCGACTACCTGCGTGCCCACATCGAGCAGATGGCCGAGGCTGTAAAGGACGGTGTAGACCTGATGGGCTACACCCCCTGGGGCTGCATCGATCTGGTGAGTGCCTCCACCGGTGAGATGGCAAAGCGATATGGATTCATCTACGTCAACAAGTTTGACGACGGCACGGGTGATCTGAGCCGCGAAAAGAAGGACAGCTTCTACTGGTATCAGAAGGTCATTGCCACCAACGGCGAAGATTTAGGATAACAAAAACAGACCTCCGGGTGCCATGTTTGCAGTACCGGGGGTCTGTCTTTTTGAAAGAAGGAGGTCATTTATGGAAAAGGCATTTTGCTGTGCGCCGGATTTTCCGGTGGTTCAGACAAATTACGGTCCGGTGCGGGGATATCGCTTCCGGGAGATCAGCAGCTTCAAGGGCATCCCGTATGGGCGGGCGGTGCGCTTCCATGCACCCCAGCCGCCCCAGCCTTGGGCAGAGCCGCTGGACGCTTCCAGTTACGGCTGCGTCTGCCCTCTGCTGAGCATCGACAAGCCCAGCGGCGAACTGCGTGTGCCCCACCGCTACTGGGTGCAGGATGAGGACTGCCTGAACCTGAACATCTGGACCCCGGCCTGCGATGCCCAAAAGCGGCCGGTGATGGTCTGGCTCCATGGCGGCGGATTTTTTGCCGGCTCGTCCATTGAGCAGGTGGCCTACGAGGGCGGAAACATGGCGCGGGAAGGGGACTGCGTGGTGGTGTCACTGAACCACCGGTTGAACATCCTGGGCTACTTGGATCTCTCCGATTTTGGGGAGGAGTACGCAAACTCCGGCAATGCGGGTGGGGATGATATCATCCTGGCACTGCAGTGGGTGCGGGACAATATGGCAGCGTTTGGCGGCGATCCCGGCTGCGTGACGGTATTCGGCCAGTCCGGCGGCGGAGCCAAAGTGACAACGCTGCTGCAGACCCCGGCAGCAGATGGCCTGTACCACAGGGCGATGATAATGAGTGGTGTGCTGGAAGGTTTGCTGAACGACAGTGTCGGCAGCGGCAGGGACTGTGTGCAGGCGCTGATGCAGGAGCTTGGCGTGCAGACAGCACAGCAGCTGGAAACTGTGCCCTACCACCAACTGGCGCAGGCTTACCGGAACGTCAGCCCGGCTCTGAAAGCAAAAGGCGCGAACGTGGGCCAAAGTCCCCACCCGAACCGCTTCTATCTTGGAGATCCGCTCCATAACGGCAGTGGGTTTCGGCCCGAGACTGCAGACGTTCCGGTGCTGATCGGTACGGTTTATTCGGAGTTCTACGGTTTCTTTGATGGACTGAAAGGAGTCGGCCCGGAGGAAGCAGTGGGCCTGTCTGCCGCAGAGACCCTGCGGGAGCAGTTCCGCACTGCCTACCCGCACCGCCCGGAGGAAGACCTGCTGCTGGCAGATACCAGCTTCCGCGCCCCCACGATCAAATATGTCCGGGAGCGTGCCAAGGCGGGCGGAAAGGTGTACAGTTATCTGTTTGATCAGGATTTCCCTCTGATGGGAAAAAGCACCCCGTGGCACTGTGCGGATATCCCATTTGTGTTCCACAACACAGAGCTTGTGCCAGTGTGTGCCTTTGAGGGAGCAAAGCAGCTGGAAACGGAAATTTTTGGCGCTGTGATGCAGTTTGCCCGTACCGGTGCGCCGGGCTGGGCTGCCAGTACGGAGGATGTGGAACAGACCATGCTTTTCGGCCCCCAAAGCCGTCTGGTGCAGAACCACGATCACGCACTGATCGAAGCATTGGCACCCTTCACAGATTTACGGATGAAAAAAGCGACCCGGGCAGGCGGACAGATCCAGCATTAAAAAGCGCCGTTCAATACGCGGGAATTCCGGGAAACATAAAGCAGAACAGGCATCCTGCGTTACCGTTTGGCGGTATCGGGCAGGATGCCTGTTCTGCTATGATGAAGAAGAATGGGGGGAGAATGGCTCAGTTAGATAAAAACAGCGTGCAGCTTTTCCGCATTTATGCTATACTTGACACAGCGGATCACAGGATCCTCCGGATGGGGAAAAGGAGCAAAAACGATGCGGAAACTGGACCTGAATGCGATCTATATTTCGGAGCGGGTGCAGGAGACCCTGCGCCCTGTTTCAGTCAGTGCACTGACGGCGGTGGTGGCTCCCATGGGCTATGGCAAGACCACTGCCATCAACTGGTTTCTGAACCAGCGCAAGCAGACGGAAAATGCAGTCATCCTGCGGGTGAATATCTATTCTGACAATCGCTCCATCTTCTGGAAAAGCGTACAGAATGCCTTTGCAGCAGCGGGGCTGACTGCACTGGCGGGCTGCGAGTACCCGGAGGATGCCAGCAGTGCGGCCCAGCTGATGGATGACCTGTGCACGGTGCTGGCGGGGGACAGGCCCTGCTACCTGTTTCTGGATGATTTCCACCTGTTAAAGGACGAAAAAGCGGCGAAGTTTTTGTGCGGACTGGCAAATCGCCTGCCGGAGAACGTTCACCTGATCGTGGCAAGCCGGAACAACTTTCTGCCCAAAGAGGAGATCCTCCGGCTGGGGCACCGCCTGCACCGCATTGGCAAGGAACAGCTGCGGCTCAACCATACCGAGCTTGCCCACTACGCCCACCGCTGCGGCATGGACCTGACCGAAGCACAGGTGGATAGCCTTCTGCGCTCCTGCGAGGGGTGGTTCTCCGCCATCTACCTGAACCTCCACTCCCTGGCTGAACGGGGCATCCTGCTGAGTGAGGACGCGGACATTTATTCCATGTTCGCGGCGGCGATGCTGGAAAACCTGCCGCCCAAAATGCAGGAATTCCTTGCCATGATGGGGCTTGCGGATGAATTCACTGTGGAAATGGCACAGGCCGTGACTGAAATGCCGGACGCAGCGGAGATCCTGCGGACCCTGACCGAGCAGAACGCCTTTGTGACCCGTCTGCCGGACGGAAAGACCTTCCGGTTCCATCACATGCTCAAGGAGTGTGCCGAGCGGCTGTTTGCCCGGTTGGCACCAGAGAAGCAGGATGCCTGCCGGAAGCGGTACGGGGCGTGGTATGAGGCAAAGCTGCAGTATCTCCACGCCCTGACTGCCTACGAGGCGTGCGGGGATTACGATGCGGCATTGCAGGTCATTGAGCGGGATGCGGGGATCCTGCTGACCTCCCTTGGTTCGGCAGAGCTGCTGGAACGGCTGGGGCGCTGCCCGGTGGAAACGCTCAAGCAGCACCCGTTTGCCATTCTGGTGCTGATGCGCTGCATGTTCAACTGGCGGCAGATCCCCAAAATGATGGAGCTGAAGGAGCTTCTGCTGACCACGGTGGCAGAGCATCCGGAGTGGTCTCAGGAGGAAAAAGGCAACCTGCTGGGAGAGTGTGACCTGATCCTGAGCTTTCTCATGTATAACGATATCTCTGCCATGAGCCGCCTGCACCGCAGTGCCAGTGCACAGATGTCCCACCCGGCCAGCAGCATCCAGAACAGCGGCGGATGGACCTTCGGTTCGCCCTCGGTGCTGATGATGTTTCATCGCCAGCCCGGTCAGCTGGACCGGGAGCTGGCGGAGATGGATGAGTGTATGCCCCACTATTATAAGATCACCAACGGGCACGGCATGGGGGCGGAGACCATCATGCGGGCAGAAGCGGATCTGCAACAGGGGCAGTTCGATGATGCGCAGATCCTGCTGGAGCGTGCCTATGCACAGATCGAGGGGAACGGTCAGACCAACATGACCCTCTGCTGTGATTTTCTGGCGTGGCGGCTGTCCCTCTGCGGGCCGTACACGCCCCGGGTCCCGCTGGAAGTACGGCGGGAAGAGCTGCTCCGGCAGCACAATATGGCATGGCGCAATCTGTTCCATGCCATCTGTGCCTATTACTACGCGCTGCGGGGGCAGACGGACGGCATCCCGGAGGTGTACGCCGCCCACCGCATGAACACCGTAAACACCCTTGCTCCCGGCAAACCCATGATCGGGCTGATCGAAAATCAGGTGTATCTGGCACAGGGAGAATGGGCCCGGGTGCTGGGCCGCGGCCCGGGGCTGCTGGCTATGTGCGAGGCCCTTCACTACGATCTGGTGGCCCTGCATCTGCGGATCCAGATGGCGGCAGCCTGTGCCCGGCTGGGCAGGCAGGACGAGGGGCGCAGCCTGCTGGAGCAGGCGTTGGCGCAGGCCGCCCTGGACGGCTTTGTAGTGCCCTTTGCAGAAAACTTCCGGGATCTGGAACCTCTGCTGGAAGCAGCGCAGGAAGGGCCGCATGCCAATGCTGTCCGGTGCATCCTTGCTCTGGGCGCAGCGCAGCAGGAACGCTGCCGGGCGTTGAACCGCAGCGAAGCCCTGCCCGAAGCGGCCGCCCGGCTCACAGAGCGTGAGCTGGCTCTGGCAAGGCTCATTGCAGACCGCTGCACCAACAAAGAGATCGCTGCCCGGCTGTTCCTCTCCGAAGGCACCGTGAAGCAGTATACCAACCAGCTTTATTCCAAGCTGGGCATTGGCGGCGGCGCGCGCACGAAGCGTGCCCAGCTGGCAGAATTGTTTGCAAAAAAATACTAACCTCAGGTTAATAGCATTTTTCACCGGCCCGTTGTACTCTTTTATTAGAGGAATAACAGGCCGGTTTTTCTGCGCCCGGATGCAGGCTGAAAAAGCAGCGCACAGGGCAGCGGAAAGACGGAAGGAGGATGCTTTTATGAGAAATAAACTCCGGCACACCCCAAAGCTGCGGCTGCTCAGCGCCTTTCTGGCAGCAGCCATGGCCCTGACCATGCTGCCTGCGGCTGCATTCGCGGAAGAAGCGACAGATTACGAATCGATTGTGAATTTTGGGATCACCACCGGCAACCCCGCTGCCACACATTACACTGTCACCTTCGATCTCAACGGCGGCACGGACTGGGGCTGGATCAGCGATGACAGGTGGAATGAAAGCCACGATCGGGTGAGCTTTCCCACACAGACTGAAGGCACCGGCGAAGGGCTGACCGTCCCGCTGATGAAGGGCATGGGCCCGGAGCGGGAAGGCTATACGTTCGTTGGCTGGTACACTGCAGCTGCCGGCGGTGAGCCGGTGGAGACGCAGCTCTATTACTATCAAAATCAGCGTCTGGAGCCGATCACCGACAACATCACCCTCTATGCCCACTGGCAGTGGATCGGTGAGGGTCCTGAGCCTGGCCCCGCCCCTGTCCCGGACGAAACGGTGGTCGACGGCGGAGACGGCTCCGGGTTCGGCGCAGTGCTGGCCGTGGCAGGCGGCGCTGCTGTGGTGGGAGCTGCAGGCTTCGGCATCTACGAACTGGCCACCCGCGCCATCCTGAAAGACCTGCTGCCTGAGGGCACGGCAATCCCCGCGACCCGCGGCGAGCTGGCCCTGCTGCTGTGGCAGAACGCCGGAAGGCCGGAACCCGCTGCACTGCCCGCCTTTGCGGACGCGGCAGATACTGAGACTGCAAAGGCCGCCCAGTGGTGCACCGAACAGGGCCTGCTGACGGCTGAGGACGGCGCGTTCCACCCGGAACAGAAGGTCACGAAGTACCGCGTGATCCGGGTCTGGAAACAGGCTGCGGCACCGCAGCAGTGATGGGGCAGCTGCGGATCTGCGAGGCCCATGTCCGGCACCCCTGCGATGCGGACATGGGCCTTTTTCTCAGCTGCTTCACTGCCGGGAAAACACTTTGCAGATCAAAACAGGAAAGGAGAAAAACGAGATGAAATGGAGAAAAACAGTGGCTGCCCTGAGCCTGCTGCTGACAGGGTGCATCTGTCTTTCCGCCTGCGGAGGAGGCACGGCAGAGCCTTCCCCCAGCTCGGAAGCGGAGGAAGCGCCCTATTCTGCACAAAGCCCGGATACATCCTCTGTGACCGAGTTGAGCGACGAACAGCAGGAAGCACTGGACGACTGGCTCTGGTATGAGCGGGGCGACTACACCTCGGAAAACTGGTACCACATCGGCTCCGACGGCACGGTGGAGATGCACGGTGAATACGGCTCCACCGAGGACACCTACACCGCCTACCCCATGAAGGGAACGGTCTACAACATGGAGGGCTTTGACATCGGCCCGGACGATGTGCCTTTCCTGAGCCTTCAGATGGAGGAAAACGTCTTCAACAGCGTGGAGATCATCGAGGACGGACGGGCTTTTCTGACCGGAAATGCAAGCTCCTTCCCGAGTTACTACATCCGCTCCGACTACACCGATGACGAGGACCTGCACAACGCCTGCGTGCTGATGTACCGGCAGTGGCGGCTGGACGAGGAGCATCTGTACCTCAACTTCTACCCCAACCACGGCTTCATCCTGTATGGCCAGAAAGATCTGGGGGACAGCGTTTATGGCTTTGATGCCGACAGCGTGTATACCGGTCAGTGGATGGTGGACGGCGATGCCGTAAGTCTTTTCTGGGACGATGGCACCGAAGATACTGCTGTCCTGATCCCCAATGAGCATCCGGGCGATGTGGGGGAGGATGTGAGCACCCTGAGCCTGAACGGCACCGACCTGCTTTTCAACAACAGGTGGTAAAAAAGATGAAAAAACAAATCGGTATCCTGCTGGCGGCAATTCTGATCCTGCTGCTGGGGTGGAACCTCCTTTCAGCTCCTGCAGTACGGGAAACTGACCCGCCGGAGGAGGACATTGCCGGAAGCGACTGGCGCACCTGGGGCATCATCGACGATCAGGGGACGCTGGTGCGGGGCGGGGAAACCATCGACTTCTGCGCCTGCGTCCACACCGGGGACACCGCCCTCTACTATGATACAGAGGATCAGGTGCTGCTGGCCGAACTGGTCTACCCCGCCCCTGTGGAGAATGCGGAGGAACGCTACCTCGGCATGGAGATCACAGACCGGAACGGCGATGGCAGCAGCGATATCCTGCTCTGCTTTTCGCAGGGAAAAGGAACCCTGGAACTGCTCTTCTGCTGGGACCCGGAGACAGAGAACTTTCTGTCTGTTCCGTCATAACCAAATCTGAAATCATTTTGCAATAGGGAGGCATTTTTATGAAAAATACGATGAAACGCACCCTTGGGCTGTTTGCGGCTGCGTTGCTGACCATGACGCTGGCACTCAGCGCCTATGCATCCGGCCACGACCTGACCTTTACCGACAAAGGCAACCGGATGCACGTCAAGGACAAGACCGTTCATGTGCAGACCTATTACCCTTATGAGTATTATGTGCTGGACGTTCTGGACGACGCACTGGTGGTGGCAAACCCCGAATGGGACGACTGCGGTTTTGCGGTCTGTCGCAGGATCA
>OLRW01000718.1_pt1 | contig 25386 bp, 27 predicted proteins | sample 1672701 | NCBI WGS metagenome assembly OLRW01 (sample SAMEA3136715, study PRJEB25190) | human gut metagenome | biome: human gut; feature: human-associated habitat; material: faeces | place: Austria | collected 2013
AAGGCCTCAGTGGTGCGCTCCTGGGCCTCGGTGGTGCGCTGCTTGTCATCCAGCAGACGGATAATGCGGATGAAACCGCCGCCGCCGCGCTGGCTCTCAACCAGATAACCATGCTCCGGTGTGAAGCGGGTCTCTATCACATAATTGATTTGACTCGGTACGCACGAAAACCGGTCAGCAAGGCTTTTGCGCTGCAGCTCAGCAACGCCGCCGCCGTCTGACAGCATCTCACCGATGAAGTCGGCGATCACATCGGACATTTTCATGGTGTTTCACTTCCTTCCGGGAAGGCACTCACTCATCTGACCTTCCCTGATCATTGTCTATATTGTATATCCGGAGGCGTCTAAAATCAAGAGAAAAATTTGACCATTTCTGACTATTAAAGTGAGGTAGATAAGGCTAACCATGAGTTTTCTCGCTATATCGCTTTGAATCACGATTTTTCTCGATTTTTCATAAACTGACCCAAATTGTGTACTATGATAAAAGTTACCAAAGACTAACCGCTTGTTTTTGTTGCTTTTTTTAAATCTTGTGGTAAAATGATAATTGTAAAATACATTTGGAGGTGCAATACCAATGGCATATGTTATCGGTGGCGGCTGCATTATGTGCGGCTCTTGCGCTGGCGAGTGCCCGGTTGGCGCTATCGCTGAGGGCGACGGCAAGTACGAGATCAACGCTGACGCATGTGTAGATTGCGGTACCTGCGCAGGTTCCTGCCCGGTAGGCGCTATCTCTCAGGGCTAATTCCTGAACACATATAAAGCGAAGTACAAAACCCTGTTCCGTTTGGAATGGGGTTTTTACTTTTGCCTAAAACAGCAGAGCGGTCGCGCATTCTTGGCACCGAATGGCTGGGGGACGCGAACTGCGTAAGCGTGTTCGTCATTTTCCGGGCGGCACCTTTTTCTGCACCGGCTGAGTGGGGTATTTGAACCGCGCAGGCGGTTCACCCTAACGGGCGGAGAGTTTTTCGCTGAACCTCAGCGGGGGGATTCGCCGTCTGCGGACGGCGGGAGCGTCGCGGCGCCCGCCGCGGGGGCAAAAAGGAAGGACAACCTGCGGTTTTCCCCCTCTTGTACCCTTAAACGCCTATATTACTGGGCTTTAAGTCGTTTTATTCGAGAGGCGTACACCAATGTTACACCTTTTCGCTACATAGCTTCAAGAACGTCTAACGCTGTCAGTCGTTCCTGTTCCATAGCGTGAATGTAGATATTATATGTGGTGGAAATACTGGCATGCCCCATCCATTTGCTTACTACGCTGATGCTTACGCCAGCATTTAACGCACGGCTTGCAAAAGTGTGACGTAGCTGATGGATCGTGAGCGGCTTGTCTATCCCCGTGTGCTTCAACATACGCTCAAGTAAATTGTGCATACGGTTATTAGTGAGGAAGCCGCCTTTTTGCGAACAGGCAACATATTTGCTTTTGATGCCGCATTGCCTGTAAATCATCTGCAATTCCCTAAGTGCGTTGATCGCTTTACTATTTAGCGGGATAATCCGGTTGCTGCTGGATGTCTTAGTGCCTTTTACCTGTAAGGTGCTTTTGGACGTATCTTTTCCGGTATCCCTGTTCTTGACCTTTGCCAGATTTTTATTTATGGATACCGTCTTGCTTTCAAAGTCAATATCAGACCATTCCAGCGCAAGCAGTTCACCACACCGCAGGCCGGTATGCAGCATAAAGACGATCAGGTTCCCGTGAACAAAAAGCGGACGGCCTGTACCATACTTCTCTCTGGCTGCTTCCTCCAACCGTTTAACCTCTGCATCCTCTAATATCAGCATTTTCCGCTCCGGCTTAAACTTGCTCCGTTTTGCCATGATAACATTTGCCATTGGGTTTTTAAGAATGTCACCCTCAGTATAGGCATGTTGGAAAACCTCAGAAAGTATCTGCCGGATCATCTTGACGATAGTATAAGAATATTCAGTGCTTTTCTGGTTTAACAGTGTTTGAATATCAACCGCTTTGATATTCCCAAGTTGGAAGCCGCCAAGCGTCGGCTTGATATGCGTGTAATAGACAGACTCCAACCGGTCAAAGCTGGTATTCTCCACGGCTGCGGCCTTGAAAGTATATAACCATCGCTCAATATAAGTGCTAAGCAATACTTTTCTACAATCCGTAATGCCATGCACTATTGTTTTCTTAAATTCACGCAATTTCCGTCTTGCTTCCGCTTCTGTCTTACCATAGACATAACGCGGTTTCAGCATCTTTTCGTCCTTATATTTGCCGACCCAGCGGCCATCTTTCCGCTGATAAACACTACCCTCCCCATATCCGCGGATTCTCTTAACTTTATTGATATTTTCTACTGTATTCATGCGTATCGCTCCTATCAAATAAACAGGGGCGGCAGCATAAACAGCTAACGCATATATTATAACGCCGTCCCTCTGTAAAGGCAATTCAATCAGTAAAATATCTCTTTCCCTTTATTTGCTTCAAACCACCGGTCAAGTTCACGTTCATTCGTCAAATAATCCCGTCCCACTTTCACCACAGGCAATACACCTGCATCCAGCAGGCATTTTAGCTTGGTTTTGCCAAAAGGGAACAACTCAAGCAAATCGTCCTGCGTCAAAATTTTATAATCCATAAACCACAGCCCTCCTGCGTATTGGTTATCATCTATGCAGCAACAATTTACTGCATCTTGTTTGCAATTCAAAACCCCCACATGGTTTTTGTGCGCCATGCCCGCTACCGGAACGGGTAACAGCATGTTATAATGAAACCATGATAATCTTTTCTGTTTTCTATTGTGGGGTATGACTTTATGAAAAAAGAAATCACATCTATCTTGTGTGCGGCAGCTATTACCTGTTCGGCAGGCGCCGCCAATGTTTCAAACTTTTCGGACGTCCGTCCGTCGGACTGGTATCACGATGCGGTCAACTATGTTTGCGAAAACGGGCTGATGAATGGTACATCGGATACGGCGTTCAGCCCGAACGCAACTACCAGCCGCGGCATGATCGTGACCATCCTGTACCGACTGGCAGGTTCACCTGATATGCCCGAAAGCAACTGGGGATACCCCTATGCAGACGTAGATACAAACGCCTATTACAGCGCGCCTGTCTACTGGGCGCGCATGAATGACCTCGTTACCGGGTACAGCGATACGCAGTTCGGCCCGAATGATGCAATTACCCGCGAGCAGCTTACGGCCATCCTGTACCGCTACGCGGACCACCTCGGCCTTGATACAGATACCGGCTTTATACCAGATAAATACTATGATTTCTCGGACTATCAATCAGTTTCCCGTTACGCAGCAAACGCCATGAGCTGGTGCGTCAACAAGGGCATCGTCAGCGGCTCGAATGGAAAGTTAAATCCGCAAGGGACAGCCAGCCGTGCCGAAGTCGCAACAATGCTGATGAACGCGGAAGACATTTTGAACGAAAACGAACCGGCTGAACCGGAAACACCGGCTTCACCAGACGAACAGCCTGTGCCGGATGATACCGACAACGAAACCGCAGACGATAACCAGACCGTAACAGATGAAATCAGTCTGCGCCCTATCGGCAAATCTGCGGTAGACGAGTACGGCGGCTATTGGGATTATGACCTGTCCAATGCCACCTTTGACGCCATCAACGACCTGCGCGAAGAAAACGGTTTGCCGCGTCTGGCCTACTCCCTGCAAGTGCAGGAATGGGCGGATATTCGATCAAAAGAACTGGTCGGTGCATATCGTGATAACCTGTATGAAGCGCATTATAGACCGGATGGCACACCATTCGTCACTGTTGGAAAAGGCTGCAATACAGAAAATGCGTTGTTAGGTCTCGTCACAACAGATGCACAAGAAAACCTAAATAAATGGTATGGCTCACTCGGTCACCGTGAGAATATGTTAAACACTCGTTCAAAAACTGCTGCTGTTTCTACCTATGTGCAAGGAGAGAAAGTATATGCCTTACAGCTCTTTAATAAGCTGACCGTAGAGGAATTAAACAATCTGTAAATAAAATCCCCCGTTTCGGAAAACGGGGGATTTCCATTGTAAGCAGATTCTTAGTTCCAGTATTCATTGCCATCCGTATCAAGCACATAATCATGTTCGTGCGAGACTTCGGTAATCAGGCCCACAGAGGAACCGCTATCCACAAAATACTGGATATGGCCACTATAAGCCGAGGTATCAGGGTCGGTATCTCGTCCGGTAAGCTGGCAAATCAGCTTGGCAAAGTTCAGACGCGACACATTTCCACTCAGACCTGCATTTGTACCTGTGATATACTTCACCAGCGTATTAAGCTGATCCGAAGTCGCCCAGATTCGCAGATAGCCTTTTTCCGAAACCTCATAGTTGATTTCGTAATCAACATCTTCGGTCATTTTCGTTGTATCGAATACGCTTGCAGGCAATACACCGATCGAAACAAAATATTTTGCTTCTTCGGGGATGCTGAACTCGTATTCCGGCACCGTCACCGTGCCGCGGTCCAGCCATGTGTTCCCGCCGTTGGAAATCAAACGATAGGCAACCGTGCACGCTTCCTGAAGGGAAATACGATCATTTGGCCGCCATACGTTCTCACCGTAACCATTGTATAGCTGATAATGAATATCAGTGATCGGATCATCAACCATGCTTACGATCTCAATTTCAGGCGACTTTCCGGTTGCGTTACCATTATCGCCCTCTCCGGTCGCATAGTTGACGTAGGCCTTGCCGCCAGCATCCGCTTTGAACTGAACAGTAAGCACGATCGTATGAGACTGCCCCGACGCAATATCACCCAGTTCCAAGGCGAACACTTTGCCCGCGAAGCTCCAATCACTGTCCAGTACACCGTCTACATAGACATTGTTCTGGAGCACCGGTGTCAACACAGAGGTATCCAGCGTATCCTTTAACACAACATTCTTCCATGTCTCGTTGCCGCTGTTACCTACAACGATTGTATAGGTGGCTGTTTGGGATTCTTCATTTGCGTCCTTACTTACGTCAACCACCGTCTTATCCACATCTTTTGTGACATAGAAGCCGGTGGCATCATTAGGGTTTTGCGGCTCAACCTCCGGTACGGTTACGCCGTCATCTGTTGCCGTGCCGATGCCGTTATCGCCGGTCACATCCACGCTGTTTTGAAGGGTCGTACCGGCCGCTGCGTCAAGTACCTGTACATCAAAGGAAACCGTCACACTTTCGCCTGCGGCAAGATCGCCTACCATCACGGACAGCGCATTACCGTTTAGCTTGTGCAGCGCCACTTCACCGTCCAGATACACATTGCCGATCAGCTTCACGCCAGCCGGAAGCATATCGTATGCCACGACATTTTTCCACGGCGCAGTGGCGCGGTCGCCGTTCTTGACTGTGATCTCATAGGTGAATGTATCACCTACATTGGCTTCGGACGTACTTACGGACTTGGATACGATTGGATCGGCTTCGCCCTCGTCGATCTGCACGCCTGCGTCCGGCAGCGGGGTTTGCTTATCGCCATCCGTCAAAATGGCGGTGTTGACAACATACTCGCCCTGCATACCCTCGTCTACCGTCACATCAAAGGTGTACACCACCTGCGTATCCGGCGCGATTGCATAAGGCGTGAGCGTCAGCGTGCGCGAAGATGAATCGTAGGAATATTCCGTTGTTGCCCGACCGTCTTTCTGGACGTTGCCTGCGAAACTCACGCCATCCGGCAGCACATCGGTCACGGTTGCGCCGGTCCAGTCCGCAGTAGCAAGTGAGCTGTTTTGCAGTGTGATCGTGTAGGTGATCGTATCACCCACACACGCCGTCGCCTTGTTGGCTGACTTTGCGCCTGCATGACCGTCTGCTTTGCCGTCCTCGATGGTTGCACCGTCGTCCGTGTCCTCTGTATCCGGCGCATTGCTGCCGGAAGCGACCGCCGTGTTCTCAATCATCATGCCGTAGGCATCACTGTTCACCAGCACATCAAACGAAATAGTTTTCGTCTGGCCGGGGGCGATCGCATCCAGCGGAACAGAAAGGGTTCGGTTTTCATTGTCATACTGATATACCGCTGAGTAGCCGTCCACTGTGACGTTGCCGCGGAAGGTCAGGCCATCCGGGATGGCATCCCGCATCACCGTGTCGCGGATATTTACCTCTGCACCCGCACCATTGGAGACTTGTACCGTGTAGGTCAGAGTATCACCGACACGAGCAGAAGATTTATCAACACTCTTGTTGATGGACAGGTCGGTCATACCGTCTGCAACGACAACGCCGTCGTCCTTGTCCTGTACCGGCTCGGTGTTGTCCGAAGTCAGGGTGGCAAGGTTCTGAATCGCCGTATTGTAGGCATCTTCGTTGACGGTCGCCACAAAGGAAACCGTGCGGCTGGTATCCGGCTCAATGCTGCCGACGTTTACCGTCAGCAGGCGGGTATTTTCATCATAGGTGAAATCACTCGTGCCGCTGCCGTCCAGCATGACCGAGCCGTACTCGAACGTCAGGCCAGCAGGGATAACATCGGTAACGGCCGCATTTTCTACGGGTACAGTCGCGGTTTCGCTGTTGGAGAGCGTCAGGGTATAGATGATCTTGTCGCCGACCTTGGCAGAGGACTTGTCCGCCGTCTTTTCGATACTGGGGCGGGCTTTGCCATCGTCAACCGAAACACCGTCGTCCGTGCCCTCGGTGTCCGGGATATTATCGCCGGTCATAACTGCTGTGTTGTAAACCGTTTTACCGTAGGCGAATTCATTGACGGTCGCTGCAAAGGTGACCGTCTTTTTTGTGTTCGGTGCAAGCGCACCCAGCGGCACGGTCAGGGTGCGGGTTTCGCTATCAAATGAGTAAACTGCACTCATACCATCTACCTGCACGCTGCCGTCCACAAAATCCAGTTCCGCCGGGATAACGTCGGTCATGGAAGCGTTTTCGATCTCATAGATCGCGCCCTCCGCATTACCGAGCGTGACCGTGTAAGTCAGCTTATCCCCGACCTTGGCAGATGCCTTGTCCGCTATCTTGGTGATATAAGGTACGGTGTCGCCCTTATTGATATACACGCCGTCGTCTGTGTCCTCATACTTGCCAGTTTCGCTACCACTTTCATCCTTAACGATACCGTTTGCGCCCTCGGCGACTGCGGTGTTGTAGATCGTCTGGTTGTACATATCGCTGTTCACGGTTGCTTTGAAAGTGACTGAAACCGTCTGACCTGCGGCAATGTCACCCAGCGGGACAGAAAGCAATCCGTTTTCAAACGAGTGCTTTGCCGCCTTGCTTTCTACGTACACGCTGCCGTCTACGAAGGTCAGGCCGTCCGGCAGCTCATCGGTTAGAATAACTTCTTTCCACGCGGAAGAAGCAGCTTTGTCATTGGATAGCTTCACCGTATAAGTCAGGGTATCGCCTACATTGGCGGTTTTGGCGTTCGCCGTCTTTTCAATGGACGGGATCGCATCACCGTTCGTGTACTGATAAACGACTGTGCGGATATAGCCGCGGTACTCGTAGGCCGGTATTGACTTGGGGGAACTTTCTCCCTTGCCAGCCGTGGTAACCGTTTCGGCAAGTTCCTTGCCGTCCTGGTCCACGAACTTCTCAATGATGATATTGTAGTTGCCGTCGTTATAGGACAGGCCGTGCCATTCCTCCGCACTGTGCGATACGGTGGCTTCCATCAAGTCGCAGTAAGACCAATGCTTTTCGGCAAGATCATTATACGGGCATTCAACGTCCAGCTCTTTCAGCTTGTCCAATGTGACGCTGCGGTTGATCATGCCGTTTACCAGCCGCACGACTTCTGCGCGGCTGATCGGCTCGTCCGGCCGGAAACTGCCGTCCGGATAGCCCTCTACCCAGCCTGCATTTGCGGCGGCGTTGATATAGCTGTACGCCCAATGGCCGTTGGGTACGTCATCAAAGATGTTGCCACCCTTATAATCGAGATCAGAAAACCGAGCCGCCATGACTGCGAACTCTGCGCGGGTGACCGGCGCATCCGGCGCGAATGTGTGTTCATCCATGCCGTCTACAATGCCGATATTGTAAAGCGTTTCGACTTCCTTGTAGAACCAGCAATCCGTCTTGACGTCCTCAAACGTGCCGTTTGACATACGGCGCTCAAATTCTGGATACTCGCCGTCATAGAGACGGTAGAATACGGTAGCAGCTTCGGCGCGGGTCATGGACGCATCCGGCCGCACGCTCTCATCCGGATAGCCAATGATATACGTCAGGTCCTTGTGGGAGTAGATATACTCCACACCCTCCACGTAATCAGTATAGGTGTAGTTCTCGATCTCCTGCGGCTGCCGTTCCTCATGTGTAACGCTGTACGTTTCCGACTGGATGATCTCCTTGCCGTTCTCTGCGTCGATATATTTTGCCGTTATCTGGGCAAGCGCGCTATCCGACGCAGCAAAGGCTGTAACCGGAAACGCCGACGTAGACAGGAGCAAAGCAAGTCCCATTGACGTAACCCGCTTGAACCGGTTTTTCAGGAATCCCATCTTTTCACTCCATTCTGTTCAAAACTTGTTTCAAACCAACATTGCATGGATACCCCATGCGCTGAACTGCACATAGGTACCACCCCCTAACATAATAAATTTCGTGTATATATGAAAAACCGCGCGGGAACCCGCACGGTACATATCTGGGCTTTATCCGTCAAAGCCCTCAATCTTCATTTGCCCGTCAATATTCCGGTCCTGCATCCACCAGCGAAACACTTCTTCACCAGTCGTCCCAGCCCGCCATGAACCATTGAGCTTGCCGCGCGCGGTACGTTCTTCGAGCATCCGCTCAAAAGCACGGATGTACGCGCGTTGATAGGTGGGGTAGCGGCCGAACTCAACCAAACGCATTCGACGTCCTGCCATCGGGCAGCCCACACAACCGACCCTATGGAAGCCGCACGAATACAGGGGATTGACCGGTATTCTCTCAGCATGGATATACGACCACACATCATAGTCCGACCAATCAACAATAGGATTGCAAACCCGCTTCGCCTGCAATTTGCAGCTCTCGAATAAATGGCGGGTATCTGCATTATCGTTGTTGATAATGACCTTTTTGCTGAGATCGTGCGGCATGCTTTCGAAAATGCCACGTTTGGTACGGCGGCTGGCGCTTTCCGCCCAGCGGACACCAGTCGTAATCATGCGTCCCATGCCGCCGGTCTCTTTCAAAATTGAACAGCAGTATCTTACCGTCCTTGTGGGCGGCATCAGCTTTTGCGGGATGAGCGTCCACATGGTAATTTGGCGCTGCTTATACTGCGGATAGTTAATCATGCACTTCACACCATCCAGTTCCAAACGCCGGAATTGCTCGCGCACATGGTATATGGTCTCAGGTGCGTCCACGCTGGTATGGTTGTGCATGACCTCGTAACGGATACCGGAAGCGGCGGCAAGGTACAGGCATACGTCGCTGTCCTTGCCGCCGCTCGTTGTAATCACCAAAGGCTGGCCATAGTAGGTTTCGCTCATTTCCGCCGCTAACCGTAGACGCTCGATCGCTCTATGCTCTAAATCCATCCGCCAGCCCCAGACTGCGCAGCGCGCTTTCATCAATCTTTTTCAATGTCGCTTTATCCATTGCACCGACAAAATTCCCCAGTCGTGCTTTGTCTATTGTCCTTATCTGTTCCAACAACACAACCGAATATTGCGGCAAGCCCTGCATTTGGACATGCACATGAGTAACAAGATGCTTGTCCCGATGCAAATTGCTTGTCAGCGGCGCTACAATCACCGTAGGCGAATATCTGTTTCCAATATCATTCTGCAAAATTACAACCGGACGTACTCCGTCCTGTTCTGAACCAATGACCGGACTGAGATCAGCCCAGAACACATCCCCACGCTTATACATTCACTTCACTCCCACGCCAAACTCTGAACTTTTTGAATTAAAAAACTTTCGCGTATCGCAGATACCGTCCCGCCAAAGAACGAAGCGCACACCTGATATTCTGCTACAATGAAGCGGTCGTCTGGATGGACAAAAACAACCGTGGCAGGCACGGTCTTACGGCAACTGGCTTTTGCCCAGATACCATCTATAATTGCAGGCCGCACTAATACACGTTCGCCAACTTCGTATTTATGTTTCTTGGGCTGGATTTCCCAATCTGGCATTTCATTCACATCCTGTCTGCTTATTGTGATGTACGCGCGGCAGACAGTAATCTCCCGTCTGCCGCAAAACCTTAAAACACTTTAGACACATCCTTTCCTGCTGCCAAGCCTATTTGTTCTCAACGTCCCGACTTGTGGGGAAGCAGACAGATGATCGCTGGCGAACGATACCATAGGCCGTTTTACCTCTGCGTGGTTCTCACATCAGCCGCCCCCATTGCTTGTGTCTGTGGCTGGACGGAAGTCTCATTATCTGTCTGCGTGTCGTCGCTTTGCGGGAGCCACCCGCATTTCGTACCGTCATGTTTTCCCGCTCGTCCGGACTTGTCCGGTGTCCCCGCGCATGGGTATCGCAGCTCGGCGCAAACAGTTTTGTATCTGCTGCCTGTATCTTAAATTTTCAAGGTGCATATGTAATCCGCTTTCCTTTTTCAAAAAGTACATTTTATCGGTCTTTCCTTTTGGTATAATCACCCTGAACAGCGATGCCAAGTATTTCGCATATCGCATCCACGATTTTCGGCGTCGCAAGCTGTCCGGTTTCGATTTTGCGAAGATAGGAGCGGTCAAAGTACAACCCTGTGTACCGCTTTACTTCCTCGACCAACCACCCTTTGTTTTGGTCAAGAGCAATAAGCCGATGGTTAATTTTTTTACCAAACGAGCAAAGTTCCCTTTTTTTCATGGTCAACTACTCCCTTTCTATTGACATTTACATAAAAGTGTAATATTATATATTCGTTCTATAAATTACGCTTTAGCGAAACCCATGAGTGAATTATATTATTCTATCGCGTAAGTGTCAACGTGTAAAATTTCGTTTTTGCGTATTTTTGGCATATACTACAAATGGACGGGTGATTTTATGTCAGAGTTGTACAACAAAATAGCTGCATTGTGCGCGGAAAAAGGAATTACAGTCACAGAGCTATGCAGGCAGTGTGAAATAAGCCGTGCATCTCTGTCCGATCTCAAAGTGGGACGAAAGAAAAACCTTTCTGCTAAAAACCTCTCAAAAATTGCCGATTACCTAAATGTGCCGATTGAATTTTTACTTAGCATGGACCAAAAAGAAACGCCCGTCCTGACGAAGCGGGACGAGCGTGACATAGCAAAAAGACTGGATATGATTTTAGGTGATCTTGGCGACGCCGAAGCAAGCCTGATGTTTGACGGTGAGCCAATCGACGATGAAACGCGGGAACTCCTGCGCATTAGCCTGCAAAACCAGCTTGAAATTTCCAAACGGATTGCCAAGCAAAAGTTTACTCCGAAAAAGTACCGGAAATGAAATAGAGGTGCTGCATATTGTCAATAAAGCATAAGGTCGATATGTTATGCCGAAAATGTGATACCAGAGACCCGTTCACAATCGCTGCGAAACTCGGTATTCGAGTTCTCCACGAACCCCTTGGAAGTATCAGAGGATATTACAGCCGCACACACAGAATCAAGTTCATACATATCAATCAAGACCTTTCAAAAGAGCGACAGCGGCAAGTATGCGCACACGAATTAGGACATGCGATCTTACACCCGAAAAGCAATACACCATTTCTGAGAGCAAACACGCTCTACTCTGTAAACAAGCTGGAAACAGAAGCGAACCGTTTTATGGCGCTGCTGTTACATCCGGCAACTGAGATTCAGGACTATGCTCAATACGGCTATACTCTTTATCAAATAGCCGATATATGCGGACTAACGCCGGAGCTTGTACAATATATCATGAATAGTTAAGCACAATCTACAAAAAGGACTCAAAACCCACACAATTCGAGGTTTCAAGTCCTTTTCAAAACTTATTGATCTTGATTTTTGAAGACTACATCACACCATATAGTTCCATTTGCAAAATCTTGAGAGCTTGATCTCACTAATATTTTATATTCTGTATCTTTTTGTACAGACACAGAAATACTTTCTTGAAGTCCTACACTCTCATAATCCTTAATCGTGTCAGGATTTTCTTTAGCAGGAACTATTGCACAATCAATATCTAATGGACCACTTGTTTCATCAAAACGAACCGTGACAATTCCATTCTGCGGCCACGAAAACACCGTTTCATCATCTAACGATAATGTTACCCATTCCGTCTGCTTTCTATCCAGATAAGCATTGAACCGATTATCTTCTGTTCCACTCAACAAACTTATACTAAGTAAAATTCCAATAATCAATACAATGACTATCCCGGCTATAGCTAATTTTTTTTTCATATTCTTTCATACTCTCAGAAATACATTGTGATTCAGAAAGCCTCAAAATCCAAAGTTACTGTTCCAGAAGGTCCAGAGATCCATTGAACCATAACTCTAACCTCTGTATTCATATTGGAAGAAATATTGGCTACAGTAAGTGGCGCACCAGCTAATGTTAGGGTTTTACTTCCACCAGGTACATTTTGATAATAATTTTGACCCTGTAGTTTTTGCTGAACTGTCACAAATACGGAAGACGGCCCCCCTGTCTCAGTAAAACTTATGCGCAAAGACGTTTTCCCATCAACATTAGTGTACTTAAAAAATTCTATGGGCGTACTATTGGCAAAAGTTATATATTTGGTCACAGGACCATCTACGATTCTTCGCAATGTTTCAGAATCTTCCGAAGTATTTTCACTTATAGAATCAGGCTGGTGATCAGATAATGCTTGTGCACTAATCGGAGAAGCTAATATAATACCACACAGAACGAGACAAGAAATTACTCTTTTAATCATCCTAATATCCTCCTTTACTAGCTCAACGCAATAGTCAATGTACAATTTCCACTTGTACCAGAAACATATTCTGCTGTAACCTTGAAATCTGCACCACCGACATTACAAGATAAAGCTGATCCAAAGGTAACATTTTTTTGTGCAACGAACTCATATACTCCATTCGTTTCTCTGTAAACTCGTACTTTTACAGGATTGGGTCCTTGTGTTGATTTTAAGGAAACAACAACTAAATTTTCATTCCCCCAATTCCCATCAGACAGCACCTCATGCTCTCCTGACCCTGGCCCAAGGCCGACTGATCTATCTCTGGTGAAAGATCGTGTTACCTGTTCATCTTGAGAATTATTTACATTAGTCACGGGTTCAGCAGCAGTGGCACCAGCCCAAACGAATACCGAACACATGATGGCCAGCGAAGCTACGAGTGAAATAAATCTTTTCATAATTCTCCCTCCTTATCATTTGGTTAAACCGACTTTCTTCCACATATACAGTGCACTGATCTATGTGTTATATTATAACTCCATCCTATATATTATGCAATGCTTCATATTGACAATTCGAAGATATAATGTTAGTATAATTTCAACAAACATGTTTGGTGACGTCATGAAAAAAGGAAATAAATCCACTAAGGATACTGGCCACTCCTTTGAGGATTACTTCAAACGCGCATTGAATCCCCTGCTCGTACTTTTGTTGCTCTCTGAGCGATCAATGTATGTGTATGAGATGACCCGAGAAATATCTAATCGCAGCGATGGCAGATATAATATTTCTTTGCTCTATCCTGTAATCCAACGCTTGTTATCTCAAGGGTATTTGCGCGAAGGCCAAAAAACAATTTCAGACGATAACCGTGTCCGTCAGTATTACGAGATCACTTCCGATGGGATAGCATATTTGCGACAGATGGAGGACATTTATGCTGAAATGTCCAAGGCGGTACAGCAAATTCACATTAACACCGGAGGTGACAAAACATGAGGGATACAAAAGTTGTTCGTCGATATATACGTGCTGTTTCTCGAAAGCTGATTTGTTCCAAAGCAACCCGTTCTAAATTATTAGACGGATTGCGACAGGAATTATCGGTTTATTCTGCACTGCCTTATATCGAACTGTGTGAAACAGTTGGCAATCCTGAGCAGATTGCAGAACAACTGATGGAAAGCGTTGACGATACTGAAATTGCTGTTAGCAAGCGTAAGCGTCGGTTTGTCATTACTCTCGTAATAGGCATCTTAATCGTGTTGTTACTACTGCTGGCTGTATATTACATACATGCGCAGCAAGTTATACGCGGAGATTTCTATTTTACCCGTTCTAACACAGAAAGCGACGGACAACTTATTTCTGATGAAATGTTAGAAAATTAGGAGGATTCATTTTGAAAAAGCGTATTTATTCCATATTTTTAGCAGTTCTTATGCTTGTATGTTTTACAATTCCAACCTTTGCTGCTGATGTTTCCAACACCACAATTATTGATTGTGGAGACGGCTATTACCTGAAAGTAACGCTGACTGAGTATGTTCCCGAAGCAACAACCAGAGCCATTTATCAGAAAACCGCAACATCTAAAGGTGATGCTTATCACGGAAGCACCTATATCGGCACGTTCTATTTGAATGGAACATTCCAGTATGATACTGTAACTTCTAAGGCAACGGCCGATAGCTGGTCCGCTTCCTCCTCGTATGGTTATTCCGGCGATTCGTCGCGGTCGGGGAACAAAGTATCCGGCTACTGCACTTTCAATTATGCGGGCGGGAAAAAACTCACTATGTCTATAACCTGTGATAAGAACGGTAAAATCAGCTATGACTGATAAAAAGGAAACCATCCGCCCATTGGACGGATGGTTTTTCTAATATTAACAACTGATTTTCCAATTCCCCTCAACCTGCCGCAGATGCAACGTAAACTGCGAAACCTGCGTCATTCCCGTCCGCTGGTCAAGGTACTGCGCCGCTACATTGGCCGTCACGGTATCGCCGCTCTTGGTAAAGACCGGATTCACCAGCCCGGCAAATACATAGCTGTCGTTTGCGATTACCGGCAGCACATCGCCGCTGACATAATAAGAAAGCTCCTGCCCGGTCGCCGCCGGGTACAGCGTAAAGAACGTGGTCAAAAACTCTGTGATCTCCGTAGTTTCTTCCGCGGATACTGTGCCGTCCGGCTCGGCAGCTTTGGGGGAATAATCAGACTTCGCAGGCTTGCCCGTGATTGTCGGGCTTTGGATGATGACCATATCGCCGGTATTGTCCACATACACAGAAACCTCATAAACGGACGTGATACCGCTGCTTTCCTCTCCCTTTACGACGTTTTGCGACACAGTAAACACGACTTTGTACACATTTTCCTCAGATTTTTCCACACTCCAAATCTGCACATCGTCTACTTTGGAGGATACAGGCACATCACTGCGTACCGTGTCCGCATTCAGGGCTTGCAGCTCGTCCGTGAGATAATATGTCAGGTTTTCCGTCCGCTGCCCTATCGAATCCGCAGACTGTTCCCACGAGTAATACACCTTGGCGAAATTCGTGACAAAGCTCTCTATCGCATTCGTGTCCGTGACTTCCTCCTGCACCACCGTCGTTTCATGGACGGTGTGCGTATCCACCGCTGTAAAATCCTTATACACCGCGAAAGCAAACGCACAGATGAGAAGCGCCCACAGCGCGATCACCACCGGCCGCCGCGTCCCGATATGCAGGACGCGCGGCTTTTTCTCTTTCTCCTGATTACTGTTTTTCTTTTGGAACATATCGTTTCCCTGCCTTTCATAATTCATTGTCCTGCCCGTCCGGCGCAGACCAGATGCTCCTGCCAATAGGCGCTGGTCAAGTCTGCGAACCCGATCGGGTTTCCCGCGTGGTACATCCGGTTATCGCCCACATAAATCCCAACATGCGTGATATAATCGCCGCAGTTGTACGTCCCTTGAAAGAACACCAGATCGCCGGGCTGGGCGTCCTCGAACGGGATATGCTGGGTCGCGTCGTACTGTGCTTGTGCGGTACGCGGCAGGGTGATACCCTCCACGCCGTAGCACCATTGCGTCAGGCCGGAGCAGTCAAAGGAAGTTGTCGGAGACGCGCCGCCGTAGACATATTCCCAGCCCTGATATTTCAGCGCTTCATTCATAATCGCCTGCACAGCGGCGTCATCAAAGTGCGCCGCGTAAAGATATTGCGATACCAGCCGGACATAGAACATATTGCCGTAGTCGTACCGCCAGCCGCCGTTTTCCGTGACCGAAATCTCATTTTTATAAGGCACGCGCACACCGCCGGACTTTTCCTCTGCGAACGCCTGCGCCAGCGCGAAGCTGTACTTGCCGCTGTGCGACGCGACATAATCCAGAAATCCGCCGCCGTAGTTATACGCCTGTATCACGCTGTCCAGATCGCAGCCGAGCCGGTTCGCCTTGGTGAGCAGTTCGGAGAAATACTTACAGCCCTGTGCAATGGATTGCTCCGCGCTGAGTGAGTTCGGCGGCAGCCCCATAGATTCCGAGGACTGCATGACATCCTCCAACGTGCCGCCGGATTCCACCTGCATGATCGCCAGCAAGACATTGACGTACTCGGAAATGCCGTACTGCACCGCGTACCGCTCCACCATCGGCCGGTGTGCCAGCACCTCGGCAGACAGGTTTGCGCCGCCATAGTAAATGCCACCCCCGCCGCCGTCCTCATCGGATGCAAACAGGAGGACAGCCAGCAGAAGCAGGCAGAAAAAGGCGGCAAACAGCCCGGAAAGGGGCATCGCCAGATATTTCAGCTTCATCTGCCGCCGCCCCCATTCTGCTTACCGGCACGTCCCGCACCGTTGGGTTTGTTCCGCATCGTCACCGGCTGTTTGTGCTGCACCGCACGTTTATTGGCCGGTTTGGAAACCTGATTTTTCACTCCCGGCTCCTTGGGGGCAGCAGTTTTGACGGCAGGACGCGCCGCATCCTGTTTGCCCTGCACCGCCGCAGTGTGCTTTACCTGTGTTGGTACAACCGGATTGTCCGTCGCATTCTGCATGGATGCCGGACGGTTTACCGCATCCGGCCTGCGGTTTTCCGCGTGGACGGGCTGTTGTACCGCTGTGACATTCTGCCTGTCCGGCTGCTTCATGCGTTCACCTGCATCCGTCTGCGCGACCGCCGGACGTTCATGTGGCTGGGCTGCCGGTTTGCGTGCGGTGCCGCCGGAAGCCTGTACCATGCCTGCAGCATCCGCCGCCGCAGGCCGTCCCTGCCCGGCCGGGGCAGGCTGTTGATTGCTCTTAATACCCTGCATGTTTCCCGCCTTTGGCACACCGGCCGCAATGAACGGCCTTTCATGTGTTTGCGGGACAGCAGGGTGTTTTGTTTCCGCCTGTGCCGCTGCCGTTGCCGGACGGCTGTATGCCGTGCTTCTGCTCTTGGCAGTCTCCGCATTGGGCTTGTCCCCCTGAGCAGGGAATACCGCTGCCGGAGCATCATACCTGCCATCATGGGACGGTGGGTTACCCCCTTGCGGCGGTGCGCCGGTGCCGATTCCAGAGCTGCCGCTGGGCAATCCCCGTACAGGCGCTTCCGGCAAGCCGTGTACAGCACCCGCCTGTGATGCCCCGCCGCTTCCGCTATCCGGCCGATTGCTGCGATACCGATAGGCGCCACCTGCCGCACCTGTGCTATTATTGCTTTGCGTGCCGCCATTGTTCGGACGGCTGGCCGTCGCCGCGCGTATGGTGCGGTTGAGCCTGTGAAGCTGGTGATGCAGGAACATCCGCGGGCGGTGCATGATATACCGCCCCATGCCGCGCGCACCGTCGTCATGCAGGGAAAACATGCTGAGCAGGTCGCCCAGCTTGAAATAAATCCCCGCGAACACGACCACCTGTAAAAACGCAATGATAAAGAACGGGTAGCCGCTGGAAATACGGTACAGCATGGTAGAAATGCTGAAAGCCACCGTGATAACAAGCGTGATGCCTGCCCGCGCCAAGATCGTATTGAACAGCTTGATTACCGCACGCCTGCTGCTGCCCTCGAACGTCGGCACCATGCTGAGCACGAACGACACCGGCAGGAACATGGCATAGATGATGAAAAGCACCTGCGAGAAGATCATCATGCCGGTAAGCAAAAACACGAAAACCGAAATGCCGATATTGAACAGGAACAGGAAAAACACCGTGCCAAGCCGGTTCACCGTTTTCGTGACCGTGAGGTTGGTGTTCCCGTTGTCCTCAATCTCGGCTTTGACGGCGTTTTCCCTGTCCTCGCCGTTGTTTTCACTGGGGCTCGCGGATAGGATGTTATCAATGCGTTCTTCGCCGATCGCGTCCGTGTCCGTATCGCCGAATTGCAGGAGCAGCCACGGCTGCTTTACCTGGATGGAAAACAGGCTGTCCCGAATGAGCGCAACACTGTTCCCGCCGCTGCTGTCCGCGTCCGGCAGGACGATCTTCGTCCCAACCGAAAGGCTCGCTGTGCTGACGTCCTCGGAAAACTCGTTCAGGCGCTTCACACAGTCCGGCGCGTAGGCAATCAGCGCACCGGACAGCACGAAGATCAGCACCATGTTCATCACCGCACGCACGGCCTTTGTCGTTTCCCTTTTGATAAGCCCCGTATATGTCACATACGCGCCTACGATCAGGATAATCAGCAGCAGGAAGCCTGCATAAAACCCATCCGCAGAAAGCCCGCTGGGCGAAATACCTGCGATAGACTGGATGTTCCGGCCGATCTCGTCCGCCGCATCCGAAATAAAATCCAGCCCGTATGCTTCCTGCACCAGATAACCGGACGCATTGGAAAGATACAGGTTGATCGTCCAGATAAAGTTGGTGATGCAGTACAGGCCGTACATGACCTGCTTGCCGATGCCGTCTATCCAGTTCCACGGCAGCCAATCCCATCCGTTATCAACGTAGAAATCAAGCTGGTAGTTTTCCAGCGGGTAGCGACTGTACTCGTGCGCTGCATCCACCGTATCATCCACCAGTCTAACCGCACCCGCAGACGGACAGAACACCAGAAACAGCAAAACGGCAATCACAAGGATACAAGCACCTGTGACTGCCGTCTTTTTGAACATAACCGTATTCACTTTTTTGTGTGTCATACTGCCACCCCGGCTTTCATCGGCGGCTTTGTGTCAAACCCATGCAGGAAATCCGCAAACACCGGATGGAACTGCACGACGCCCACATGCCCGTATAAGTCCTGCATCATACACTGGCCGTTTTCCAGACCTCGGATGCGCTTCTGGTTGCTTTCGTCCTCAGGGTCAAGGCCGAAAAACTCCAGCGTCTTTTTGATCTCAACAATATCCGTACTGCGGAACGCGAATTTCAGGCCGATGTTGTTTTTCAGGCTTTCGTCCGCAAGGTCTGCTGCGTTCTGTGTGACGAAATACACTGCCGCGTTCATGGCGCGGCCTGCGCGCACCAGCTTGTTTGCCAGCGTCTTACCCTGCGCTACGTTCAGGAACGACCATGCTTCATCAAGGTCTACGATCTTGAATACACTCCTGTCCGTATGGATGAAATCCAGTGCAAAGGTGCTGATGACAATGAGCATAGCAACAGACAAAAGCTCCATCGTCGTATATTCCTCGAAGCGCGTGCCCTTGTCCGGCAGCACCAGATCGGCTACCTGTATGATATTGAGCTGCTTTTCAAGGCTGATAGACTTTTTGATGTTCCCATCCGAGAACAGCAGGTGCGCGAAATCATAGTCCGTGAAGCTCTCAATATGGTCTGCGATCGCCGTTGCCGCCGCATTGTTTTCCCTGCGGAGTTCTTCTATCACACAGAGCAGGCCGCGCCGCTTGCTATTCGTCACCGTGCGCACCGCCCGCCGCAGGATGGGGAACCGCTCGCCGTCCCGCGAGGAAATACCGGTTAAGAACGTGAGAATATCTATCGCAAGGCTTTCCGCGTCCTTGGGGCGGCGCATGATAACATAGGGGTCCAGCATCCCGCGGTTGCACTCGTCCGAGGTCAGGTTTACAATGTTGATCTCGTCCGCGATCTCAGGGAAGTCACGTTTCCAGTTCCCGCGCTCGGCTTTCGGGTCTACGATGAGCGCCCGCGCACCGTACAGCACCGCGTAGTAAACGATCATATTATTCGAGAACGACTTGCCGCCGCCGAGCGAGCCGAGGAAGGCCGCAGACAGCGCGTTTGTAACCGAGCCTTTCACGCCCTGGCTCGCAAGCGCGGGCTGCAAGTAGACGTTTCTTCCAGTATCCACGCCATAGGCGAGATAGATACCGTCCTTTTCCCCGAGCATCTGCGCCGCGCCGAAACCGAGACCCGCAAGGAAATCGCTTGTCACATACTGGATATAGTCGTTCAGGTAGCGCTTACTTGCCGGGATAAACTCGTGGTGCAGGCCGATCATATCGCCCACCGGACGCACCAGCTTGACGTTCATATCGTCGTAGAAATCCCGTACTGCATTGCACCGCCGCTTGAGTTCTTCCTCGTCCGGTGCTGTGACGCGCACCACATAAGACAGCTTGTACATGGCTTCCTTGCTTTGCCCCAGTTCGGTTTCCAGCTCATTCACACTTTCCAGTGCTTCCGCGACCGATGTGCTCGTCTCATCCCCGCTCTCCCATGCGTGGTTGTCCAAATCTTTCAGTTCTTTCTTTTTGTTCCGCACCGTGGACAGGGCTTTCTTGTTGGCAATGATCTCAACATTCATGCTGGTATCGACTGGGAACGTAAATTGCTGCTGCTGATAATAGAAAATCTCGGACGACGGGAAATCCAGCTCCCCGACCACATCCGAGATCGTGAAATAGGCAGTGTATACCTCACTGTCATCATGCGATATGCGCAGATACCGCCCGTGTTCTTCCATCAGGCAGCGCGTGGGTTTAATCAGATCATACCGCTTGACAAGCGTTTCACCTTTCAGCTTTTTCTTCGGCAGGTGAAATTCGTAGTCCTCATAGGCTGTACCCGAACGCCCGTATAAGTGTTCCAGCAGATAGCCGAAATCGTTCTTATCCAGCCGCCGCACCTTGAAGCGGCGCGAAATCTTGCTTTCCAGCAGCTTTTCCATCTTCTGATAGCGCAGTATCTCATCATTCGGCATTGACGCGAAATCGCCCATCAGGGTATGGTTCACATCCCGCAGGAAACCGGAAAACAGGTTTGCCGCCTGCCGCCCGATATTCCCGCTGTCCTGCTCGTTCAGCAGCAGCTTGAAACCGATATAGAACCGGAAGTCCACCTGATTTTCCCCGATCATGGAGACCAGTGCTTCGGTCTGCCCGTCTATGCGGCGCAGCGCCGCTTCCCGCAGGTTGCCGGAAGCATACGCCTTGGAACGCTCCTGCGCCGCACGGATGCTTGATTCCGTGCTGATCTGCAAGGCGTGTATTTTGCCGTCCCTGTTCTGGGCGATAAGCTGCCGGAACGCATCGTGTACCGCTTCTTTCTGTTCCACGCTTAAAAACGAGTAGTTATATGGGATAAGCTCATAGTAGGCGAAGCACTCCCCGTCATGGTTCCAGACAAGATTATTTTCGATATATTTAATCGGATACTGCATCTATTATCACGCTCCTAACCGCCGTAATGGGCTGTCCTGTTTTCTCCTTGCGGAATTTCACTGTCTTGCCTGCAAAGGTCTGTTTGGGGCGAAGCAGGTAGGCCGTATAGGATTTTACGAAACTGAACGGCTTCTTGCCGTCCCATGTCTTTTGGCTCATAAACCATGTGAGGCCGACGGGGATACCGAAATACTTGAGCAGCGCGCCGTCTATCATAGAGAGCGGCGGCAGCTCGCCCAGCGCCAGCATCGCAAGCTCGCAGGCGACAAACCACGCCATTTGCGAAAAGGTGATGGGGAACGGCAGGGGCATATCATTGATCGCGTATATGACTTTCTCAACGGACCAGATACTGCTGTAACTTCGTATTTTCTTCAATTTATAGGTTCCTCCTATTTTCTCTGGCGGTACTCATGCCAGCCGCAGGTATAGAATATTTCTTTGCGGTTTACCCAGCGGGCAAACTGCTTTTGTTCCTCTGTTGGCTCGCACCGGTTATCATAATCACGGTACGGCTGCGCAAACGGCTTTACCCCTAATGCTTTCAGAACCAGCGCGCGGTGATACGCTTCCTCCACATCCTGCACCAGCATATACGACCACAGACGATGTGTGCCGATACCGGCTTCCCGCAGATAAGCGACTGCCTGCGCGATCACAGGCAGCATATCAGACGTATCACAGGACAGCCGCACATATTTCACCCAATGCAGCTTGGCAAGCAGGCCCGCGATCTCCGGTGTAATAAGCCGGGCGTCTAACCCTTGGTTAAAATCCACTTTCACTTCCACATGGCCCATTTCCTCAATCTGCTGCAAACCGTGTTCATGCGCCAGCACATTGTTATCCAGAAAGATGATCGTCCGGCTGTCCGGACGCTTGATCTCCCGCCATGTTGCAGCAGGACGGACGCCGCCCTCTTTCTGCGGGACGATACACCACGGGCAGGAACGGATGCAGCCACGCGTAAGGAAGCCGACCGCATACGGATAACGCGGATAAATCGAGTAGTCCGGCGGCATGGCTTCTATTTCCTCCGGCAGACTGCCGTAATCCCGGTACCCGGTACCGCCTTTGATGATCTCGTCCGCCTGCATGACCGTATCGTTATCCAGCGAAAACGTAAATACCTTGCTCATATAGATGCGGTCATAAGACAGCATCCCGTCCCACCACTCGACCGTATCGCCCCGTGCCTTGTGCCATGCGGAAATCCGCATCAGCGCAAGGTTCGGGAAACCATTGTGCCCGTCCACATCGACAAGGCCGATACGGCGGGCATCTTTGGTATGATTCATTTGTTCTAACTCCTGTTTTCCAAAAATATATGGGTAAGGGGGCGAGGAACCCGCGCCGCCTGCGTCTTTCCTCGCCCCCTGCGCCCGGTTATGGATAACTGCTTTGCAGTTGCCCACAGCCGGACGCCCCCCACACCATTCTCACAGCGGCGGGCGAAAGAGAAAACGGTTAAACCGCGATCTCAAACACACCATTCCGCGTCTCGACAAACGTACCCTCCATAGATAAGTCGCGCCCATATGCTTCATAGTCAAAGTAGTATATCAGGTGGTCCGGGACAGAGATATATCCTTCCTCCACCATTTGATGTGCTACATCCGCCATATCTTCACAGCCGGGGTAATAGATAATGTCGTCCTGATGATCGCACAAATCCTCAATACTGCTGAAATAGCCTTGCAGTTCACGCAAATTATCCTGGATATACTCCGGCAAATCCTCCACCATTTCACACAGGCGGTTGACTTCCTCGATGGGCGTATACTCGTCTATATCAAAGGGCAGCTCGTAGTCGTGGATGGCGTATTCCTCATAAAATTCGTTCAGTCCGATGCGCTCCGCCATTTCGTCATAGTCTATGGGCGGTTCAAACCAATCGCCGACAAGCTCGCCCTCGTTGTATTTGCCGAGGTTCGCTACATATACCCGCATTTCTTCCATAATCCATACTCACCTCCACCATGCAGGCATAAAAACGGCCGGTCTCACATTGAAACCAGCCGTTACATCAAACTCAAAAGCCCATGAGATAAGGAACAGACACCCCGAAATACACTGCGAGCCTGTCCCATACTTCCTGATCTCTCGGTATACTGCTTCCATTTTCATAGTTTGTAAGCATACTCTGTGATACGCCTACCAGTACCGCAAGCCGTTTTACTGTGATACCGCGCGCCCTGCGCAGCATCTTGATACGGTTTTGACGATAGCGCACATCCACACCCCATTCCTTATGCGCCGATGATCTGATTGAACAGCGTGAGCAGAACGTCTTTCACGCCTGCCGCATTGAATACAAGGCCGACCGCGATCAGCGACACGACCAGAAAGCCAATGAGCTTGGAAAACTCGCGCTTAAAGCCGAGATAAATACCAATCACCACGATCGCCATAAGCACAAGAGACTGGGCGTTCGTAAGAAACCAGTTGTAAAGGTTGACGCCGAAATTCATAGGCTAATATTCCTCCATTCCGCTTGTAATTAAACTTTTGCTTGCATTTTATTCTGTAATTACAACATCCCCGATTTCCTGAAGCTGCTGTTCAATGATCTTGCGGTGCTTATCTGCCAGCTCGGTTGCCGCAAGCATTTCTTCCATGATATTTGTCCCGCATTTGCGGTCTAACTCCAGCAGCATCTTCCACGACGGCGCGACCTGATGGGACAGCCAGTTCAGCGTTTTTTCAAGGCTGTACGGCTCAGGGTCAGTCGTCAGTTTGAGCCGGTCACGATGTTCCCCAATGAATACCGACCACATATGGTTCAGCGGCCAATCTTCGGGGGATTTTCGGCTATCCCTGTCCACGAACCGGACATACCGATTGATGATGCCGAACGCAGTATCTTCGGGGCTTTCATTAGACACCAGATCATAAACCGCGAAATAAGCACGTTCGTTTTTGAGCCGTATCTCAAACCGGTTTTTGATTTCTGCATCTTCAACTGGGATGCCTTTTTTCACGAGCTGTTCATAGGCCTTTTCGTAAATACAGAAATACAGATCGGACTGCATTGAGCCGATATACAGCGTCGCGCCCATGCTCTCTTTGTTTTCCTCCCGCAGATGTGCAAGCCCACCGGTTCGGTATGCCTTGAAACTGCGGAATACTGAGATACATTCCCCGCGGTCGCATTTATCACACAGATAGGGGATATCCAAAATCCCCGCCCTATCATTGACCGCAAGGTCTATCCGCTTGAATACCGCATCTTCATCAAGGCATTGCCGGAAAAACTCGTACCAGCTTCTTTGCTGCCCATCCAGATAGGCTTCAAACTGGCGGCAGCCCTTCCCCTTGAGTTCGAGCAGCACACCATTTTCCTCCTTTGGAGAAGTCATAACAACAACATCCCCCAGCACATACATACTGGAATAGGAGTAGAGCCCATGATCTTCCTGGGCCATATATTTCATTTTGAGCCGCAGCACATCTTCGATAATATGCCTTGCGTCCATCGTAGGGAAGCGGATGCGCACATAGTCGATCATCAGGTTAAGCGGGTCTGGGTACAGGGTCTTGAGCGCCGCGGCGAGCCTTTTCCTTGTCTTGTCCGTCACCGGCAGCTTTCCGGTTTCCAGACGGCACAGGTATTCACGCGAAATACCTGCAACAGCGGCAACCGCCTTGCGCGAAATACCGTTGCGTTCCCGTTCTTCACGGAAATGCCAAATCCATTCGTTGTTTTCCATGAGATGGTCTCCTTTCTGCGTCATGTGACATTAACGTCCGTTTTTGACATAACCCTTAAAAGCCCAAAATCCAGACGGCATCAGGGTTTCTACTTTGTAAAGCGGCTGGCCATTGGCGATTTGTACCCCCCTGTTAGATACAGGGGGTTCCGACGTTTGGGCGCGGCTACGCCGCGCCCAACGCACCGTTCCGTGCCGTCGGCTTTCGCGCTGCACGCCGCCGCACAGACGGCGCGAGGGCATAGAAAAACGCGCAGAGTTCTTTCCTCTG
>OLRW01000720.1_pt1 | contig 25362 bp, 15 predicted proteins | sample 1672701 | NCBI WGS metagenome assembly OLRW01 (sample SAMEA3136715, study PRJEB25190) | human gut metagenome | biome: human gut; feature: human-associated habitat; material: faeces | place: Austria | collected 2013
ACTAAGAAACTCTACACACCAACAGGATTCCAGACAGATGAGAATGGCTTCATTCGTATGGACGACTATGAACTGACACCGGAGGTTCAGGAAGAAGTAAAGAAATGCTGGAACGCTGTTACGACAGATACTGTAAATGAATACTGCGACATAGACGGCTACTGGGAAGATTTTTACCATATGTTTGGATTCCACTATGAAGATATCGACTATACGCAGGATGTGGATGCTGACGTAGAAATTGATGGTATAGTAATGTAATAAAAAATTCTCTCTTAACAAACAAGTACGGTTAACACCCGCGCATAAAAGTTAAGAGAGAATTTTTATTTATGCTTTATTTAGCCTTATGTACCGGATCTGCCGGATACCCGCTGCGAAGCTTCTGCATTCCGCGCTGCAGAGCATCTTTGGAATTCTTCCAGTCGGCATCCTTATTTCTGTAGTCAAACTTATCCGACAGCCATACCAGATCTTCTTCCATACGCTGGAAGTTCTCATCCATCAGTTTAAACATAGCCGGATAAAATTCCGCCTTTTCTTTATCATTCAGATACTTATCCGCACCATCGCACAGAATTCCGAAGTGATGCAGACAGAAGCCTTTACTGCGCAGAATTTTATTTTTAAATTCATTATCCTGCCGATACAGCCAGAAAAAAGTTTCCACATATCGTGCAAAAGTATCCGAAATATTCTGGCAGATAAAACAACTGCAATCTTTAGAAACAACCCAGGCAGCAAGCGTATTTTTGTCTGTGCCTGCATCTGAACGGCGAAAACGCCCTAAAATCGATGACTTTCCGGGTGTGAAAGAATCGAATTGCTTTTTCATTTCTTCGCGAAGCTTATGGTAATGTGTCTGAAGAATCAATGTATTGCCAAGCGTATTTCCGTAATCAAACATTTTCTTCATATGTATTTTGCAGAATCCGGCTTTATCAGTCTGGTCACGAATGTCATTTTCCATATAAGAAGAACTGTTACCAAGCACGAAATTCAGCGAATTCTGTTCCAGTTCACGCTCAATGAAACAAAAGGGGCATTCATCATTGGCATTCACTGCGTCATTAAGTGGGATGGTGTATAATTTTTCTTTCATCTTAATAGAACTCCAATCGTAGCTTTTTCTTCTTATTGTGCACAGAAAATTAGTTAGTGTCAAGAAAAACTATAATATCAGGAAAGCAAGAAGCTCTCAAGGGAAGCATAAGTGGCGAAAGTCCAGCATAATCCAAAGTTTCCCTGATCTTTTACCGGGGATACACGGTTATATTGACGTAAATCATAGAAAGCAGGAAATATTTCGGCAGATGCAAAAGGGGTATCGCCTGTAGTTATAGAGGAAATGATACCGGATGAATCATCTGTATAAGTCGGGTTGAGGATAAATCCATGTTCTTTGAGTTCGCTTGAGGAATAGACTTCACAGGAGATATCCTCTCCGTCTGCGCCGGCAGCAGGAATACTTTCTGCGATATCACCATTGCTAAATGCTTTTATACAGACATTAGTGCCAGGCTGATAGACATTAAAATCTGTCCAGATATTTCCATGATGGCTAATGTAACTTTCGCCATCAGAGGCTGTGGCGAGGGAACTGCTGTCGCCAAGCGGAGCCTCAAAATATGTTTTTGCACCGGCTGTACTCCATAATTTTATAACAACTGCGAAACGTGTTCCACTTTTTAAGGTTATCGGTTTCTTGAGGTTTACTGTGTGATATCCCGCATATTTGCAGATGCCTGATGCAGAAGGAGTGGGAAGTTTTAGCAGTGAATCTTTGCCTTTGAAGGAGGATACGATATAAACTTCATAATTGTAATTGCTATCATAAGTATAAAAGGAGACGGAACCGAGCTGCTCTTTTTTCTTTAATTTCTGATTATTTTCCGGAAAAACATTAGCACAGTACAATTCATCGTTATATCCGAAAGCAGAGGTAGCGCCTAACGGGTCGTACTGGTAAATGCGCTTGTAGGTCTTATCACTGGAAACTTTTCCAAATGCCATGGAAAATTCCTGGATACCGAGAAATCCATCATAATAGGAAATATAGAAATATCCATTGTCTGCAAATTCTGTTCCCCAGCTGTTTTTACAGAGAAATGCACCATTCCCAGCGGGTTCTGTCACAAAATTTTCTTTTGAGTAGTTATCATCCCAACCGATAATGGCGATAGCGTGATTTGTTGCTATGACGGGAGAAGAACCAACTGGCGCTCTGCCTGCGTTATAATCAGCAGGGAGATAATAGGAAAGATCATCGCTGGAATAATATTCTTCAACAGAAACATAAGATGCGGATACTGCCCCATAATTGATGACGGTCTGTTTGATCGCCTGATTATCCAGAGCACTTTTTCGTTCAGGGATAAAAATAATTTCATCTATTTTAAGAGCTGGTGAAAAGGAAACATCAGCTGCTGAACGGAGATTCTTATAGGGTGCCTGCCATTCGTATACAGGACCAGTTCCACGTGTAAGATAGGCGGCAGCCATAGAAAAACTGCCACCTTCATCGTAATTACGGTCAAAACCTGTGGATGAGGAACGATTACTTGTCTGGTAACCCATATGAAATTCTGAAAAATCACTGGCATTTGGGTTATCAGAATATGGATTCAGAGCAACGGATTTGGAATATGGACCATAGTAGTGTTTTCCGTTTATAAGGAGATATGCACGGACTTTATATAATGGACTGCCGGAGTCAAATGTCGCAGATTCGTAATATTCAACGTATTTGCCACTTTCAGGATCGTTTAGTATATCTTCGATTTTATAGTATTTGCTGTTTGAATCATCAGCTCGATAAATGAAATATCCGGTAACATAAGGTAAATATTTCCATTTGACTGTGATACCGATATTCTGTTCGGTGACAGATGTCAGACTGACTTTTGGAATGGATAATTGGCATACGTATCCGGTAGAGCCGTAGTCTCCAAGAGAAATTTTGCTGCCAGTTTTCCGATAGGGACGAACGGCATAATCATAAATTGTTTTTGGAATTGCCATTTCATCTGTATAAGATGTTTCGAAATAATCGAGATCTGCCAGTTTAGTCCATTTGGATGTTCCTTTCTTTCTGCGATAGATCCGATAGCCGTCAGCACCTGTGATATCGTTCCATTTAAGAAGCATAAGTGTATTTTTTTCAGGCTTTTTTACGGTGGGACGTTTGAACTTTGCAGTGCCGCTCAAACCTTTGGTATTATACTTACTGTAGGCTCTTTTACCATTTTGAAATGTGTAAGACTGAACGGTATACAGGTAAGCTTTTTTAATCAGTCCGGTATTATCTGTGTAAGAAGTCTGTGAAGGAGAAACAGTTGCAATAGCCTGCCATGAAGCACCCTGTTTATCTTTTTCTTTTCGTAGAATCCGGTAACCACTGACATTCTTCACTTTTTTCCAGGAGATGGTGACTTTATGTGAGGATTTGATCTTCTTTAATGTTGGCTTGACAGGAGCGATTGGGGTTCCTGATTCAATAGTAATTGTCATATGACAGGTTCCGAGAGTGAATCCGGTATCGCAATTTACAATAGAAAAAGAGGCTTCTGTCATAGTTCCAACAGGATTTAGAAGAGTGAAGAAATTGTCTCCGGATGCATACATCAGCTCGGTGCCAGGTACGAGTATTTCAGAAGGTGACAAGCTCTCATGGAAATTTCCGATTTCGGAAAAAGGAATTTTTCCTGAGGAATCTGCCTTGACTAAACATACACTCTGAGGAAAAAACAGAGAACTTTTCAGGGAAGTACAGCCGTTGGTTTCAATAGTATCCAGAGAATTAAAACGGCAGTCAAGGAATGAAAGATTCGTGAGTCCGGTTACATTTAGGGAAGATAGTTTGTTACCACTTAACTGAATATATTCCAGTCTGGAGTTTGCTGTAAGGTTTAGTGAACGGATTCCTGTGCCTGTACAGGTCAGTTCAATCAATTCAGAATTTTTACTGAGGTCAAGATCGGTAAGCTGCTCAAGATCTGTGCAAGTCAGACTCTTTAATCCTGTAAAGTAAAATAGATCTGTCTGGTACAAAGGAAAGTTTTCGCTGAAGGTAAGAGAAGAAACTTTTTTAAGATATTCACGCGATAACATATGGTCGTCCGTCAGAGGATATAGTTGTTGCATCTGCTGAAACAGGTCGTGTGACTGGAAGTCTTTTTCCTGAAGATATCCAATGTAAATGAGCTGTGTATCATAGTGTTCAATACCTGCGCTGACAAATTTTCGCCGGATTTTTGCGGGAGATGTTTTATTAACAGCTGTCAGCCGGTAAGAGGAATCAATCATGCCGTTTTCCACAACTGTGATGGTTTCCGGATCTGCAAATTGAGAGAGGTCATAGAATTCTTCGGGAGTATGTGCCGTGTTTCCGCCGCAGTTTAATTCTTCGAGAGGACAGTCGTCAAAATTCAGATCAGACAGTTTATTATCAGAACAGTTTAATCTTTTCAGAGATGAAAAACCGGAAAGGTTCAATTCTGTGAGAAGATTGTTCTGGCAATAAATAGTGTCCAGTGATCTGGTGGAAGGCAGCTTTAAGGTCTGTATACTGCTGGAAGAGCAGTCCAGATACTTTAAGTTAGAAAGTCGGCTCATGTTCAGGATATCCAGAGAATTTTTGGAACAGATAAGCTTTTCCAGTGCTGGCATGGAAGACAGGTTTAAGGATGAAAGATTACAGTCGCTGCAATTTAACTCTTTCAGTCCGGAAAAACGTGAAAAATTAAATTCGTTAAGAAAATTGGAAGCGATATTTAATTTTTTAAGAGAAGAAGTTTTTGAAAAACTTATCTCGGTGGAATTTCCAAAAAAATTAGAAGAAGCATCCAGCTCTTTCAATTTTTTACAGGAAGAGAGATTCAATCGAGTCAGATTATTGTAGGAACAGTTCAGGGATTTCAGGGCAGTGTTGGATTTCAGGTCAAGAAAGAGCAGTTGATTATGGGAACAGTCCAGAGTTTTCAGATTGTAAAAATATTCAATACCTTTTAACGAATCGACAGACATAGAAGATATATTGATCTTGGTACATGCTTCGATTTCCTTGACAGAAAGAAGTCCATTATGGTCCGCGTCAACGTTTTCAGAAATCCACTCTCTGAAGACAGGGTCTTCAAATCCGCTGTCGTCGGTGAGTGAAATGGACGAAGCTTTATTTGCGTTTGGAAGAAATTCTGGTTCTGAATCATCTGAAATATCTGAAATATCTGATATATCTGATATGTTATCAGGATCAGTATCGTTACAGATATCATCAGAGATACTTGCATCGGAGAAGATTTCGTCAGAAACAGTATTATCAGAAACAGTATTATCAGAAACAGTTCCATCAGAAAAATCTTCGCCGGAAATAGCCCATGAAATCTGGGCATCAGAGAAAATCATAAGAAAACTTAAGACGAAGGGTAGAAAGTTTTTCTTTTTAATCATATAGAGACCTCCTTCTCTTGGGACGGTGTAATACCATCCGCTGATAGTAAATGTTACATGATATTAGGGGTTACTTATAGTATATAGATGAAAGAAATGGGAATCTATTAACTATTGGTTAGTAGGTTGTTGAATTTCAGATGAAGTTAAAAGTATATGACTTTAAAAAAATTAGTTTTCTGGCAAGGTTTGATATGGTATGATGTGTACAATAAAAAAATAAATGGTAACTGTTCAGTACCTTCACAGTTACGAGTCAAAATCCATTAAAAATCGCCTTCGGCGATGGAATTTTGACTTGTATGTCTCGGGATAGTAGACTGCTGAATAGTTACAATAAATGTAACTATTTTGGAGTGAGTTGAGACTTGTTTATCAAAATAATTTAAGGGGGATAAAGTAAATGGTAGAATTACAGCTTAATGAGAACTGGCAATTATGCGATATTAAGAAACAGGATTGGGTTCCTGCGCAGGTGCCTGGGGATATCTATTCAGCGCTTCTTAAAGCGGGAAAGATGTCTGATCCATTCTTTGGAGACAACGAATATCAGGCGAAAGCATTGATGGAGGAGAATTACGAATATCGAACTGTATTTACATATGATGAGAAACAGTTTGAGAATTGTCAGGAAGTACTTCTTAGATTTGACGGAATCGATACGATCGCAGATATTTATCTGAATGAATGTTATCTGGGAAAAGCAGATAATATGCACAGAGTCTGGGAATTTCCGGTTGGAGAACTGTTACAGAAAGGCGAGAATACACTTCGGGTTATCATCAGATCACCTTTGAAATTCATGGCAGAGGCTTTTAAAAAGTACAAAAACATCGGAAATGAAGATACAGTAGAGGGATTTATGCATCTTCGTAAAGCGCATTACATGTCTGGATGGGACTGGGGTGCCTGTCTGCCGGATGGCGGTATTTTCCGTCCTGTAACTCTTCTGGGAATCAAGTCAGCCAGACTGGACAGCATATATATCCGTCAGGTACATGAGGATGGAAAAGTACTGCTGATTCCGGAAGTGGATGTAGAGACAGTAGACGAAGAGGAAATTGATACAGACGGAAAAAACAGCGTGGAGATTCCTGATCAGGGCGTGGAAAGTGAAGCGGATGAGGATTTACTGGAATATGAAGTTACAGTAACTGCGCCAGATGGAACGAAAATTGTAAGTGACGGATCTCCGGATGAAATCGTAATCGAGAATCCACAGTTCTGGTGGCCAAACGGTCTGGGAGAGCAGCCATTATATCAGGTTCAGGTAGATCTGAAAGCAGGAGATAAAACCGTCGATACCTGGTGTAAGAAAATCGGACTTCGGACACTGACCATGCACATTGAGAAAGATGAGTGGGGAGAAAGCTTTGCTCACGAAGTGAATGGCCATCAGATTTTTGCAATGGGTGCAGACTATATTCCAGAGGATAATCTGCTGCAGAGAACCTCAAAGGAACGTACCAGAGAATTGCTTCTTCAGTGTAAGAGAGCAAACTTTAACACGATTCGTGTCTGGGGCGGCGGCTATTATCCTGAGGACTGGTTCTTTGATCTTTGTGATGAACTTGGCCTGATGGTATGGCAGGACTTTATGTTTGCCTGCTCGGTCTATGAACTGACACCGGAATTTGAGGCAAATATCCGTCAGGAATTTATTGATAATATCAAAAGAATCCGTCATCATGCGTCACTTGCACTGTGGTGTGGCAATAATGAGATGGAAATGTTTGTAAAACAGGGTAATTGGGTAACGAAACCTACAGAGGTGAGAGACTATCTGCTGATGTATGAGCGCATTATTCCGGAAGTACTCAGAGAATATGATCCTGATACATTTTACTGGCCGGCAAGCCCGTCATCAGGCGGATCTTTTGATGAGCCGAATGATCCGAATCGTGGAGATGTGCATTACTGGGAGGTATGGCATGGAAATAAGCCATTTGCGGAATATCGCAAATATTTCTTCCGCTATGCTTCTGAATTTGGTTTCCAGTCATTCCCGGCTGTCTCTACATTAAAAACAGTAACAGATGATCCGAGAGAATTAAACCCGTTCTCTTACGTGATGGAGAAACACCAGAGAAATTACGGCGGAAATGGAAAGATCGCCAAGTATATGCAGGCTGCTTACCGTTATCCTGAGAACTTCAGCGATTTCGTCTATGCTTCCCAGCTCCTTCAGGCAGACGGCATCCGTTACGGAGTGGAACATTACCGCAGAAACCGCGGTCGTTGCATGGGTGCAATCTACTGGCAGTTAAATGACTGCTGGCCGGTAATTTCCTGGAGTTCTATTGATTATTACGGACGCTGGAAAGCGCTTCATTATTATGCCAAGAGATTCTTCGCACCGGTGATGATCTCCTGTGAGGAGCAGAGCTGGATGACAGCAGAGGCAGATATGAACCGCCAGCATTTCCAGTTCGAGAAATCCATCCGTCTGAATGTGACCAATGAAACACTGGATGCACATAAGGTGCTAGTGAAGTATGCAGTGCGTAGCGCAGATGCGAAGATCCTTCGCCAGGAAGAACAGTGGGTGGAAGTACCGGCACTTTCCAGCAGCTGGCTGGAGAAAGTGGAACTTCCGGAGATTGACTGTTTCAATGAGTATGTGAGCTATGAAGCCTGGGAAAATGACCAGATCATCTCTCAGGGAACGGTGATCTTCTCCTATCCGAAATATTTCCATTATCTGGATCCGAAGCTGGCTGTGAGAGTGGAAGGTGACGAGATCGTGGTTGCGGCAGATGCCTATGCCAAGAGTGTGGAAATCCGAAATGAAACAGAAAATCTGGTGCTGGAAGATAATTACTTTGATATGAACGCCGGAGAACGCAGAGTAAAGATCCTTGACGGAAAACCGGAAGGACTGCAGGTACGCAGTGTGTATGATATCTGATTTTATATCATTTAGTACGAGAAAACAGGCAGAGCCGTATGGACAAAAAAGGTCCATACGGCTTTTTTGCTGCATATCTGCATCTGTTTATGGGTGATTTCGGCTGTATTTTGAAGATTTTTACCATTTTCTGATAAAAATATGTGGTGTAATTGAGAAAATGATGATAGAATGATTATAAATGATATAACATTTAGGCATACATGGAAGCGGCAGAAGAAAAAGAAGATTCAAAAAAGAACAACGTAAAGCAGACAAAGAGAAAAACAGATAAAAGAAAGGATAAAAGTATGGCTTCAGGCAAGGCGTTTATGTATGAGACAATCTATAATGATCTGCTGGAGGGAATCCGAAATGGAACATATCCGGCAGGCAGCAGGCTTCCGTCTGAGAAAGAACTTGCGGGACAGTACGGAGTGAGCCGGATCACCAGCAAGAAAGCACTGGAACTTCTTGCAGAAAGAGGAATGATCTCCAGAATGCCGGGACGGGGATCTTTCGTTCTGGAAACAGCAGTAAAGCAGACTGCCAGGTACAGCACACCACAGATACCGGAAACAAACGGGCAGGCGCAGGAGATCCGCCAGACAGGGAGGACCATTGGCGTGATCCTGGACAGTTTTGACAGTGATTATGTCGCAAACTATCTGCGCAGCATGGAACGGGAGTGCAGCAGAAGAGGGATCAACATGCTTCTGAAATGTACATACGGAAGCATTGAGGCAGAAAACCAGGCAATCAAAAGCTGCATAGAGATCGGGGCACAGGGACTGATCATTATGTGTGCACAGAATGAAACCTACAATACCACCATCGTTAAGCTGGCATTGGACAAATTCCCGGTAGTCCTCATCGACAGAAAGATGCAGGGGCTTTCTATTCCCTGTATTGCCACGGATAACCACAGGGCATCGAGGGAACTGACAGAGATGCTGATAGAACGGGGACATAAGCAGTTGGTATTTGTGACCCATGCATCTATGGGAACTTCTTCTATCAAAGACCGATATGAGGGATTTGTAGAAGGAATCATGGAAGATGCCGGAATCAACGGATGCGTTCTGGAAATTCCCGATTATAATCCTACCCCCGGAAATTCCCCTATAGGGGAAGCATCCTATGATGAAGAAGGATTTAAAAAGCTGCTTCTGGAACACAAGGAATATACAGGATATCTGTGTATCGAAGCGAAACTGTGCTATCTGCTGAGAAAGGCAATGAAAGAAACCGGTGTTACCGGGGAAATCGTATCTTTCGATGGAACAGGAGATATGGAGCATGAGAAGGTTATCGCGTATGTAAGGCAGGATGAGCGGGCTATGGGCGTTATGGCAGTGGATATTCTGGAAAAGATCGTTCATGGAGAGAATATAAATGAGGATATCTGTGTTCCTTACGAGATCATAAAATTGAATGATATGTAAATGGTATGTGCATTGTTTACAAAAAACATGACTGATTTATGTCAAAAACATTGAAATACACATGGAATCTGTATTTTGTGTTGACAAGCTATGGACCAAATGCTATATTCTATATACCAACAAACGACATACATTACAGTATGACATAAATGATATAATATATTGTGAACATGTGTTAAGGAGGAAGAATATGAAACGTAAAATCGCAGCAGTGGCACTTTGTGCAGTTGTGGTAAGTTCTATGGTAGCTCCGGCAGTTTCCGTAAAAGCAGCAGACAAGGAAAACTTGTTGTAGCATACAGAGACAGTGATGACACAGGATCCAAATACATGGAACAGTGGATCAACAATGCTTATGAAAACTGGGCAGACAAAGATAAAGTAGATCTGGAACTTCAGCCGATCGTAGCAAACGACAGTGATTACACAACAAAGATTCAGGTAGAAATGCAGGATAAAGATACATGCCCTGATATTTTCTTCGAAGATACTTTCCAGCTGAACACAGACGTTGCAGCAGGATATGTAGCAGACATCACAGATAAAGTAATCCTGCCTCTGATGCTTCCGGGTGTATGTACAGTTGGTATCTACACATTCTCCGGATGCTGGGGCAACTTCTTTGTTCCGTTCATCCTGCTGTCAGCAAGTGAGAAATATCCGGCTTCTGTAATGCTGTATCAGTTCTTCAGCCAGCATTCTGTAGCTTACAGTGAACTTGCTGCATATTCAGTTATTTATACATTACCATCCATTATCCTTTATGTGATCACTCAGAAATGGATGTCCAAAGGCTTCAGTCTGTCAGGTGCAGATAAAGGCTGATAAAATAAATTAAGAATGGAAGACTAGACATGACAAGCGGATATAAAACAATAGATGCAATGATCGAGACAGTGAAAGAGAAATTCGGAAAAGAACACAAGATTTCCGTAATGTTCGAAAACTGTATTTCCAATACACTGTCCACTACAATTAAGACACTTGACGATGGTTCTGTATTCGTGATCACAGGAGATATTCCGGCTATGTGGCTGAGAGATTCCAGCTGCCAGCTCCGTCCGTTCCTTCTTTTCGCAAAGGAGGAACCGGAAATCCTGAAAATGGTCACAGGACTGATCCGGAAACAGGCAGAGTGTATTCTTACAGATGCCTATGCCAACGCTTTTAATGAAAGCGCCAACGGCAATGGTTTCCAGGATGACCGTACAGAAATGAAACCGGAACTCTGGGAGAGAAAGTATGAGATTGACTCTCTCTGCTATCCACTGCAGCTTTCCTATCTTCTGTGGAAGAATACAGGAAGTACAGAACATTTCACACAAACCTGGCTGAAAGCTGCCAGACGCGTGATCGAAGTATTTAAGACAGAACAGAATCATGAAGAAAATTCTCCATATTATTTCGAACGCAGCAACTGCATTTACACAGACACTCTTTCCAGAGAAGGAAAGGGCGCTCTGGTAAAGAAAAACATCGGCCTTACCTGGTCTGGATTCCGCCCAAGTGATGATGCCTGCATCTACGGCTATTTGATCCCTTCCAATATGCTGGCATCTGTAGTGATGGATAATCTCAGAGAGATTGCCCAGGAGGTATATAAAGATCAGGAACTTGCAAAAGAAGCAAGAGATCTTTCCAAAGAGATCCGCGAGGCAGTGGAAAAATATGCCATTGTAGCCGGAGAAGTGAAAGACTTCTATGCATATGAGGTAGACGGATTCGGACAGTACAATGTAATGGACGATGCCAACCTGCCAAGCCTTCTGTCCATGCCGTACATCGGATACTGTGACAAAGAGAACGAACGTTATCAGAACACAAGGGAAATGGTATTAAGTGAAAGAAATCCATATTATTTCCCGGGCAAGGTACTTACAGGAATCGGAAGCCCGCATACAGATACCCGTTATGTATGGAGTATGTCTTTATGTATGCAGGGAATCACTTCTGATGATAAAGAAGAAAAAGAAGCAATCTTTAAAATGCTGGAGAACAGCGACGGCGGTACCAATCTCATGCATGAATCCATTTTCGCAGATGATGATACCAAATATACAAGACCATGGTTTTCATGGGCCAATTCTGTATTCTGCGAATTTGTAATGGATTATCTGGGATACTCCGTGAAATTACATTAAGTGTCAGCTGGGAGGATAAGACATATATTTTTAATGAAGGAACGCGTATTTAAACTGATCGATTCCATCAAAGATATGATTTACAGCCAGAAATATCCGGTGAATGAATATCTGATGATCCATTCCGAAAAAGAATCCATCGATATTCCGGAAATTTCCGATGATATGTGGAAAAAGATCGAGTCCAGAGATATCTGGGGTGGAAACGGGGAATATTTTTATTTCAAAACAACTCTGACTATGCCACAGGAATGTGCAGGCAAAAAAGTGACTTATGAGCTGCGCACAGGACGTGAGGGCGAATGGGATGCAGTAAATCCTCAGTTTATGGTGTACATAAACGGGGAGAGAAGAATGGGAATGGATGTGAACCATCGTGAGGTGGTACTGACAGAAAATGCAGTACCGGGTGAGACATTTGAGATTCTTTTGTCCGCATACACAGGTGATAATAACTTCTCCCTTCATCTGGATTCTGAGTTTAAGGTTCTGGAGCCTTCTGTGGAGAAATATTATTATGACCTTCTGGTTCCTTATGAAGTTGCCAGACTTCTCCGGGAAGACAGCCGTGACCGCAGAGTAATCCTTCAGAGTCTGAATGATTCTCTGAATCTGGTAGATTTAAGACAGATTTATTCTCCTGAATTTTTCGAAAGCGTAGAAAAGGCAGATGAATATCTGCAGAAAGAATTTTATGAGAAATACTGCGGAAACAGCGACAGTACGGTTTACTGTGTGGGCCATACCCACATTGATGTGGCATGGCTGTGGACACTGCGCACCACTCAGGATAAGGCGGTACGAAGCTTTTCCACAGTGATCGAGCTGATGAAACAGTATCCGGAATACAAGTTTATGTCCAGTCAGCCTCAGCTATATCTGTATGTAAAAGAGAATGCGCCGGATCTTTATGAAGAGATCAAAAAGAGAGTAGCAGAAGGACGTTGGGAAACAGAGGGCGGAATGTACGTAGAGGCTGACTGTAACTTAAGCTCCGGGGAAGCACTGGTAAGACAGTTCCTTTATGGAATGCGTTTCTTCGAGAAAGAATTCGGGGTAAGAAACAAGATCCTCTGGCTGCCTGATGTATTCGGATATTCTGCTGCACTGCCACAGATTATGGATAAGTGCGGAATCAAATATTTCATGACTACGAAGATCAGCTGGAACGAAGTGAACAAAATGCCGTACGATACTTTCATGTGGGAAGGTATTGACGGAACAGAGATTCTGACACACTTTATCCCAACCAGAGATTACGGTGTAGCTGCGAAGGAAGGCAGTACAGAAACAGAACATTTCACTACTTACAATGGAATCTTGAATGCATCCCAGGTTATGGGTGGATGGCAGCGTTACAGCCAGAAAGACTTAAACGACGAAGTGCTGATGTCCTACGGACATGGAGACGGAGGTGGCGGGGTCACCAAGGAAATGCTGGAAATGCAGCGCAGACTTGCCAAAGGAATCCCGGGCAGCCCGAAAACCGTACCGTCCACTTCCCTGGAATTCTTCCAGACTCTGGAGAAAAATGTACAGGGACGCAAAGAACTTCCAAAGTGGGTGGGAGAACTTTATCTGGAATACCACAGAGGAACCTACACCTCTATGGCAAGAAATAAAAAATGGAACCGTCAGGCGGAATTTGCATGCGAAAATACTGAGCTGTTCAATGTGATGGCAGGCCTGGAAACAGGAACTTCCTATCCGGGAAACAGACTGTATGAAGTATGGAAAGTTCTCATGAGAAACCAGTTCCATGATATCCTGCCAGGAAGCAGTATCAAACAGGTTTACGAGGATTCCAAAGAAGAATACAGACATATTTTCCAGGAAACGAAAGACATGTCAGGTGCCGCTTTAAAGGCAATGACAGATGCTGTAAATGCAGCCAGAGGAACACTGGTAGTTTATAATCCTACAAGTGAACAGGCTCCTGCACCGGTTTATCTGCCGAAAAACAGTCAATGGGGGGCATTGGAACGTGACGGCAGAGTAATCCCGGTTCAGCACACAGAAGAGGGAGACCTGGCAATTCTGGACGAGATCCCGTCCAAAGGTTACTGCACTTACGCAGGTGTAGTGGATGCACCGAAGACAGAAAGCACTATGACGGTTACGGAGCATGGTGCAGAGACGAAATATTTTATTGTAGAATTAAATGAAAAAGGACAGTTCAGCCGTATCTATGACAAGATCCAGAAGAGAGAGATCCTTCCTGAGGGCAAATGCGCCAACGTGATCATGAGCTATGAAGACCGTCCGCATAACTTCGATGCATGGGATATCAACAATTATTATACAGAGAAATCCTGGCCTGTAGATGATGTACAGAGCATCACAGTAACAGAGAACGGGCCTGTACGCGGCTGTATCCGTGTAGAACGTAAATATCTGGATTCCACCATTGTACAGTATCTGTATTTCTATCCGGAACTGTACAGGATCGATATCCGCAATGAGATCGACTGGAAAGAAAAACAGATTCTTCTGCGTGATTATATCCCGGTTGATATCCATGCTGCAGAAGCAACTTATGAGATCCAGTACGGCAATGTAACACGTCCGACCCATTACAATACATCCTGGGATTTCGCAAGATTCGAGGTATGTGCACATAAATGGATCGATATCAGTGAGAACGGCTACGGTATCAGTGTACTCAACAACTGTAAATATGGATGCGATATCCACAACGGAGAGATCGGACTTACCATGCTGAAATCCGCAGTATATCCGAACCCTGATGCAGATAAAGAGCACCACAGCTTCACCTGGTCCATTGCACCTCACGAAGGTGGATGGAGAGAAGGGAATACAGTTGCCAAGGCATATGTACTGAATAATCCATATCAGACAGCAGTGAAAGAAAACGAAGGCGGAAACCTTCCTGCAAGCTATTCCTTCGTTCAGGCAGATAAAGAGAATGTTGTGATCGAGGCTGTTAAGAAAGCAGAAGACAGCGATGCAGTGATCGTTCGTCTGTATGAATGCTACAACAGACGCGGTCAGACTACACTGACCTTCCCACGTCCTGTAAAACGTGCAGTGATCTGCAATATGCTGGAAGAAGAGATAGGAGAAGTTCTGAACGTAAATGGCAGTCAGGTAGAGCTTGAACTGAAACCATATGAAATTGAAACTGTCAAAGTAGAATTCTGAAAAAAGTGTCAGAATCGACACGCAGGGATAAGAAGTAGAAACTATAGAAATGTATAAAAAAAGCCATGTGGATAAAAAAGTCCACATGGCTTTTTTATACCGGCAGAAACGAACCTGCCGGAAGAAGTTCGATATACAAAGGATCAGTCGATGTTCTGCACGGAATCCTTCGCATTCTGCAGTACCGTATCAAATGCGATAGCTGCCTGGTTGTATTCTTCGTCACTTTCGATATTGGCAAGAACCGGATCTCCGGATTCTGTACGTTCGAAAGTATAGAGATAAACTTCTCCATTCTGATTCTGGCCGTTCTCGTCCAGAGGAAGAAGGGCGATATATTCCTTGATTCCTACCGGGAAAATAGTAAGGATGGCGCATTCAACTTCTGTATCATCCTCCATGGTCAGTGTGATGGTACGGTGCTGGTCATCTACCTTGCATCCTCCCCCATTGCTTCCGCATCCGCCGCCGCAGGAAGCACAGTCGCTCGGGTCGCAGCCGCCGTTTGTAAATGGATCACTCATTTTATGTTCCTCATTCTTTCTGATTTTCAGTTTCTGCCCCTGCGTAAGAGCAGGGACCTTTAACAACAATATTGTATCAAAAAGCAGCAGTGAATGCAATTGCCTGGGAAAAAATGTTTATCCCGGTACGAAAACGTGTTATAATAAAAAATATCTATAAAAAAGAAAAATAACAGGAGATCAGTTTTATATGAAGTTAATCTCATGGAATGTAAATGGAATTCGTGCCTGCATCGGCAAGGGCTTTGAAGAAAGTTTCCACGCGCTGGATGCAGATATTTTCTGCCTGCAGGAGACCAAGTGCCAGGGGGGACAGGTGAATCTGGCTCTTCCGGGCTATCACCAGTACTGGAATTATGCCAACAGAAGAGGCTATTCCGGAACAGCAGTATTTACGAAAGAAGAACCGATGTCTGTAACATACGGACTTGGAATAGAAGAACATGACAAAGAAGGCAGGGTCATTACCCTGGAATATGATAAATTTTATCTGGTTACCGTGTATACACCCAATTCCCAGAGTGAGCTGCGCAGGCTGGAATACCGGATGCAGTGGGAGGCAGATTTTCTGGCATATCTTCTGAAACTCCAGGAAAACAAACCTGTGATCTGCTGCGGAGATTTCAATGTGGCACATCAGGAGATCGACCTGAAGAATCCCAAGACCAACCGTAAGAATGCAGGATTTACCGATGAAGAAAGGACCTGCTTTACCAGAATGCTAGAGAGCGGATTTATCGACACATTCCGGTACTTTTATCCGAATCAGGAAGGAATTTACTCCTGGTGGTCCTACCGCTTTAAGGCAAGGGAGAAGAATGCAGGATGGAGGATTGACTATTTTATCACCTCTCCCCAGCTGAAAGACAGACTGAAGGATGCAGCTATCCACACGGACATTATGGGATCAGACCATTGTCCTGTAGAACTGCAGATTGACTTATAAAAATACGGACAAATAATAAGGAGGGAAAAGAGAGATGGCTGACCTCAGGAAAATAAAAAAAGAGAAGGGATCAGTGCTGGTACCCGGTGCAAACAGGCTGCGAAGAGGAGTGAATTTCGCAGTGGAGGTTCCACAGGGAGTACAGGCGTCTCTGGTTCTCTACAAAAAGAATGCAAGAAAGCCGTCTGTGGAGATCCCTTTTACAGAAAAGGACAGGACTGGGGATATCTGTGCAGTTACCCTGCCGGATTTAAAAACAGAGGACTATCAGTATAATTTTCTTCTGGACGGAAAAGTGTATACAGATCCCTGGGCATACCGCATTTACGGCAGAGAACGATTCGGCGCGGATATGGATACAGATCCCCATAAGATCCGCTGCGGATTTCTGAATGAAGAGGAATATGACTGGGAAGGGGATGAGAACCCGGTGATTCCTTATCATGAGATGCTCCTTTATAAACTCCATGTAAGAGGCTATACAAAAGCGAACCGGAATATTACATCCGGAAAAGGGAATTTTCAGGCGCTGACAGAGATGATCCCATACTGGAAAGAACTGGGAATCAATACCATTGAACTGATGCCTGCCTATGAATTTATGGAAACACAGCCGGCTGTATCAGCTGAAGGAGGGATGGTTTCCGAGAAACGAAGAGAGGGCAGGGTAAATTTCTGGGGATATATGCAGGGGTATTATTTTGCACCGAAGCGGTCTTACTGTGCTACCAGTGAACCGGAGAGGGAATTCAGGGATATGATCAAGGCATTGCATAAGGCGGGGATTGCCTGTGTGATGGAGATGTATTTTCCGGGTGGGACGAATCCGGTGCTGGGGTTGAGGGCACTGCAGTTTTGGAGATTGTATTATCATGTGGATGGGTTTCATGTTATGGGGGACGGTGTTCCCTGGCTTCTTTTGGTACAGGATGCGGTGCTGGCGGATACCAAGCTGATGTTTCAGGGCTTCGATGAAAAAGAAATCAGGAGGAAAAAGCTCCCGGCAGAGAAATGTATAGCGGAATATAACCCGGGATTTCTTCAGGATATGAGACGTTTCCTGAAAAGTGATGAAGATATGGTGGCAGGAGCGTCCTGGAGGATGAGAAGAAATCCGGATAAGTATGCTGTGATCAATTATATGGCATGTCAGGACGGCTTTACCCTGAATGATGCAGTGACTTACAATTATCGTCATAATGAGGCGAATCATGAGAACAATCAGGATGGCAGCAGTTATAACTATTCCTGGAACTGTGGTGTGGAAGGGCCAAGCCGTAAGCAGAATATCCGGCAGATGAGGGACAGGCAGATCCGCAATGCGTTTCTGATGATGCTGTTAAGCCAGGGCGTCCCCATGATCTACGGCGGAGATGAGATCGGCAATTCCCAGGGCGGCAATAACAATGCCTACTGCCAGGACAATGCCACAGGCTGGATCGACTGGAAAGGTTTAAAAAAGAATGAAAAACTTCTGGAATTCGTAAAAGAAGCCATTGCTTTCCGTAAAGACCATCCTGTTCTTCACACTGCGGGAGAAATGCGGGGAGTGGATTATCAGACCAAAGGCCTTCCGGATGTTTCTGTACACGGGGAGCGTGCATGGTACCTTAATGCGGAGAATACATCCAGACTTCTGGGAATTATGTACTGTGGCGCCTATGCACACAGGCCAGACGGCAGTGAGGATGATTCTGTTTATATTGCCTGCAATTTCCATTGGGAAACCCGCACTCTGGCACTTCCGGATCTTCCGGGAGGCCGCAGATGGAAAAAAGTCATTGACACCAGTGCTGTGAAAGAAAACGGATTTTTGCATGAAGACAGTGAGACTTATAAAAAGAAACTGGAAATCGCACCACGAACCATCGTAGTGCTTCTGGCAGAACAGGAGGAGAATAAAGATGCAAAAGAAGACAGGAAGGATGCATCCGTGGCTGCACTTAAAAACCATCACCAGACATAAACTTCTGGTGATGCATTACTGTTTTCGCATAGGACTGTATAAACAGGGACTGCTTCATGATCTGTCCAAATATTCACCTGTGGAATTTCTGGTAGGCTGTAAGTACTATCAGGGGGACAGAAGCCCAAATAATGCAGAGAGAGAAGAAACAGGTCTTTCCCTTTCCTGGCTTCACCATAAGGGGCGCAACAGGCATCATTACGAATACTGGATCGATTATGTACCGGGAGATGACAGGATTATCAATGGTGTGCCCATGCCCCGGAAATATATTGCGGAGATGGTCATGGATCGGATCAGCGCATCCCGGAATTATCTGGGGGACAAATATGATCAGACCCAGCCGCTGCAGTATTTCCTGAAAGGAAAGGAGAAACTGTGGTTTATCCATCCGGAGACAAGCAGGGAACTGGAGGGACTGCTCCGGATCCTCAATGATCACGGGGAAGAAGTTCTGATCTCCTATATAAAAAATGTCTATCTGAAAGGCAGAAAATACAATAAAAAGAGAAATGTGGAAAAATCTACCTGTACAACATACAGGTAATGTGGTAAAGTATTAAAATATATTTGTAAATCGTGGGAGCAGCGAAGCAGCGGCGCGATCGCAGATATAATATTATTATGAAAAAACAAACAGGAGGAGAAAATTTTGAGTGGAACTACAATGATCATATTGTCTGCATTTGTAGTCTATCTGGTCTTTATGATAGTCATCGGTGTAGTTTATATGAAAAAGACAAACAGCTCAGAGGATTACTTCCTCGGGGGCAGAGGACTGAATGCCTGGGTGGCTGCATTATCAGCACAGGCATCTGATATGAGTGGATGGCTTCTGATGGGACTGCCCGGAGCAATCTATTCCCTGGGAACCGGTCAGATCTGGATCGCAGTAGGACTTTTTATCGGAACAGTACTGAACTGGGTGTGTATCTCACACAGACTTCGTAAATATACCATAGCAGCGAATAACTCTCTGACAATTCCTGCATATTTTGAGAACAGATTTCAGGATAAAAAAAGGATCCTGCTTCTGATCTCATCAATTGTGATCGTCATCTTCTTTCTGGTGTACACAGCGTCAGCTCTGGCAGCAGGAGGCAAGCTTTTTAACACGGTATTTGGTATTGACTACCATATAGTTCTGGCTATCGGGGCAGCCGTTATTCTGTGTTATACATTCATGGGTGGATTTATGGCAGTCTGTGTAACGGACTTTGTACAGGGAACCCTGATGCTGGTGGGACTTCTCATTGTTCCGCTGGTAGCATATTTCATGTTAAATGGAAATCTTGGAGATCTTCTCGCGCAGAGCGGTGCGCCGGGCGGGGCAGCTTTCCTGAATCCCCTGGAGAATGGTGAGAGACCTTATACATTTGTTGAAATCTTTTCCCAGCTTGCATGGGGACTTGGATACTGCGGAATGCCTCATATCCTTACCCGTTTCATGGCTGTAAAGAGCGAAAAAGAATTAAAGAAATCCAGCGTGATCGCCATTGTATGGGATATCCTTTCTCTGACAGCTGCATGCTTTATCGGTATCATCGGACGTGCTTATCTGTACCCGACAGTTCTGGGAACAGAAGGGGCATCTTCAGCAGAGAGTGTATTTATTGAGATGATCAATAAGCTGTTCTCTTCAGACCTGGCGCTTCCGTTCATCGGAGGAATCTTCCTCTGCGGAATCCTGGCAGCTATCATGTCCACGGCTGATTCTCAGCTTCTGGTAACAGCATCTGCTGCATCTGAAGATTTATATCATCAGTTTGTCAAGAAGGATGCAGATTCTAAAGAGATCCTTACAGTTGCCAGAATTACAGTTATTGCAGTTTCCGTAATCGCATTTGTGATCGCATGGAATCCGGACAGCAGTATTATGGGACTGGTATCCAATGCATGGGCAGGTCTTGGCTCTGCATTCGGACCGATCGTGGTAATGTCCCTGTTCTGGAGAAGAACCAACCTGGCAGGTGCAGTTGCAGGAATCGCTTCCGGCGGCCTGACTGTTATTATCTGGGATTACATACCTCTTGTATCCGGACAGACACTTGGAAGCTATACAGGACTCTATTCTCTGGCAGTAGGTTTCGCAGTTAGCCTGGTGATGATCATCATCTTCAGCCTTGCTACCAAAGAACCGTCCAAAGAGATCACAGATGTCTTTGACCAGGTAGCGTCCATGAAATAAGGACTATCCATTTCCGGATGAATTTGTTATAATAGCAGTAGCGCAAAAAAATGCGCTGCTGCTTTTTTTGATGGGTCATACAGGAGGATCTTCCGGACCGGTCATACAGGCAGACAGCGGGGCGGAGGGGGAAATCCGCAGAACTATTACGAAAAGAAGGTGTCTTACATGAAGAAATATGATTATCTGATAGTGGGAGCAGGACTTTTTGGTGCAGTATTTGCACACGAAGCAGCGCAGAAAGGCAAAACATGCCTGGTGATCGACAAGAGAGATCACATTGGCGGAAATATCTACACAGAGGAAATAGAAGGAATTCAGGTTCATCGTTACGGCGCACATATTTTCCACACATCCAGGAAAGAAGTTTGGGATTACGTGAACCAGTTTGCGGAGTTTAATCATTTCGTAAATTCACCCATCGCAGTCTATAAAGATGAACTTTATAACCTGCCTTTTAACATGAATACGTTCCATCAGCTCTGGGGCGTACGCACTCCGGCAGAAGCCAAGGCGAAGATCCAGGGACAGATCGCCAGAATGCATATCACCCATCCGAAGAACCTGGAGGAGCAGGCTCTGGCACTGGTGGGACAGGACGTGTATGAGAAACTTGTAGAAGGATATACCAGGAAACAGTGGGGAAGAGAGTGCAAGGATCTTCCGGCTTTTATCATCAAGAGACTTCCTCTTCGCTATACCTATGATAATAACTATTTCAAAGATCCATGGCAGGGAATCCCGAAAGGCGGTTACACCCGTATTATCAAGAAGCTTCTGGAGGGTGTACAGGTATGCCTGAACACAGACTTTTTTGCCAACAGGGAAGAGCTGACTGCACAGGCAGATAAAGTCCTTTTCACAGGTATGATCGACCAGTTCTATGATTACTGCTACGGTGAACTGGAATACCGTTCCCTGAGATTTGAGACAGAGGTTCTGGAGATGGGCAACTATCAGGGAAATGCAGTAGTGAACTACACAGATTATGAGGTTCCTTACACAAGGATCATCGAACATAAACACTTCGAGTTCGGAACACAGCCGAAGACCGTCATCACCAGAGAATATCCGGCAGCATGGGAGAAGGGCAAAGAACCGTATTACCCGGTAAATGATCCGAAGAACAGCGAACTCTTTGACAAATATGAACGTCGTGCACTGGAGGAAAAGAACGTTCTCTTCGGCGGAAGACTTGGTATGTACCGTTATATGGATATGGATCAGGTGATCGAAGAAGCCCTTGCAATGGCAGAGACAGAGCTTGCATACGAGGAAGCATAAATTCAGAGAAGAAAGGACCCGAAACATTATGGATACACCGATTATCACTCTCTATTACAGAGAGTCTGACCCAATGAAAAGAAAAATGTTTCTCGACCAGTCCATTGCGGCAGGAGAAGAGGAAGAAGCAAATGCCATCCGAAAGGAATTATGGGAGATCCGTTACGGCGGTAAATCCGAAGTACCGGATACCCCGGCAGACGGTTATCTGGCACTGTGGATGGCATTGGAATTTAACAAAAATGCATCCAGCAGACTGTTCGGTGCTAAAAGCGCCCGCAGGGAAATTGTGAAAAATCTTCAGAAAATGAAGATCACAGAGTACCAGGGTAAAAGTGCCCTGCATCAGGAACTACTTTTCAGGGAATGCTGTCATATGGTAAGAACATACATGGAACTGTGCGAAAAGGATAAAACTTATAATACCACGCTGTGCGGTATTGTTCCTATCAGTGAAAAAAGTGCAAAGAACAAGCTTCACCGTGATATCTATGAGACAGCAATACAGGTTCCTGCAGACGTCAACATGCAGGAAGAACTGGGAATCATCACAAGGGCGGCGAAGACAGCCTACGAGGATTATTTCCCTGGAGAAGGCGGATTATAAAAAGAAATTCCGTAGAAACTAACTGGAGGCAAAAATGAACAAAGACAATTTAACAGCTTATGAGGTTGTAAAGGAGGAGGATCTGACAGATATCCACTCCAAAGGATGGCTTCTGCGTCACAAGAAGACAGGTGCCAGAGTTATGCTGATCGAGAATGACGATGAGAATAAAGTTTTTAATATTGCATTCCGTACACCGCCTAAGGACAGTACAGGAGTTGCACATATCCTGGAGCACAGTGTACTGTGCGGCTCCAGGGAATTTCCGCTGAAGGATCCTTTCGTGGAACTGGTAAAGGGATCTCTGAATACGTTTCTGAATGCAATGACCTATCCGGATAAAACCTGCTATCCTGTAGCCAGCTGTAATGACCAGGATTTCCAGAATCTGATGCATGTTTATCTGGATGCAGTCTTCTATCCGAACATTTACAAGAGAGAAGAGATCTTCCGTCAGGAAGGATGGAACTATCATCTGGAGAGTAAAGAAGGTCCTCTGAAATATAATGGTGTAGTATACAATGAGATGAAAGGAGCATTCTCATCACCGGATGAGGTCCTGGAAAGAGAGATCATGAACCATCTTTTCCCGGATACGCCTTATGGATGTGAATCAGGTGGTGATCCGAAGAACATCCCGGATCTTAGCTATGAGAATTTCCTGAATTTCCACAGAACCTTCTATCATCCGTCCAACAGCTATATTTACCTGTATGGAAATATGGATATGGAAGAGAAACTGGCATTTCTGGATGAACATTACCTGTCTGGATTCGATGCGCTGGATGTGGATTCACAGATCAGGGAGCAGGGTGCGTTTGCAGCATGCCAGGACGTAACACTGGAATATCCGGTGGCTGAGAATGAAGGGGAGGAAGACAATACCTATCTTTCCTATAATATGGTCACAGGAAATACCCTGGACAGCCAGAGAAATATGGCTTTCGAAGTACTGGATTATGCACTTTTAAGCGCACCTGGTGCACCTCTGAAACAGGCACTTCTGGATGCAGGCATCGGCAAAGATATCTACGGCGCATACGAAGACGGAATCCTGCAGCCTTATTTCTCAGTGGTAGCCAAAGGCTCCAACCCGGACAAAAAAGAAGAATTTGTTTCCATTATCCGCAAAGTCCTGACAGACATTGCAGAGAATGGGATTGATAAGAAAGCCATCGAAGCAGGAATCAATTATTTCGAATTCCGTTACCGTGAGGCAGATTTCTCCTCCTATCCCAAGGGACTGATGTACAGTCTGGATATTCTGGGAGACTGGCTTTATGAAGAAGATCATCCGTTCTCACAGGTCCAGCAGCTTGAAGTATTTGAACAGCTGAAAAAGGCAGTGAACGAGGGATACTTCGAAAATCTGATCCGCACATATCTGTTGGAGAATCCTCATGGCTGTGTGCTCACACTGGTTCCGAAGAAGGGACTGGCTGCACAGAGGGAGAAAGAACTGGAAGAGAAACTGGAAGCATACAGAAGCAGTCTCTCTGATGTAGAACTGGAAGCTATGGTGCAGAAGACACAGGCACTGGAAGCATATCAGGAAGCAGGAGAAGAACCTGGCGCCCTGGAATGCATCCCTATGCTGAAGAGAAGTGATATCAAAAAAGAAGCAGGTACGCTGAAAAATGAAGAATTATCTGTGGATGACAGCCTGTTTCTGTATCATGATGTATGCACCAACGGAATCGGATATGTGGATATGATGTTCAAAACAGACAGCATCGCACCGGAACAGATCCCTTATCTGGGACTTCTAAAATCTGTTCTGGGTTATGTGGATACGCAGGCGCATACTTACGGGGAACTGTTCAATGAGATCAATGCCAGCACCGGCGGTATCAGCTGCGGCGTGGAGGTCTTTGACCGGGCAGATTCCACGGAAGAGTTTCAGGCACTGTTTTCCGTAAGAGGAAAGGCACTGTATCCGAAGCTGGGCTTCCTGTTTAAGATGGCAGAAGAGATCCTGGGAACTTCCAAAGTAGAAGATACCAAGCGTCTCTATGAGATCGTTGCAGCTGTGAAATCCCGTGCACAGGCCAGCCTGACAGGTGCAGGACACTCCACTGCAGTATTGAGGGCAACCTCTTATTCCTCACCTATGGCAGCATTCCAGGATGAGATGGCAGGTATCGGATATTACCAGTTCATCGAGAAACTGGAAAAAGATTTTGACCAGCAGAAAGATCTGATTGTTCAGGAACTCCGGAAACTGATGAAGATGATCCTGCGTCCTGAGAACTTTATGATCAGCTATACAGGAGAGAGAGAATCGCTGGAAGAAGTGAAGAAACTGGCTGCACATATCAGACAGGGACTTAACACAGAACCTGTGGAGAAATCTGAGAAGAAACTGATCTGCACCAGGAAAAACGAAGGATTCAAGACTTCCGGACAGGTTCAGTTCGTGGCACAGACCGGAAACTTTAAGAAAAAAGGCCTGGAATACACAGGTGCACTGGATATCCTGAAAGTAATTTTAAGCTATGATTACCTGTGGATGAATCTTCGCGTAAAAGGCGGCGCATACGGCTGTATGAGCGGCTTTAAGAGAAACGGGGAGAGCTATCTGGTATCTTACAGGGACCCTCATCTGAAACGTACTCTGGAGGTATATCAGGGAGTGGTGGATTATATCCGCAATTTTCAGGCTGATGAGCGTGACATGACCAAATATATCATCGGAACCATCAGCGGCAAAGATGTACCGAAAACACCTCAGATGAAAGGTTCTGTTTCCAAGACAGCATATTTC
>OLRW01000734.1_pt1 | contig 24962 bp, 29 predicted proteins | sample 1672701 | NCBI WGS metagenome assembly OLRW01 (sample SAMEA3136715, study PRJEB25190) | human gut metagenome | biome: human gut; feature: human-associated habitat; material: faeces | place: Austria | collected 2013
CAAGGCAATAAACGGCTTGCTTCTATAGAGAAAATGCGGGAAATCGCAAGAAAAGCTGCTAAAATGGAACAATCTGTGTTTGTCCTAATAGAAAAGCCGGATGGTACATATTATTTTGTCAAAGATGGAGAGAATTATACCGGCACATTTATTGAGTACATATATCCGTAATACGACAAACAGACCAAAAATGAGACTACTTAGTCAGAAAAATCACGGGTGTTATACAAAAATAAGAGGAAAAATAGAACAAACCTGCCTCGAAGCAAGGGTGGGGTTGTCCTGCCTCGAAGCAAGGGTGGGATAACAATATTTTACAGAGCGAGGCATGGTAGGAATTTGTGTATTGATATTTTACCAAACAGCCCACTTGAAAGTGGTAAGGTTCTGGTAAGGGTAATTAAGCAATAACGGCAAGATTACGGCAAGGCCTTTTGATATATCTTAGAATTTTACAAATCCTTCTATTCTGTAAGGTTTGGATTGTCCAATGCGTCCCTTCCGGCTTTGCTTTGTTCGACCATCGGCCTCATCATTGCCATGTATTGCTCGTTAAGCAGCATTGAGATATGGTTACTGCTTTCTATAAACTCCTCTGAGGATGTGACCACTTCTCTTTCCTTTTCGGTCATGCTGTCCCATATAGAGTCTACTTCGTCCCATACCGGCGACTGGCTGCGTTGCTCGTTAGCCGGCTGGGATACCTGCTGTTCATACATCCTTTTCTGTAGTTCCAGTTGCTGCTGCATCTGCTGTAGCTCTGAAATCTTCGTATCAAAAGTACTAGGGGTAAGTGTCGGATCACCAGTCATAAAGTAATTGTTCATAAGCTCGTAGTTAGTGGTTGATATTGGAAAGCGGCAAGCACGCCCGAAGGCGCACCGCCACTAACTTTCATTTTTTCTTTTTCTTGGGAACCGGCTTACTGCGCTGGCGCTGTTGCGGTGGTTCCTTGGCAGCAACGTTGGCTGGGAAACCCAGTGATAGTCGGAGTGCTAGGAAGAGTTACCACACCCTTGATGTTGCGGCAATCGAGACGGTCTGTGTAGTTGATGCTAGCGGTAAACGCCTTGTCAATCTCACACTGGATGAGTCTGTCCTGGTAAGGACGGATTGCTGCGCCTACAGCTACTTCTTTTTCAAGACAGCTGATGCGGGCATTCAGTACATCGAAGCCGTCACGTTGATTCTTGTACAAGCCGAAGGCTGCATTGTTCAACTTCTCTGTCTGATTGTCGTACAGGTCACGGATTGATTTGTATAGGCCAAAATCACCGTCTACCTGAGATTTGTACAGGCCGAAGTCGCCATCCACCTGTGATTTCCACAAAGCGAATTTTTCAGCAACGTCTGTATCACGATGTGCGTACATCTGATTCAGAGTGTTTACCTTCAGGCCCCACATCTCGTTTGTCAGTGACAATTCGGCTTCGCAAGATTTGCTGTAGGCGTTGAATGCAGTCGGAGCAACACCAGAACGGCCGGCAACGGCATCGCTTACTGTGTTGATATTTACGTTTTCGGGCATTCCGCTGCCGATACCAAAACCTCTGCCACGTCCCCAAATAGCAGCAGCACCTAGCGCTGTACCAATGATGCCTGTGGCCAATGCCGCATTACCGACACTTTTCGAAGCATATTCCTTACGATTCTCGTCATGGACATACTCCTTCTCCTTGATAATTTCTTTCATTTCAGTTTCCATAAAATCTTATGTAATTATGCATACGGTCAATATTAACCGCATCACAAAGGACATAAGAAGTTACTTGCTCATATGAATAGTTACTTGCGAATTACTTGCAGGAAATAAAAAAGGGACACCTATAAAGATGTCCCAAGCTACCTAATACAGGAGGTGTAAATCAAACGAGTCTTAGGCTAGCGAATTCTTTACCGATAGTATGTATACCGTCCTCTATTTTCTTTAATTGAGATTCGGAGATATAAGTATTGCCTCTCTTGTATTGTCTCATCAATGAGTCATTGATGCCCACAAACTTCGCGAATGCGCTTACGTTTAATACCGAATAGTATTCAAAAAGAGAAGCCAGGTCAAATTTGAACACCGGATCAGCCTTCAGACATTGAGGAATCTTTTCTCCTTCGTCATAAGTTTCAGCAACCTCTTTCATTGAATTGAAGAAGTCCGCTTTCGCTTCGTTTACCGTATTACCGACACCAATCAAGGACAGACCGTCCACGTTGGTATTATATGCGATGTATGTACCATCACTTTGTTTCTCTATTGACACTTGAAATTTCATAATGCAACCACTTATTATAAATTTATATATAGAAGGGAACCGGGATTAGAACCCGATTTCCTTTTTTAGCTTTTTCATTAGGCCAGATCTTACTTCCTGCGTCCAATGACGTTCAATCAAGATCCTTTTCCCATTTGCTTTGTTCTCGTAGATATCATGATTACTCCCATGTTTTACAAAAACAAAGCCATTTTCAATAGCCTTCTTCTTCATTTCATTCCAATTCATGACGACTCTTTTTGATTTACACTGCAAATATATAACATTTTCGTGATACAAACAAAGGTTTTATCAAAAAGAAATTCTTTTTATATGATCATCTATTTCCCGCCATGCCGACATTACACTCCACTTTCGCATTTTAGCATCGTTAGAGCGGATAAACGACACCCCTTGCCTTGTTCTCCCGATCAGAACACCTGTCTCTTTATCTGATAATTTATCTGACAAGACTCTCACAAGCAGATACCTTGCGTCAGCGCACTCTTCCCGATTGGAATGGAGGATATCATTTTCGTTTATACCCGTTACCGTAATTACCACACCGACGACCTTTTGATATAATTCTGTAATTTTCATGCTGAACAACATATAAGGTTATGAAACAAAACATCTCAAAAACTATTGATTAAGCTATGAAGCCTCACGAACAGTCCTTGAGATGTTAGCCCGTCTGTGATTTGGTCGTCGAAACGGGTGTGAGGCTTCTTTCTCCTGCCTCTACGGAGTTTATTTTATTATTAGTGATAACCGGCCTTCTACTTTACCGGATAACTTAGTGCTTAATAATCATTTCGAGATGTTCCTCGATTTGATAAATAATCAATGTTTCATTTTAACCTCCTTTCTTGACTTTTCGGTTATAGACTATATTTCCTATTATTATGAACAAAAGTGCCAATGCTATTCCGAATGCCCAGCCGCCTAGTTCCAGCTTTATCTTCTGCCATCTAGATAGCTCCTTCTCTACTGGGTAAGGAATCTGGATTGAATCAGTCTTGATGACCGTATCCGTGTTGTTGATTGTCAGATACCGGTATAGGTATTTGTATTTCTCTTTGTAGACGGTATCCCCTTTTACAAAAAGGAACACACTATCACGCTGGTATATACTGTCGAACCGGATGCTGTCACGGGTCTTATACTCTATTCTCACAGTCTCTACCGGAACATACTTGATGCTCCGGCAGCTTGTGAAACATATTGCCAGCGTCAGCAAAATGGTATAGAAGAAAGCTCTCATAGCGTATCCTTACTCGTCCAATCCGGACCGGACAATAAAGTATTCAACTCTTCGCCTTCGTAGGTAGGATAAGGATAAATCGGATTTTCCGTTTTTTCTTCTTCGCCCAATAATGGCAAAGTCATAATGGACGGGAAAAGAGCTTCGTAATGAACTATCTTCATGATCACCTGAGTACCGTCAACATTCTTTCGGGGGATCAGGTGCAGTTCGTCGAGCATCTCTTGCGGTATCGCATTTAGATTATCTGAAGGGAATACAATGTATTTCATACGCTTTCTGTTTAATTACCTATCAACTGATTTATATCTGTTCCCAAGTGACGGTGCCATCCTCATTGAAGATAATTTTCTTATTTCCAAGAAGTATGACCTCTGTTTGTGCCGTCGAACCGAGAATCATCTGACCGTTTTTTGACGCCTTAGTATTGTTTCCAAGAAGGATTACATCGTTTAATTGATTAACACTGCCTCCATTATCAGCACCAACCATAATATTGTTACTTCCCTTACAATACCTGCCTGCCTTATAACCTATATAAGTATTTTTTTGATTACCATAAGATCCAGCTTCATAACCTACAACCGTGCACCCTTCTGTTTTTACTTCACTATCTACTAAATTTTGACTCGCATTATATCCAATGACAACACATTGATAAGAACCTGCACCCGTATAAAAACCTAATGCCCCAGTTCCGATACCGACAGTTTCATGATGCTCTGTACCTCCAAGAGCTGATCTTCCAATTGCAACATTACTATTACATTCTTTTCTACATGGATAGAGAGTATCAGCCCCTATCGCAACATTATTCTTACCACTCGGTATATATGCAGTAGAATAGGTGCCAATGGCAATATTACGAGAGCCAGAAATCAATTCAGAAAGTGAATTTGTTCCTACGCCAATACATCTCGTTGAGTTTTCAGATTTCTTAAGTGCATTATATCCCAATGCTACATTCCACCAGCTTGATACATCATTATTCCCTATATTAATATATATATTTTGCCGACCGTAAGTTATGAATTGACTAGCGGATGACTTATCAACCACCTCATATAACTCAATTTCCAAAGTTGACGCATATTTGGCTGACGGGTATACTTTCAAAGAACCACCGTCACTAATCATTCCAATATAGGCTATCAGATTGCCATTATACGTATCTATCGGTGTTTTATTTCCGATACCTACCTGTATTGAATTTTCATTGCCTTCTATACCTTTTGTTAATTTGGCAAGGTATTTTCTCCCATTGGTAGTAGCCAGTGAAAAGACAAGGGCATTATCGTATCCGCTTGTATGAGTATATATACCATTTTCATAACTCCAACCTTCGGATAATTCTGCTGGTTGTGTAATCAGATTATCTCCGCATGGAATCTTATCTGCTAATAGAAACTTTGCTGTATCCTCAAAGTTCCCATCAATCGCAGTAGCCAAAGTGCCCCACGATTGTTCACTGTCTTTTGCTATATCAAATATCTTTTTCATAATATCATTCGTTTTTAATTAATGTTTCATTTGAAATTAAAGTCTCGTTACCTAACATTGTCAAGTAGCTGGAGATAACTATGCTGATCTTCTGAGGAGATTTGGCGACCTTTCCGGTTATCTCGTAGGTTCCATCACCTCCCGAAACGGACATGTCGCTGATGGCGTTGGATGATACGCCTATCAGTTTATCAGAAGCGTTTGACAAGGTTATGGTGATAGTTACCGTGCTGCCTTCGGTTACATACACTCCCGGATTAACTGAGTAGGAGATCGAGGAGTAAGGGATGTTACTCTTTACAATCGGTCTAAACTCGATCATGTCCGGATACAGCGTTCCTGCCTTGTACTTTCTCAGTTGACGTTCCAACAGGAATTCGGAGAGGCTGTAGGGGAAGAGCATGAGAGACCATAATGCTAATTTAGCGAATCTAGTATCGTTGTCTCTCAGTGTTCCTAACCACATAGAGTCACCGTCAACGCCTGTACCTGCTTGTATGGAATTACCATTATAACTATATTTAGTTTGATAAACATAGCTTTTATTAAATAGATCGGGATTAGAGAGACCTGTATTATTAAGCCCGAATGAGTAAGTATGTATTCCGGAGACTGCATTAAAGACTGCTTGCTCAATCATAAAAGCTCCATTATTAATAACTTTAGATTTAGAGACAAGCCCACCTCCGTCTCCTTTTGGAGATAACCATTCGCGAAGAGCAGCAACTGTATAGTCCTTCAAAACAGGGAGACCGGTTACCTTGCCGAAGTCGTTAATTCCGTCGAGACAGAGAGCGTGTTCGATGGTGGGGAGGACGTCTATAGTGATATCACAATCAAAACTCGATACTCCTTCCTGAATTGGAGTAATTCTAAATCCTATCCACGTGCTATTAGGCAAAATATCTGTTGGAATAAATGACTTAGGTATTTTATGAACTCCGTTTTCTAAAGTTAAAATAGTAATGTTAGCAGCATTTTCTTCGCTAAGGTAACAATATTGCAATTTACTTTCTCCTTCAAGTCCTATTACTTCAATATCAAAAGAAGGTATTTCTTTAATATTTAATAGTTCATTATTTCGTTTTACATAACTAAATATAAGACCATTAGAATTTAATACCTTGGTAATATGTAATTTATTACCATTTATATTACTAGTAAAATTATATGTTGCATAGGTCTCCCAAGTCTTATTAGCACCAAACACAACAGGATAACTATTGATACCACTCTCTCCTTCCCAACCGATATTGTTCAATTGGATGTTGTGACCACCTACAAAGTCAATCAACTGATCGTTAAACTCAGCGTGGTTATCGTTGGTGATACCTTGCTTCTTGATGTTATAGTACAATTGAGGCTTGATAATCTGTCCCGGACGGTCAAGATTGAAGTAGGCGATGATCTGATTGATTTCGTCTGTAGTCAGGACTTTGTTGGCGATGAATCCTCCTGCGTAGGCAATCTGAGTTACCTCTTTGATACTCAGATCGCTATACCTAAAACCGTTTACCGTAAATTCATCTATACAATTTACATTGATTCCATCTGTAATAGCATAATCTTTTTCATCTCCAAGAATGCCAATAACTGTCTTTCTTCTATCAAGTATGTTGTAAGTATATCCATATATACCGGTTTTATTTGTTTCTGATGCGCTGAAAGAATTACGAGCATAGACACCCTTGCCGCCCAAATCCCCAATAAAATTATTACTGACAGTAGCAATTCCACTATTTGCATTTATATAATGTATAATACTAATAACAGTAAACTCATTGCTTCCCTCTAGCATCTCAGAGACAGGCTTGACAGATACAATTATGTCGTCTACTCCGTCTGTACATAGCCAGCCTTCGAAGTCGGTTCCCGGTAATCCATATCCACTGCCCTCCGCAAATCCGAAGTTCAGCAGGCGCATGTCGTTCCCGTTGCCGGACAAGTCCTTCAAGATTGCCCGGTCAGGGTCGTCGTTTGTCTTGCCCCAGGTGGATATAGCCATCTTGACGTGGCTGAGTAATTCGGGGTCGATGTAGGGACGACCGGAGCCCGAAGAAGCTACCGGAACTCCCAAGCGTATCGCATTCATGCGAATAGGATCAAGCCCTATCGCATCAAGCTTAATTGGATTTAATCCTATTGCGTTCATTACTCTTCTGATTCAAAAATAGAAGCCTTTACCGGTTCCGTTTCACATTCGATTTTGAGATATTGTCCGGGGATACAACCGACAACCGGACAAGCAAACACTTTTGTATAGCCTCTACTCGGCAGTGGAGAGTAATTCTGCCCGTCATAGCTTATATACACCCAAAGCTTACCGCCTTTTTCAAATGTAATCTGCAATCCTACTTCCGCAGAATTTACCTGAACGGCATCGCTTACATAATTCTTCTCACCCTTCGTAAAGGTTATAGCTGTTTCTTTCATGATTATTCCTCCTATTTTTTTGCTGTTATCACTGTATTTCGTAAGAAATTCGGATACTCTGCCCGCACATCAAAACAAGGACACGCCTTGATAAATTCTGCCGGTTCCACCTCACCCGATCCATCCAGATCAGGTGAAGCATCTCGATGACCGAGCAGCTCGATGATATCATACTCTTTACAGAGCTTCGCTATCAATTCGCGCAATGCTGTTTTTTGCTCGACAGTACGGGTATCGGCCGGTCTTCCACTCGCGTCCATACCACCGATGTAGCAGATACCGATACTGTGTTTATTATAACTAATACCGGAAAAACCTTTTGTGTTACAATGCGCTCCGTCAATGGATAATGACCGGCCGTTTTCTACGGTACCATTTAAATCAATTACAAAGTTATAGCCAATTTGATTAAAGCCACGCGCCCGGTGCATCCGGTCAATATCCTTAGCTCGCAAGTCTTGCCCGGCACGTGTTGCCGAGCAGTGAATGATGATTGAGTCTATATCTTCTCTTTTCATATACTTTTCCTCCTATAAAATTAATGTTAATACTCCCAACGCCAAACCTCCGCAATCACAGATAATATCCTTGATGGAAAACTCGCTTTTCTTACAATACTTGTCGTATATTTCCTTCAGAATAAAGATCGCAACGGTTATAGCGACCGCTAACCATAGCGGAATATATTTTGATAGCCACATAACCAAATTCTGGCATACTATAATGTGGACCATGCCGTCTATGCCTATCATGGATAGAAGCTTGCCGGCTAGTGCGCTGATTTTATTTATCATATTCATTTTCTATTTTATAATTTATTACTTTTGCAAAAAATGATACACCTATGGATATTTCAGAATTAATAAAAAGCTATAACGCTGAACAAAAGAATGTATTTACAGGATTTTGCATACAACTGCCACTATGCTTTTCTATTTTGTATTTATATATACCAGAGTTTAAATCTCTCGATGTATATTTGCAAATCATATTTACGGCAACTTCTTCTATATTATCCATTTACTTTTCTTTTATATGGTTATGTCTATGTTCTTCTATATCAAAAAGAAGATACAAACTAGAAGCCTTTATACTAATTCTTCCCATATTAGTGACATCGTCTAAATTACTTATATCTCCTTCAGATTACATCCTAGGATATGAACATGCTTTAACTACGTTTCTTCAAGCTTCTGCGATTCTTTACACTCCTTTTGCCATTTTTGGGCTTATTCTCCGCAAATGCATAGAGTATGATAAAAAGCAAAAAGGGAAGAACATAAATAATAGTGTATAAATTCATACTTACTTCTCCTTTTCTATAATCTCCTTCACATCTTCTTTATCAACCTTGAACACCTTCTTTCCAAAGACTCCCAAAGCTCCAATTACATTTATATTGACCCCCTTTGGTTTCAATATATTGCCGACAATCGAACACCCTTCGATGAAGCATACCAATAAGCAAGAATACACATCAATAGGATATTCGCTATGACTTGCCACAGTGATCATGCAGACCATGCAGACAAAAGCAAAATAAGTAACCATCTTTCCCATAGTAGCGCGAATTGCACGAGAGAATCTGACTTTTTCACCCATTAGCATACTTTTTCTGACACCGAAGAGAAGATCACAAAGGATTACCGCGCATGATACAATCAGCCACGGAATCATATCCTGCAATGACTCGGAAACAAATGCGGTAGCGATTGCTGCAAATCCGCCTGTAGTTGTATGTACTATAGCTTCCTTCATAGCAAACAAGTCAAGTAAACGGTTAGCAATGAAATTAACTCAATCCAGAACATCGACTTGCATGCCGTCAGGTCCCATATAAGGTTTCCTGACCAGTTCTTGACTACAAACGTTATCGCGTAGATCAGAAATGCAGCCCATAGCAGCAGCCAATACCACGAATTGCATCCTACCCATATCTGGGAGAATACAAGCGACATCACCGCGCCGGCTATATGAGCTTTCTTGTGCGCTCCTCTAAAATTCGGGGATACTCCCAATACGATCATTCCGACTACAGAAAGAAAGATCAGGAACTGACTGTTTTCTGTACTTGCATCCAATGCGGCCGGAAGCAACAACAAAGACGGGAGAATCATGCATATACCGAACCAATACCTGTTACTCAGAATGTAATAGGTATCGGAAATAGAATAAGGGATACCCTTTGTCTTGTAAATCATCACACCAACATAAGATGCGAAAACCAATAATGATAGTATTGCCAAAATCATAGTTTTATCTGTTTATAATGAAAACTCTAGTTTATTCGGATAACCGGTCTTGTAGTTGTAAGACTCGACTTCCTCTCCCGTCTGCAATCCCCGAACGAAAGCAATATGCTGCTGCGTCACATTATAGCAATCAAGAGCATATAACTCTAATGAGTTCAGCATAAGGAGAGCACTTGAAACAGGTATCGTATACTTTACCGCATCAAACCATAAAACGGTATCCAGTCTTCCGGCCTGCTTCTCAATATTGATTGAGTTAACAAGACCTACGCGGTCCTCTTTGGTAAGCCACATTCTCTTTCCGGAGAGAGTGAATGAATTCACAGCGTCTGACTTGTCATAAGCATTAATATCCGCTATCTTCATCTCTTTTAGTTCATCAAGGGTATACTCATGATCAACCAATACGGGATAGCCGCTTTCGTTCTCCCTTATTTCCTTTCCGGATGACTGACCGTCCAGCAACTCCTGCCAGTATTCTTCCGTTATCCCTACTGAGCCTTCTTGCGGCTCATCGTAGAATCCTTGTTTCCAATATTTTGCCATAATATTATTTATTTCCAACGCCCAACGGCTATCCAATAAAAGTCATTAATTCCTGCACCGGTACCGTTTGAATCTCCCACTGCATATCTAGTCCTTACTGTAAAATAACGAGTTTGTATTATCGTAATTAAACCCGTAACAATGTTCATACCGTTGCCTGGTTCACGATAAGTAACAATGGGAACATAGGCACCATTATAAAATGCTATTGGCGTATAAACAGTATTAGTACCACTAGGACTTGCTGTCTTGTAACCCCATTGTATCAATAAACCATTATTAAACTTAGCATATCCGTTCTGGCCCAATGATACAGTCATAGCGTTAGACAAGTCTGCCTTTGCCAAGTTGGGAATCATGTTCAGCAATTCTACAACTCTATCCCCTGTAAATCCGCTATTATAATCACTCATGCAAACTCTTTTTTAATCACATTAAACGTACTTCCATCCGAAAGAAAGAAACGACCTTCAGCAACAGCAAACGCCTGCCTCTTTCCTATCTGGGAGATGGAAGTGGAGACAGATGCCTGTACTCCACTATTAGTTGTCCTAAACACAACAGTCTGCTCCCTGTCGAGTCCTTCATTGGCAACATCGCTTGATGCGCTTGCGGTCCCATTGGAACCGGGAGTGATAACGATGTTGCCTTCTCCTTCTTTCCAAGGAATCTGTATGCTCATTACGCAGCAGTCCAAGAAGTGTTAGACGTAACATTAACGGATACAGCAGATCCACTCTGAGGAATAGTAATCTCAGCCGGAGAAACAGACAATGTAGCATCACCGGCAGCCTGTTTGATAGCAATCTGAGCAGCTTGTCCGCCATTGGCCGTCACCTTTAAGGTTCTAACGACCTCTTCGATAGTATCATTTTTAGGAAATTCCAATTCAATAGAAAAGGGAAACTCTGCGGTAGCTCCCGGATCACCAGAAATAGTAGCCGCATTGTTAGTCTGCGTTCCATTGGCATTATACTTTGTAGGCAAGGTAACATCAACTACACTCCCCGCCCACGCAAACGTCAACTTCGAAGAGTTTGTTTTACCCTCGACGGTCACTGTTCCTGCTGTTTTAGGAGCAGACATCTCAGAACCATTATCAAAGGAAGCAAACTCAGACTTCGGTGACTGAGTTACCTTATAGGTCGAAGGAGTGGATACACCGACACCGGTCACCGTTACTGTTCCTGTACGAGCAGTACGCCCAGTGTGAGCGTCTGCGCTATTTGCAATTGTCCCGTTACCTGATCCGGTAGACGGATTTAATTTTAACCAACTAGGTTTTGCCATAATACAAAATTTAAATAAAACAATTCAATTAACTATATCATTCTTCCTGCACAGCCTGCCATACCACATTGGACAACACATCGACGTTATCCTCAAAGTTATTCGAAGGCATCAGCCATATGTAATCAGGGTCAACTTTTAGATAAGCCTGTTTACCAACATCACAGACAACTCCTATCGACACCTTCATCTCATCAGCTTTGGCCGAGACATTTCCAATGCCGTTGACAGCCTCGATATGTACAGATATGCATCCCATTTTACACTGTCTTTATACCGGTATTCATCTTATCTACCTCTACTCTTGTTCCGCCTTCATAGTCGGAGTCAGGAAGGTAAGCCGTAGTCTCCAGCCAGATTTCCCCCGATCCGATAATCTTAGTGTCAACATAGCAGCTGTAGCTGTTCTCATTAATGCGTACCATCTGAGACTTCTCTATCACCTGTGAGGCGGAGAAGACAAAGAAGCGGCATTGGAAGTCCACATCATCCATCGTCAGCCCCGAAGGGAGGTCGATGAAGATTGCCAACTTGATTATTGTACCTTTTGCTCGCATATATATTATCTTGATTCTTTGTTGTTATACATTGAACAAAACTCAACTACTTGGAGAAGTAAAGTTTAAACCACCAGTATTAGGAGCGTCTTTTCCACTATACACGTTGAGCATAAATAAGAATAAATTAATATCGTTATAATAGACTCGCATGCTAGTACTTGATGTATAAACTCGATCTACAAACCATATACCCAGTGTTGCACTTGTTCCTTGAGTGTTTAAAATAGGCTCAATCATGGCAAAATTATCACTATGACCGACTACGTAATATTTTAATTTAGAACCGTTCCAATGAGCAATCAACCTTATAAATGACCCTTCCGATCTCATATAGCACGTCCTAATTTCTACACCTTTGTAGTGTATACCTGTAGCTGAGTAATTAGTATCTCCTCCACCTTCCCTATAAATATTTGCACTACCATCAAATGATCGGGAAGCAGTACTTACAATTGTGAATTCAACTCCATCAAACTTCTTATCATTAGGCAAACGCAAGGAAGAAGTTCCGCTAAATAATATGTTCACTTTACTGTAAGCAACCTTGTCGGGATCTACTGAAGTACCATTAGCTTGTATAGGAGTATTGGTCGCAAATCCATATACATGTCCCCCATTCGAATATTGATCCCCTGTTTTAAGATTGAATGCCAGATTAGGTTTAAAATTCCCACCCTGCGGATTTTCCTGATTAAATTCTTGATAATTGGAGGTTGGATTCCCATCAGCATCTATTCCTTGTTGAGAGAACATAAAGTCTCCTTTAAATATAGCCTGTGAAAGATGTGCAAAATCTTTCATTGTAATTGAATCTGCCACCACACTACCCTGAAACTCATACTCTTCGGATATTGGGTCAAGTTTAAATACAATATTTCCACCCACAAGAGCAAAGATTCCCGTTCTTTTCTCTCCATCGACTGTAATACAATCTCTTCCTAATGCAATACCGGTCAGTTTCCCACCACTATCCTTTGTACCGGAAAACATCTTCGGAGATACGATATATTCGCCATCTATCAGTGTCTTATTATTATTCCATTGTTCCACCCAAGGAAGCAGATTCGCATCTTTTCCATCCTCTCCCGGTTTGCCATCTGCACCCGGTTCGCCGTCCTTCCCGTAATGACCAAAGAGACGATAGTTCTTATATTCTCCCCACTTTCCATCCTGTAGAGTACGTTCACAAGTATACTCATAAGGATAAGTTTCCGATGCTCCACGAGGATTATCCACCCACCAGAGCACATCTTCCCAGTATGCTTCATTGGTCGGAGCAATCCCCGAATGCGCCTGAATAGCTACCTTGTATACATTATTGTATTTTACTATGTTACCTGCCGAATAGAATTTTGAGCTACTATATTCAGGAGCATCACCAATGTATTCGTTAACGTATTCGTTTGATGTCGGGAGGTCAATAACATTACGCTTAGACTTTGCAAGCAGGTAAACCTGCTCCTCGGTCTTGGAGTCCGTTGGGAATATGACAGGTTCGCTCCAGGAAGGAGTTGTTTTACCATCAATCACTGCGGTGGAATACCAACAGGTAGTAGGATCGAGCATACGGAACTTGACTCTGTCCTCGTTACTGCTTGTGCTGCCGTCTTTCGTATATACAATCTCAACAAAGTGACTGCCGGCTGTAGGCACTGCAATATCCACCACCGCATTGGTTACTCCACTTCCCTCCCAGGCATGTTCGTTGTCCATGCGATAGGACGTATCAAGGGCTTCTACGATACCTTTGTCGTAGTTCTGCTCAGATGATACATTAATCTCTATATGTATCATCTGATTAGCTCTTCTTGTCGTAAATGACACCCTTTGCTTGTATGTCGAGGAATGAGATGTAGGAGATGGAGAGACATAGTAATCACCGTCTTTTGTAAAGTTACCCGAATACGAGAAGGTAATATCCTCCCGATCCGGAGAAAGGGACCATCCTGCCGGATTTGTACCGGTAGGCGTAGCAGGCTTTCCGAAAGCATACTTATACCGTAGCTCCGTATATTTCCCCGGTAATCCCTTGAATCGTATAGGATCACCCCATGTGCCGGAAGAAGCGCTTGAAGCGACCTTCTGAGAAATCCAGACAACATCTTTTGTTGCGTTAGTGTGCCATCCTCCGCTTGTCCCGCTTCCGGTCGGACGGGATGGTTCATCTTCGCTGTCATGGTATGTAATGAAAACACTCAGGCCATCCGTGCCGTCAGTACCATCTGTTCCGTCCTGACCGTCCGCAACCATCAACTCCCAAGCGGTGCCGTTATAGATATAGACGATACCATTACTGGTATTGCGATAAGCCCAGTTTTTTTGAGGATTGGCAGGAGCGCTTGATAAATCCCCTTTCCACGTAATACTGAGACCGTCTTTACCATCTTCACCATTTATACCGTCAAGCCCCTTCTTCCCGTCTGAGACAACAGCAATCGTTTCGCGGTCGATCAGTACTACTCCCGATGTTTCATTGTAAAGCCGGAACTGTATCTTATCTGTTATCCCGGAGACGGATATTTGCTTATCCGGAGTATAGCTAGTCGCATTTCCTGAGTCTATAATATAATCCATTGAGTAGCCAACTGGCAGAGAGGATACGACAGTAGAAGCTCCGTCGGTCTTCATCACCCGGCAGGATATATTCGAGACATCACTGTTCCCGTCAGCATCTCTCTTTATGATATTGGTCGATGGCTGAAGCGAGTAAATGACCGCGTTCTGACCATTTGTTCCGTCAGTCCCATCCTCTCCATTCTCCCCAGGCTTCACTTTGTTTATCGATAAATGCAGGGTACGTTCATACTGAGAACCTTTGTATGTTACCCGTCCCGTTATGGGTATACGAATTACATCAGCCACCGCAGCAGTAATAGCTGTTACCTTAACTATCCCCGTGCTACGATCAGCCGTTGCTGTCACGCCTGTGATGCTGCCTACAGAAAGAGAATCAAGAGGAAGCTCGGTTGTTCCGTAGAACATAGAGAATGTTGTTGTGATGGGCAAACCGGATACCACTGTTCCGTCCAGAGAGCAAGCTACAGACTGCATTTCATCGTCAAGATCAGCAGAGATGCTTCCTTCTCCGTCAAGACCATTCTTACCATCCTCAGTCATCACATACCATGCGCCATCCTGGTATACGTAGCATTTCTTGTCGGTAGTATTACGATACCAGTATCCGTTCTGAGGATTTGCCGGAGCAGAAGAGAATTCCCCCATAAAAATGAGGCTTGTGCCGTCTTTACCGTCAGTACCATTCGTACCGTCCTGGCCATCTTTACCCGGTTCTCCCTTTAGATTTTCCTTTGTTTCCTCGTCCAGATTATCCCACGTTAGAACCACTCCTTTCATGGAACACACATATTTGTTCTTCGATGCGTCCCAATGCCACGAAATGGCACCTCCGGCTATGTGACCGGATTTATCTGTAGCAAATCGGGCTGATCCGTCTCCAAACTCAGCAGTACCGTCCGGATAGATACAGTAAACGACATGCCCTTTAGAGTCTGTACCTTTGATCATACCATTTTCGCAATAGAAACCCTTAAGCCCGTCTGTTCCGGGAATATCACCGCCCATACGGATTTTCGTACAACCGGCAAAACTCTTGCTGTTGATACCAAACAGAATATCGATTGCAGGCTGTCCACCTTCATCGGCATGCAGATAGATCGCACTCTGACGATTTACATCCTTCGAGTTACCGAACTGGACAATCTCATCACTGACAGCCGGAGTAGTCATACCCGACAATGCCGGATCAACAGCCTCCATGCCGTCTGTGTAACCTATACCGCCGGTGAACTCACTGACAGGTATGACGATTGTATCAACACCGTCAATCTTGCGTATTTCGGATATCTCGACCCAATAGCCTTTAAGGGTACCATTCGTCCAATCCTGGCACCGGATGAAATCGTGTGCGACAAAAGACATCTCATCCTCGATGGTGACCAGCCAGTTTTGTCCGGACTCATCCAGCGTGGCAGTCTTTATACGGCCGCATGCCTGAGTGATACCCAGTGCACCCTTCACCGCGCGGATCTTCTGAATAAGAAGCTCAAAAACGACCATTGTCTCGCGAACAACAAGACTGTCTATCTCCAGCTTCCATTTGCCCTTGATATACTCCCACAGCTTCCATCCATGACCGGCAAATCCGGACACGAAGTCTTCGACGTATTCCTTTACGCCGTTCGACAACTTACGTCCTGTCGCTTTCACAGAACAAAGAAATCCGTAGAACTTACCGTTACTTAGTATTGCCATATTATTCTAATTCTTCAATCAATGAATCTTCAACTTCTTCTATCAATTCTCCGCCACGAACTACAAGACCACCGTTAGCACTCAATAAGAAATCGGTACCATCCGGTTGATCCTTTCGTATATATTTTTTCTCTAGTGCTTCACTATCTCCGCCAATTTCTTTTACGTTTCCTTTATCGGTTACAATAATGATTTTAGGGTCTTCATCTCTGTTATGTATATATACTTCCCCTTGGTTCAATCCTTCTAAATGCCTTTCTTCAGAAGGTGCCAACGGAGGATATACCGGATTGCCATCCTTGTCTATCTCACTTCCATACCATAACTCTTTTGTTACCTTCTTCTTCATTACACTTCAATTTTATCAGTATTTACAAAAGCTAATTGGGAGGAATCATACTGTAACATCTCTCCCTCCTTGGGATTGTTTATATTAAATCCAACGAGATTAATCGCTGACGAACCACCGGGTATACCGCCTAATCCAGAAAGATCATTCTCTCTCTGTTCCAATAAGACTGAAGCCCAAAACATCTGACTATCCTCCGATATCTGAGCTACTTCAGGCACCGAATTTCCAGAACGAACATAAGCCGTGTCATTTATATAAAAATCGGAAAGACATAGGGCTTTATTTATAAATTGGACAAACCAATAAGGAATACCTGAGGAATTACCGCACGACAAAGAAAACGTGTCATATGGAATTGAATATAATTCTATAATTTCCTGTTTTTGATTCCGAAATTGCTCATTTTCAACTTTTGCAGAATAACCGTTCGGTTTGAATCCTCCCTCTATTCTGAATTCAAAAAACAACTGATCTTCACCAGGCCAGAAGATATTGTCAAAAGGAGAATTGTTATCTTTGTGAGAACATCTAATAAGACATGTCTCATCCAAAATGAGGCTATCAGAACAGATTGAGAAGGGCTCGCTAACAGCATAGAAATTGCCAGAAGCATCCGCTACCTCAAGTATATATACAGCATCATGAAGCCCTGTTATTGCGGAATAATACATTTTTATCGTATCATTCACCTGATATTCAGAAAAAGAAACGGGTATTTGATTGCCTGATACTAAATTGCGTAAATAAGCCGTAACAGAATGGCTGGAATCATTCGAAAATACCTGGACTAGAATGTTGTCATTTGTATGAAAGCGCTGGATATAGTCTATATCCTGCTGAAATTTGTTCTTTAATGGAGAAAAGAACAATGGACAGATGTCACCGATTTTAATCATATGGTCTTTTCGTTCTTTTATGGGTTAAGTGCCACTTGACACTGCAATGCAAATATACTAATTATTATAACAATTACAATAACTTATCAGCTTTTTATCTCTTTCACAATTAGAGAATATCTTACCGATTCGGTCTTTCCGACATTAATCTTCATCTCTTTAATATATCCGTGTACGGCCTCTCCATTATAATCAAGAGAGATTAATCCGGATAAATTTGAAGGAATATCCACTTCACTTGCCTCAACGTCTACTTCTCCTACCGTAAACAAGCGATTATCTATAGGGAAATCATCGGTTTCTTTTATTCCCGCAATTGAGACATTACTATTACCATCAGAAGAAGTAAACTTAAGCATATTTGTGCATGCGCCTATATATGCCTTATTTGCTTCCAGCATAAAACGAGGTGAATATTCTATGTTAAACATTGTATCAGGGCTGATTAGACCCAGCAACTGACTAGGGCTGTACGGACGGTCTAATAACAGATTACCATTCTCTGCCGAAGTTGCATATTGACAACCTACGATAAAAACATCATTATCGCTATCATTATCGGTGGTATCTTCCCCTCTCTTCTGAACCAAAAACTCTATTCCATACGCGTCCGCCCGGTAAGGACTGATAAAAGAAAGAGTATTATCCGTCAGTTTTAATCCTGTTGAGAATTCATTTGTAAACCGAAACTCATCACGTCCATTGATACTGTCATAATCCTGCTTATCATATCCAACTTTTACGGAAGTGTTGATAAGAGAGGAATTGACGCTATATTCATAATCGTTTATCTGATCTGAAAGGTCTTTTACGACATAATTGTCAAACAATGCATATCTATGAATAAAAGTAACGTTGTTCCCTTCTACAACCAGAACATAGCCAAACTCAGCCTCCATAAACTCACAAAATTTCTTGAAGGAAGTGTATAGCTTTGCATTAGGAAGATTTCTTGCACTTTCTGCCGGCATTATAAAACACGAAGAGAGTCGACTCCGGGTAATTCCACCAGGTACATAATTGTATATATCTACGCTATAATCACTGCTATCTGTCATGCTTTCAAGGAGCTTTTCTGCAACAGTGGTCAAAAGAAGGACATCTATATTGACAGGATTGATACGGGATTGGAAATTTACAGATAAAGAGAAGCCTCTCAGATAAGTAGTCCATGTCATTGCCACAGGTCTTACTGAATTGTTTAATTCCAGTTCCATCCTGACAGTATCTCCTTTATGAAGAACTGAAGTTATATTTTCATTAACAAAAGCAGGGAAGTTCCCGGCTATATGTTGAGCCCTCATTTTCTGTTCGAGTGTTCCGTCAGCCCTTTGTATATATAATACAATCTGCGAAGATACAGTTCCATTGCTGGTGCTTCCAATCACATAAAACGAAAATGACAGTTTTATTGTGATATTAATATCAGAAAGCGCTTCTGCAAAGGGCTGCACACCCCCATCACTCGAAAACGGCTCATCTGTAAAGACTAATGGAGAATTCAGCTTCGGGAGTTCACTATTATCTAGTATATACAAAGGAAAGCCCAATACAATAGGCTTCCCCTCTCCCCCCGGAAGAAGAGGTTCATAATGTTCGATATACTGAAGGTTAGCATCATCTTCTACAGTTGTTCCTCCTGACACGTATTTAGCTTCATACCGGAATTTCAGACCGTCATAATAAAGAGATTGAGGCTTTAATTCAGACACCAGATACTCATACTGAATATTTCTCTTAGCTTTAATAATAGCGGCCAGCGTATCATCAATTGCGTTAATAGAGATTGTATACCCATCATCCGAATAAGAGGAAAAATCTAAAGCGCACTGAAATACCTTATCCCAGTTCCAGCTATTGTTTCTTTTATAAAAAGCTATACCGGCACTGGAAGAAAGGTAATTCTTTGAATATTCTTCCTTCAACAAATTATAAGACCGGTTTACAAACTCAAATTTAGTGCTAAAAGAACGAAGTACTCCGTCATAATCACTTCTTTTATAAGCAAGTTCAAAATCATCCCAGTTCTTGAGATCATCCGTTGCTTCGTAGGATATTCCATTTATTAAAATCTGACATCTAAAGTACATAGCTACTTGCGTTTTATTGATTTTACATCGTCACACATACGCTTAACCATAAAGGCATATTCTTTTGCAGTAATCTCATTCTTGCGGATCTGCATTCCAAAATGAGCCATGACCATAACTCTTTCCCTGGCAAAGTAATTTTTATCCATTTTGAAAGATTGCTCTTCCGTCTTTTTGCTGTTATAGCTCTCTATCAGATAACGACTCTGCGACATTATAGCCGATATCCGCTTTCTAATTTTTTCATGTTCAGACGGGAATAGCTGATATCCAAAGGATCTTAAGATATTAACCACTTCATCCCATTCTCCCCGATTTGCCATCAGTTCCGCAATCCTCATACATTCAACTTTTATATGAAGATTGATCAGATTACTCTTTTTCAAGATTTCACTAGAAACAGAAGCTCCACCTACAATTTCGATATATTCAGATATGAGCATTGAGGCCTGTGATTCCAGTTCTTCCTCTGAATGATTGCCATCTATTATGAGTTTTCTCTTTTCTCCTAAAAAGACGTCAATAAAGATGTCCAGGGGAATTTTGTCTAAATCATTGTATAGCATTATGGGTATTTTAATGTGAGAGGTATATATTAAAAATATCGATATGATAGATATTGACTTGACCATAGTTGGCATCAAATATCTTTTTCACATCATATCCATGTTCGAAAGACAAAGCTTTCAATGCCCGCCAATTTATTTTTCTCCAGTTTAAACCATTCTCTTTTGCGTATCGTTTAATAGAGAACCACTCTTTAGATTCATCCAGTTGTTCTTGTTTCTGTTCCAGCAAGGCTTTTGTATGCTTATTTTCCATTTGAAGCCTCTCTTTCTCTTCTTCCGCCTGAATGACCATAAGCGCAAGCTCTTTACGAGAAAGCTCATGTTTATGCTCTTCACAGGCTATGAAGTACTTTCGAGCTTGTTTGCCGCGTTCGTTATTCTCAATCATAGACAATTCCTTTGCCATGCTGATTGAAATAGCATAATCAATTGACGGGCGCCCACCTTTTGGGTTTTCGCCAAAATTGTTGAAAACCTGATAGTCCTGATTTTCAATAAAATCATAGGCTTTAATCCTATCTTTAATCCAATTGGAAAAATCTCTTTTGCTTTCAAGAAAAGCATGTAGGTCACGTGCGTTAACGGCTCTTTTGCCATTGTTTTCTCTGATAGGAATTAATTCTTTAAAGTTTTCCATAATTCTGTAACGTGCTCCTTCACACGATGATTTATTTATAATGATAAGTTATAATCTACTGTCCAGATAGCGATACTCTGCGGAACGGGCCATCTTTTTCATATATCGAACCATTTTCCGATTTTCTCCATACACGTCCTCAAACCGTCTCTCCAGTCTGCTGTAGTCATTATTTACATTAACTATGACGGGATCTCCTTTGTCACGCCTCATCTTATCAAGCATCATTGCGTCAGAGCGAAGAGCCATTTTTTTGTAATCAACTATATCTGGGATGACCTCAGCATGCTTAGGCATATCAACCAAAGTAGGAACAGATGGGGTGATATAAGCTCCGCTATCCGTAAGAATAACCTCTCGCTTGCCGCCATCACCGACAATAGCCAAACCTCCTGGGTGAGATTTGTCCTTTGTCCCCTTTGCGTATTTCGGGATGGGCTGGGCTGCGATCATGGCTATTTGAGCAGCTCCCATTGCGGAAACTATAGCAGCAATAACAAAATTCGGCAACGCTTTAGTTACCGCCAAGGATGTTGCAATTGTTGCCTGTATGATAGAATTAGCTTTATCCCATTTGGCCTGCTTTTGCTGGATTTCAGCTTTTTGCTTTTCAAGTTCTTTATTTTTATCGGCTGTCGTTTGTTCAGCGGCCCGTTTCCGAGCCTCACCTACTTCCGTAGAAATAACTCCACTATTCACTAAGTCCTCGATGCGCTCTTTTTCTTCCTCTGCGGCCTCTTCATTCTTTTTCTGTCGTTCCTCGATTTTTTCTATTTGCCGATCGTACATGCCTATAACCATAGTTGATAATCCTTCAGATATAGCAGCTGCACTAGCCAAAAGATCTTCTAATCCCAATTTACCATCTTTTACCATCTTCAGGATTAGCTCTGTTATTCCTCCAAACAGCGTGCCTAGCCCATCAACTGCGTCATCACTAACATTCTTCAGTTTATCTATTGATGGCTGAATATCTTCCCAATATTTTTTATCACTTTCATTTTCTTCATCCCTCGCTTTAGTGTGAGCATCTCTAACCTTTTCTATAAGCTTTATTTCCTCTTCGGCAAGGGCTTCTTTCAATCTTAATCTTTCTTCATCTGATATGCCTTGTACATTAATCAATTCTTGCAGAAGTGCCATAGTACGCTCAGTCTCTATTATCGCATAATCTTGCGTTATTTGGGCCTTTCTCTTTTCGTATTCCTTTTTAGTGATTATGCCTTGTTCATATAATGTAGCCTGTTCGCGGATATCTCTTTGCATATCTCTTGAATTATCAATGGATTTAGCGGCATAGTCATTCTTTTTACGATCCATCTCATATTTCATAATGCTTTCAATCCTTTTTCTTTCTTCTTCATCTTTTTTATCTAAGTAATTCTTATCTATCGCCAGCAATTCATCCTGAAGTATCTGTTCGTAATTCTTTCTCAATTCATTTTCTTCTTCCGAATTACCTTTGATGGATGCTATATTTTCTTCATACTTCTTTTGAGCTGTCTGCCTTTCTTTTTCATACTCATCATCTATAAGAGAAATACGGGTTTCGGAAAGACGTTTAGCGATGTCTTCTTGATATTTAGCTTGTTCTTTTGCTAATCTTTCAAGCTCTCTCTGTTTTTCTAAATCACCTTCTGAAGTTGCAATATCTGAAACTTTTATAGTTGATATAATAGCCCGTTGGGCTTTATAAACATTTTTCAATTCTTCTGTAATACCATTATATTCTTCTCTCAATTTGCCGACACGATCCGCAGCTTTAATTATCTCTCCAGAATAAGGGTCAACATAATCAGGTTCTTTTTCTGCTTTTCTCAATTCTAATAATTTGCCAGCTGCTTGCATTGATAACTTCTGTGCCTTTACTGACAATTTATCTATTTCTGATAATTTTACTTTTGCTTTAGACAACTCTATAATATTGTTTTTAGCCATATTATATGCATCAGAAGCTCTCCCAGTCATAATAGCCTCATCAGACAAATTTTTAAAATATTTCGGATGAATAGCTTGTAATTCATCTACTGCTTGTTTGCGTTCTATTATTGATCTAGATGTATCATTAGCCATTTTATACAGTATATTTAGCTTATTAGTTTCACTAATAGAGTTTTTAGTCCCTTCTTTAGCAGCATTATTTAGAGCCAATTGTGCTATCGTCGCACTATCAAGAGCTTTTTTAGCTCTACCTAATCCACTAATCCAATTTACCAAATCTTTTCCATATACAGAAAGCAAAGTTATCCCTATCACTAATGCTGTCTGCCAATTAAAGATAGCCCCAGTCAATTGTTTCCAAACAGGTATTCCCTTCATTCCAGATTCCCGCATTGCTTTAAATTCAGCATTTGCCTTTTTAATCTCATCTGCTAAAATCGGAAGATTATTAGATATTGCAAGGAAAAACGTATTCCAACCAACTGCAAGAGATGGAAGTTCTCTTGCGACTTGTTGAACAGACATACCTAAACCATTCCAATGCGAAGCATAATTACCAACATTGCGTTGATAATTTCCCATTTGAGCATCCATGCTTTTTAATTCATTCTTCAGCGTCTGTATCCGCTGTAATGTCTTTTGTCCTTCAGAACCTAAAAATGAATCTTTAGACATAGATTTCAGCCGTTTTTCAAGAGCCAATACCGCAGCATTCATTTCGTTGTAGCTGCTAGATGCGGAAATAATAACAGCAGCATGATTTCTCATTAAGCTTGAGTACTGCTTGTTTTGTTCCGAAAGCTCCGTTTGACGCTGCTTTAGTAATGCAGATTTATTCAGATAATCAGTTAAGCCGATATTCCCATTCTTATATTCCTTATCCAATCGTTTGAGTTCATCTCCTAATCCCTTTATTCTAATCTTGTTCTGAATGGTATCTGCCGTCAATTTAGTAACATTATTATCATAAGCTAATATATTATCTACAATTTCAGCATACCTAATCTCAGTAGTCGCTATCGCCTGATTTAATTGATTAGTAGATTGGGTATACGATTGATTTGCCTGAGATGCCGAACTTTGGGCAGAAGAAGTGTTCTGAAATTTAGAAGAAAGCGTATCTAGAGAGCTAGATATCTTATTTATCCCTTTAACTAAATCGTCAAATTGCTTAGGAAGGGTATTAAGAGTCAGTAATTTATTTATCTTATTCCCATAATCCTCCAAAGTCTTATTATATTTTTCCTGAATAGCAGCCATTCTATTCTGAGTAACAATAAGATCATTTAGTGTTTTATTATAAAGAATCGATTTGTCAGATAATTCTTGGAATGTTTTAGGATTGATTTTAACTCCACCGGCTAATTCTAAAGCAAGCTTCTTATAAATTGAATAATTCTCGTTTAATTCCGCCTTAAAGTTTCGCAACTGATCAAAAGCTTTTTGATCGACTACATCCGTGATTTTTAATTCATTTGCCATAACGTTCGAATTAAGTACCGGGCCACTTGACACGGTTTCCGCACAAATATAGGAAGATTTGAGGAAATTTACAAGCTATTTAGAATGAATAAGAATAAGAGAGAGATGTTGGTAAAAATAAAGGTGAAGTAATGCGAGAAAGCCGCGTCCCTTTATTGGTTCACGGCTCCTCTTTTGAATTTAAAAGCTTTGAATTTATAAAGTAGCAGATTGTAACTCCGCTCCGATATTCTTTATAGTGTCGAGAATCTTCTTTGTTGTTGACTCCCCGGCAGATGATAAAGAGTTCACATACGTATTAAAGCGCTTCTTGTGCTCTAATTTTGCTTGTTCGGTCTTTGCCTTAGCAAAATCATCTTTCCACTTTTTAAGTTCTTCCTTTGCATTCATAGCGATTCGCCTATTTCCTTCACTCGTCATAGTATAGGTTTAACTACTTCAACCCTCATGCCAAGTGCGTTCATTATTCTATAAAAGGTAGCTACGCTTGGTGTCATTACACCTTTTTCAATGCGTGATATATAGGATTTGGTCACATTGATACGTTCCGCAAGCTCGGATTGTGTAACCTTAGCTTCTTTTCTTGCGATTTCCCGCATTTTCTCTATAGAAGCAAGCCGTTTATTGCCTTG
>OLRW01000761.1_pt1 | contig 24307 bp, 20 predicted proteins | sample 1672701 | NCBI WGS metagenome assembly OLRW01 (sample SAMEA3136715, study PRJEB25190) | human gut metagenome | biome: human gut; feature: human-associated habitat; material: faeces | place: Austria | collected 2013
ATACAGAACAGTTTCGATTGTCCAAATAGTACAGAGAAGGAGCGTCAGGATCCATGAAGGAACGGTTAGACGTGCTGTTAGTAAAAAAGAATCTGGCGGAGTCCAGGGAGAAGGCGAAGGCGGTCATCATGTCCGGTATCGTCTATGTAGATGGACAGAAAGAAGACAAGGCCGGATCGATGTTTGACTGTGCGGCAGAGATTGAAGTGCGTGGAAATACACTGCGTTATGTCAGCCGTGGCGGTCTGAAACTGGAAAAAGCCATGAAAAATTTCGGCGTGGAACTGGAAGAAAAGGTCTGCATGGATGTTGGTGCATCGACAGGCGGATTTACGGACTGTATGCTTCAGAACGGAGCGGTAAAAGTCTACTCTGTGGATGTCGGACATGGACAGCTGGACTGGAAACTTCGCAACGATGAGCGTGTGGTCTGCATGGAAAAGACCAACATCCGCTATGTGACACCGGAAGATATCGAAGAGCCGGTTGATTTTTCATCGATCGATGTGTCTTTTATTTCTCTGACCAAGGTACTGCTTCCGGTCCGGAATCTTTTAAGCCAGGATGGGCAGATCGTCTGTCTGATCAAACCGCAGTTTGAGGCCGGACGTGAAAAAGTCGGCAAAAAAGGTGTGGTAAGAGATCCGGCAGTACATCTTGAGGTCATCGAAAAAGTAATTGCCTATGCGTCCTCGATCGCGCTGGAACCGAGACATCTTTCTTTCTCACCGATCAAGGGACCGGAGGGAAATATTGAGTATCTGTTACATCTTAAGAAAAGACCGGAAGGAGAAGTGATCGAATCTTCTCTTGAAGCAGAACCGGAGCAGGTAGTGCGGGAGGCACATGATCAGCTCGATTAAGGAAGGCAGAAGAGATGGACAAGTTTTATATCATAACAAATCGTGACAAAGATCAGAATCTGAGATTTACGGAGGAGATCGTACGGTATCTGAAAGAACACGGAAAGAAATGTCAGGTGCAGCAGGCGGAGCGTAAGACAGAGGGCACATATCATTATACAGATCCGGAACTGATCCCTGAGGGAACACAGTGTATTCTGGTACTCGGAGGAGACGGAACGCTTCTTCAGGCAGCGCGTGATGTAGTTCACAGAGAAATCCCGATGCTCGGAGTGAATCTCGGTACGCTCGGCTTTCTTGCGGAAATCGATAAGCCATCGATTTATGCAGCGCTGGATAAACTTTTTGCGGATGACTACGAAATAGAAGAGAGAATGATGCTTACCGGAACGGTATGGCGTGGTGATAAAATCATAGGACAGGATGTGGCACTGAATGATATTGTGATCAGCAGAGTGGGACCACCTCTTCGTGTAGTTGGATTTAATAACTATGTGAACGACGGTTATCTGAATTCCTACAATGCAGACGGAATCATCATTGCGACACCGACCGGTTCTACCGGTTACAGTCTGTCATGCGGCGGTCCGATCATAGCACCGAATGCGGCAATGACGGTGATGACACCGATCGCACCACATACGCTGAATACCAGAAGTCTTATTTTTCCGGAAGATGATGTGATCACGGTTGAGCTTGGCGAAGGAAGACGACAGATTCAGGAAAACGGTCTTGCATCGTTTGACGGAGATGTCGAAGTGCCGATGTCGACAGGAGACCGGATTGTAATAAAAAAAGCTTCAGTCAGCGTCAAAATACTGAAACTGAACCATCTGAGTTTTGTTGAGGTGCTGAGACAGAAAATGAGCAACAATTAGTGTGATGGAGGGAATGTCGTGAAAAGTGCAAGACACGAAAAAATTATAGAGCTGATCCAGCAGCATGACATTGATACACAGGAAGAGCTTGCTGCGAGACTGAACAGTGCCGGATTTAAGGTGACACAGGCAACAGTGTCCAGAGATATCCGTGCACTGAAACTGACAAAGGTTGCCGGCAAAGACGGAAAATCCCGTTATGCAGTACTTTCCAGTGCATCTGTGGAGCTTGGAGACAAGTATACACGTGTACTTCATGATGCGCTTACATCTATTGATGTTGGACAGAATATGATCGTGATCCGGACAGTACCGGGCATGGCTATGGGGGTTGCGGCAGCACTGGATGCACTGAACTGGAAAGAAATCCTCGGAAGCATTGCCGGGGACGATACCGTTATGTGTGTGGCACGGGACAACGAACAGGCACAGAACGTAGCTGAGCGTTTGAAAGGAATTTTGAAATTATGTTAGTTCATCTTCATGTGAGAAATCTTGCACTGATCGAAGATATTGAAGTGGAGTTTGGTCCCGGTCTTAATATCCTGACAGGTGAGACCGGAGCCGGTAAATCCATTCTCTTAGGCTCCATGCAGTTGATCCTTGGCGGCAGAAGTGCGAAAGATATGATTCGTACCGGTGCGTCAAGTGCGCTGGTGGAGCTTCTTTTTCAGGTGGAAAATCCGCGTGCGGAGGCATCTCTCCGGGAGCTTGGAGTCGAGACATCGGACGGCCAGGTACTTTTGACACGTAAGCTTATGGATGGCAGAAGCATCAACAAGATCAATGGTGAGACCTGTACGGTGGCACAGATGAAAGCGGCGGCTTCCTGTCTTCTGGATATTCATGGACAGCATGAGCACCAGTCACTTCTGTATCAGGATAAGCAGCTTGAAATTCTTGATATTTACGGAAAAGAAGAAATTTTTCCCGCAAAAGATAATGTACAGACGGCATATAAAAAGTACCGTGACTGTAAAAGACAGTTGGATGAACTTGACATTGATGAAGAACAGCGCAACAGAGAACGTGCGTTTCTTGAGTTTGAGATCAATGAGATCGAGAGCGCACAGCTTGTATCAGGTGAAGATGAGGAGCTGGAGAAGCGTTACTGTAAGCTGAACAATGGCAGGAAGATCCTTGAGACACTGCAGGGTGTACGTGATCTGACAGGATATGAATCCGGGCAGGGAGCTGGTGAGTCGGTCGGAAATGCTGTACGTGAGATCAGCCGTGTGACAGAATATGATACACAGCTTGATTCCATGGCATCCGCACTTCAGGAGATTGACGGCCTTCTGAATGATTTTAACCGTGAGCTGGCTTCGTACGTTGATGATCTGAATTTTGATGATGAAGCTTTTTATGAGACCGAGAAACGTCTGGATACGATCAATGGTCTCAAGGCAAAATACGGACGTACGATTGAAGACATTCAGGAGTATTGTCTTAAACAAAAACAAAAACTGGAAAATCTGGATAAATATGAGGAACGCTTCCACGAAGCAGAAGAAAATCTTAAAAAGAGCAGAGAAGAACTGGAAACTGTTTCGCATAAATTATCCGTGATCCGTCAAAAATACAGTCAGATGCTGACGGACAAGATCACAGAAGGTTTGAAAGATCTGAATTTTCTGGATGTACAGTTTCAGATCACATTTCGCCGCCGGAAGGAATATACGGCAGGTGGATTTGACGATATTGAATATGAGATTTCAACGAACCCGGGCGAAAGCCTGAAACCATTGGGCAAGATCGTATCCGGTGGTGAGCTTTCACGAATCATGCTGGCAATCAAGGCAATCCTTGCGGACCGTGATCAGATTGAAACGCTGATCTTTGATGAAATTGATACTGGAATCAGCGGCAGGACTGCTCAGAAAGTTTCAGAAAAAATGGCAGTGATCGGCCGGTGTCATCAGGTATTGTGCATTACGCATCTGCCACAGATCGCAGCAATGGCAGATACACATTTCGAAATCGAAAAACATCAGAAAGACAACGAAACGATTACAGAAATCCATCCGCTTGAAGGAGATGATTCTGTCCGTGAACTGGCGCGCCTGCTTGGCGGAGCCGAGATCACGCAGGCTGTTTTTGATAATGCAAAAGAAATGAAAGAATTGGCACAAGTACATAAAAATACAAGACTGAAATAAAAAGATCTACAGATAATAAGAGAGGATGATCCAAAAGGATCGCTTCTCTTTTTTTGTGTAATAGGAAATTACTTCGTGTGGAATATGTCTGCTAAAGCAGACTGCATCTGGCGCGCAAAGCGTAACAAGTCCTTCAAAGATTGATGGATTCAGGGAGTTTGAAGCGGACTTGTCCGCTTTGTTCTATGGAGAGAAGTTTACAAAAGAAAGGATGTGGCAGAGTGGACAGAAAGAAGAAATACCGACGCCTGCTTCTGTGGTTCCTGTGTCTGGATCTGCTTGCAGTGGTGTGGTTTGGATATCGTTATCTGGAGCGCAAGATCCCGGATGAACTGTTTGTTTCAGAAGGAAAAGAAGAACAGGTAAAGAATGTGCTGGATTTTCCATTTTTAAGTTTTGATGATGCAATTACTGTATCGGGTGACGGAAGCTATCTTCTGAAAGCCCGGATCCTCGGTGTAATTCCATTTAAAGATGTGAAGATTACCCCGGCGGACAGTGAATCTGTCATGGTATCCGGTGACACGGTCGGAATCTATATGGAGACAGACGGTGTACTGGTGATTGATACCGGAGAAATTGTTTCGCAGGAGGGATTTACACAGGAACCGGCAAAAAATATTGTGAAGCCGGGTGATTATATTGTGGCATTTAATGACCAGACGGTGCACAGTAAAAAAGAGCTGATCGAGGATCTTTCGAAGCTGGATGATTCACAGGTGACACTTGAGGTCATCAGAAACGGGGAAAAAATCCCTCTTTCGATTACTCCGGTAAAAGATGTCCGGGGAGAGTACAAGCTGGGAGTCTGGGTGCGGGACAATACACAGGGAATTGGTACGCTGACTTTTGTGGATGAAAAGGGGAATTTCGGCGCACTCGGACATGGAATCAGCGATGTGGACACAGGAGAACTTTTGCATATAAATGAAGGCGCACTGTATCAGGCAAAAATCATCGGGATACAGAAAGGCAGCAGCGGAAGTCCCGGCGAGATTTCAGGGATGATCCATTACGATGCGCAGCAGGTGATCGGTTCTATTGATAAGAATTGTGATCAGGGAATTTTCGGAACATTAAACATCGTTCCAAAGCCACTTTCACTGAAGAAGATGGAAGTTGCATACAAGCAGGAACTGGAAACAGGACCGGCGACTGTTTTGTGCGGTATAGATGGTGAAGTGAAAGAATTTGAAGCAGAGATCACAAGAATTGATATGAATCATGAGGATTCGAATAAAAGTTTTGTGATCCAGGTGACCGATCAGGAACTTCTGGATATGACAGGAGGTATCGTGCAGGGCATGAGTGGCAGTCCTGTGATCCAGAATGGAAAGTTTGCAGGTGCGATTACACATGTGTTCGTGCAGGATGCAGCCGGCGGTTATGGGATTTTTGCAGAAACGATGATAGAAAATGTGGAAAAAGAATAAAAAAATAATGGCAGAAAAAGTCATGTCGAAGATGCGAAGAAAAAGAAAAAAGCAGAAAAATATGAAAAAAGAAGCTAGGAAAATGTCGCTTTCGGACGAACGAAAATGCTGTATTTCAGCCAGTTTCGGCTTGATTTCGCGAAGGCCTTTCCACTATAATGTCCTTGTTGTAAGGAAGTAGAATGCTGTAGGTTAGGAGGGAAAGGCCTCATGGAAAAATTAAATGTGGCGATTGCAGATGATAATGAGAGAATGACAGACATACTTGGTCAGATGATCGAAGAAGATAAAGAACTGGCGCTGGTCGGCAAAGCACATAACGGAGAAGAAATCTGTAATATCATAAGAGAAAAAGAACCGGATGTGGTGGTTCTGGATATGATCATGCCGAAAATGGACGGACTGACCGTTATGGAGCAGTGCAGTCATGATCAGACAGTCAAAAAGCAGCCGGCATTTATTGTGATCTCAGCAGTGGGACAGGAGAGAATCACAGAAGATGCATTTAATCTGGGGGCTTCCTACTACATGCTGAAACCTTTTGATAATCAGGTATTACTGAACCGCATCAAACATATCCGCAAAAGCAGTGTAAAGAGATTTCGTGAGCCTGTACGCCAGACAGTACGGGAAGAGCCTGCACCGTATGGCAAACGTAATCTGGAGGCTGATGTCACCAATATTATCCACGAGATCGGAGTTCCGGCGCATATCAAGGGATACCAGTATCTGAGGGATGCGATCATCCTTGCAGTCAATGATATGGAGATGTTGAATTCTATCACGAAAGTCCTGTATCCGACGATCGCAAAAAAACATCAGACGACCCCGAGCAGGGTAGAACGTGCCATACGTCATGCAATCGAAGTTGCATGGAGCAGGGGCAAAATGGACACGATCGATGCACTTTTCGGCTATACGGTAAGCACCGGAAAAGGTAAGCCGACCAACTCGGAATTTATTGCTCTGATCGCAGATAAAATACGTCTGGAATACAAAAATCACTCTTTCAATTAGAAGTGTTTTAGGGTATAATAAACATAAAAATCCGGCATAGACCGAGAAAGTCAGATAATTTTCTGACAGCGGGAATCAAGGAGGGGTATTTACAGATGAAAAGAATCTTATTTGCAACATCAGAAGCAGTACCATTTATCAAGACAGGAGGTCTTGCAGACGTAGCAGGTGCACTTCCGAAATGTTTCGATAAACGTTATTTCGATGTACGCGTGATTTTACCGAAATATGCCTGTATGAAGCAGGAATGGAAAGACAAAATGGAATATATCACCCACTTCTATATGGATCTGGGATATAAGAATTGTTATGTTGGAATTCTTCATATGGAATATGACGGAATCCAGTTTTACTTTATTGATAACGAATATTATTTCAGCGGTCCGAAACCGTATGACAGTGCACCATGGGATCTTGAGAAGTTTGCTTTCTTCTCAAAAGCAGTTCTCTCCGTGCTCCCGGTGATCGGATTCCGCCCGGATGTGATCCACTGCCACGACTGGCAGACAGGTCTTGTTCCGGTATATCTGCATGATTCTTTCCAGCAGAATGAATTTTTCTGGGGAATCAAGACGGTTATGACGATCCACAATCTGAAATTCCAGGGCGTATGGGATGTCAAGACCGTACAGGGTATCACAGGTCTTTCTGATTACTATTTTGCCCCGGATAAGCTGGAAGCATACAAAGATGCAAACTTCCTCAAAGGTGGAATTGTATTTGCAGATGCAGTAACAACAGTAAGTAATACTTATGCCGAAGAGATCAAGACACCGTTCTACGGAGAGAGACTGGATGGACTTCTCTGTGCGCGTGCCCATGACCTTCGCGGTATCGTCAACGGAATCGATTATGATGTATTCAATCCGGAGACAGATAAATACATTACACAGAATTATAATGCAAAGACCTTCCGCAAGGAAAAAGTCAAAAACAAGCTTCAGCTTCAGCGTGACCTCGGGCTGAACGAAGATCCGAACGTAATGCTGATCGGTATCGTTTCCCGTCTGACAGACCAGAAAGGCTTTGACCTGATCGCATATATCATGGATGAACTGTGTCAGGATGCTGTTCAGATCGTCGTACTCGGTACCGGCGAAGAACGCTACGAAAATATGTTCCGCCACTTTGACTGGAAATATCATGGAAAGGTATCTGCTCAGATCTATTATGATGAGCCGATGTCCCACAGAATTTATGCAGCGTCAGATGCATTCCTGATGCCATCATTGTTTGAACCATGCGGTTTAAGTCAGCTGATGAGTCTCCGTTACGGTACCTTACCAATCGTGCGTGAGACAGGCGGCCTGAAGGATACGGTAGAGCCATACAACCAGTACGAGGGAACCGGTACAGGATTCAGCTTTACAAACTACAATGCACATGAGATGCTTGCAACTGTCCGCAATGCCGAAAAGGTATTTTATGACAACAAACGCGAATGGAATAAAATGGTTGACCGTGCAATGGCAGCAGACTTCTCATGGAGTCATTCCGCACAGCAGTATGAAGAAATGTACAACTGGCTGATCGGGGACAAATAAATAATACAGATATCAGGAGGTATCGGGGAAACCCGGTACCTCTTTTGCCATTTCAGGGAGAAAAATGTCAAAAAGTTTTGCTTGACTTTACAGGAGATTTATAATAGCATATAAGAAGAAAACACGAACATAGGTTTGGTATTACGCATAAATAAAAATCAAAATAAAATTAAGGAGAATCCTGAAATGATGAACGAAGAGAAACAGAAGGCGCTGGAAGCAGCCCTTGGACATATTGAGAAGCAGTACGGTAAAGGATCCGTTATGAAGCTTGGAGATTCCAGCTCTAATATGGTGGTAGAGGCAGTTCCGACCGGATCTCTCGGACTTGACATTGCTCTTGGTGTGGGCGGTGTACCGAAGGGGAGAATCGTCGAGATCTACGGACCGGAGTCCAGTGGTAAGACGACTGTTGCCTTACATATGGTTGCAGAGGTACAGAAGCGTGGCGGAATCGCTGGATTTATTGATGCAGAGCATGCACTTGATCCGGTCTATGCGAAGAATATCGGTGTTGACATCGATAACCTCTATATTTCACAGCCGGATAACGGTGAGCAGGCACTTGAAATCACCGAGACGATGGTACGTTCCGGTGCAGTTGACATCGTAATTGTAGACTCTGTTGCAGCACTTGTTCCGAAGGCAGAGATCGAGGGGGATATGGGAGACAGTCATGTAGGTCTTCATGCACGTCTGATGTCTCAGGCACTTCGTAAACTTACTGCAGCAATAAGCCGTTCGAACTGTGTGGTAATCTTTATCAATCAGCTCCGTGAAAAGGTTGGTGTTATGTTTGGCAACCCGGAGACAACGACTGGTGGACGTGCTTTGAAGTTCTATGCTTCCGTACGTCTTGATGTCAGAAGGACAGAGACCCTGAAGCAAGGCGGCGAGATGGTCGGTAACCATGTAAAGGTTAAAGTTGTTAAGAATAAAGTTGCTCCGCCGTTTAAGCAGGCAGAGTTCGATATCATGTTCGGTACCGGTATCTCCAGAGAGGGTGAGATCCTTGATCTTGCAGCAGAATGCAATGTAGTGAATAAGAGCGGTGCATGGTACTCTTACAATGGAGAGCGTATCGGTCAGGGACGTGAGAACGTCAAGATCTTCCTGAAAGATCATCCGGAGATCTGCGAAGAAATCGAGAAGAAAGTAAGAATCCAGTACCATCTGCTTCCGGGCGAAGAACCGGAGAACGCAGAACAGAACGGAGAAGAGCAGGAATAATTAAATGACAGATATGGAACAGCAGAGAAAGGCCCGTAAGAAGGCACTGCGTCTTCTGGAACATATGGATCGTACGGAGAAGGGATTGACGGATCGCCTTCTCCGTGCCGGTTTTTCAGAAGAACTTGCAGAGGATGCCGTCTCTTATGTAAAGGATTATGGTTATATCAATGACCGGAGATACGCACTGAATTATATCATGTACAGGATTCACGATAAGAGCCGTCAGAAGATATTTCAGGAGCTTTCCGGGAAGGGAATAGACCGTCAGACGATACAGGATGCATGGGAGGAAGCAGAGGAGCTTGAGACACCGGATGAAAGGGCACTTCTCCGCCAGATGGTCGGGAAAAAGTACGAGCCCGGAGCAGAGCTTGATGAGCGTGAGATGCGCCGTCTTTACGGATATCTGGCACGGCGTGGATTCCGTTCCGGAGACATTTTTTCGGTGCTCGAAGAAATGGACATAACACAAATAAAAACTTGACATAATTCTCAAAAACAGCTAAACTTGTATTGTTGTATTTGTACAATGAAAACTTAATAAGGAGGTGCTCCTGTGGCAATTACAATCATTGTAGCAATTGTCGCTGTAGCGGTCGCACTGCTTATTGCGGTTCCTATTACTTGCAAGGTTGCTGTTAACAACAAAGCACAGAAAGATGCAGAAGTTGTTGGCACAGCAGAAGACAGAGCAAGAAGCATCATAGATGAAGCTTTAAAAGCTGCTGAAACGAAAAAAAGAGAAGCTTTATTGGAAGTAAAGGAAGAATCCCTCAGAACGAAAAATGAACTTGAGAAGGAAACCAAGGAACGAAGATCAGAACTGCAGAAATACGAAAGACGTGTCCTGTCAAAAGAAGAATCTGTTGACAAGAAAGCGGATGCAGTAGAGAAGCGTGAAGCAGAGTGTACAGCAAAAGTTGCTGAGTTACAAAAAAGAGAAAAGAAAGTAGACGAACTTGAACAAAAAGGAGTACAGGAACTGGAAAGAATTTCCGGTCTGACCTCCGATCAGGCAAAAGACGAGTTACTCAAAAGTGTAGAAGACGATGTCAAAGTAGACGTGGCAAGACTCTACAAAGAGCTTGAGAGCCGCGCGAAAGAAGAAGCCGGTAAGAAGGCAAAGGAATACGTAGTAAATGCAATCCAGAAATGTGCAGTAGATCATGTTTCTGAAACTACAATTTCCGTTGTACAGCTTCCAAGTGATGAGATGAAGGGAAGGATCATCGGCCGTGAAGGACGTAACATTCGTACCCTTGAGACACTGACAGGTGTTGACCTCATCATCGATGATACTCCGGAAGCAGTAGTTTTATCAGCATTTGACCCGATCCGACGTGAGATTGCCAGAGTTGCTCTGGAGAAATTAATCGTTGACGGACGTATCCATCCGGCAAGAATCGAAGAAATGGTAGAGAAAGCACAGAAAGAAGTAGAAGCACAGATCCGTGAAGACGGTGAGAATGCAGCAATGGACGTTGGAGTTCATGGCATTCATCCGGAGCTTCTGAAACTTCTTGGACGTATGAAATTCCGTACCAGCTATGGACAGAATGCATTGAAACATTCTATCGAAGTAGCACAGCTTTCCGGACTTCTTGCAGGAGAAGTCGGAGCAGATGTCCGCATGGCAAAACGTGCCGGACTGCTTCATGATATCGGTAAATCTATTGACCATGAAGTAGAAGGATCACATATTCAGATTGGTGTGGATCTTTGTAAGAAATACAAAGAGTCAGCAGTTGTTATCAATACTGTTGCATCACATCACGGAGATGTGGAACCTGAGTCTCTGGTTGCATGCATTGTACAGGCAGCTGATGCGATTTCCGCAGCAAGACCTGGTGCAAGACGTGAGACACTGGAAACCTATACTAACCGATTGAAACAGCTTGAAGATATTACAAATGAATTCAAGGGTGTTGACAAGTCATTTGCTATTCAGGCAGGCAGAGAAATTCGTGTAATGGTAATACCGGAACAGGTAAACGATGCAGATATGGTTCTGTTGGCACGTGATATTTCCAAACAGATCGAAGCTGAACTGGAATATCCGGGACAGATCAAGGTTAATGTCATCCGCGAGAGCCGCGCAGTAGATTACGCGAAATAATTCTTTCTGAAAAATAAACGTGAAAGTTCAAAAGAGTATGATGTCCATACAGGATGTCATACTCTTTTTTGTATGTATGTAGAAGAGACTTTGGCTTTTGGTTCTATTCATACTTACGTGTTCGTAAACTGATACGGGGTGAGGCAATGAATCGTGAAAGTGGAGTTTATGAAAGAAAAAAATATCCGGGTCAGTTTTTATTTGGAATGGGCTTTCTGATCGGAGTGATTCTGCCAAATTTTATCTACCGCACACAGTGGCGCCAGAGTACTGTATCGTCTATGTATCTTATGGGGATTTTTTCAGGAGATAACAGTGCAGAGTATTTCTGGAAGGTACTTAAGATGAGAGGGGGAATCTTTCTGCTTGCAGCCTGCAGCGGTGTGACGATATTCGGAATGCCGCTGGCCATCATGGGGATGCTTGCAGGCGGTGTACTGATCGGAATGCTGCTCACTGTATCGGTTCTCCAATTTGGTCTGAATGGAGGTTTGATTGGGGCAGGACTTCTTTTTCCACAGTATCTTCTGTATCTTCCATGCATGTTTATCGGACTGGAACAGATTTACAGCTGTTCAAAAAGGCTGTGGAAAAACCGATCTTTTTCGGCAGGACAGATTACCGGATATCTTCTGAGAATGCTGTTATGCGCGGCACTCTGGCTGGCGGGGATTTTTCTGGAAGTATATTGTAACCCGAAAATTACAGAAATTCTGATAAAAAATTTAAAAATTTTTTGAGCGGATTTTACCAGATGTGGTGGTGGTTTACCATAAAATCTCGATATTTGGTGGAAGATGTCGAAAATGCCTGTTTTGCAGGCTTTTCATGCAAAAATAGTGTTTGATTTTATGTAAAATAATCAGTATAATACAGGTACATTTTCAGGAAAAATATGTAGAAACAGAGTTGGGATGAAGCAGAATGGAAAGAGTAGTTGAGGATTTCATTTTATATTTACATGAGACGAAAAATACCTCTAAAAATACAGAAGTGTCGTATGAACGTGATCTGAAAAAATTGATTCGGTATTTACAGGAGCAGAATCTTATAGGCTTTTCAGAAGTGACATGCACAGATCTGCAGGGGTACTTAAATAAAATAAAAAGTGAAAATCTGGCAGCATCGACGATTTCCAGAAATATTGCGTCGATCCGGGCTCTGTATCATTATCTGATAAAGACAGGAATTGTATCGGAAGACCCGACAGAGGCATTACATACACCGAAGATTGAGAAGAAACTGCCGGAGATTCTTTCTGTTGAGGAAGTAGACCGTCTGCTGAAACAGCCGGATATCCGGACCCCGAAAGGCATCCGCGACAATGCAATGATGGAACTTCTGTATGCGACGGGCATGCGTGTCAGTGAACTGATTCATCTCAAGACTACTGACATCAATCTTCAGATGGGCTATGTGGTATGCCATGACAGCGATAAGGAACGTATCATCCCGATCGGAAATGTCAGCAGGAATGCAATTTTGCAATATATGGAGCATTCCAGAGGCTTTTTTACAAAAGATACAAAAGAGAGTGCACTGTTTACGAACTGCTCGGGGAAATCCATGAGCAGACAGGGATTTTGGAAAGTACTGAAAGGATATGCGGCAGATGCCGGAATCCACAGAGATATCACACCGCATACACTTCGCCATTCTTTTGCGGCACATATGCTGCAGAACGGGGCGGATGTAAAGAGTGTACAGGAAATGCTGGGACATGCAGATGTTTCATCGACACAGATTTATCTGGGACTGAACGTTTCGAAGATGAGAGATGTGTATATGAAAGCACACCCGAGACATTGAATCATAATTAAGGACCTGCCGAATAGCAGGTCCTTTTGCTGATTTATCAGCACATTTCCGCGATTGTGTAAAGCAGTTTTTCGGATTCTTCCCATCCAAGACAAGGGTCTGTGATGGATTTTCCGTAAATATGTGTACCACCGATCTTCTGGTTGCCTGGCTCAATGTAACTTTCAATCATGAAGCCTTTGACCAGTTTGTGAAGTTCCGGATCGACCATACGGCTGTGGAGAACTTCTTTTGCAATACGAACCTGCTGTTCATACTGTTTGTTGGAATTGGAGTGGTTGGTATCAACGATGACAGCAGGATTCTGCAGATTTTTTTCCTGATATTTTTCCCACAGAAGACGGAGATCTTCGTAATGGTAGTTCGGAATCGCCTCTCCGTGTTTGTTTACGGCACCGCGAAGAATGGTGTGTGCCAGAGGATTTCCGGCTGTTTCAACTTCCCAGCTTCTGTAGATAAAGCGGTGAGATCCCTGAGCTGCAACAACGGAGTTGAGCATAACACTGTAGTCACCACTGGTCGGGTTTTTCATTCCGGCAGGTACATCCATACCGCTGACGGTAAGTCGATGCTGCTGATCTTCTACGGAACGTGCACCTACAGCGACATAAGAGAGAATGTCGGAAAGATAACGGTAGTTTTCAGGATACAGCATTTCATCAGCACAGGTGAAACCACTTTCCTGGATGGCGTGGATGTGCATCTTACGGATGGCAATCAGACCGGCAAGCATATCCGGAGCTTTTTCCGGATCCGGCTGGTGAACCATACCCTTGTAACCTTCGCCTGTTGTACGTGGCTTATTTGTATAAACTCTCGGAATGATCAGAACTTTATCCTCAATTTTTTCCTGAACTTTGCGGAGACGGAGAAGATAGTCACATACAGCATCTTCGTTGTCCGCAGAACAAGGTCCGATGATGGCAAGAAATTTATCGGATTTCCCGGTAAAAACATCACGGATTTCCTGATCTCTTTTTGCCTTTAATTCCTGAATGGCAGTATCAATGGGATACTGATTACGTATTTCGGCAGGTGTAGGCAGTTTCTTTAAAAAAGTGAATCCCATATTTTCCTCCTCGTGTCCAATGCGTTTTCAATTGGACATATCAGGCTTATTATATATGATTGTTAAGTAATTGTCGATAGGGAAAGGTGCGTATTTTGTCGAAATCCTCAGGATTTTATATGATAAAGTGAATAAATATGCATAATACTTAAGAGTATTTCACTGAGAAGCAATCCATAAAGATACCCATGTATACCAATCAGTGGAATTGCAAATAATACAAACAGGATGCGGATAAGGCTCCCTGCTGCATTGTGAAGCAGCGTTGCTCCGGTTTTCCCCAGGCCGTTAAGGATGCTTGTAAGCATGATGTTTGTATACAAAAAAGGACAGACAAAGGAAAGCGTACGGATACAGGTTCCGGCTGTAGCTTCATGAAACAGAAGTTCACCTGCAAACGGGCCGAAAAAATAAAAAAGCCCCGTGCAGGCGGCACCCGTCAGAAAACAGGCAGTACAGGCGCGGCTGGCTATATAGCGGATATGCCGGTGCGCTCCGAGCGCCTGCAATTCTGCGACAGACGGTGTGAGCATGACGGCAGCGGAATTTGTAACGGTGGATGGAAAAAGGATGCAGGGAAGTGCCATACCTGTAAAAATTCCGTACAGACTCAGCGCATTACTCCGGGAAAAGCCATACATACGCAGCCTTTGCGGAATCAGTACGACTTCGATTGCGGCGAGAATCGAGAGAAGCAGACGGTTCAGCGTCAGCGGAAAAGCTGTGGCAGTGATTGCGGAGAGTTTGTGAAGTGGTGCTTTTATATGTAAAAAAGAGTAATTTTCTGCATGAAGATGCAGACTTAAAAAAAGCAACGAGGATAAAACAGCAGCAAATTCTGCTGCAAGAGCTCCCAGAGCGGCAATCCGGGCGGTAACAGCAATACCACGGGACAGAAAGATTTTTACAAGTATATAGGAAGAGAGGACGCGCACAGTCTGCTCGATGAGCTGGGTAGATGCCGGATAACCGGCGCTTTTTCGCCCGAAATAATAGCTGCTGATACAGGAATGCAGGGAAGCAAGCGGAAAACAGAATGATATAATCCGGATCAGTGCTTCAGTTTCCGGCTCTTTCAGAATCTCTCCGGCAAACCATCCGGCGAAAGTGTAAAAGATCCACATAGCTGCAAGAGAAAGCCCGAGCGCAAAAAGTGTGCCGACACAAAAAGAATCGACTGCTTCTTTTTTCTGCTTTAAAGCAGTCTGGGAGGCAACTGTGCGTGAGAGCGCAGTCTGGATTCCTGAGGTTGTCACTGCAAGTACCATATGCTGAAGTGGAACGACAAGCTGGTACAGACCGATTCCTCTGGAACCAATCGTCTGAGAGAGGAATATCCTATAGAAAAAGCCCATGATCCGGCTGATGACACCGACCGTGGACAGTAGAAAAGTTCCTGCAAAAAAATGCTTTTTTGACATAAAAAAGACCTGATTGCTTTTTTGTCAGTATATGCGTAAAACCTCCTTGACAGACCGATTTCTTTCTGCTAAAGTATGACTTGAAATAAATCCGACGAAAATACTGGGAATTAAAGAGGTGAGTGGATGAAACTGTCAACAAGAGCAAGATATGGTCTGAAAGCACTGATCGATCTTGGGCTGCATTGTGAAACAGAAGCCGTTTCCATCCAGAGTATCGCGAGTCGGCAGAATATTTCGGACAGCTATCTCGAACAGCTTATGGCGAAACTTAAGAAGGCAGGTCTGGTGGAAAGCACCAGAGGTGCCGGAGGCGGATATCGTCTGGGACGTCCGGCGGCAGAAATCTCTGTCGGCGATATCCTGAGAGTCCTTGAGGGAAGTCTTGAAGCGGCACAGTGTTCCGGCATGGAAGATGAGAGCAGCTGTGAGAATCACGATATATGTGTGACGAAATATGTATGGAAACGAATCAACGACAGTATCACACAGGCGGTAGATACCATGATGTTGGATCAGTTGATAGAAGAAAGTCGGAAAAAACAAAAAGAAAAAATGTAAAATTCATTTTTTAAGCAGGAGGAAAAAATATGAGTAAATTAATATATCTGGATAACGCAGCCACAACAAAAACTGCACCGGAAGTCGTTGATGCAATGCTTCCGTATTTTTCTGAATTTTATGGAAACCCGTCCAGTATTTATGATTTTGCCCAGAAGAGCAAAGAAGCAGTGACAAAGGGAAGACAGCAGATCGCGGATGTTCTGAATGCAAAAAAAGAAGAAATTTATTTTACAGCAGGTGGAAGTGAAGCGGATAACTGGGCACTGAAGGCTACTTTTGAAGCATACAAATCAAAAGGAAATCACATTATTACAACAAAGATTGAGCATCATGCTATTCTTCATACATGTGAATACCTCGAAAAAGAAAGAGGTGCAAAGATCACATATCTTGACGTAGATGAGAATGGTATCGTACGTCTGGACGAACTGGAAAAAGCAATCACACCGGAGACTATTCTGATTTCCGTAATGTTTGCAAACAATGAGATCGGATCTATCCAGCCGATCAAAGAGATAGGACGTATTGCCAGAGAACACGGCATTCTGTTCCATACAGATGCAGTACAGGCATTCTGCCAGGTTCCGATCGATGTAGACGAATGCAACATTGATATGCTGAGCTCCAGCGGACACAAGATCAACGGACCAAAAGGAATCGGTTTCCTTTATATCCGTAAAGGCGTAAAAATCAAATCTTTCGTACACGGCGGTGCACAGGAGCGTAAACGTCGTGCCGGTACAGAAAACGTTCCGGGAATCGTAGGATACGGCGCAGCAGCAGAACGTGCAATGAAAAACATGAAAGAACGTACCGAAAAAGAAATCGAACTGAGAGATTACCTGATCAATCGCCTTACTACTGAGATCCCATACTCCAGACTAAACGGTGACAGAGTGAAGAGACTTCCAAACAACGTTAACGTAAGCTTCCAGTTCATCGAAGGTGAATCCATGCTTCTGATGCTTGATCAGAACGGTATCTGCGGCTCAAGCGGATCTGCATGCACATCCGGTTCTCTTGATCCGTCTCATGTACTTCTGGCAATTGGACTGCCTCATGAGATCGCACATGGTTCCCTGAGACTTACCTTAAGTGAAGAGACAACCAAAGAAGATCTGGACTTTACAGTAGATAAACTGAAAGAAATCGTACAGTATCTGAGAAGTATGTCTCCACTGTATGAAGACTTCATGAAACACCAGAAGTAAATAACAGAATCTAAATAGTATTTACGGTAGATACAAGACAATAACAGGAGGAATTAAATATTATGTACAGCGAAAAAGTAATGGATCATTTCCAGCATCCGAGAAATGTAGGAGAAATCGAAGACGCCAGCGGTGTAGGAACAGTTGGTAACGCAAAATGCGGAGATATCATGAGAATGTTCCTTGATATCGACGATGAGACACATATCATCAAAGAATGCAAATTCAAAACATTCGGCTGTGGTGCAGCTGTTGCAACAAGCAGTATGGCTACAGAAATGGTAAAAGGTAAGACTATCGAAGAAGCAATGCAGATTACGAACAAAGCTGTTATGGAAGCTCTGGACGGACTTCCGCCGGTCAAAGTACACTGCTCACTTCTTGCAGAGGAAGCAATCCACGCTGCACTGTGGGATTATGCACAGAAACACGGCATTGTAATCGAAGGTCTGGACAAACCAAAGTCTGATATCAGCGAAGGAGAAGAGGAAGAAGAGTATTAATAACTGCGGCTGATTGTGAGGTGAAAAGTTGACAGGACTTACAGACGAACAGGTAAATGCACGAATTGCAGAGGGGAAGGTCAATGCAGATGAAAATCCGAATACCCGAACCTATAAGCAGATCGTCAGAGAAAACACACTGACATTTTTCAACTTTCTGAACCTTGTACTTCTGGTACTGGTTCTCCTGGTGGGCTCTTACAAGAATGCGTTCTTTGTATGTATCATTATCATTAATACGCTGATTGGTATTGCTCAGGAAATCCGTGCCAAAAAAACAATCGATAAGCTGGCAATTCTTACAGCCAGAAAATCCGTTGTTATCCGTGAAGGACAGAAATGGACCGTTCCGACGGAAGAACTGGTACTTGATGATGTGGTCTGTCTTAAGACCGGTGATCAGGTGCCGGCAGATGCCCGTATACTGGAAGGCAGCCTGGAAGTAAACGAATCATTACTTACAGGAGAATCGGATAATCTTCCGAAGAATGAAGGAGACGAACTTTTTTCCGGAAGCTTTGTAACATCAGGAGAAGCGTGCTGTCAGATCATTCATGTAGGCAAGGATAATTACGCAGCACAGATCACCAGCGAAGCAAAGGAATTTAAACGACACAATTCCGAACTGAAAAATTCCCTGAATGCGATCCTGAAAGTGATCAGTATTATTATTGTGCCGCTCGGTGCACTGCTGTTTTATAAGCAGTATTATATCGTAGGTGATACATTCAGAGACTCCGTAGTGAGCATGGTAGCCGGAGTCCTGGGAATGATTCCTGAGGGACTTGTCCTTCTGACCAGTGTTGCACTGACCCTCGGTGCTCTTGTACTTGCAAACAAAAAGACACTTGTACAGGAACTCTACTGTATCGAGACACTTGCAAGAGTCGATACGCTCTGTCTGGACAAGACCGGAACGATCACAGAAGGAACCATGTGCGTAGAGCGTGTGGAACCATATGTAAGTACAGGACGAGTTGAGACAGCTGCGACAGAATCTGAGCCCTCAGAAAGCCCGGAGGCAGAAGCGCAGGGACAGGTTGCAGCAGATCCTGCTTTCGGAGATGACATCAATACCGTCATGGGAAACATGATGTATGTGCTCAAAGATCAGAATGCGACGATAGATGCACTTCGTAAGTGCTTTCCGGCAAGGCAGGGCATGACGCTGGAACATGTGATTCCATTTTCTTCTGACCGTAAATACAGTGGTGCTGTTTTTGAAGAAAAAGGCACTTATCTGATGGGAGCAGCGCAGTTTTTGTTTCCGGAGGATAATGAAGAACTGACGGAGAAATGTCAGGCTTATGCAGAAGAAGGACTGCGAGTGCTTGTACTTGCACACAGTTCTCAGAATGCGGAAGGGACAGAACTTCCGGAAGGACTGGAACCGCTGGCTCTGATGCTTCTTACCGATGTAATTCGTGAAGAAGCACCGGATACGTTGGCTTTCTTTGACAGCCAGGAAGTCGACCTGAAAGTAATTTCCGGTGATGATCCGGTGACAGTTGCTGCGATTGCGAGACGTGCCGGACTTAAGAATGCGGACAGCTATGTAGATGCGACAACACTGACAACTGAGGAAGAATTACAGGATGCAGTGGCACAGTACAGCGTGTTCGGACGTGTGACACCACAGCAGAAGAAAGCAATGGTCCAGGCATTGCAGTCTCAGGGGCATACAGTTGCGATGACCGGTGATGGTGTCAATGACGTACTTGCCCTGAAAGAAGCGGACTGCAGTATTGCAATGGCGCAGGGCAGTGATGCGGCAAAGAATATTGCGAATGTGGTACTTCTGGATTCAAACTTTGCTTCCATGCCACATATCGTAAATCAGGGGCGAAGAGTTGTAAACAACATTCGTACAGCAGCATCGATGTTCCTGATCAAGACGATGTTTTCTGTTATGTTGTCTCTGCTGACGATCTTTTTCGGAAATGCATATCCGTTCGAGCCGATTCAGATGTCACTGATCAGTGCATGTGCGGTTGGTATCCCGACATTTCTTCTTGCACAGGAGAATAACTACGAAAAGATTGACCATACGTTTTTACGACATGTATTTATCAATGCTTTTCCGGCAGCGATTACGATCACATTCTGTGTATTTGCAGTAATGCTTGTCTGCCAGAATGTATATCATTCTATGGCAATGCTGAATACCGCATGCGTCCTTGTGACAGGATGGAATTACATGGCAGCATTAAAAACAGTCTATGCACCGCTTAATACGTATCGTAAGGTGATTATCTACGGTATGCAGTTTATTTTCTTTGCAGCGGCTGTTATTTTCCAGAAACTGCTTTCGCTTGGTTCGCTGGACTTCGGCATGATCATCCTTGTATTTATACTGATGACATTTGCACCGGTACTGATCGATGTGATCACGGTTTGGCTGAAAGGCATTTATGCCCGTTCGCTGGATCAGGAAAATCCGGGACGCTTTACCGGATTCATCGACAAACTTCGTAAATAGAATATATGATATCCAGAATAGGATATTAACAATAAGACATTAAGAAAGGCTCTGGTCATTATCATTACGACCAGAGCCTTTTGGCATAGTTTTATGGAAAAACGTTTATTTCTTACTTCTGCACAGCCAGTAGCATCCGAATGCCGGAATCTGCACGCCTTTGGCTTCCAGTTCACGGCCGGAAATGAGGTCTGTGTACATGCCGTCTTCCTCATTGATCCAGGCTACTTTATCGTTTTCGCTGAAGTTGTAGATTCCGATGAATTTCTCTTCATCATTTTCACGTACAAAAGCAAGAATTGAATTATCCCATGTGTCGATGGTATGAAACGGTACATTGCTGTTAAATACGCCGTGACTGGTACGGATATGTTCCAGCTTATCAAGTGCAGGGAAGAGTTTGCCCTGTACAGTAGCCGGATCATGACGGTTTTCAGCCAGTTTCCAGTCAAAGTTTCCTCTGTGGAGATAACGGGAATCGGCAGCTTTTTCCGGATCATCTTTGTAAGTATAATCATTTACCTGACCGATCTCGTCACCACTGTAAATTACCGGGATACCGGACTGGGAAAGCATAAATGCATGCAATGTAATGTCATAACGGACAGCTCTGTCTACACCCTCCTGATTTCCTTCAAATCCAAAACGTTCAATACCGCAGAGAGAAGCAGTAGTTCCACAGAGTCTTGCATCACCAAGACGTGGATCATCGTTATAAAGTTCTCCTCGTGCAAATGAATTCGGATATTTTCCTGTAAGGAAATCATTCAGGTATTTCTTATGGGGTACTTCCTGAATACCGAAGTTTTCCAGATATTCATAATCCAGTCCCCATCCGATATCGTCATGGCAGCGGAGATAATTTTGGAATACGTAGTCTCTTGGAAGGTTTGAGATGATATCCAGCTGGCGGCGCAGCAGAGACACATCTTTGGTTGCAACTGTGTGCCAGGTGCTTGCCATAGTTGTTACATTGTACAGCAGATGGCATTCTGGTTTCTCGACAGTTCCGAAGTATGGAACAACCTTTTCAGGAGCCATAACAACTTCTCCGAGAAGAAGTATGCCCGGGCATACAATCTCGCAGACCATACGCATGATACGTATAATGGTGTGAACCTGTGGAAGATTGCGGCAGTTGGTTCCAAGCTGTTTCCAGATATATGGTACAGCATCCAGACGAACGATATCCACACCCTGGTTGGCAAGATACAGCATATTAAAGATCATTTCGTTCAGAACAATCGGATTGCGGTAATTCAGATCCCACTGATAAGGATAGAAGGTAGTCATAACATGTTTATGAAGATCTTCCAGCCAGGTAAAGTTGCCAGGTGCAGTAGTTGGGAAAACTTCCGGGCAGGTCTGCTCATATAAAGAAGGAATATCATAGTTGTCAAAGAAGAAGTAACGGTCTTGATATTCTTTTTCTCCATTTCGGGCACGTTTTGCCCATTCGTGATCTTCGGATGTATGGTTCATGACGAAATCCAGGCAGACGTTAATGCCGCGTTTGTGGCAGGCTGCAGTCAGATCTGCAAAATCATCCATGGTTCCGAGTTCTTCCTGGACTTTACGGAAATCAGCAACCGCATAACCGCCGTCGCTGCGTCCTTTCGGGGAGTCAAGAAGCGGCATCAGATGCAGATAGTTAACATTGCATTCCTGAACATAATCCAGTTTGGATTCCAGATTGGAAAGAGTACCGGCAAATGCATTGACATACATCATCATACCGGTAAGATCATTGCGCTTGTACCATGTCGGATCTTTTTCGCGTTTCAGATCAGATTCTTTCAGAGCATCGCCACGCATGTCGTAGAACTTCTTGAGTACTTTCAGAAGATCGTTCAGGTGCATTGTGACATATGGATTGTCCTGATACAGTTCACAGTAGAGCCATTTCAGTTCGTCGAGATGGCGGGCAAGACGCTCACAGTAAATTCTGTTGTCATCGCGTTTATTTTCAAGTCTGACCGGATCGGATTTTGCAGTCTCGACTTTGACAGCCTCGGTTTTCTTGGTTTCCACCTTAACCGGCTCAGTCTTTTTCGTCGCGACTTTAGCAGCCTCGGTTTTCTTAGTCTCAACTTTAACCGGCTCAGTCTTTTTTGTCTCGACTTTGACAGCTTCAGCCTTCTTGGTTTCAACTTTAACCGGTTCGGTCTTTTTTGTCTCAACTTTAATTGGTTCAGTCTTTTGGGTTTGCACCTTAACCGGCTCAACTTTCTTAGTCTCCACTTTTAACGGTTCGACAGTTTTAGTTACTTTTTTGATGGGTTCTGCTTTTGGTGCGGCAGTCTGTGCCGCAGAAGCTCTGGCAGCTTCACGCTTTTTCTGAAGACGTTTTTTTGCCATAATAAATAGCCTCCTTTTGTATCTTTATCTGAAAATTAATTAATAGCTATAATTTAATAAATTCCGGCTTGCGGTTTTGGAATACAGTATAGTATTTAAAGCCACTTTCTGCAAGTATGGCGGCAGCTTTGTCAAAATCATAGGCAATTTTGTCCGGAGCATGCGCATCGGCTCCGACCGTGATGATCTCGCCGCCAAGTTCACGATAACGGCGGATGACGGCACGGCATGGATTCGGCTCCCCAAGACCATAATGAAAACCACCTGTATTCAGCTCGATTCCGAGATTTTTGTCAATGACTGTGCGCAGGATCTCATCCAGAATATCCTGATAACGTTCATAGGAATATTCTCTGTTCTGATTCGGACCATAGCGGACTATATAGTCAATATGCCCGTAAACATCCATTCCGGAAAAAGCGTTAAGATTCTCAAGAATAGATTCAAAATATTCACGGTAACACGCGGATTCCTCACGATTTTCAAAAAATACTCCATAATATGGATCATAACCATGAACCACATGAGAAGAACCAATCACGAAATCAAAAGGTATTGTCTTAAGAAGTTTGTTCAAAGAATCGGCGAGATGTGGCTGCAGTCCCAGTTCAATGCCGAAATGTATATTCAGTTTTGAACGGTATTTCTCCTGAAGTGAGAAAAGCGTATCTCTGTATCCGTCCAGATCAAGCTCAAATGTTTCATTATCCGGTGTGGGTGGGTAATCAGGATCCAGATGCTCTGTAAAACAGATGCCGGAGAGATTACGTCGGATCGCCTCATGGATCATATCTTCCATAGATGTGTCTGAGTCAGCAGAAAAAGAAGAATGCATATGGCAGTCCCATAAGATCTGATTTGACATTTTTGTATCCTCCTTTGCATGGACTGACATTATTATAGCATGTAAAAATAGTTCCTGCTATGGTTTCATTTCTATATTAAAACATTTTTATCATGTTTTTTTATAAAATGGTCTTGAATTTTTGTACAAGATTCGATACAATATGCAATAGGTTGACGTTTCTTTAACAAACGCCATAAATCAACCATTTAATTCATAGGAGGAATTTATCATGGCAGTAAAAGTTGCAATTAACGGATTTGGCCGTATCGGTCGTCTGGCTTTCCGTCAGATGTTTGGAGCAGAAGGATTTGAAATCGTTGCTATCAACGACCTTACATCCCCGAAAATGCTTGCTCACTTATTAAAATATGACTCAACTCAGGGAAGATACGCTCTGGCTGACAAAGTAGAAGCAGGCGAAGATTCCATCACAGTTGACGGAAAAGAAATCAAAATCTATGCAAAAGCTAACGCTGCAGAACTTCCTTGGGGAGAAATCGGTGTAGATGTAGTTCTTGAGTGCACAGGTTTCTATACATCCAAAGACAAAGCTCAGGCTCATATCGATGCAGGTGCTAAACACGTTATCATTTCCGCTCCGGCTGGAAACGATCTTAAGACAATCGTTTACAATGTAAACCATGAAACTCTTACAAAAGAAGATCACATCATCTCCGCAGCTTCCTGTACAACAAACTGCTTAGCTCCAATGGCTAAAGCATTAAATGATCTTGCTGCAATCAAATCCGGTATCATGTGCACAATCCACGCTTACACAGGCGATCAGATGACAC
>OLRW01000767.1_pt1 | contig 24172 bp, 19 predicted proteins | sample 1672701 | NCBI WGS metagenome assembly OLRW01 (sample SAMEA3136715, study PRJEB25190) | human gut metagenome | biome: human gut; feature: human-associated habitat; material: faeces | place: Austria | collected 2013
TTATACAGCGCCGCCAGAAGGTATTTCTTGATATTGCGGACATAGGTGGTGTTGTTCTTCATGCAGTCCATAACATACTGAACATGGGAGCTGTCCAGCTTCATAAACCGGGACTTTACCACCTCCGCCGGATAATCGTCTCCGGCAATGCGGATGACTTTGCGGGCAGAACATACGGTATCCACGATCAGGTCAACGATCTCGTCAAGCTGCTCACGGTCGATATGGCTGTCCTGCACCAGATAGCTGTACTCGATGTTATCCAAAATCACTTCACGATAACATTCTCTGGCTCCCATCCGATCCGTTCCCATCCTTGCCCCTGCGGGGGTAGGGGGATTTGATGGGATAGGATTTGATATCTCCGTACTTGATAAATCAGTCTTTGTTTGATTAGTATTTAATTGTGCGGGGTTTTCCGTACACGGTTCCGCCGTATCCGGGATACCCATATCCGGGTTTTCCGTATATGGCTTTGCCGTACCCGGTAAAGGCGTACCTGGGCTTGACGGCGGCTCGCACTGAGGCATTTCGTAAATGACATACTCGGTATCCGTGATCTTGCCTTTTTCATCCCGAAGCTGGGTGCGCTGGATATACCCGTGGGTCTCCAGCTCCTTCAATGCCGCACCGATGCTGTCCACACCTTCCCGGCAGATCGCCGCAAGACCTCTGGTGGTGTAATTCCACTCGTCAGGGAGCGACAACATCATGGACAGCAGCCCTTTGGATTTCAGGGTCAGCGTCCGATCTTTTAAGTGATGGTTCGACATGACCGTATAATCACGGGTCTTTTCAATACGAAAAACAGCCATCTTCGCACCTCCTTCCTGTGAAAATAAAAAGTGTTGATTTTGAGCGGTTTACCCGTCTGTATGCCTCCATAGCCTCCTGCATGGGAAAACATCCACGCCCTGTTCAGAACGCAAGCCACAGAGGAAGAAACAGAAGATATCCCACTGATTTTGATACATTTTGGGGGCGGCTACCTCTCACGGTCTTTATGGTCATAGTGGAGATCGCCGGAAAGTACCTTCGCATGGCTGCGGATTTTGATGTGCCCCTTTTCCTGATTTTCCAAAGCCTTGCTGTATCCGGCGTCAGTCAGGAACAGGCGCATTTTCTCACCCTTCCAGCCAACAGGCGAGTCATGGGTAAGAACATCAAAGACAATCATGTGTTTGGTCGCCGGGTCGAAACGCTCCAAAGCCATAATGTCATGGCCGGATAACTTCTGCGCCCCGGATTGCTGTCTGGCCTCTGCCAGCATTTCCCCGATGGTGCGGGCTTTCTCCGGCAGACGGTATTCGGCCTGCACCTTGCGGATTAAATCCATGCACTCCTGATCCGACAGTGGGCGGAGCTTGTCCAGAAGGCCTTCCGCCGTTTCTTTCGTTGCCGGGTTCGGCGCATAGCACCATGTCATGTAAATCTCATTCAGGGCAGCGTTCTGATTGGTACTTTCAATCTGAAACACCATCCTCATTTCTGCTTCTGTCAGTTTCATTGCCAGCCTCCTTCAAAATGGGTATAAAAAACGCCATAGGTTTTCAATGCCTATGGCTTGTGGGTATAGGAAAAGAGCGCTGATACTTGCATATCAACGCCCTTTGATCCTGTCAGTATTTGATTGTTTCGACTTCGCACCTAATTGATACATCCCTAACGACATCGCTCATGCATATTGAAAAAACGATTGATGAAATGAGTGATGCATGCTATAATATTGATAATAAAAACTACAATTACGAGGTACGCATGAAAAATAAACAACCTCCTTTCCAAATCACAAATAAAATAATTGATGATGTTGCCGAAATTTCTGAATTGACTGGTCGAATTTCTGCTCACAATCACCTTTCAAGCAATCCAAATCTGCGTCGCACCAACCGCATCCGTACCATTCATGGTTCCCTTGCCATTGAGCAAAACACTCTGAGTCTTGAACAGGTCACGGCAGTTCTGAATGGCAAACATGTTTTGGCTCCGCCTAAAGATATCGCCGAGGTCAAAAATGCTTATGAGATTTACGAGCGATTAGATGAGCTTGACCCGTACTCCGTGAATGATCTTCTGCTGGCTCACGGCATTATGACTCGTGGACTTGTAGAAGAATCGGGTATGTTTCGCACACGACCCGTTGGTGTTGTAGATCATGAGGGACATATTCTGCATTTTGGTACACTGCCGCAGTATGTACCTGATTTAGTTATGGAATTGCTTGATTGGACGAAGCACAGCGACCTGCATATGCTGATCCGAAGCTGTGTGTTTCATTATGAATTGGAACTAATTCATCCTTTTGCAGATGGCAATGGCCGTGTCGGACGCCTTTGGCACACATTATTGCTTTCCAAATGGAACTCCGTATTTGCGTGGTTGCCGGTTGAATCCATAATCCATGACCATCAGCAGAACTATTATGATGCCATCAACGCCAGCAATAACTTGGGAGAGTCCACCGTGTTCATCGAATTTATGCTCTCTGCCATTAAGGCATCGCTCACTGATGCCATCAATACGAGTGATGTAATGAGCGATGGGAAGATGGACAAGAAAGCCATGCGTTGGCAGAAGATTGATCACTTCTTGCAAACGCATGAGTATATAATGAATGCCGATGTACGGGAGTTGTGCAGGGTATCGGCAGCCACGGCAAATCGAATACTATCAGATTTAGTAGCAACAAATAAATTGACTAAATACCGAGAAAATGGTCATTGGGCATATGTGCATAAAATTATAAAGTAAAACAATAGCAAGTTCATTCACCATTTTGGAATACGATTGGAGGTATATCATGAGTGTAGGTGTATGTATAATTAACAGGAATGGTATTGCTTTGGCCGCTGATAGTGCAGGGACTTATACTGGAAACAAAATGTTCTATAACTCTATGAACAAGGTTTTCTCCATATCACGAAAATATGTATACGGTGCAATTACATACGGTTCTACTGTAATACATAATGTTTCCATTGATCAAGTCCTAAAAGAATTTCGCACTTTTCTTGATTCCAAAAATGAAGTAAATGATTTCTTTGACATACTCCCTTCATTTGTAGAGTTTATCGAGCGAAAGAATAACTATTATAAATTCGACACTGCAGAAACCAACCATTGCTATGAACTAATTAAGGTTCTTATTTCTGATTGGGGGAAGAAAATCAAAAACATTATAACAACTGATGATGCAACTGCACAAATTGATGATATTCTAAACGATTTATCCGCAGTTATGCAAGATGCAATAAAGATTGAAAACTATGATGTCAGTTCTTACATAGGGACAACATATAAATCTGATTTTGATAGCCTTATTAATATGATTGTTCCTGAATTAAATAACTACCCTGCTCAAAAGGAACGCTTTTGGAAGTATATTTGTGAGTATTTTAACTTATCCCTGACAAATGAAACCTCAAATGCAATGGGGCTATTCTTTTGTGGATATGGGAAAAATGATGCATTTCCTAAATTCACTCATATTGAACTCTATAATGTTGTCGGGGGCAAGGTAAAATATAAACTCGTTGAGAATTACGAAGAAAGCAATAATCAAGCACAAATTGTCCCATTGGCACAAAAAGATGTTATTCTTACATTTTGCAAAGGAATATCAAACACTTTTATCAACTATATTCCGCAAAAAGTAGAATACATAATCAATGCAAAGATAGATGCTATACCAGATACATTTACAGATTCACAAAAAGATGAATTGAAAGAAGTACTCCTTTCTGTAAAAAATGAAATTGCAGCCGCAATTGATACCACTATTCAAAACAGTAATGTCATGCCAATCCTAAATAGCGTACAGTTGATACCATTAGCGGAAATGGCTTTCTTTGCAGAAAATCTTGTTAATATGACAACATTAAAGCGCACTTTTGCAATTGATGGCAACCAGCAAACCGTTGGTGGTCCTACAGATGTTGCTGTTCTTTCAAAAGGAGATGGCTTTGTCTGGATCAAAAGAAAGTTATATTTTGATGGACAGTTAAACCCCAACTATGCATTGCGCCTGTGCGAGTTCTAAAATATCGGTAAGAGAGCCGTAGATAAAAGTCTGGGGCTCTCTTAAGTGATGTTTACAATTCCAAACTTTCCAGCCACTCGTCAAAAGATTTCTTGGAAACGCGGATTGCATTCCCTATGCGGACGATCCTGAACTCCTCCTGCTTGACGAGCTGATATGCGGTTGTGCGGCCAATGTTGAGCATGGCCGCGATCTGTTCCACGGTGTATGTACGCGGTTCCGGTAGTGACTTTTTCTCTTTCTTATCCATAGTAACCTCCATGTATTTGCCTTGTCATTTTGACTAAGGGAGTGGAGAATGGCAGTAGTAATCGGCTTTGGCTGGGTGTCCTCTTGCTAAGAATTTGCTAATAGGACCACCCAACGGACACATAAAACTGCGTCAGAATAGGTGTTTTGCACCATAAAGTTCGTTTACTACAAGTCATTCTGCGTAAGGGATGATATTGGAAGTTACATCCGAACCGTGTATCATATGGTAAGCCATACTCCTAAGCGGTAGGTCGGGTGTTCGAATCACCTCGGGAACGCCATAATGTGGAGACAAAAAAGATGTCTCCTGCGAAAAGCCCGAATATATCGGGCTTTTTTGCTACCCAAAGGTAAACAAAAACGAATGAAGGCGAAATGGGGTCTGTTTATGACCGAACAGAAAAAGAATACTATCATAACAAGCGGCATCGCTGTACTTGCCGTGATACTGGCATATTGCTTCCGAATTGTGGGCAGGGGCAGCTTCTACCCGATGCTGTTTTCCTATCTGCGCAGCTTTATCTATATCGGTCTGTTCGCCGCCTGGGGGCTCTCTGTCCGTCAGCGGATCGTGCAAAAGCAGGTGTGCAGGTTTATGACGGTCACCGCAGTACTGCTCATCATATGGATGGTAGTCCGTTCGGCAAAATATTTTATATTCTGGCAGCCGGATGACGTCCGTTACCTGTGGTATCTGTTCTATCTGCCCATGCTGTTTGTGCCTATGCTGGCGCTGCTGATCGCCATGTCATTGGGAAAGCCGGACGAATACAAATTCCCCAAAGGAATGTCGATTCTGTGGATCATCTCCGGCACATTGCTTCTGCTCGTGCTCACAAATGACCTGCACCAATTCGTATTTACCTTTCCGAAGGACGCCGCCGTGTGGACAGACAAAAACAACGGATACTCGATAGGCTACTTCATTATTGTAGGCTGGCAGGTGCTGTGTACCTTTGCCGCACTCGTAATTATGGTTTTCAAATGCCGTGTGCAAAAAGGAAGGCTCCACTTTCTGCCCATTGTTCCTATGCTGCTGACGATCGTTTACAGCGTGCTTTACTATGCGGGTGCGGATTGGCTGCTCCACTTGTTCGGCGATATTGCCGCATTCCAAAGTGTGATGTATATTCTGACCTTTGAGTTTTGCATCGCCTGTGGATATATACATTCAAACAGCCGTTATGTGGACTTGTTTGCCTCCTCTGTCGGCACATCGGCAGAGATCACCGACAAGGACTTTACCGTTCGGTATGCAGCTGTAAACACTGCGCCTATCTCAAAGGAAACGATAAAAAAAGCCGAGCAAAGCCCGGTCACAATGGGCGGCTTGACCGTTCACACCATGCCCATTGATGGCGGCTATGCCGTATGGACAGAGGATGTGTCGGCTTTGCGTGACATCAAGGAGGACTCCGAGCTTCTTGCAGACGAGCTTGCCGACAGGAACGAAATACTCCGTTATGAATACAAGCGTGAAGCCAAGCGCCGCAAGGTGGAGGAGCAAAACCGCCTGTATGATCTCCTGCGTTCCGCTACACAGACGCAGATTGACCGCATTGCAGAGCTCACTAAGGAATACCGCCGAATCTCAAGCACCGATCCCGACAGTGCCAAAACGCTCCTTGCCGAGATTGCCGTGCTGTGCAGCTATATTAAACGTCGCAAGCATCTGACGCTCCTTACCGACCGAGATATTAAAATAGCGGAAACGGAACTCCACCGTGCATTCAATGAGTCCCTCCAAACGCTGAAGCTGTTGGGCGTCCGCAGCTCGCTCTATGTGGACGAGTCTCTTTCCATGCTCTCCGGCAAAACGGCGACTGCTGTATTTGATTTTTATGAATCGGTTATTGAAGCCGACATTTTGAATTTAACAGGCATACAGGTAAGCCTCATAAAGGCAAACGGCTTGCGCTTGTCACTGAATGTGTGCTGCAAAGCCGACCTTTCCGCTTTGGTAAACGGAGACAATATCCGCTGTGAAAAAGAGGATGACGAGGAATACCAGCACCTTGTATTTGAAGCGAAAGAAGGTGACAGGAAATGAGTGCATTTTCTTCCCTTTCTGAATTTTGGCAGACCATGCTGCCGTTTATCATGCTTGTGGAGATCGTCCTTGAGATCGGGCTGTTTATGTATCAGCTTCTTCGCAGCAATAAGCCGGTGCGCAGCCTGCTGAGTCTGGCGGTCATGGCGGCGATGATCCCGCTGCTATTCTCTGTTTCTCAGGCAGATCCCGATAATATCGAGGACGCATTTCTGCTGGACGCACCGTGGCTGATATTTGCCGCTGCCATTTTCCTTGCGGCAGTTCACTTTGCCATTGCTCTGCCGCAGGAATACCGCCGTAAAAAGAACGAGCTCTCGCCATTCTCCATTAAGGAAGCAACCGATAAGCTGCCTATGGGCATCTGCTTTGCCGACCCGAACGGCAGGATCATCCTGTGCAACAACCGTATGCGCAGGCTCTCCTTTGCCCTTTGCGGCCACGAGCTGCAAATCAAAAGCGATATGGAAAATGCCCTGAGCGCGCCGGACAGATCCGTGACCGTCAAGGATGATTGCTACATCCTGCCCGACAAGACCGTCTGGCAATTTCGCACACAAAATATCACCGTGGACAGCGATGACCGCTGGCAGCAGATAACGGCGCACAATGTAACCGAGCTGTATAACGGCTACCAAAAGCAAGAAGAAATAAATGAAGAACTGGCAGAAGTCAATCGAAAGCTCAAGAAGATGTACGCTCGCATGGAGAACGATGTCAAAGAGAAGGAAAGCCTTGACCTAAAGGTCTATATTCACGATACCATCGGGCGAAGCCTCCTGACCATCCGTGACATCATAGACAGCGGAGAGGATACCGAGCGAAAGCTTGAGGCGCTGCAAAATGCCATCGGTATGCTGGCAAGCAACCGTGTTACCTCTGTCAGCACAATGGACGAGGTAAAAAGAACTGCACAGCAGCTTGGCGTGGCTGTAAAAATCGACGGCTACCTGCCCCGTGATACCGCAGCCGAGGAGTTGACCGTTGCTGCCGCCAAGGAGTGCGTGACCAACTGCATCAAGCACGCAGACGGGAATGAGGTATATATCCGCATTGCCCAGCGCGGCGAACGCTATGATGTTACCATAACCAACAACGGCAAAATACCCACAGAGCCGATAAAGGAGGGCAGCGGCCTGTCAACGCTTCGCCGCAGTATTGAAAGCTCCGGCGGTGAAATGCATATTTCGCACAATCCACGCTTTGCTCTTCTTATTACGATTCCAGCAAAGGAGATCAGCCTATGATAAACACTATACTTGTAGAAGATGATCTATACATCCAAAAGCACTTTGTCGATCGTCTTGCGGCAGACGGCGAGTTTCATCTTGTCGGCGTTTTCCGTGACGCCTTTGAAGTGGAAAAGCACTGCGACGCCACCGTAAAGCTCGTCCTTATGGATGTGCAGACGCATCATAAGCATTCCGGTCTTGCCGCCGCAGAGCGCATCAAAAAGGCTTTTCCGCAAATCAAAATCGTTGTGGCTACCTCGCTTGTCGATCCCGAAGTTTTGCAAAGAGCCAAAATGGGTGCTGCCGACAGCCTGTGGTATAAGGACCACGGAACAGAGGAGCTGATGAGCGTGGTAAAGCGCACTCTGGCAGGCGAAAAGGTATTCCCAGATACCGCTCCGGCCATTGAAATGGAGGGTACGATGTCCGATGTCTTTTCGCCCCGGCAGTTAGACATCCTACGTCTTTATATAAAGGGCTTTACCTATCAGGAAATTGCCGATAAGTTGGGCATCTCCAAAAACGGCGTTCGCTGGAACCTGGACGATATGGTGGAAAAGAGCGGCTTTGAAAGCAGAGAAGCGCTGGTTGCAACCGCCATTGAAAACAAGCTCATGGTGATCACCTTAAAAGACGAATAAGCAAAACTGAACCCCTTGGCTGTACGGTCAAGGGGTTTTTCGCGCCCAAAAGGCAAAAATCTTTGAAAAAATCGAGATTTTTTCTTCTGTTACTGGCACAAGTGCCAGTGACAAACGCCAAAAAATCAGTATAATAGATAATGTAAGATTAGGATTGTGCTTTTAGAAGGTGGTGATGAATGATGAAAAAAATCGTTCTGGACATTCAAAGCGATATCCATGCGCACACCATGGAGCGAATGCTGATGCAAAAATTGGACGATTGCCAAGTTGTGATCTCCGAGTCGCCGGACGCAACCGCCGAGTGGTGCAAAACGCATCGACCGGATGTGCTTTTAATGGAGGTCAAGGCGTATTCGCCATGGATGTTCAAAGAACGAATGGCAATCCGTGACAAGGTAAAACGGAACACGGAAAGCTGTCGTGTCATTCTCTTTGTGGATGATGATACAGATGAAGATTTGACCGAAAAGGTACGGCAGGCAAAGCGCGAGGGTCTGATAGACGCTTTTCTCTTCGGTTCGGTATCCGAAAACTACTTTGCTTCGGTCATCGACAGTGTTTAAATCAGGCAACTCAAAAAGCATAAAAATCTTCAAAATAATTATGAGGGAGGAATAATAGTATGACAAAAACGAACAAACGAAGGCGCGTCGCCAGCGTCCTGTTGGCGCTTGTGATGCTGCTCTCATTGATGCCGAGTCTGGAGCTTCCCGCTCATGCCTTTTGGGAGGACTACGACCAAGGCACAGATTGTATCTACTGCGACCACTACCACTGGGGTGAGAATATGTGCGACGGTTGTGGGTTCTGCACTGTTGACTGCAACTCCGACTGCTTCGCTGAATTCCACTGCAACGATTGTGGTGAGTGTCTGTTCAATACACCCAATTGGTGTGATCAATGCTACAAGTGCGCCGACTGCATGGAGGAAACGCACTGCTCGACCTGCGGCAAATGCTACATCGGCGAGGATGACCAGCTATGTGGCGAATGCTATAAGGGTCCCTGCTGCTCCATAACCATCTGCGACTCCTGCGGCTTCTGCGATGACTGCGCAAACGATGACAGCGACCCGATGCACTGCTCGCTTTGCAACAGCTGCTTCGGTGCGGTGGACGAGTGCGTGGACGACGATGATACCGGCGTCATCCACTGCATCGATTGCCACACGGCCTGCGAACAGTGCGATGGATGCCTGCTGAACCAGGAGTCCTGCGAGGACTGCGGCCTCTGCCTGGAGTGCTGCCGAGATAACTCCGAGGGCGGTGGCTGCCCGGACGGCGAGACCTGCGTGGAAAGCGCCGAGTGGGACGAGCACATCTGTCAGGGCTGCGACGGCTGGGTCACGGATAAGGAGGACGAGGACGAGTTCTGCGAAACCTGCGAGATGTGCAAGGAGTGCTGCGAGGGCAACTCCGACTGCTCCGAGGGAATGTGCGCAATGGACACGGACTATGCGGATCACTTCTGTGAGGACTGCGGCCTGTGCTTCCACGACAGCGATCCCTGCGAAGACGGCTGCGATCAGCGCTGCAAGGACTGCTGCCGAGATGCCGTAAGCGCTATGGGCTGCGATCATGACGACTGGTGCTTCAGCGACTCTGATTTTGAGGATCATTTGAAGACGGAGCATTCCGGCGCCGGACATACCCACATAGCCTCCGCCATCTGGGAGGCTGACGGAACACAGCACTGGCACCCCTGCCGCTATTGTGACGATAAAAAGCTGAATGCCGCCAACCATGAATTTGACGCCAAGGGCGTGTGCAAGGTCTGCGACTACATCAGCGGCAGTTCCATCGTCATCAACCGCCAGCCGAGGGGCGTCAAGTGTAAGACCTCTATCTACGACGATTATAACGAAGAGCCGGAAAACGGCCTGCTGTTCTATGAAAATAACCCGGTCACCTTCTCTGTCTCGGCAAGAAGCCTGAAGGGCGACGAGTTGACCTATCAGTGGTATCGGAAGAATAATGAGAATCCCACGGCGGCGCCCTACAAGCTGCCGGAGGGTAGGTTTTACACGGGTGTGACGACCTCCACACTGAAGATGCCGGTTTCCACCCAGGCCTGCATAGAGGACTACTCCTACTACTGCGTCATCGGCAGAAAGGGCGACCCTTCCGACACCATGAAAACGGCGGAGGCAAAGCTGACTGCCACCCATGCCTACAGCCACAAGCAGGCGGGTGTGCGTGTACCCACGGAGGAGAACCCCATAAAAGTACACCCAAATATTATTTACTCCACATTCTGCGGAAGCAGAATGTTTCTTTTCTCCGTAAGCCCTTTGTCAAGGAACTTGTAAAAGATGTGAATCTGCCTGTCCTCGTCCTTGCTTTCGGGACGATCACCAATCACGATGTACTCGATAAGCTCCAAACAAGTCTCACGGGTAAGCTCCTGAATATCGACATACTTCTTGATATTTTCAATGTATCTGTCAATATCCTTTTCAGCCTGTTCAGCGGTTTCGCACTTTTCTTTCAGTACAGCGACTTTCTCTCTCAGCATCTTCTGCTCATCAAGATACTGATTCAGCATTTTCACGCAGAGTTCTTCGGGTACAGTACCGAGGAGCTTTTCTTCATAGGTCTTACTGATAAGCGTTTCGAGCTGTGCAAGCCTTTTCTCACCCTCATGGAGTTCCTTGCTGTTATGCTGGCTCTCCGCATCGGCAGTAGCCTGTCTGCGTTTTCTAACGGCTTCACGGAGTGCGTCCTCGTCCTCAACGGCAAGTCGTGCCTTTGCTCTAATATCGTCAACAACAATCTGTGAAATTACTCTTTCCAAAATGGAATGAGGAGTGCAGCCGTCCATTCCGCTTCTAACATAAGTACCACAGCGATAGCTGACAGTCTCATATGTTCCACGCTTCTTAGAGGTGTGCATGGTTCTGTTCATTTTCATCTTGTAACCGCAGTCTGGGCAGTACATAAATCCTGACAGCGGAAGAATCACGCCTTCTTTTGTTGTCTTGCCGATACTCACCGATGCGTCAACCTCTCTAACCTTGTCCCACAGCTCTCTTGAAATGATAGGTTCATGATTATTTTCAATCACTATCCATTCCGACCTGTCCTTGCGTATCTGCTTGTGATTTTTGTAGGATACCGTTGTCACTCTCTGCTGTGCGAGATTTCCGATATAAATCTCATTGTTAAGAATGCCACGCACCATACAATCATTCCACAGATGTGAAGTCACAAGGGGATTATCTTTGCCTTTAAGCTGATAACGATGATCCGAGGGAGTTGCGATGCCGTCCTTGTTAAGCTGTATAGCGATCTGCTTCGGACTTAACCCTCTTGCCCTCTGCTCAAATATACGTCTTACGATAACGGCGGCATCTTCATCAATCAAGGGCGTATGCTTTTCATCATCTGCCTTGATGTAACCATAAGAAGCTGAAGCCGCCAGATACTTGCCCTGCCGAGAATTTGCTGCCATGACACTGCGTACCTTCTTTGACGTGTTGGCGGCGTGCCATTCGTTGAATAAATTCATCACAGGCATAAGATCCATTGCCGAACTGTTTCTGTCAAGCGTGTCTACATTGTCGCTCAGGGCGATGAAGCGGATATTGAATGAAGGAAAAATGTAATCTATATACTGACCGACCTCGATATAATTTCTTCCGAAACGTGAAAGGTCTTTACAGAGGATAAGATTTATCTTTCCCGACTTTGCATCATCAAGAATCTGCTTGATACCTGGTCTATCGAAACTTGTTCCCGAATAGCCATCGTCCTCGCATATCTCGATAAGATTCCACCCCTCCTGCTTGCTGACATATTCCGTCAGCATCTTCTTCTGATTTTCAATCGAAAGGGATTCGCCCGCACGTTCGTCCTCCTGCGACAAACGCACATAGATCCCGACATTGTAAGTAGTTTGCTTTGCCATAATAACTCCTTTCCAATCAAAGCAAACCATATTCGATGATACAACTATTATAGCGCAGAAAACCGAATATGGCAAGTCTTTTTTCAAAACTTTTTAGTTCTTTTCGGTTTTCTGAAACGCTCTTTTGAAAGCAAGTTCATAAAGCACCTTATCAAGGTCTTTTTCACCCACGAAATGACTTGTCACAGCATAACGCTGACCGTCCACTTCGTACACGGCTTTGCTGGTCGGCTTATCTTTATATCTCTCATTCAGCTCAGCCAAAGTAAATCCTGTATCTTTTCTTGGCAAGTGTCTCCTTTCCGCCTGCGATTATCTATCTCTACACGCAATGGCTTTTTGTTGCAGGGGCGTTACGCCTGCACAGGTGCTGTACGGAACGGCAGAGCCGTCCCTTACACAGCAATCGTTTTGTTGTCGGAATATATGTTACTCCGAATAGGAATGATCTGTTTCTGAAAAGCTCATCTGCTTAGCGTACTTTTCGGAATAGCTTTCGTCCGAGCTGTTGTCAGCATCGGCAGAACTATCGTCAGCCAGCTCACCAATCTGCTCATAGGTCATACCGCTTGCTGTCAGCTTGCCGATCAGCGTATGCTCCGCAGTCACAGCATCGAGAAGTGCCTGTCCCTCCGCACCGCCGTAAAGCTGTGAGAGCTTATCGTAGGTGTAGAGCTTGCTATCAATGATGACCTTGCGCCTGCGCTCCTGCACAGCTTTGATAGACTTTTCGTAGCTGTCGAGCTTTGCCTGATTCTCCGCAAGAACAGCATCCGTAATGATAACAGCGGACTTCTCATCAACCTCGGTCTTAGCTTTCTTACTCATTCTCATCACCTCCCAATGTATTGGATTTAGGGATAATACCCTATGCTAATATTATAGCATTCTCGGACAGCAAAAGTCTATTCGCATTGCGCAAGAAGTTGAGTGCGCCATAAAACTTCTTCATTCGTGAAATTGTTATGGGGAATTTTGCAGAAAGCAGACCGAGCATTGCAAATCCGAGCCATATCACATTGACTGCATACTGCATAGGTCACCATTTCTGATTTATTCAATACGGAGAATTATTATCACGGAGCAACTATTTTTATAAAAATCATGCCCGTTTCCTGATTGAACGTGCTTGTATATATAGAGGGGGTTTTATCCGAGTGCCGCCGTGACCTATTCACATTCTGTATAGAAATATGCTGTTGAATTTAGGCACAAGGGAGAACCGTCATGAACAAAGTGTAAACTTTTCTGAAAAACAACGCCATTTTCTCAAAAACACCGGTAGAAAAGTGAAGGGCTTTGACGTTGTGACGATCACACGCACCCCTGCATATCATTTTCATCATAAAATTTTTCTGCGGTATACTTAACGAAGCGGTCAATAATTTGGTATTAACTTATGGGAGCATATTTCATAGGACTGCCGCCCAGACTGCGCAATAACTGCGCTGAGCCAGTTTACAATTTCAAGAGTGATGATATTGAGTGCATCACGCAGGAGCGTGAGCGAGTATGACCGCCGACCTAAGCGGCGGAGAGTTTAAGTCGCATAGCTCCAAATTCGCTGACGGAGCATCGAAAGCCTGAGTGATATGAAAATCCCACAGGCTGGAAAATAGCGCTACAGCGCAACAAAAATAACAAGCATTGTATTTTGCGCCGCACAGCGAGCGAAAATACCAAATGCTTGTTAGGGACACCCCAAGCCCCGAAACGACCGCACAGCGGTCAAGAAAATCGGCTAACGCCGAAATACAAACAAAGGAGACACCACTATGAAAACCGAGAAAAAGAAGCGTGGAAGACCGCCCAAACACAAGGCTATGGAGTTTGAGGGTATGACCTACGAGGGAGCAATCAATCACGCACTTGACAAAGAGGTCAGAGCCGACCTTGACAAGTGCCTTGCCGACAAGGACGAGAGCCAGCTTACCGACGATGAACGCAAGTACCTGAAACGCAAGAAGGAGAAGAAGTCCTACACCCTCAATGTTCGTTTCACCGAATCGGAAATGCAGGACATTCTTTCCAAGTGTGAGCAGTACGGTTACAAGAACAAGACCGAGTATATCCGTGATTGTGTTCGGGCGAGGGTTGATCTCACGCCCGACCGTTCCGAAATTGCCGAGTGTAACCGTCTGATGAAACGCATCGGAGCAAACATCAACCAGATACTTGTCCGACTTTACAGCACAGGTCACATCTATGCCGAGGATATTACCGAGATAAAGAAAGGGGTAAACGAAATTTGGCATACACTTCTATCCATACGATCAGGGCAACAGTCAGCGCAGCGATCGCTTACATCACAAGAGATGATAAGACCATCGACGGTTTATATGTCAACTCTTATGCTTGCCGAGCCGATAGCGCAGGAGCAAGCGAGGACTTCCGAGCCGTCCGAAACACAGGAACAGGACGCACCCAAATCCTTGCCTACCACATGATACAGAGCTTTGCCCCCGGTGAAGTCACGCCCGAACAAGCTATGCAGATCGGAGAGGAGCTGTGCGACCGTTATCTGAAAGGCGATTATCAGTATGTCATTGCTGTTCATCATGACAAGTCGCACCTGCATTGCCACATCATTTTCAACAACACAAATCTGTATAACGGACTGAGCTTCACCACCGAGCATAATCAGGGCAGGAAGTCTGAAAGAGCGTGGGCAGAGCTGCGTGAGATTTCGGACGAGATATGTGCCGAACACGGTATATCTGTTATCTCCGAGCCTGAAAAGGGACATGGGGTATCTCACTTTGAGAGGGATATGCAGAAAGAGGGCAAGTCGTGGAAAGATAAACTCCGTGTCAGAATTGCAGAGGTCATGCTTTACAGCCGTGACTTCAAGGACTTTCTTGAAAAGTGCAGTGAGTGCGGTATCGAATATGTGTATAAGCCGAGCAATAAGGTTAAGCTGAAATTCAGGCTATCAGGTGACGGTCAACAGAAGTTTACAAGAGCCGACACCCTGGGCGCAGACTTCACCCCCGAACGCATAGCCGAGCAGATAGCAGAGATACAGGAAAAGCTGTCAGCGGCGAATGTCACTCCCGATATGCTTATCGAACCGCCGAAGCCTGTTGTTCCCAAGACCGAGCCTAAGCCAACACAGACAGTTACCGTACAGACAAAGCCGAAACAATCTGCCGAGCCTGAAACTATCACCGAAACAAGTGAAACCGCAAAGAGAAAAGCTGCGGCGGAACAGGTTGAGAAGTTCTTTGCTGCCCGACGAGCAAGACGGCAGGCACAGCTTGATATGCTTAACGCAACTGCTGCCAAGCCCACCGAGCCGAAGCCTGAACCGTCAGCCCCGACACCACAGCCCACACCTACCGAGAGCAAAGCACCTGAAAAGAAAATAGATGAATGGGCTACTATCCGAGGTATGCGTGACAGCGACAAGATTATTGCAGAGCTTGAAGCCGTTGGCATCATGTCTTTAAGCGAGTTTGGCGGATTCATGCACAATATCCATTCGCCCGAAGATCACACCGATGAAGTTGCCGCGCTGAAAGCACAGTACACGGCGATTGATAAGCTCCTTGCAATGATGAAACAGCGTTCCGACAATTCCGCTACATACAAGGAATATCAGGAACGGTCAGCGTTTACGCAAAAGCATTTCCGCAAGAAGAACGCTGCTGCTATCGACGCTTATGAAGAAGCCGACAAGTACATCACCGAGCATATCAAGGCTTTTTATGTTGACGGCAAAGCACCCAAGCGGAGCGAGCTTGCAGCGCTGTCAAAGCAGTTGAAAGATAAGTGTAAAGCCATTATGCCCGAACACAAGGCATATCTTCTCAAACATGAAACGGCGATGCGGTACACCCGACAGGTGCGCCAGTACCTTAACGAGCAATACATGAAGCGTGAGCGTGAGAAAAGCCGTCAGCGTACACAGGCGAAACACAGAAATAAAAATACACTTGAATAAAGAAAGGACGATACTATGAGCAAAATAGGTTATATCCGTGTTTCTACGGAGCATCAGGAAACAGCGAGACAGCAGGAGATCATGTGCGGTTATCAGGTTGACCGCATCTTCTCCGAAAAGCTGTCAGGAGCAAACGCAGACCGCCCTCAGCTCAGGGCAATGCTGGACTATGTGCGTGAGGGTGACACCCTCTACATCGAGAGTATCAGCCGTCTGGGACGCTCCACAAAGGACTTGCTGAACATCATCGACACCCTCACAGACAAGGGAGTAACGCTCATCAGCCACAAGGAGAAAATTGACACCGACACTCCTGCGGGCAAATTTATGCTCACCGTGTTCGCTGCACTCTCACAGTTGGAGCGTGAGCAGCTCAAACAGCGACAGCGTGAGGGCATCGAGATCGCTAAGGCTCAGGGCAAGTACACCGGGCGAAAGCCTATCCCCACCGACTGGACGAGGTTCGGTCAGCTCTATGGGGAATGGAGAGCCAAGCACATCACGGGCAGGGACTTTATGCGGAGAATGAATATGTCAGCAAATACTTTCTACCGCCGTGTGCGTGAGTATGAACTCCGTCACGGCATCACCGAGCCGACCTCAGCTTGACCGTCAGGCGAACGGAAATGCCACACATCACTATCCGAGCCTGCGGAGCGGAATTCTAACCGCTGAAAAGAAAAAGCCCTCAGAAACGCTTACAAGAGCATTTCCGAGGGCTTGCGGTTATTCAGTTCCAATAGAGTTTGTGCCTGTTGTGGTGTGCCCCACAATGCCTATTCAGACTTGTGTGGAACGAAAAATATAGTATTTGGCAATAAAACAAGATAACAATAAATTTATAGTTTAGTTAACTACATAGACATTTCCCTTTATGGCGATTTCGTTTATTATGGCACTACGGTTCAAATCTTTTTGGGACAATAAAACAATACCTATAATATTAATATCAGATTGCTTAATAGTATCTTTACCTGTATTAATACCGTTTCTTATGTTTTCAAATTCGTCTTCCAAATAAGCGTGTTTATCATTTATTATATTAACAAACTTATCTAATGGTGAAATGAGCTTTTCGCCAGCATAGAACAACGGGATACCATACACTCCTCTTTCGTCATTTTGAGGATTTTGAATCGTTGGTAGTGTTGAATCAGAATCATTGTAAGTATCGACCCAAAGCCATGTCACTGTTCCGTATTCACTATATTCATCTATTACAGATGATATATCTGATGAATTGATTGCATTCTTGAATGATACATATATTTTGCCTTCGCCAAGGATTGTTGAAACATCATTATCTTCTTCTGGCGTGGGGAGAAAAAAACGTTGATATTGAGAAGAATCATTTTCTTTAATAAGACAATTAGGAAAGTCTGTATTTGCGTTTACTCCGCTTGTGCCTGTCAATAAGCCGATTTTTTCAAATATGAATTTCTGATCAAGACTCACTTTTAATCTGAATGTAAATTTGTTAGTGTATTCTGTTGTGCTAAAAGGATAACTAAGAATAGAGTATTGATATTCATTACTGCTCTTTTGCTTGATGTCAAGCTCATTTCCATTTGGACAGCTTATATAATAATAATCTTGTATATCTTTATTCATTTGAGTCATCATTTTATCTCTGTTGTGATACTTAGATAAAACAAAAGTGCCTGCCGTAACTAATAATGATATAATTATAATTATAATTGTTTTTTTCATTGCTTCAACCTCTACTTCAAGGCTGGACACCGCTTATAAGCTGTTCATTATAAAAAACAATTATTTTATCATTTGGCAATAGCTGTTCTGTTCCCATTGAATAATCATTCGATGTATCCCAATTAGACCAATCTGCTGCATTTAGTCTAAAATGGATTACAAACTGTTTATTAGGTTGAAGTTCAACATCGGTATTAAATTTGATTTTTGCATATGTATTTCCGTAATCGTCATTAACAAATTCACAAACCGAAGTATTACCTAAGTATTGATTATCTACAGCAAGCCAGTCGCAATGGTATTCAAGGTTTTCTTTATTGTCTGCATTAAATACATAATTTATAGTTATATCACTCATTTTTAAAGGCTTGTCAGAGTTGTTAGTTATAACTATATTGGGATTTATAGTATTTGAGTTACTAATACCTGCATTGCAAGATTCTACTGTTATTTCAGGTGATTTCTCATCATCTTGAATTACCCCTGGATTGATAGTTGGCGTAACAGTTGTATCTATTTCACCATCATTATCAAGATCAATGTTAATAAAAAATGAACCATCTGATAAATTTAAGAATAATACAGATCCACTATTCACAGAGATATTGGTATACAAATAGATGTTTCCATCAATATTGCACATAATATCAGTGTTTTGATCAGCAAGTGAATTGATTTTACAATCATAATTATCATCAGCAAATTGAGCCAGTAAAATCGGATTGCCAACTGATGTTAAAGGGTCAAATTTAAAATTATTCCCTTCATGAACCTCTGAATTTGTGTAATAATATGAACAGGTTTCGTTTGAAAAGAATAAATCAAAATAACCTGAAATAGCAAGCTTATTTGAAAGTGTCTTGGTTTCTTCTATGGCATTAGATGTAAGATTGTTATTTGCCATTTTTGTTCTCATGGGCAGCTTCATAAATGATTTTGTATCTTTTATGTTTTTTAATATCTCATCTATGCATTCCTGACTCTGTATTAACCCCATATGATCTTGATCAAAGATTTTTATATCCAAAAGATCGTGATTAAAATTCATTGTTGCACTTTCAATTGGAACTACACTATCGCCAATACCATATTCTGGAACGAATTGCAATCCTCTATCGCCAGGACAATGTTGAATAGTTGAAATGGTATTTCTATTACTTCCTACTAATGCTATTCTTTTCAGATTATTAGTATTGTTTTGGGATATTTTTATGCGGCTATGGTTATATTTTCCATCTATCCAAAGATAATTATTATAATCATCAGAAATCAGCTCATCAAATTCGTCAAATGTAAAATACGTAAAATTGCCGTTATCTATAAAATAATCATACCAATGATCATAAGTTCGTTTATATGAATATATCCACTGCCAGTCATCTGTATAATCTTTATTTGGCAACAAATCATAACAACTGCCTAAATTCACCAAAACACTTGGAAGTTCAAATGAAGTAAATAATGATTCTGCTACCCCGAGTCCTCCTATGATATATGATAAATCACCAGTGCTTAAAACGCAAAGCATCGTTGGCGCACCCCAAAATGGTGTTCCGGCAGTTATTTGTTTAGAAATATTATCAGCACCATATTCCGAAATGTATTTTTCTGTAACAATACCACCCATACTATGTGCAACAAAAACTACCTCATTATAATCACTAATAAGATCATGAAGATTATTAGCCGTTATTTGCGCTCCCATTCTCCAATCATACGGGAAAAATAAGATATCATACTTATCAGAAATATCAGTATCATTATTTAGTGATTCAATTATTCCTTTATAAGTATCATCATATCCATAATTATTAACAGGATATAATTCAATATTACTATTACCGTAGTAATCGCATTTGAGCGACTGGAACGCATTGTGAATTTTTTTAACATCATCAAAGTTACTTGGCTGTTCAATCCAAGATCCCCATACACTTTCATCATTTGATGTTTTTGCAAGATCTATTCCCATTATTCCCGGTACTACTACAACGGCTCTTTTCAATTTAGGAATTGTTATGTTTTTGGTTATTCGCTTTACTTCTGTATCACCGGTCTTGGCAACTTTGTATGATAATTCAAAATCCAATTTTGCATTTATATCAGAATTATGTTTTGAATCTGTTGGAACTATAAATTTCAAAGGAATTGAATAGCTTTTACTTGGCTTTATTACCGAATAATTGTGTGTAAGTGAGGTTCCATACTTTGGTTCAAGGTTATCAGCAGTGATTTTTATCGATACATCTGTCGCATCGCCATCTCCAATATTATCCAAATATACATTTGCATTTATATCATCATAATTAAAATTGGAAATACTAACCTTATTATCAGCGTATACACTTAATGCTAACGGAGGAATTAAATTCTGTTCTAACTCACTCAATCCATAATAGGTAACAAATTCTCGTGTTTCACCACTGGTGAAAGTATCTTTGTTCCATGTGATGGATACTGCACTATCTCCATTAGATCGTCCTGGCTGAGTCACATAATCCCATAGCGTACTTGTTACATTTCCCCAATTAGTAAATTGTACTTTATCAGGTTTTCTGTCTCCCGATTTGTAGAATGTACCTTGTGCTACTACACCGGGATTAGTTGCGGAATCAAAGGCTTGCCATATTTGCGGAATATTAGAACCTGAATATACGGTTTCAGTTGTTACATCAGATCCGTTTACTCTGAATGGCGCAGCATCATTACCACCGAGCATAGTGTCCATCATAATTCTTATGCCCACTTGTTTGGCGTATTCTGTATCATTTTTGACGATATACTTAATCTTAACAACATCATCTCGTCCAGTCGCCGAATTCTCAATAATAGATAGTTCTTGTGTGACATCAACACCATCATAAGAAGCTTTGGAAACACTTTTAGAACCATCAGCATCATAAGTTACATTTGATGATGTAAACTCATTTATGCTTTCACCAACAACAATTGTTGTTTTTGATGTTCCTCCACCCGGATGACCGAAAAGCATCTTTTTATTATCATCAGTTGAACTGTTAGGGTTTCCTCCTATTGTACCAATAGTATAGTGACCATTACTTGCAGTGTTGAACTCAATGTAGTCATTTGCTATTAAAGTATTATTTTTGAGAATACTTTTAAGCATTCTATTTTGGGGAACACTTACAGCAGAACTTGCCAGATTTGATTTCCATTCTTGGTACTCTTCACCATTAGGATCTAACGTTGAGTAATATTGATATTCGTCAACATAATCATCGGCAAAAGCAGGTAAACTCGTAAGCATAGTTGTAGATAACGCAATACAGCTAAGACCTGCCACGATACGTTTCAAAATCTTATTCTTAACCATTTCATACCACCTTTCTGCAACACACAGTTGCCAATTATTTCTTGTTTACATAGTTTCTCAGCTCTTCTCAAACAGTTCAGATAAGTCAGGCTCTTTCGGTTGATAAAACGTAATACCGCAAACGCTGCCATTTGAGATATACAGCACCAGCCTTACAAGAGCAAGAATTACAATCGCCAAAATACTCCGTTTTTCTCTTTCCTTATCATCGTTTACTGTTATCACCCCGATTCAAAAAGTGACCGAGCAGTGCCATGATTGCTGACAGCAGCATTCCGCTTGATACATAAAGGCTTAGTTTTTGATATTGGAATACAAGCAGTGCAATCGTGACAACGGATAGGGTAACAGCTAAGATGCAGCTTCTTTTCCTTAGCTTGACACTCTTTTCCTCTGACATCGGTTTATTCGGATGCGGAACGGGAGCAATACATAGAATGATTGGTAATGCTATCATTATGAAACTGATGCTGAATATTGGCGTAATATGTCCGCTTACATTGCAAATGCCGTAAGAGAAAACCATCATCACCATGACAAGCGTGAACATACAACTAAGATGACTGTTAGCGTGAAACCCACCTACAAACTGTCTCAACCCCATAAATACGGCTATGAATACAACAACCGCAGGCAGCGTATGGGAAAACAGAGCAATCAGCAGGACGATAATGGTATTCAGCACATCAGAGATCAGCAGCTCCATTCCATATGCGTAGATCACCTCTTTGGATTCTTCCGTTATGTTCTGAACCACAAAAAAGTGTGCTATGCTTTTTGCAAGTTTTGAAATCATTTCTGAATCACTTCCTGCAAAAATCATAACACAAGTTGCAAATTTTTTCAATAGGTTTTGAGAAAAAAGGTCTCAAAGTGTCCCCAAATGTCGTCTTCTTGTCCCGAAATGCAAATAGTTAAATTTGTAAACAATTACGAACCATAATGTTCAGCTTAAAAATTCCGTCATCATAATCGAAACTTACTAACCCACCCAATCTATCAACGGAGGATTTGATACTGTTTATCCCTATGCCGTGAAGCCCTTGTTCTTTCTTTGTTGATGTTAAAACAGATGTATCTACCTTATCTGATGTATTTGTAATGACAATAAATAGCTTCTCTCGTTCTTCCATTAGGCTTATCCAAATATGCTTATGTGATACACCAGCTCTCTGGCAACCTTCTATTGCATTGTCAAGAGCGTTTCCGATGATACGGCACAACTCCAATTCGTCTGCCTTGATATTTGTTATGATATTGACCTTGCAAATAAACTCTATACCGTATGTCTGAGCAAGAGAACCCTTGATGTTCACAATAGAATCGACGGCATTATTACCAGTATAGCAGAGTCTGTTAGCAAGCCTTACAAATGAGCTTAGCTTGACAAGATATTCCTTAGCAGAATCAGTATCATTGTTTTCCAACATATCATTCAGAACTAAAAATTGATTTTCAATATCGTGTTTAAACTCTCGTACTTGCTTGTATGACAGGGTAAGCAGCTTATAGTTTTCCTGTTCCTGTTGCTTTATTGTTTCAAGGTATTTTAACTTTATCTTATCTTCAAAACTTTCAAAGAAATTAAACATAGCAAGGTTTATAAAGATAATTCCTGCAAGAGAAACGCCCAAAGAAACATAACTATAAGTGTTGCTGCCAACAAATCCATCAAGCATTGTTTGTAAAAGAAAAATACTTATGATTGGAATAACTATTATCAATATCCAATATTTTATCGGCAGTTCACGAATTTTTTTGTTTATTATGCGGTGCATCAATCCTATAAGCCATAAATAAATTATATTTGTGCCTACCATTCCGAGATAACGTCCTAAACCAGACTCTAAGAATTCATCTGGTGTTCCCATATTAGCAATGCAAAGTAATCCAATCACAATAGGTTCAGATATAGATATAATCAGTAAAAACAATATGTTCCAAAATATTTTATGACGGATTGAATCATCATAACAAATAAAGGACATGGAGCTAATAAGAATAATGGTTGTAATCAGATACACTAAAATATTATCTGTCAACAAAACTGTCGCTGACAGTATTACAGTAGAAAGAAGATACGACAGATAAAGAACTGCTTTATTAACTTTTGCCTTACTCAACAAGGAAAAGTATAAGAATACCAACATCATTTCAATTGCTACATTGACAATCTCAATGATATTTTCAATCAATACGGGCAACTCGATCATCTCCCTGTTGCATAGTTAAGATAGCGAGCAACTATCTCATCTTTATATGTTTTGCCTATGGGGATTTTTCTGCCGTTGCTTAGAATAATATCGTACTTGGTAATATTCTGTATATGGTCAAGATTTACAAGTATTCCACGGTTTATAATAGCGAAATTGTACTTTAACAACTCGCCACACACAGTTGAAAAATCGCCGCCGTACTCCAATTCACCATTAACTGTGAATAGTGATACCTTTCTTCTATGTCCCTCAAAGTAAAGAATATCTGTCAGCCTGAACTTGAATGACAGATTTTTATTATTGAAAGTGAAAGTTCTAAATCGCTGCTGGCACTCAGCAATGATAGAATTTAGCTGTTTGGTATATACATAGTCTGGCTGATTTTTCAATATATAGCGAAACGCTCCCACATCGTAGCCCTTAACGGCAAATTCGGCATAATTCGTCAGGAAAGAAATAATAACTGAACCATCTATCTGTCTGATTCTTTCAGCGGTCTGCAATCCGGTCAGATCGGGCATTTCAACATCGAGTATGATGACTTCATACATTCCCTTGACATAGAAACTCAATAAGTCTCTCCCGCTTGTAAATTCGTGTATTTCGCAGTCGGGGAGTTTCATTTCTCTTAATCTGTTATGAAGTTGTTTTAAGAATACAGGTTCATCATCAACGATAGCAATATTCATAGCAATCACCTCACAATTGGTCATGCTTTATGTATCAGTTATCATTATACCACATCGGAGAGATTATTTCAAGAGAAAAAATAGCTATGCCTCCATTAATAGTGTAGTGCTACAATAGATATTGGACAAAATTAAGAAAAAAGAAAAGAGAGATAGG
>OLRW01000776.1_pt1 | contig 23922 bp, 24 predicted proteins | sample 1672701 | NCBI WGS metagenome assembly OLRW01 (sample SAMEA3136715, study PRJEB25190) | human gut metagenome | biome: human gut; feature: human-associated habitat; material: faeces | place: Austria | collected 2013
CGGGCAAGGCCCCGGTGATCGCATCCCTGCCCGACAGCCTGTGGGCCATTGAGAACCGGCTGGGAACTCCCTGCGAGATGATCGTGTTGCCTCGCACCCCGGCGGTGCTGTTCGTGGGCCGGTACGATGGTCCCATCCAGCCCGCCAGCCTGCTCAACCGGAAGTACCGAGGCCGCCAGCTTTACGGGCCTATCCTCTGCTACGGATGGAAGGGCAACAACATCCAGCCCATGAACAAGGATGTACAGACCGAGATGCTGGACCGCCTGAAGGGCACGGAGGTGAGGGTATGATCATCAGCCAGAACAGCAACGATGTTTACTACGCCTATACCCGTGGGCGCTTCTGGCGCTGGGACGGATCCGCACGGGTCTGGAAGGAAAGCCATCTGCTGGCCCAGAAGTTCGACAAGGCCAAGGCAGCTGAAAAGCATCTGACCCCGGAAGCGTTTCTGACCGGCGATGAGTTCATCCCCATGGACGACTACGAGCTTCCGCAGTCGATGCTTACGGCCCTCAGGGATGCCAAGCCCTGCAAAAATGCCCCCATCGACCCAGTGGAAGAGGATTCTTCCTCGGGTGTTCCTGCTCTCTGCATCTGCTCTACCTGCACCTGTGGCGGGTGCAAAGAAGAATGCTTCGGAAACTGCCACAGCTGTGGTCACCCCGTGCAGGAGTGCAACAGCTACCAAACCGAGGGCGAAAAGCATTTACATCCCGCTCACTCTGCGGATGTTACCGAGCCGGTCGGCAATATCCCCGCCGCCCCCCGCTTTGACTTTTCTCCCTTGGGGGAGCTGTCCGGGCAGGCCGCCGAGGCCGACCAGCAGTTTGACCTTCACTATGGAGCAGCTCAGGACGAATACCTGATCTCCTGCATCTATCTGGCCCGCATCCATGCTCTGACGGCCAAGGCTGGCCGCTATGGCGGCGGCACCTGGACCAAGTGGTACGAGAGCAAGGGGCTGAGCCATGGCAGCGTGACCAAGATGGTCCAGAACGGCGAGGCTTTTAATTCGTCAACTGTTGACGAATTAAAACAGCTGCCCAACCTGACCCGGAAGGACCTGAACCTCATTGCCCGGTCCGGCTGTGCGGACCAGGTGGTGGCCGCCGCCGGGGACAGCCAGCGTGTCCAGGACCTTCTGGCCCAGATCAAGAGCAAAGACGCCCAGCTGGAGGCCGCTCACGCCGACATCTCCGGCCTGAAGGACCGTGCCACCGCCGCCGAAGCCCGGGAGGAAGAAGCATGGAACATGGTGAGCAAGGCACAGGACGAAGCAAAGGCGGCACAAGAAAATCTTGACTACGAGGTCAGCCAGAACGACGCCCTGCACGAAGAAAAGGGGCAGCTGCTGCGGGAGTGTGAGGCGGCAAAGCAGGCCCGTGCAGAGGCCGAAACCCGGGCGCAGGAGGCCGAAAAGCAGCTGGAGGGCTCCCGGCAGGTGGCCGAAGCGGCAAAGCTGCGGGGCGACAAGCTCAAGGCCGAGAATGATGCGCTGAAAAGCCAGCCCATCACCGCCGTTGTGGACAAGGACGAAGTGCAGCGGCAGGCGGAGGCTCTGTCCCGCAACGCCGTGCAGGAAGCCCGGCAGCAGGCCGCCGAAGCGCAGGCCCGGCTGCGGCAGTATCAGGAGGACGCCGAAGGGCTGCTTGCCCCGGCACAGGCCTGTGCCCAGCAGGCGCAGTTCATTGCGGACAGCGTGCGGACCATGTACCTGAAATGGTTTGGCAATGCCGTGGCTGCCGGCGCTTCGCTGGCCCAGATGGGCACCCCTTTGTATGCCGTCTGCGGGGAGATCATGTCCTCGCTGGAAGAAGAAAACACCATCAACCCCACTGCCGCCGGCAGTGAAGAGGACGCGGAACGGGAGGCGTTGTTTGAATGAAATTCGATTACAAAGCATTGATCCGGCTCATGAAAAAGAGCTACAAGGGCGGCGGCATCAAGATCATCCGCACCGAGCGGGAGCTCCGGGACTGCTTTTTCCTGTCCGGTGCCGGCTGGGCCCTGCTGATCCCCAAGGAAAAGTGCCCCGGCGAGGTCACCGGCCAGATCGTCACCTGGCTGGCCGACCTGCCCCGCATCGGGTATGCCGCCTGGGTGGTGAAGGGCTTTGACCCAAAGCCCCTGGAACCCGCAGAGCGGGACCTTGCTATTGCGGACTGCACTGCCCTGACCTACAATCTGGGCATGAAGCCCCTGCCCCTGCGCACCGAGACCGAGTTTCTGGTGCAGCTGGGCAATTTTGAGACCGCCGCTTTTGATCTGGACGCTTTTGCCGTGGTGAGCGGCGGGGCAAATCTGGGTGCCTTTGACCCCGGCGTGATTTTGGCCCGCTGGACGGATGAGGACACCGAGGCATGGTTCTGGATCTGGAACGATATCACCAACGTGCCCGAGATCGCCCGCACGGCGGCATCCGCCTGCCGCGTCTGGCACACGGAAAAGGAGAATTGACATGGTAGAAGTAACTGTTGCCACCCGTGAAAAATCCAAGCTCCGCATTGCGCTGGCCGGCGTGTCCGGCGGCGGCAAGACGCTGGGCGCTCTGCTGCTGGCCTCCGGCATGACCGGCGGGGATTTCAAGAAGATCTGCCTCATTGATACTGAGCACAAGCGCGGCCAGCTGTACGCCAACCGTTCGGATCTGGGCATCGGGGCCTTTTATTACATCGAGCTCACCCCGCCGTACTCCCCGGCCCACTACAAGGAGGCTGTGGACGCCGCCGTGCGCACCGTCGGGCCGGAGGGCGTGGTCATCGTGGACAGCCTGTCCCATGCCTGGAACAGCTCCGGCGGTGTGCTGGAGATCAAGGCCGGCATTGCCGCCCAGCCCAACAAGAACAGCTATACCGCCTGGGACGAGGCCGGCCGCATCCAGAACGATTTCATCAACTACCTGCTGTCGGTCAACTGCCACACCATCTGCACCCTGCGGGTCAAGCAGGATTATGTGCTCACCGAGAACGACCGCGGCAAGCAGGTGCCGGTGAAGGTGGGCATGGCCCCCGTGCAGCGGGACGATGTGGAGTATGAGTTCGACCTGATGCTGAACATCGGCCGTGACCACATTGCCACCGCCAGCAAGGACGTGACCTTTCTGGACGGCCTGAACACGGTCATCACGCCGGAGCTGGGCAAGCAGCTGGCCGACTGGGCCAACGAGGGCAAAGAGCCGGTGCGCTGCGAAGCCTGCGGGCATCTGGTGTCCGCCACCGGCAAAATGACCCTTGCCCAGCTGGCAGAGTTCACCCGCAAGACCTACGGCAAGTGCCTGTGTGCCGCCTGCGCCAAAAAGGCCGAGCTGGCCCGCCGTGCCGCCGAGAAGGACAAGGAGGCCGCCCATGAAGCCCAGTGACGCCCGTGTCCGGCAGAAAAAGGACCAGCTGCAGCAGGCCCGCAACGCCCGGGGCAAAAGCTGGCAGGACGATCTGCTGGCGGTGCTGGGCGGCATCCCGCAGGCATGGGCAAGGCTCTGGCCCGCCGACTGGGGCGGCCAGCCCTATGACATCGAGGCCACCATCGACGGCCGCAGCTGGGGCATTGAGTGCAAGCACATTGCCAAAGGGAACCTGCCCTTTTCGGCCTTCCGCCCCAACGAGGTGGAGAACCTCTCCCGCAAGGAGGACGCCGGCGGCGTTGCCGTGGTGGCCGTGCGGCGGGACGCCCCTGCCGTGGACTGCTTCTTCCCGTGGTACTACATCCGGGACGCCATCGAGAGCGGCGAACGCGGCAGTGTGAAGCTGGAGGGCCTGCCCACAGACCTGCTGAACGTGCTGGAGGTGGTGCACCCGTGATCTACACCCTAGATGGAGAGCTGCACCTCTCCGATGTGCCCACCCCGCTGCTGCACCAGCTGATCCGGGAGCTGACCGTGCCGAACCACCGCTACGAGAACGCCCTGCGGCTGGGCCGCCCGGCCTGGAACATTCCCAGGACCATCATGCTGTACGAGATCAAGGGCAACGCCCTCACGCTGCCCCGGGGCATGGCCGAGGAAGTCTGGCGGCAGCGCCCGGCAGGCACCGTGTCCAAAGACAGGACCCTGCGGGGCGAGCCCTGCGCCTTTGAAAAGGCCGGCTTTACCCTGCGGGACTACCAGAAGCAGGCCGTGGACGCCGCCCTTGCCTGCAAATGGTGTCAGGGCGTGCTGGTGGCCCCCTGCGGGGCCGGCAAGACCGAGATCGGCATGGCGCTCATCGCCCGGCTGGGGCGGCCCGCCCTCTGGATCACCCACACGCTGGATCTGGCCCAGCAGGCCAAGGAGCGTGCCCAGCTGCGCCTTGGTCTGGACGACCGGGAAGTGGCCGTGATCTCCGGCAAGAGCAAGCGCCTGGGCACCAAACTCACCATTGCCACCGTGCAGAGTTTGTACCGCATGGAGCTGGACGAGCTGTCCCGCACCGTGGGCGTGGTGATCGTGGACGAGTGCCACCATGTGGTCAACAACCCGGAATCCGCCAGCATGTTTGCCGCGGTGCTGCGGTGCCTGCCCGCCCGGTGGCGGTTCGGCCTGACTGCCAGCGACCAGCGCAGTGACGGCCTGAGTGAGACCATCTTTCAGGTGCTGGGCCCAAGGGTGGCGGTCATCGACCCCGGCCAGCTGGAACAGATCACCATCACGCCCCGGGTGGAGACCGTGCCCACCGCCTTCGTGTACACGCCCCGGGCCAACGAGAGCCCCATCGACTATGTGCGCCTGATGCACCACATGGCAGCGGACGAGGCCCGGATGCACACGGTGGAAACGGTGCTGGACCGTGCCGTCACCGAGGGCACCAGCTGGCTGGTGCTGGCCGCCTCGCTGGCCGTGCTGGAACGGCTGCACCGGTACGCGCTGGACCTGGGCCTTGCGGCAGAGTTCGTCTGCGGCAGCACCAAAAAGGCTGACCGCCAGCAGGCCCTTGCCCGCATGAAGAACGGGCAGGCGCGCATCCTGTTTGCCACCTACCAGCTGGCCAAGGAAGGACTGGACATCCCCCGGCTGGACCGGCTGGTGCTGGCAACGCCCACCCGCAACAAGGTGATCGTGCAGCAGAGCATTGGCCGCATCCAGCGCCCGGCCCCCGGCAAGACCGAGGCGCTGGTGCTGGACATCGTGGACGAAAAGACGCCCCAGCTCCTGACGCAGTACAAGCAGCGCCGGAGCCTTTATAAAAAGATGAACATCACAGAAAAGGAGTAACTACTATGAGCGAACTGAACTATGCAAGCACCCTTGCCGCACTGGATGACGAATTTGCCTCGGCCAGTGCCAGCACCGGCTCCGGCAGCGTGCCGGTGGGCCGTTACAACGCCATGATCAAGGAGGCCAAGATCGTGGCCCGCACGGGCGGCGGTCTGGCCCTGAGCGTGTCTTTTGTTGTGACCGAGGGCGAGTACAAGGGCCGCTACGCCTTTACCAGCTACGGCCTGCACAAGAACGGCCTGCCTTATTTCAAGGGCTTTTTGCAGACCATCCAGCTGCCCCTCGAACGCCTGAGCGAACTGGAGCAGATCCTGCCGCAGTTCACGGGCCGCCGCTGCGCCATCAATGTGCAGACCGACAAACAGAACCCCCAGTACACCCGCACCTATGTAGACAAATATCTGGGCATGGGCGACATCCACGAGGTGCTGGGCGCATCCGCTCCGGCAGCCGACGCGGACGGCTTTACCCCCGCCGAGGATGACGGCGACATGCCCTTTTAACCGGAGGTGCTCATGCTCGAACAGTTCCCGCAACCCTTGAAAGAGGCGCGCCGCTGGGTCTGTTTCGATGCTGCCAAAACTCCCATCAACCCCGCCACCGGCAAGAACGCCATGCCCAACGAGCCCTCCACCTGGGGCACGCTGGCAGCGGCACAGGCCGCGGTCACCCGCTATGGCCTGCGCGGTGTCGGGGTGCTTTTGGGAGATGGGCTGTGCGGCATCGACATTGACCACTGCCGGGATCCGGCCACCGGGGCCCTCTCCGATATGGCGGTGCAGATCATTGCCCGGATGGACAGCTACACCGAGGCCAGCCCCAGCGGCACCGGCGTGCATATCCTGTTCACCGGCACAAAACCCGCCGGCCCCTGCCGCAAGAGCAGCATCGGGCTGGAAATGTACGACGGCGGCCGGTATTTCACCGTGACCGGCAACGTGCTGGAAGCAAAGGCCATTGCCGAGCGCACCGAGGCCTGCGCCGCCGTCCATGCGCAGTATCTGGCCAAGCCCGAACCCGCCGGCACGCCCGCCCCGGCTGTGGTGTGGCAGGCCGTGGACCGCTCCGACGAGGAGATCCTGCACACTGCCTGCAGCGCCAAAGACGGGGAGCGCTTTGCGGCCCTGTATGCCGGCAGCTGGCAGGCCTACTACGCCAGCCACAGCGAGGCGGATCTGAGCTTCTGCAACCTGCTGGCCTTCTGGTTCGCCGCTGACAAGGCCCGCATGGACCGGGTGTTCCGTGCCTCCGGCCTCATGCGCCCCAAGTGGGACCAGCGCCGGGGTGCCAAGACCTACGGCGACGCTACCCTGGACCGTGCCGTGGCCGACTGTCAGGAGGTGTACACCCCGCCCCCGCAGACAGCAGACGGCGGCCCGGCCTTTGCGGATCAGGACGAAGCCCTGCGGGCCCTCAATGCCAAATACACCGGTGTCGGCAGGGAGCAGGCCCCGGCCAGCGCGCCGGCCCCCGGCGTCAAGAGCTACTCCATGGACGACACCGGCAACGCCCGCCGCTTCCGTGACCGGTACGCCGACCGCCTGCGCTACAACCCCACCGACAAGTGCTGGCTGGTGTGGGACGGCACCCGCTGGCAGCGGGACGACCTGGCCACCGTCAAGCGCTTTGCAGACGAGATGCTGGATCAGATGGACAAGGCCTGCTTTGGCATCCGTGATACCGACAACGCCGCCGCCCAGCGCAGACACGTCCAGAAAAGCCGCTCCAGCCGGGGCAAGGAGGCCTTTCTCAAGGAGGCCCAGCACCTGCCCGGCATCCCCATGCTGCCGGAGCAGTTCGACCGGAACCGGGGCCTGCTGAACGTGCAAAACGGCATCCTGGATCTGGCCCGCCGCAAGCTGCTGCCCCATGACCGGGAAAAGTATATCACCCGTCTGGCGCAGGTCATCTATGACCCGGACGCCGCAGCGCCCACATGGCGGGCGTTTCTGGATTCCGTCACCGGCGGGGACAGGGCTCTGGCCGAATACCTGCAGGTGATGACCGGCTACTGCCTGTCCGGCTCCACCCGGGAGCAGTGCATGTTCTTTCTCTACGGCGACGGCTCCAACGGCAAATCCACATTCCTGGAGGCGCTGGCCAAGCTGTTCGGCGATTATGGCATGAACGCCCAGGCCGAGACCATCACCAGCGCCCGCAGCCGTTCCTCCGGTGCCGCCCGCAGCGACGTGGCCCGCCTGAAAGGGGCCCGCCTTGTCACCATCGAGGAGGGAGATCAGGGTGCCATGCTGGACGAAGGTCTGGTCAAGCAGATGACCGGCGGCAACACCATCACGGCCCGTTTCCAGTACGGCAAGGAGTTTGAGTTCCGGCCCGAGTTCAAACTGGTCATGGCAACCAACCATCTGCCCCGCATCCATGGCACCGACGTGGGCATCTGGCGGCGCATCCGGCTCATCCCGTTCACCCAGTGCATCCCGCCGGACAAACAGGACATGCTGCTGCCCCAGAAGCTGGAAGCGGAGCTCTCCGGCATCCTCAACTGGGCGCTGGACGGCCTGCAGAAGTGGCTTGCCCTCAGCAAGGGCGGCAAAAAGCACGGTCTGCCCGCCTGTGCTGCTGTGGATAAGGCCGTGGACGCCTACAAGCAGGATCAGGACCGCATTGCCGCCTTTCTGGCCGACTGCACCGAGCCCGCCGAGGGCCAGACCGTGCAGGCCAGCGTGCTGTTCCGCACCTATCTCAACTGGTGCAGCGACAACAACGAGAAGTGGCGCATGGCCAACAAGCAATTCGGCATCGAGGTCAAAAAGCACTACGAGGTGCGCAAGGGCATGTACTACAACGAGTATGTGGGCATGGCCCTGTCTGAGGAGGGCCTGCGCTGCATGGCGCTGAACCGCGGTGCAGAGCTGCCCGCCCGCAGCACCCAGGGCCCGCCGCTGTACGAACAGACCCGCCTGAAGAACTGAGTATGGAGGGAATGGAAGCAAAGGAGCCTTTCCGTGGACTTTCCTATATATTCTATTTTTTTGTTTCCCTACTAGGGAGTTTTCGGAAATAGGTTCCTACCCTCCATACCCTCCATAGAAAGGAGAAAACGAGTTTGACCTACGAAGAGAAAAGACGCTGGCTCAGTCGGTACGGGGACGCTATGGTAAAGGCCAAGCACCTGCGAGATGATTTAGATGAAGCAGAACGTGACACCGGTTGTACCACGCAGCAACTGACCGGAATGCCGGGCGGCAGCGGTGATGGGCAGAGTCTGGCACGAACTGTAGAACGTATTGAACGAGCCGAGAAAGCCTTGAATGCACAGATCATGCTGTGTGATGATCTCCACGCCGAACTTATGGCCCGACTGGAGGATGTGGACGACCCGAAGGATTACGAGGTCCTGCGGCTGAAGTATCTCCGCTTTCAGGACTGGGAGCAGATTGCACAGAAGATGAGCATCTGTGTACGGCAGGTTTACCGTCATCACCGTAAAGGTGTGGATGCTTTGGAACTGTGACAGATGTCAGTAAAACGTCAGTACGACGTCAGTGACATGTCTTTGATTTCATGATAAAATAGTATCATCGCAAGAGCCCGCAGGAAAGGTTTACTCCCTTCAATCCTGCGGGCTTTGTGCTGCCCGGCTGCGACAGGGGAACACACATTTACCGACCAACAGCCTGAATGTACCAGCCGGGCTTCTTTGATATTTCCGCCGTCCGCAGGGGCGGCTTTTGTTTTACCTGAACCATGAGAGGTGGTGACGTGTCCAACGAGAAGAATCTTATCCCGTTCAACAAGCGAACGGAGAGCGAACAGAGAGAGATCGCCCAGCAGGGCGGCATTGCGTCCGGCAAGGCACGCCGCCGCAAACGCAGCATGAAGGAAGCCGCCGACTATTACCTCAGCCTGCCGGAGACCGACCGCCGCCGGGTGAACGCCCTGCTACGGGACGAGGTGGAGCCTGAGGACGTGGACAACCAGATGAGCGTGGTCATGGGCATGGCCGAAGCAGCCAAGCGCGGCGATGCCCGCGCCGCCGGGGTGTTGCTGAAGATGCTGGGCGAGGAAGTCCCGCAGGAGGATCCCGCCGCCGATGCACTGGAAGCTGCCCGTAAACTGCTGGGAGGTGTGGACAGTGCCATTGACTGAGTATCAGCAGGAGTTTCTGCGCAATTGCTCCCACCGCTGGAACATCAAGACCGGTGCCACACGCTCCGGCAAGACCTATCTGGACTGTGCTGTCACCATCCCGCAGCGCATCCTTGCCGCACGGGATGAGGGACTGCTGGTCATGCTTGGCAACACCCTCGGCACGCTGGAACGCAACGTTCTGGAACCCATGCGGGCGCTCTGGGGGCCGGATCTGGTGGGCGTCGTGCGAACCTCGGCGTCCGGCAACATCGTGCAGCTGTTCGGCCGCAAGGTGTATGTCCTCGGTGCCGACAACAAAAAGCACATTGCCCGCATCCAGGGCGCGGCCTTCGAGTACGCCTACGGCGACGAGATCACCACCTGGGACGAGGGCGTGTTCCAGATGCTGAAAAGCCGTCTGTCCTGCCCGCACTCCCATTTTGACGGCACCTGCAACCCGGAAAACCCGCAGCACTGGTTCAAACGCTTTCTGGACAGCGACGCCGACATCTATTGTCAGGCCTACACCATCGACGACAACCCCACCCTGCCGCCGGAGTTCGTGGCGCAGCTGAAAAAGGAGTACACCGGCACGGTGTACTATAACCGCTTCATCCTCGGCCAGTGGGCTGCAGCGGGCGGCATCATCTACCGCCCTTTTGCAGACAGCATTGCCGCCGGGGATGGGCGTTTCCTCTGGCCCGCAGCCACCCCCTGCCGCCCGTGGCGCATCCACATCGGGGTGGACTTCGGCGGCAACGGCTCCCGGCACGCCTTTGTGGCCACCGGCATCCTGCCGTATTACGCGGGGGTCGTTGGTCTGGCATCCGCCCGCATCGACCCGAAGGATCAGGACGCTGACTACCTCGCCGCACAGCTCATTGAGTTCTGCACCGCCGTGTTCGCACGGTACGGCGAGATCCACTATCTTTTCTGCGACAGCGCCGAGCAGACGCTCATCAACCACATCCGCACCCGGCTGCGTGCCTCCCGCCTGAGCTGGCTGGCCGACCGGGTCAACAATTCCGCCAAGATCCAGATCATCGACCGCATCCGCCTGACGTCCATCCTGATGGGCGGCGGGCGCTTTTGGTATATGCCGGAAGCCGCCACCCTGCGGGACGCCCTTGCCAGCGCCCTGTGGAGCCAGAAACACCCCGGCGTGGATGAACGTCTAGACGACGGCACCACCGACATTGACACCCTCGACGCCTTTGAGTACACCATCGAGCGCGATTACAGGAGACTGACTGCAAGATGAACGTTTCTGCCTTTATCGAACACCTGAACAAAACCAGAAATCTGCGGCTGGATGCAGACTACTACGGCAATATCGAAATCTGGCGGCAGTGGTGGAAGGGTGACGTGCCCGACATCCACGACCAGAAAGAGGATGCCCCGGACGGCAGCGTCATTTCGCGGCGTCTGGCTTCCCTGCGGATGCCGAAGCACGTCTGCGAGGACTGGGCAAACCTGCTGCTCAACGACAAGACCACTCTCCAGATCGGCGATGCAGCCACCTCTGCCTATCTGCTGGGCAGCGATGAACAGCAGACCGGGGGCCTTTTGCGGCAGCTGCATTTCTGGGAGAACGCAAACCGGCTGGTGGAGCAGGCCTACTGGTCGGGCACCGGCGCTTTTGTGATGAGCGTGGAGAACCTGACGGTGGATGCCTCCGGCAACGCTCTGCCTTCTCCGCAGGGGAGCATCCGGCTGGACTACGACCCCGCCTGCTGCATCCTGCCCATCAGCGTGGAGCGCAGCGTTGTGACCGAAGCGGCCTTTGTGTCCGAGTGCCTGATGGGCGGCAAGCCTGCCGTCTACCTGCAGACCCACACGGTCAGGAACGACAGCCGCACCATCACCAACGAATGGTTTGAGGTGACGGACGATATCTCCGGCACGCCGAAATTCGCAAAGGCCAAGACCCCGCCGGGCATGGTTGAGAGCATCACGGTCAGCGGCTCGCCGGCATGGTTCAGCCTGTTCAGCCCGGCGGCTGCCAAGAACATCGACGGCGGCATGGGGCTGGGCATGAGCATCTTCTCCGAGGCGATGGATGCGGCACAGATGGTGGACTACGCCTTCGACAACTACCGGCAGGACATCCGCCTCGGCGGCAAGAAGATCTTCTATGACCGCTCCCTGTGCCGCAAGTGGGTGGACAAGGAAGGCACCGAGCACGCCGTGCCGCCGGATGCCGTTCACCGGCAGATCTTCTACGAGCTGCCCACGCCGGAAGGCGGCATCGACCAGCCCGCTGCATGGCGGGAGTATAACCCCGACTTACGCACCGCTTCCAACCATCAGGCAGTGCAGGACGCACTGGACATGATGAGCTTCAAGTGCAAACTGGGCTGCCACCGCTACAAGTTCGATCAGGGCACCGTGACCACCGCCACCGAGTACACCGGCAGCCGTCAGGATCTGGTGCAGAACGCCAACAAGAACCAGATCCCCATCGAGACGGCACTGATCGGCATCCTGCGTGCCATGCTGTGGGCGGCGAAGAACCTGCTGGGCGCGCCGGTAGACCCGGAGACCAGCATCTCGGTCAACTGGGACGACAGCTACATCGTCAGCGAGGCCGAGCGCACCAGCCAGCTGCGGGAGGACGCTCTGGCAGGCCTCGTGCCCCGCTGCCGGTACCTCTCCGCCCGGTACAGCCTGAGCGAGGAGGAAGCCCACCAGTGGACAGCAGAAGCCAAGGCAGACAGCCAGTCCGAAGAGCAGATCACCTTCGGGGGTGCCTGATGCTGCCGCCGTCTACCCTCGACCAGATGCCGGACGCCTTTGTGCAGCTCTGGCAGCAGGTCGAGGACGAGATCTTACAGGACGTTGCCCGGCGCATCGGCAAGATGGATGCCGTGACCGCCACCGCCGACTGGCAGTTGTGGCGCTACCAGCAGACCGAGGCGGTGCGGGAGAACGTGGTCAAGCTGCTGGCAAAGTACAGCGGCAAGAGCGAAGCCACCATCCGCAGGCTGCTCAAAGAGGCTGCCACCGAAGCCATGGAGCGGGAAGATGCCATCTATTACCACTACAACCTCGAGCCCACACCCTTTGAAGAGAGCGCGGCCCTGAACAACCTGCTCAACGCCGGTGCCCGGCAGACCTGCGGCACATGGCGGAACCTCACGGCCACAACGGCCAACACCGTCTCCGGGGCCTTTGAGCGCACGCTGGATGTCGCCTGGGGCAAGGTGGCCACAGGTGCCTTTGACTACAAAACCGCCGTCAAGCAGGCTGTGGACAGCCTTGCAGACGAGATGCCGGAGATCACTTACCCCAGCGGCCACACAGATTCGCTGGAAGTTGCGGCCCGCCGGGCGGTGCTGACCGGTGTCAACCAGACCGCAGGCAAGCTGCAGGAAGCCCGCATGGACGAAATGAACGTGGAGTTCGTTGAGACCAGCGCCCACGGTGGTGCCCGCCCCAGTCACGCCGAGTGGCAGGGTCGGCGCTTCCATCGGGGCGGGGCTGTGGACTACCTGGGCAAGCATTACCCGGACTTTGAGCAGGCCACCGGCTACGGAACCGGCGCTGGGCTTTGCGGCTGGAACTGCCGCCACACCTTTTTTGCCGTATTCCCTGAGCTGGGCGACCCGCCCACCTGGACGGAGGAGAGCCTGCAGGAGCTGAACGCCCGGAACATCGAGTACAACGGCAAACTGTACACCCAGTACGAGGTCAACCAGATGCAGCGTGCCCGGGAGCGGAACGTGCGCAAATGGAAGAAGCGGTATCTGGCCGAGAGTGCCGCCGGGTCTGACACCACCGACAGCGCCATGCGCCTGAAAGCAGCCCGCCAGAGCCTGAGCGAGTTTGCCAAGGCCACCGGCGGGCGGGTGGACAGTGCCCGGACAAGCGTGCATGGGTTTGGGCGGAGCGCCAGCAGTAAGGCAGCGTGGGCTGTCCGACACAACACGTTGACAAACACCGCTGGGCAAACTATCATTAAAGTCAGCAAGAGCAACATTACCGGCCCCCGCAACGGCATCACGCAAAAGACCAATGCAAAGGGCGGCATCGACCGCAATTATTACGGCCCGGATGGTCGTCAGACCAAGCAAATCAGCAACAACGGCCACGGCCATAAGGTCGAAGAAGCCCTCGGAAAACATGGCGAGCACGCCCATGACTATATTTTTGATGCAGAGGGCCATTTGTGTGGTCGTCCATCCCGTGAGTTGACAGATGCTGAGCGAAAGGAGAACAGTGATATTTTATGACGGCGGATTCTTTACAGAAGGAGCTTTCTAAAGGCTGGGCAATGCTCGTCTTTCAGTATCACGGAAAAGAAGGTCATGTAGACCCTTATGACACCCGAGACGAAAATTTCTCTTATCTTCTGTGGTACGATGGAGATGAAAAACTCGTTCACAGCATGGAGGACGTCATGCACACCCCCATTTTCGACGGCCATTCTCTTTCCGAGATCGCTGGTGACATCTCTGAAATCGACTGGTGCTGACAACAACCAAATACCGCGAGCGTCTTTGCCCATCCGGGCAGGGGCGCTTTTTTCATGCCGTATTCGCTCATATTGGTCAGAGCAGCTGCCTCGTAAGCAGCAGGCCGCCGGTTCGATTCCGGCAGACGGCACCATCGCGGCGGGCAGCGCGTACCCTGCCCAACTCCATGCGGAAGGCGAACCGCGTCAACAAACCGTAGTTTCACCCAAAGAAAGGGGTTTATTTATGAAGCGTGAAGACGTAAAGGCAAAGCTCCCCGGCATCACCGATGAACAGCTCAACTGGCTGATGAGCGAAAACGGCGCTGACATCAACCGCGAGAAGACCGTCGCCGAACAGTTCAAGACCCAGTTCGAAAACGCACAGGCCCAGCTCAAGACTGCGCAGGACGGCCTCGCCAAGTTCGACGGCAAGAAGACCCCGGACGAGTACGAGGCCGAGCTGACCAAGCTCCGGGGCGATATGCAGGCACAGGCAGACGGCTTTGCTTTCGACTCGGCCCTGAACACCGCCATCATGGGCAAGAAGGGCCGCAGCGTCAAGGCTGTCCGCGCCCTGCTGGACGTGGACGCCCTCAAATCCTCCAAAGACCGCACCACCGACATCGACAAGGCTCTGGAAGAAGCTGCAAAGGCCAACCCTTGGGCTTTCGGCGAGGCCACAGAGGGCGGCAGCGTCCACGTTTCCAGCGGCGCAGAGCACGGCACTCCGCCCACCGGCGACACCGATGCTGTCACCGCAGCCTTCAAGGCAATGAACCCCGGCATCAAGATCGACTGATAGAAAGGAAATATTATGGCACACGAAGCACAGTTTCGTTATTCCAAGCTGGTTGACCTCAAGCTCCGGGCAACGCTGGTCAAGAAGGTCGGTGTTATCTGCAACAGCCGCTATGAGGGCAGCCCCAAGGCCGGCTCGGTCAAAGTCCCTGTCCGCGACACCGAAGTTGCCGTGAACGACTACGACAAGCAGACCGGCGCAGAGCTGACCGGCGGCGATACCACCTATCTTACCGTCAACATCGACAAGGACAAGGCCGTCAATGAGATCATCGACGGCTTCGACGCCGCCAGCGTCCCCGACGATCTGGTGGCTGATCGTCTGGACAGTGCCGGTTATTCTCTGGCGCTGCAGGTGGATTCTGACGGCTCTGTGGAGTTGACCACCGCAGGCACTGCCTTCGGCACCACCACCGCCCTGACCGAGAAGACCATCTACGGCAACGTCGTGGACGCCCGCACCAAGCTCTCCACCGTCCATGTCCCCACCGAGGGCCGCTGGCTGTTGGTCTCCCCCGAAATCTATGGTCTGCTGCTGAAGAGCCCCGAGTTCATCAAGGCATCTGACCTTGGTGATGCTGTCGTCCAGACCGGCGCTGTGGGCAGGATCGCAGGCTTCACCGTCTTTGAGGATTCCACCCTCGGCGAGAATGTGGAGTACATCGCTGGCCACCCCAACTGGTTTGCATTCATCGACGAGTGGGCCGTCCCCGTCCATGTGCAGGATCTCAATGGTTCCAGCAAGTACATCGGCGCGTCCGCAGTCAAGGGCCGCAAGGTCTACGCCTTCAAAGTCACCAAGCCCCAGACCATCCTCATCAAGAAGAAAGCGTGACCGAACCTCTCAGTCTGCCTGCGGCAGCCAGCTCCCCTAACAGGGGAGCCTGAAAGGAGCTGATTTTTTTGAATTACTGCACCTATGACCAGTATGCAGCCGCCGGCGGCACGCTGGACGAAGCTGCCTTTGCCCTCTTGGCCGCACGGGCGTCCCGGCTCATCGACCGGATGACCTTTGGCCGGGCAGAGGGCCACGCCGCAGTGTGCGAAGGCTGTGCAGAGGCACTGGCGGACGCCTGCATCCAAATCATCGACGCAGCGAATGCCGTGCAGAGCGCCTGCACGCCGCCCGGCGCGTCCAGCGTCTCCAACGATGGCGTGTCCATGACCTTCACCTCCGGCGCACTGGCCGAACGGCTGGCGGCAGAGGCGGCGTACATCCTCGCCAACACACTGGGCAGCGACCCGCACAATCTGCTGTATCGGGGGTGTTTCTGATGCAGACGCCCGTCACCGTCGTCATGCTGCTGCATGACATTGCCACCGAAACAGATCGGCCGGTCTGCAAGGTGCTCACCGGGTGCAGCTGGCGGGAGACGCGCCGCACCTCGGCCTCCGGGGACCCCCAGAGGGTGGTGCATATCCGCCTCCCGCCTGCGCCGGGCTATCTGCCCTATCCCCAGTGGGCGCTTCTGCCGACCGCAGAGAAAGCCGCACACTGGACGCTCAAGCGGGGCGGCAAGCTCCTCTGCGGCGCTGTCCGCAGCCTGACCGAGGCCGAATACGCCGCCCTCGAAAAAACGCACATCTGCTGTACGGTGGCGGATGTCTCGGACAACAGGGGCGTCCCGCTGCCGCATTTTCATGTGGAAGGGAGCTGATGGCATGAGCAAACCCATTTTTGACCAGCCCTACGGCCTGAAATATCAGGTGGACGGCATCAGGATGGAACTGAGATGGCGTCCCGACTTCGGCGCAGAAAAGACCGCTGCCCTGCAAAAGGCACAGTTCGCCCTTGCGCAGGAAGCCGCGCGGCTCATTGACAGCTACGTTCCCTTCGACACCGGCCAGCTGAAAAACAGCGTCCAGACCGCTTCCAAGTACGACGAGGGCCTTTTGGTGTACAACACCCCCTATGCCCGGAAGCAGTATTACCTCCATGCAAAGGGTACAGACCTTCGTGGAGAGACCGGCCTGCGCGGCTCCTACTGGGGCCAGCGGGCTATTGCTGATGTGGGCGAACATCTGGCCCTCTTCGGGGCCAAGGCCGTCACGACTTTCTGGGGAGGGATGGGACACTTATGAGCGAGAAAGCCACCATCACGGCCATGCGGGAGTGGCTCAAGACCTGCCCCCTCATCGCCGAGGAGCAGAGCGAAAACGGCGCGGCCTTCCGCATTTCCGGCCTCTCGCCGGAGCCTGTGGCCGAGTTTTCCATCGAGGACAGCCCCACCGACCCGGTGACGGCTGTTTTCTTTTCCGGCCGCAACCTCGCCAAGAGCTACATCTTCGTCAGCCGCCGCGACTACAGCGAGGCCCAGAGCGTCCAGATCGCAAACAGCGGCTTTTTTGAGCAGCTGACCGAGTGGGTGCTGGCCCAGAACGACCGGCATCATCTGCCCCGGCTGGGCGGCCGCAAAGAGCCGTTGCGCGTTTCGGTGACGTCCAGCGGCTACATCGTCGTCGCCGAGTCGGGCAGCTGTAAGATGCAGATGCAGCTCCGGCTCGAATATTACCAGCCCAAGGGCTGAAACGAAAGGAGTTTTTCCTATGACTGTTACCGAAGCCGTCAAGCTGTCGGGCCTGACCCCCAGCGCCGACTATACCGGCGTGGAGACCACCGACGACTTCCTGCTGGCCGTCCAGACCGAGGCCAGCCAGACCGACGTGAAAAACTGGGTGGTCTGTGCTGACCACGTGCGGGAGCACAGCGGCGCACTGAACGCCTCCACCACGGACAACACCTACATCCGCACCGGCCCTGTCACCACCAAAGGCAGTGTCCAGCGTACCCTCTCCATTCAGGGCGACCGCTATGTGGGCGATGCGTTTCAGGACTTCCTGCTCTCCCACAAGATTGCGTTCGGCTCCGGCCAGAGCGTAGTGGTGCCTTATGTTTACTTCTCTCTCTGCACCGGCAAGGGCGAGAAGGGCGAAGGCGCGCTCATCCTGACCAGCGATGTGGGCGGCAGCGCCGGCGCGAATGCCACCTTTGCCGCCGATTTCAAGGGCATCGGCACCCCGGCTGAGTTCGACTATAACACCGCCGTCGCGGGCTGAGAGAAAGGAGCACCGATAAATGCTGATCCATGGACAGGAATTTGATTTTTCGCTTCTGAACGCCAACGACCTCGACCGTCTGGAGGAAGCACTGGACGAGATGACCCGGGAGGGTGAGGCCGAGACAGCCCGGTGCGAACGGGAGAATGTCCGCCTGGGCGACCGTCTCCGCGCACAGGCCCGCGTTTCCATGCGCGGCCTCGACAAGATCCTGGGCGCAGGGGCATCCGCCCGTCTGGGGCTGAACGAAAACGATGTCAGCCGTCTGTACGACGTCCTCGACGAGATCACGCAGGCAGCCGCTGCTGAGAAGGCTCGTTATTCCCGCCCGGCGGCCGTCCCCCAGAACCGCGCCCAGCGCCGGGCTGAGAAGCGCCAGAAGGACAAGCACAAGCCGCCCGTGAGCTATCCGGCCCAGCCTGCCGCCGCCCAGATGGTCGAGCGGGTGGATAAGGCCGCCCGCCGCAGGCAGCTTCTGACCGAGCTGGCGGCTCTGGAAAATGGCTGACATCCTGCTGGACAAACTGCCCCGCATGTGGGCAGGCAGGCCCATCGACTGGGATTTCCGGCCTATGGTCTGGTTCAACGGGCAGTATCTCCGCCTTCCGGAGGACGAAAAGGGCCTGCCTGAGCTGGCCCGGGAAACCATGCGCCGGTTTTACCGCGTGGCCGTCCCGCCGGATGAAGAGGTGGACGCTTTCAAGGCGCTGGTGGAGTTCTACACCGCAGGCCCGCAGGAGGTATCCGACCGCCCCGGCAGCAGCCGCACCGAGGAGCTGGCGCTGGACTACGTCACCGACGGCCCCGCCATCGTGGCTGCGTTCCAACAGGCTTACGGCATCGACCTCACCCGGGCAAGGCTGCACTGGTGGCGGTTCAAGGCCCTCATGTCCAACCTGCCCGAGGAGACCCAGCTGGCGAAGATCATCGGCTTCCGGACGGCTGACCCTGCGCAGTTTCAGGGCGAAGAGCGGGAGCGGCGTGCCGAGCTGAAGGAACGCTTCGCGCTGCCCGCTGCCCTGCGGAAAGGAGGCGGTCGCATTGTCACCCTGCAAGACCGCAACGAAGCCTTTGCGGCCCGCTTCCGGCGCTGACCGCGCCCCGGTGCTCTGCCCCCTGTGCGGTCGGCCTCTGCCGGTCTGGGCCATCCCGGAAGCCAGCGCCCGGGGCATCTGGGTCAAATGCAAGAACCCGGCCTGCCGCAAAGAAATCGAAATAAAACTCTAAGCCTGTGCCACTGTGCCTGCGCTCTTTTTCGTAAAGAGAGGTGGACACATTGGCCGCAGATTTTTCCATCACCGGCGAAGTAAAGCTCAACAGTGACCCGGCTGAGAAAGCCACGAGCAAGTGGACCGTGGCCGCAGGCCAGCTCATCGCGGACTTTGCCAAGAAAGCTGCATCCAGCCTGAAAAGCGTGGTCAAATCCGGTCTGGACTACAACGCCCAGATGGAAAGCTATCTGACCAACTTCAAGGTCATGCTGGGCGACGAACAGCTTGCCGCCGAGAAGCTGGAAGAGATCCGGAAGATAGCGGCGTCCACGCCCTTCTCCCTGTCCGACCTGACCGAGGGCACTCAGACCCTCTTGCAGTTCGGCATCGCGGCGGACGACACCACAGGCGTACTGAAACGTCTGGGCGATATTTCGCTGGGCAACGCGGACAAGCTCCAGACCCTCGTGCGGGCCTATGGCAAGATGTCCAGCGCCCAGAAGGTCACGCTGGAAAACGTCAACATGATGATCGACGCGGGCTTCAACCCGCTCAATCAGATCTGCGACGCCACCGGCGAAAGCATGAGCGCCCTCTACAAGCGCATCTCGGACGGCAAGGTCAGCTTCAATGAGCTGGAAGCCGCCGTGGCCGCTGCCACCAGTGAGGGCGGGCAGTTCTACAACGGTATGCTGGAGGCCAGCCAGACCTTCAACGGCAGGCTGTCTACCCTGAAGGACAACGTGGCCGCGCTGACCGGTGAACTGACCAGCGGGCTGTTCTCGGCTCTCGGGGACATCATCGTCAAAGCAAATGAGCTGGTCGTCTCCATCACCGAGGACGACTCCAAAATGGCCGCGCTCAAGGAGACCATCGGCGTCCTGACGGCGGCAGTCGTGGCCGTCACGGCGGCAGTCCTGAGCTATAAAGCCACCGTGGCAGCAGCTACAGCTATCACGGCGCTGCATACCGCTGCCACCACCGCGATGGCTGCGGCCCATAAAGCTGCCGCCGCAGGAGCTACCGGTCTGCAAGTGGCACAGGCGGCATTGAATACCGTGCTTTCGGCCAATCCCATCGGGCTTGTCGTGGCCGCTCTGGCCGCTCTGGCGGCGGGGCTTGTGACCGCCTATCACACCAGCGAGACCTTCCGCTCTGCTGTCGATTCAGCATTTTCGGCCATTCAAAAGACAGCTTCGAATGTCATCGGTTCGGTGGTGGACTGGATCAATGAGCTGGTGGCCCGCATCAAGGGTGCAGCCGCCGCGCTGGGCTCTCTGAAAAACGGCCTCGGTGCAGCAAAAGATGCCTACAACGAGGCTTATTCCAACTCTATCGGCAGCTATCAGCAATCGAAAAGAGATAAGGCAAGCCAGAGCCGCCTCGACAAGCACAATGAGCGGGTCGCACAGTCTCAGGCCGACGCGGCCAGCAGTTCCGGCTCTTCCGGCGCGGCGGCATCTGCCACCGCTGCTGCCGCTGCGGTCGCCTCTGCCGCCAAGAGCACAAAACAGGCCACGGCGGACATCATCAAATCCATCAGCGACACCACCACCGCAGTCAAGGACGGCGTGACCACCACCACCGAGACCGTCACCGAAACGCTGTCCAACGGCACGACCCAGCAGAAGCAAGTCATCACCTCCACCAGCCGTCAGATGGTGGACGGTGTGCTCAAGGACATCAAGACCGTGGAGACCATCGCGGCGGACGGCAAGCGGACGGTCAGCCAGACCATGGAGACCGTGCGGGACGTGGTGAGCACCGTGACCGCCAGCAGCACGGCTATTGTGGACGGCATCAAGACCACCACCCAGACCGTGACCAAGACTCTCGCGGACGGCACCACCGAACAGCAGCAGGTCATCACCCAGACGCAGGACAAGGTCATCGACGGGGCGCTCCGCACGGTGGAGACCGTCAAGACCATTGCCGCCGACGGCACCGAGCAGGTGGCCGAGACCATCAAGGACAGCGCCGCCAAGACACTGGACGGCCTCTGGTCTGCCCTCAAAGACCGGGCCAACGAGGGCATCCTCGGCACGGTGGGCACCCTGTGGGACGCGGTAAAGAGCGGCGACTGGGTGGGCATCGGCAAGTGGGCGGCATCTGCCCTCTACTCCGGCCTCACCGCCGACCAGAAGCAGCAGCTCACCGACTACGCCCTCTCGCTGGTGGACGGCCTGAACGGCGTCCTCGGCGACGCGGCGGGCAGTCTGGCGCAGGCGGCGTGGGGCATCGGCCAGAGCCTCTTTGAGGGCATTACCGGCCGCTTTGGCGACATCTCCTCTATGGCCGTCAAGATGGGTGGCACCCTGAAAAGCGTGTTCGGCGCACTCAAGGTCCCGCTGGCCGCTGCGGCCAAGGCCATCAGCGCCGGCCTCTCCGGCGGTCTGCTGAGTATGTTCCCGGCCATCTATGCGGGCTTCGCCGGCATGATCGGCACCATCGGCGCAGCCGTCGAAGGGATGCTGGCCGCCATCAGCGCGGCCCTCACCTCCACCCTCTTCGGCATCCCCGCGGGCCTCGTGGTGGCCGCTGCCGCTGTCGCTCTGGGCGTCGCCATCGCAGCCATCGTGTCCAAGCTGGGCGGGAGCCACAGCAGTTCCGGCGGCTCTGGCGGCATCGGTGGAAGTGGCGGCAGCTCCGGCCTCGACCTCGACACCCCCAGCATCACCGACGGGTCGAACAAGTTGACGGACACCATCGACGCCAACACCGCAAAGCTCACCGAGATCAACAAGTCCCTCGCCAAGCTGGTCAAGAGCGCCAACGCCCTTGTCCTCAGCGACAACATGGCCGTGAGCAGCCGGGTGGCAGCATCCGGCACGGCACAGGTCGCCGCTGCGGCCAGAAGCTACCGCGAGGGCGACACCAACATCACCCAGAACATCTACTCCAAGGCCCACACCGCCGCCGACCTTCAGCGCGAAGCGCGCTGGGAGGCCGACCGCGCAAAGGCACAGAGCCGCTGAAAGGAGGCCATCCACCCGTGCGCAAAGACCATCTCCGATTAGTCACCGACGCCGGGGCATCCCTCGACCTCGGGTGGGACTACGGCATCCCCTATCAGATCGACAACCTCTCGGGCGTGGACGTCACCCTCAAGACGGCGCAGGGCGTCAACCAGCAGGGTGTGACGGTAGAGGGGCAGAGCGTCGAAGGCGTGGCCCACGAGGTCATCGCGGACTTCTGGGGGCCGGACGGGGAGGCGCAGGCTGACCGCTTTTTGCAGCTGCTGCCCTTCTTCACCTCAGGCACGGCCTATTTCGGGGACAAATACTTCTCCCGGTTTTTCCTGCAAAAGACCCCCTACACCGTCCAGCTCCACCCATACCCCCGTCTCGACTTCATGCTCTACCGCCCGAAGCCCTACTGGTACAGCCTCGAGAGCCAGAACGCCGTCATGGGCGGCTTCGTACCCCAGTTCCGCTTCCCGCTCTGCTACGACAGCCACCGGTACAGCGAGTGGCGGCAGAGCTACTTCCTCAACGTGCGCAACCCTGGTGCGCTGCCGGTGCCTTTCACCGCGAAGCTCCGCTCCTCGGGTATCGTGGTCAACCCCGCCATCCGCAACAGCACCACCGGGGAGCACATCGGCTTTGACACCACCCTAAACAAGGGGGACGTGCTGGAGATCTACCGAACCACCACCGACCGTCTGGCCGTCAAGCTCATCTCCGGCGGCGTGGAGACCAACGCCTTCGCCCTGCTGGACGAGGACAGCGACCTCATGGAGCTGCACCCCGGCGATAACGTCCTCACCGCCGACGCCGCCAGCGGCAGGGAGGGCTTGCAGGCGTCCATCTCCTTCTACCCGATGGTGGTGGGCATCCTGCCGGAGGTGTTGGTATGACATTCGACGTCTTGGATGAAACGACCCTCGCCCGCCTCGGGAATATCGACGTATGGGTGTCGGTGTACTGGGATGAGCCCTACAACTCCGAAGGCAACTTCACTCTGGAAGTCCGCCCCACCGAGGAGAACCTCTCGCTCCTGCGGGAGGGCCGCTGGCTCGTCCGCACCGACGCCGCGACCCGTGTACCCATGCGCATCTGTCACCGGAGCAACGAGAACGAGGACGCCAACCTCGTCGTCACCGGCTACCCGGCCACGTGGATCTACACCAAGCGGGTCTCCGCATCAGCCGTCAAGAACGAGAACGCCGAGGCCGCCATGCTGGCCCTCGCCAAGGCAGCGGCTCCGTGGCCCAAGCTGGAGGTGGCCGAGCCGAAGGGCTTTGACACCACTTTTGAGCAGCAGACCTCGGGGAATACCCTCTTCGACTACTTCAAGACGGTGGGTGCAGCCTGCGACCTGGGCTTCCGGGTAGTGCTCACTGGTAAAAACAGCGCGAAAAAACTCATGTTCGAGGTCTGGCGGCCTACTGCCGACCCCAACAACCGCTTTTCGACCAAGTGGGGCAGCCTGCGGGAGGCCAGCTGGGCTTTCGGGGATGGCAGCTATGCCAACGTGGCGCTTGTGTTAGGCGCTGGCGAGGGCAGCAGCCGGGCGATGGTCTGGGTGGGCGACACCGATGCCGCCGGTGCGGAGCGCCGGGAGATGATCATCGACGCCCGGGACGTCCAGCCCGAGGACGGCGAGACCGTCAAAAGCGACAGCTACCTCAAGAAGCTGGCTGATCGGGGCGCGTCGAAGCTCCTCGAACAGCTCCGCACCGGCAGCATCGAGATGACGCTGGACGCCGACGGCCTCGAGCCGGGTGACGTCTGTTTCTGCTCTCTGCCGGATCTCGGCTACAAGGCCACCGTCCGGGTGGCCGACATCATCATACAGAGCCAGACCGATGGTACTACTCGCACTGCGCGGCTGGGTACTCCCGTCTGGCACAAGATCTAGGAGGCGATAGCTTGAGCTCCCCCGGAATTATCACCTACCCGCTGGGCGGCATCACCTATGACGCCGAGGATGCTGCGGCCTACTTTGCCGGGCGCACCAGCGGCGTTTACAGCACCGACATCGATTTCGCGGTGGCTGCTGCCGCCGATGGCAGCACCGACCTCACCGTCAGCGCGGGGCAGGCGTGGATGCACGTCAGCCGGTGGGTGGGCCTCAGCGTCACCATGCGGGAGGCCCAGACCCTCACGCTGCCCCTC
>OLRW01000797.1_pt1 | contig 23523 bp, 17 predicted proteins | sample 1672701 | NCBI WGS metagenome assembly OLRW01 (sample SAMEA3136715, study PRJEB25190) | human gut metagenome | biome: human gut; feature: human-associated habitat; material: faeces | place: Austria | collected 2013
TGACCCCCGCCGCCGAGCGGCTGCTGCGCGCCTCCTACGACGCTTTGGGCCTTTCCGCCCGCGCCCATGACCGCATCCTGCGGGTGGCCCGCACGGTGGCCGATCTGGCAGGCAAACAGCTGCTGGATGAGGACTGTGTGCTGGAAGCCCTGCAGTACCGGGCACAGGAAAAAGTGGAAGTATAAAAGTTTCTCCGTCTTTGCTTCGCAGATCCGCCTTCCCCGAAAAGGGAAGGGTTTGTGCAGCTTACCGTTACGCGCAAAAAAGCCATCTGTATCTTTCCAAATGCTCAATACGAGCAGGAGATCACAGATGGCTTTTTATAATTGCTTTTTAGAATCTGCGCCATGTATCCGGCAGGAACAGCACCAGCATCGGGAAGATCTCCAGACGGCCGGCCAGCATGTCGAAGATCATCACCAGCTTTGCAGGGTTCGTAAAGCTGCCAAAGTTCATCATAGGGCCCACCTGCGCAAGGCCCGGGCCGATGTTGTTCAAAGTAGCTGCAATGGCTGTGAAGTTCGTCACCATATCAAAGCCATCCAGACTGATGAGCAGGAAGGATACCACGAAGATGAAGAAATACGCGCCCATAAACACATTGGTGGTGCGAATGGTCTCGTGGTTGAGCAGCTTGCCGTCCATGCGGACGGGGGCCACCACCTGTGGGTGCAGCGCCTGCTTGAGCTCCTTGCCAAGGGTCTTGCCCAGAATGAGGAGGCGGCTCACCTTGATGCCGCCGCCGGTGCTGCCTGCGCAGGCACCAATGAACATGAGCACCACCAGAATTTCTTTGGAGAGGGTGGGCCACAGGTCAAAGTCACAGCTGGAAAAGCCAGTGGTCGTGATGATGGAGCCCACCTGAAAGGCTGCCTGACGCACCGCTTCGCCAAAGCTGTTATAAAGGCTGTAGATATTGGCCGTGATAATGCCAATTGCCACCAGAATAATGGCGAAGTAGCCGCGCACTTCCTCGCTGATGGCGCGGTTGAATTTGCGCAGCAGCAGCAGGAAGTAGGCATTGAAGTTGACACCAAACAGGATCATGAAGATGGTCACGACCCACTGGATGTAGGGAGAAAAGCTGGTAAAGCTGTCGTTCTTGAAGCCGAAGCCGCCGGTGCCCGCCGTACCGAAGGCCGTGAGCATGGACTCAAACAGCGGCATGCCGCCCAGCAGCAGGAATACCACCTCCAGCACGGTGAGTGCAAAGTAGATGCCGTACAGGATCTTTGCGGTAGACTGCACCTTGGGCACCAGCTTATCCACCTGAGGGCCGGGGCTTTCTGCCTTCATCAGGTTGACGTGGGAGCCACCGGTCAGGGGCAGCAGCGAGAGCAGGAACACCAGAACGCCCATGCCGCCGATCCAGTGGGTGAAGCTGCGCCAGAACAGGATGCCCTTGGGCAGATCCTCTACCCCGGGCAGGATGCTGGCACCGGTGGTGGTAAAGCCGGACACCGTCTCAAACAGGGCGTCCACCGGGTTCGGGATGCAGCCCGTCACCACAAACGGAACGGCACCCACAATGGAAATGACGATCCAGCTCAGCGAGGTAGCAGCAAAGCCCTCCCGCATATAGAATACCTTGCTTTGGGGCTTGATGCCGCGCAGGGCGTAGCCGATGGCGGCGCTGACTGCCGCCGTGATCAGAAACACGCCCAGCACGAACCATTCGCCGTAGATCCAGCTGGCCGCTGCGGGCAGCAGCAGCAGCGCACCCTCGATCAGCATGACATAGCCCAGCAGACGGAAAACGATCGCATAATTCATAGTCTGCCTCCGTCAACCCTCTGCGCCCTTGTCCAGAATATCGCGCAGGTCATGCAGACCATGCTCCAGCGTGACCACGATCACGTTGTCGCCCACCTGGATCTGGTCGCCGCCGCGCGGGATCAGGATCTGATGGCCGCGGGTGATGCAGCACAGCAGCAGATTCTTTTTCAGGTGCAGCTGGCTCAGGGGGACACCGGTGGCAGCGCTCTTCTCGTGGACGGTAAATTCCAGCGCTTCCACGCGGTCGTCCAGAATGCGGTACAGCGTCTTGATGTTGCTGCCCGCTTCGTTCTGCAGTGCACGCACATACTGCACGATGTAATCGCAGGTCATGTACTTGGGGTAGACCACGCTGCCCAGATCCAGACCGGCCAGAATATCATCAAATTCCAGACGGTTGACTTTGGTGACCAGCTTGCCCTTGGAGTGCTTTTTGGCAAACAGGGTCAGCAGCACATTCTCCTCGTCGATGTTGGTCAGGGCCACAAAAGCCTCGGTGGACTCCATGCCCTCCGAGAGCAGGAATTCGCGGTTGGAGCCGTCCTCGTTCAGGATCTGTGCGCCGGGCAGCTGCTCGGCCAGCTCCATGCAGCGGGCAGGGTCGCGCTCCACGATGCGCACACGCACGTGGTTTTCCAGCAGCTCCTGGCTCAGATAGAAGGCGATGGCACCGCCGCCCACGATGAAGGCATTGCGCACCGGGCGCACCGGCAGGTGGATGCGCTGGAAGAACTCGTGGGCCTTATCCTGTGTTGCAAGGAAGGTGACCTGATCGCCGTTCTGCAGTACAAAGTTGCCGTTCGGGATGATCACGCCGCCGCTGCGCTCCACTGCACACACCAGAATGTCGCTCTTCAGACGGGTGGGGATCTCGCGGATGGCCACGCCATCCAGCCCCTGCTCTGCAGTGAGTGCAAACTTGATCAGCCGCACACGGCCGTCTGCAAAGGTGTCGATCTTGCTTGCACCCGGGAAGCGCAGCAGATGGGAGATCTCCTTTGCTGCAGCCATTTCCGGATTGATGATGGCCGAAATGCCGATCTGCTTTTTGATAAAGTCCAGCTCATGACTGTAGGACGGGTTGCGCACGCGGGCAATTGCATGGCAGTGGCCCGCCTTTTTGGCAAACATGCAGCACAGCAGGTTCAGCTCATCCGAACCAGTCACGGCAATGAACACATCCGCGTCTTCAATGCCGGCCTCTGCCAGCGTGGTGATCGAGGAACCGTTGCCCACGATGCCCAGCACATCGTAGCTTTCAGTCAGGTGCTCTACACGCGCTTTGTTGGTATCCACAATGGTCACATTATGGTCTTCCTCACTGAGCTGCCGCGCCAGCGCAGTACCAACCTTGCCGCCGCCCACCAGAATGATCTTCATAACAAGTCCTTTCTCTTTCCGCGTCCCTTCTGCCGGGACAGCACAAATCCATCATAGTATACCATATCTCCTGCCAAAGTTCCACTGTTTTCCACATTATGCAACAAAAACCTGCCAAATGACGCAAAAAAGCCCCGGGAGATACCGTCCCGGAAGCTTTTATTTCATTTAATAGCGCGCTACGCCGTCCTTCGTTACAAGGGCATACACCAGCGGGGCTTCCTCCGGCTTCTCAGGGCCGTATCCAAGGCCGCTGCGGTACTCGGCGGCGGCAGCTTCAAACTTATCGGCTGCGCCGTAGAAGGTAGCCAGACTCTCGCCCTTCTTTACGTAGTCGCCGCGCTTTTTATGCAGGGTGATGCCTGCTGCAAAGTCCAGCGGGTCGCCCTTTTTCTGTCGGCCCGCACCCAGCAGCACGCTGGCAGAGCCGATCTTCTCGGCATCGTTCGCCACAATGTAACCGTCCTGCTCTGCCAGCAGCTCAAAGCTTGCCGCGGGCTGCTCAAACAGGCTGTAATCGTCCAGCACGCGGGTATCGCCGCCCTGCGCCGCAAACATCTCCTTGCACTTAGCAAAGGCAGAACCGTCGGCGATCACCGCCTCGGCCATGGCGCGGCACTCGGCAGGAGTGCCCTTATCGGCCAGCACCAGCATGTTCGCCGCCAGCTGCAGGCAGACCTCGGTCAGGTCGGCGGGGCCATGGCCCTTGAGCACATCCATGCTTTCCATGACTTCCAGACTGTTGCCAATGTTATGGCCCAGCGGGGTGTCCATATCGGTGATCATGGCAGCCACCCGGCGGCCGTGATGGGTGCCAATGGATACCATCAGCTTGGCCAGCTCAATGCTCTGGTCTACCGTTTTCATAAAAGCTCCGGTGCCGGTGGTCACATCCAGCAGGATGGCATCCGAGCCGGAAGCCAGTTTCTTGGACATGATGCTGGATGCGATGAGTGGGATGCAGCTGACGGTTGCGGTCACATCCCGCAGGGCATACATTTTTTTATCTGCAATGGCAATGCCCTCGCTCTGGCCAATGACCGACAGGCCGATCCTGTTCACCTGCGCAAAGAACTCCTCCTGTGAGAGGGCAGTTCTGGTGCCGGGCACGCTCTCCATCTTATCGATGGTGCCTCCGGTATGGCCAAGGCCCCGGCCGCTCATCTTGGCGATCTTCACGCCGCAGGCCGCCACGATGGGGGCAATGACCAGCGTGGTCTTGTCACCTACGCCGCCGGTGGAGTGCTTGTCCACCTTGATGCCCGGAATGGGCGAAAGATCCACCATCACACCGCTGTGAGCCATCACATCGGTCAGCTCTGCGGTTTCTTCATCGGTCATGCCGCGCAGATAGACAGCCATCATCCATGCAGCCATCTGGTAATCAGTCACTTCTCCGCTGACATAGCCATTGACGATCTGCTCCAGCTCCTCACGGCTGTGCGTACCGCCATCACGCTTTTTTGCGATCAGATCATAAACGCGCATCGTATCACGCTCCTCGTTTTTTCAATAGTACGACATTGTAAGATATAGTATAGCAAAATTCCAAACAAAAGCAAGTATCATTCTGTAAACTTTGCCCAATTTTAAGCCAAAAAGGGCGCAGCCGCCCGAAAAAGCAGCTGCGCCCTTGTTTTGGGAACACAAATCGTCGTTTTAGCGGGATCCCTTGTCGTAGGGGATGCCCTCTGCCTTGGGTGCCATGCTGTTCTTGGAGGTAAACGCCAGAATGATCATGGACGCCACGAACGGCATCATGTTGTAGATGTTGCTGGACCAGTGCAGCTGTGCCAGGAAGGTGGAGTCTGCAATGTTTGCCAGACTCTTGAACACAGCAAAGAACATGGCTGCGCCAAAGATGTTGAAGGGCTTCCACTGGCCAAAGATCATAACAGCCATGGCAAGGAAGCCTGCGCCGGCCACGCCCACCTCAAAGTTCCAGGTCTGCACCGGGGGCACAATGTAGGCCATACCGCCGATCGCGCCCAGTGCACCGGAAATGACAACACCGGCATAGCGCATCTTGTAGACATTGATGCCCACAGAGTCCGCTGCCTGCGGATGCTCGCCGCAGGCACGCAGGCGCAGGCCAAAGCGGGTCTTGTACAGCACCACATAGCTGATGATCAGCAGAATGATGCCCAGCGGCACAAAAATGCTCAGTTCCAGCCCGCCGATGCTGAACAGGAAGGGCTTGTTGGCGTAGTTCAGCTTTGCACTGCCGCTCTCGCTGAAATACTTGGCAATGACCACCGCAATAGCAGTAGCCAGCAGGTTCAGGGCCGTGCCGCCGATGGTCTGATCCGCCTTCAGGTTGATGGAGGCAAAGGCCAGCAGCAGACTGTACACCATACCGGCCAGTGCCGCCACCAGAACAGAGATCAGCACCACGAGGAAGACCGGCATTTCGGCAGGCAGCATGGTCAGGGTGAGAACACCCGCCACACCGCCAATGACCATGATGCCTTCCAGTGCGATGTTGATGATGCCGGAGTGCTCACTGAACATACCGCCCAGAGCGACCAGCATCAGCACGATGCCATACAGCAGAGTATACTTGATGAGAAGCAGCATATCACTTGCCCTCCTTCTTGGTTTCGGTCTTAGCAGGGGCAGGCTCTGCATTCACGTTGGTCTTGTCCGCATTCTTGAACAGCATGGAGTGGATCTTGCCACGGAACAGCATGGAGAATGCGCACAGGTAGATGATGATACCGCTGATCAGGTCGGAGATCTCGGTGGGGTAATACTTGGTGGACAGGAAAGAGCCGCCGACCGAGATGTGGGAGATGAAGATCGCGGAGAAGATGGTGCCGATGGGGTTGGAGCTTGCCAGCAGGGCCACAGAGATGCCGTTGAAGCCCATGGTCGGCAGGCTGGTGGAGTTCAGCGGGTTCCACTGAGAGACATTGGACAGGTAGTAGAGGCCGGCGCCGAAGCCTGCCAGAGCGCCTGCAATGGCCATGGAGAGGATGATGTTCTTCTTCTCGTTGATGCCGGCGTAGCGGGCGGCGCTCTTGTTCAGGCCGACGGCCTTCAGCTCATAGCCAAAGGTGGTCTTGTTCAGGATGACCCAGATCAGAATGGCGACTGCCGCAGCGAGGAAGATCGCAATGGTGGTGCTGTTGGTCTGGAACATTTTGTTCAGGCCGAAGTCCGGGATGATGGACTGGGCGTACTCAGCGTTCTTGCTCAGGTTCAGGGTACGGGTGTTGCGCACGTCGTACATGGGACCGGTGCCGTTCTGGTAGATAAGCTCATTGACCAGATACAGGCCGATCCAGTTGAACATAATAGAGGTGATGACCTCGTTGATGTTGAAGTAAGCCTTGAAGAATCCGGGGATAGCGCCCCAGATGCCGCCGAGGATGGTGGCGACGATCAGGCAGACATACCAGGGCATCTTGAGCATGATGGCACAGTAGAGTGCGCCGTAAGCGCCCAGCGTGTACTGACCGGCAGCACCGATGTTGAACAGGCCGGTCTTGAAGGCGAAGGCCACGGACAGACCGGTCATGATGAGGGGTGCTGCGTTGGCCAGCTCCTTGCCGACGCCGTAGGGGGCGTCATGGAAGCCGCCCTTAACGATGCGGACAAAGCCGTCGCCCCATGCATGGGCCGGGTTGATGGCCAGCAGCACGAGGAAGCCCACAGCCATGCCGATGACGATGCACAGCAGCGCGGCCAGCACACTGGTGATGGAGCTGTTGAGGTTGCTGTGGGAAAGTTTTTTCTTGTTCATTTATTTGCTCTCCTTTCCCTGCTTGCGTGCGCCGGCCATGTAGAGGCCCAGCTCCTGCACAGTGGTGGTCTTGGGGTCGAACTCGCCCACGATCTCGCCCTCGTACATGACGAGGATGCGGTCGGACAGGTTCATGACCTCATCCAGCTCGAGGCTGACCAGCAGGACAGCTTTGCCCTTGTCGCGCTGGGCGACGATCTGGCGGTGGATGTATTCGATCGCGCCGACATCCAGGCCGCGGGTGGGCTGAACAGCCACCAGCAGCTTGGGGTCTTTGTCGATCTCGCGGGCGATGATGGCCTTCTGCTGGTTGCCGCCGGACATGCTGCGCACGATGGTGGAGCTGCCCTGACCGCTGCGGACGTCGTACTGAGCGATGAGCTTATCGGAGTACTCGCGGACTTTATCGGACTGGATGAAGCCGCCCTTCTGGAACTCGGGCTGCCAGTAGCGCTGGAGCACCATGTTGTTCTCGAGGCTGTAATCCAGCACCAGACCGTGCTTGTGGCGGTCTTCGGGGATGTGGCTCATGCCGTCCTTCGAGCGCTGACGGATGCTCTCGCGGGTGATGTCCTTGCCGTCCAGCGTGATCTTGCCGCCCGACAGTTTTTCGAGGCCGGTGAGGCCATAGACGAGCTCGGTCTGGCCGTTGCCCTCGATGCCCGCCAGACAGACGATCTCGCCTGCGTGGACCTGGAAGGTGACGTCCTTGACGGAGTCCTTCTTGCGCTGGTCGTTGTGGATAGTGACGCCCTCCACGTCCAGCACGACATCGCCCGGGTGAGCGGGCTTTTTATCGACCTGAAGCTGGACGTCACGGCCGACCATCATGCGGGAAAGCTCTTCCTTGGTGGTGTCCTTGATGTCCACGGTACCCATATACTTGCCCTTGCGCAGGACGGTGCAGCGGTCGGCGACCGCCATGATCTCGTTGAGCTTGTGGGTAATAAAGAGGATCGACTTGCCCTCCTTCTTGAACCCGCGCATGATCTCCATCAGCTCGTCGATCTCCTGCGGGGTCAGCACAGCGGTGGGTTCGTCGAAGATGAGGATCTCATTGTCGCGGTAGAGCATCTTCAAAATCTCCACGCGCTGCTGCATACCGACCGAAATATCACTGATGAGCGCATCGGGGTCAACACGCAGACCGTACTTCTCGCTCAGGGCCACGACCTTCTTGCGGGCCTCGGCCTTCTGCAAAAAGCCCAGCTTGTTGGGCTCCACGCCCAGAATGATGTTGTCCAGCACGCTGAAGCACTCCACCAGCTTGAAGTGCTGGTGGACCATGCCGATGCCCAGTGCATTTGCATCGTTGGGGTTGCGGATGGCGACCTCCTTGCCGTTTTTGAGGATCTTACCCTCCTCCGGCTGATACAGGCCGAACAGCACGCTCATCAGGGTACTTTTGCCTGCGCCGTTCTCGCCCAGCAGGGCATGGACCTCACCTTTGCGCAGCTGCAGGGTAATGTCGTCGTTTGCCTTGATGCCCGGGAACTCCTTGGTGATATGGAGCATCTCGATCACAAAATCCTCTGCCAATCTGCTCACTCTCCTTTCGTGTCCAAACGACACTTATACTATTGTAATGCCCATTATACCGTATTTTTGCTGTTTTGCACACTTCTTTTTGAAAATTTAGTGTTTTGCTGTATCATAAGTATTACTTTTGTGCATTTCGACGAACATCCCTTCCTCGTCTTGAAAAAGCATACAAAAAAGGCGGGACGCCCTTTGCAAAGCGTCCCGCCCGGGAAGTTTCTGATTACTGGATGTAGTTGACGGTGGTGAACTCGCTGACGGTGGGCTTGGTGCTGTCGTCAGAGCTGTTGTCCACAGCGATCTCGCCGCTCTTGATCTTCTCCTTCAGTGCCTCGTACTCGTCGGTGGTGAAGGTCTCGAAGTTCCAGCTGTCAGCATCGGTGGGCAGACCGACGTAGTCGCCGTCCTCCAGACCGAAGTTGCCGTTGGAAGCAGCGATGTCGCCCCAATCGCCTGCATCGATGTCGGACAGAGCGGTGTTGACAGCCTCGGTCAGGCCCTTCATAGCGGAGGTGATGAAGGGGTTGTAAGCGAAGGAGCCGTCTGCCACGCCGTTGACACCGATGTAGTTCTGGTCAACGTCAACGCCGACGACATAGCCGTTGCTCTTCAGAGCAGCCTCAACAGCAGAGGTGTAGATGCCGCCGCCGCAGGCGAAGACGACCTGCGTGCCGTTGGAGTACCAGCCCTCCATACGGGAGGTGATGTTTGCATCGCCGTAGAACTGGCCGCCGTAGAAGTAGTTGATGTCGATGTTGGTACCCAGCTCCTGAGCAGCAGCATCAGCGCCCTGCACATAGCCGTAGCCGTAACGGATGACAGCGGGAACAGCCATGCCGCCGAGGAAGCCCAGCTTGGTCTTGCCGTCCTTGACGATGGCATAGCCTGCCAGATAGCCTGCCTGCTCCTCCTTGAAGGTGATGCAGTAGCAGTTTGCGGGGATGCTGTCGGTGCCGATGTCGCCCTGGGTGACGTCGACGGCGATGAACTTGACATCGGGGTACTGGTCAGCAGCCCATGCCAGAGAAGCGCCGTACAGGTAGCCGACGCAGACGATGACGTCAGCGCCGTCGTTGACAGCCTGACGGATCATGGTCTCGCGGTCCTCATCGGAAGCGTCAGCCTCGGGGATGTAGTACTGGCAGTCATCGCCCATGTAGCCGGAAACAGCGGTCCAGCAGGCCTGGTTGAAGCTCTCATCGTCGATGGTGCCGGTGTCGCAGGTCAGAGCGACCTTCACGATCTTCTCGCCGCCCTCAGCGGTGGAAGCGGCTGCGCTGGTGGAGGCAGCTGCAGAGGAAGCAGTGGAAGAGGAAGAACCGCCGCAGGCAGTCAGAGCAGCGGCAGCAGCAGCGGCGCCAGCCACTGCCAGGAAGTTACGACGAGAAATCATCATAATGAAAACTCTCCTTTTATTTTAATATAATCGCGTTTTGTTGACGAAATGTGCGCACTTGCACATTTACTGGCTCAAGTATAGCGGGAAGAAGTGACAGATGCAAGCCTTTTCCGATTACAAAACATTTACAATTATTTTATCAAAATTGTATAAAAAACATACTTATCCCGGAAAATCCGCTCCACCCAGCCTTTTTCACGCAGCTGTGTTCAGTCTTCCACGGCCTTGTTGCCTGCCACGTTGGAGGGACCGAAGCCGAAGGGCAGCAGCTCGTCCATGCTGCGCTCGATGAAATCGTCCGGGCTTTTTGCCATGATGACATTCAGCTCCGGGCCGCCGAACTCGAACAGCGCCTGACGGCAGACGCCGCAGGGCGAGGTGATCTGCTTGTTGACTTCGCCCCGGCGCGCACCCACCACGGCGATGTCGGTGAACCTGGTCACGCCCTCGGCCACAGCCTTGAACAGGGCCGTCCGCTCGGCGCAGCTGGTGGGGGTAAAGGCGGCATTCTCCACGTTGCAGCCGGTGAAGATGCGGCCATCCTCGGCGCGCAGGGCAGCGCCCACCATAAAGTCGCTGTAAGGCGCGTAAGCCCTCTCCCTGGCCGCAAGGGCCATCCGGATGAGCTCCTGCTTTTCTTCCAGAGTCAGTTTTGTCATGGTCGGTTCTCCTTTTTGCAATTTGTAGATATGGCGTTCTTCGTCCTGTGGGACGAAGCTGTTTTTGTTGATCCAAGTATAAATCATTCTTTTTAGAAGTGCAAGCAGTGATAATTTCACAGTATTTTGCAATGAAACTTCTTGTATTTATCATTACAAATGAATATAATAGAATTACAAAGGAGGCGCATCAGAATGGCAAATGCAGTCAACGTGAATTTTCGGATGGACCCCGACCTCAAGCGGAGCATGGAGGAGGTCTGCGCCGAGATGGGGCTTTCGATGACGACAGCCTTCACGATTTTTGCAAAGAAAGTGTCGCGCGAGCATCGGATTCCCTTTGAAGTCTCCGCCGATCCCTTCTATTCCGAAAGCAACATCAACCATCTCCGTCAAATCGTCCATGATATTGACACCGGCAAAGCCAAGCTCACCGAACATGAACTGATCGAGGTGGACTGATGAGGCTGCTGTGGGAAGAGGAAGCGTGGGAAGATTATTGTCTTTGGCAGACGCGGGACAAAAAGCTGCTGAAGCGAATCAACTCCCTCATAAAAGACATTCAGCGGAACACCTATGAGGGCATCGGCAAGCCCGAGCCTTTGAAGGGAGATTTGAGCGGATGGTGGAGTCGGCGTATCGACGACACCCACCGCATCGTCTACCGGGAGCAGGATGGAAACATCATCATTGCGTCCTGTTACGGTCATTACACGGATACCTGAAAAGCAAAAAGACTGCTGTCGGCCGACAGCAGTCTTTTTGTATTATGGTTAAATCAATACTCCGCGCCCAGTGCGACCTTCATCATATCGGTGAAGCTCTTCTGGCGCTGCTCTGCGGTGGTGATCTCCGGGGAGACAAAGCTGTCGGAGATGGTCAGCAGGCAGGCAGCGTTCTTGCCCAGCACCTCGGCGTTGGCGAACAGAGCAAAGCTCTCCATCTCCACGCAGAGGCAGCCGCGCTCGTCGCGCAGCAGCTCCCAGTAGGTGGGCTTTGCGTCGGAAGGCTGACGGTAGAAAACGTCGGAGGAGTGGATGTTGCCCTCGATGAGCTTGATGCCCTGCTTCTTGGCGGAGGCGCGCAGCTTATCATTCAGAGTCTCGCTGGGGAAGGTGATGTCGTGGTCGTTGCCGCTCTGGACGCGGGCATAGTTGGACTCACTGACCGCACCGGTAGCCAGCACGGTGTCGAACAGCTTGGCGTCGGCAGTGTAGCTGCCGGCGGAGCCGATGCGGATGATGTTGTCCACATCGTAGAACTTGAACAGCTCATAGGAATAGATGCCGATGGAGGGCATACCCATGCCGCTGCCCATCACGCTGATGGGGCGGCCCTCATAGGTGCCGGTAAAGCCCAGCATCCCGCGGACATCCGTCACCTGACAGACATCCTTCAGGAAGGTGTCAGCAATGAACTTTGCGCGCAGGGGGTCGCCCGGCATCAGGACAGTCTTTGCGAAATCGCCCTTTTCGGCGCTGATGTGAGGAGTAGCCATAATAATTATCTCCTTTTTATGAATTTTATCTAGGCAGCGGAGCCCGCCGCCTTGCGTTACCCAAAAGCTTTTTTCATTCCGCTGAATGTCAGCCGACATGCCAAAGCCTCCCCTTTTTAGGGGAGGTGGCGCGCCGCAGGCGTGACGGAGAGGTTTATTTCTTCCCCGGGAATACGTTCTGTGGGGGAATGTACGAACCATTGAGACGTATCTCAAAGTGGCAGTGGTTGCCGGTGGAACGGCCCGTGCTGCCCAGATAGCCGATGAGCTGGCCCTGACGGACGGTCTGGCCCGCACTGACAGTCAGGGACAGGCAGTGTGCATACACAGAGCTGTATCCGCCGCCGTGGTTGATGATGACCGAGTAGCCATAGCCCGTACCTGCACCGGCCTTGTTGTAACCCGCCTTGGTGACGGTACCGCCTGCGGAGGCGTAGATGGGCGTACCGGCCGGGGCGCAGATGTCCACGCCTTTGTGGCGTCCGCCGTACCAGCGCGAGCAGTAGCGGTAGTTCGGCACAGGCCAGATGAACTGACCGCTGCCTGTGATGTACTTGGTGCTGGAAGTCACCTTCTTGGTGCCTTCGACCACCTTTTTGTTCACCGGCTCCTTGATGACCTCGGTGGAAAGCACGCTCTGGTCCACAAGGATATTGTTGGTGTCGTAGACGTTCTGGAGGGTCACACGGCGCAGGCCGTTCTCGCCCTCCTGGAGCACCTTAGTGGTTCCCTTCGTATATTCGTTGGATTTTGTCGTCTCCGTGGAGAATGCGATCTCTTCCTCACGGGTCTCGATGCGGGTGATGCGCACCTCAAGGCCAGCCTCTTCTTTGGTGATGACGAGGTGGTCGCCCTCAAGGATGCTGGACGTCTCGCTCAGCGGCTCACCCTTGAACGCCGGGTTGAGGGCGCACAGCTCACGGAAGGTCAGGTCATTGTTATGTGCGATGGACCAGAGGGTGTCGCCCGCCTTGACGGTGTAGACCTTCTGGGCCTGCTTCACGCCCACCAGTTCCTGCCGGACGGTCTCAAAATCCTGCAAGCCTTCCTTGAAGTAGAGGCCGTCTTCCAGCGTGACCTGCTTGTTGAAGCCCACGCTCACATTGGGGTCGTCCTCTTCTTCCTCGTAGGGGTCGAGCATGGCGGCGAGGTAATCCCGCAGCGCGTTGCCGTCACTGCACACTGCCGTCAACTCGCCGTCCAGATAAAGAGCCGTGCCTTCGCTGATCTGGTCGCCAGCGCTCTGGATGATGGCGTTTGCCATCTCGTTTTCGTCCATCATGTGGTGGGCGATGGCGAGGGTGTAGCTCGGCTCGATGGTCCACTCGGTCTTGTCGGTGCCGGCGTAGCTGATACGCTCCATCACGTCCTCGCGGGCCGTGTTGAAGACGTCCTCATTCGCCACATAGCCCACGGTTTCGCCGTTGACCTGGACGGCCAGCGCATAAGGCTGGTGGATGACATATTGGAACACTGCTGCGCCCAGCGCCAGTGCGCAGATGGGCAGGGCATACATCGCCATGCGGGGCAGCAGACTGAGGTTGCGGCGGACGCCGTTTTTGAAGTAGTGGACGCTGGCCTCAAATGCTGCACCGAAGCCCTGCTCCCTGCGGATGCGGTGGGCATGGATGAGAAGGGACACGATGCCCTTTGCAAACAGCACGATGGGGCCAAACAGGTCTTTGGCCACCTGTGCTGCGCCGGGGAACGCCGTCTCTGCCAGAGCCTTTGCAAAGCGGCGGATGCCTCCAGCAACCCAGAGAGCGGCGTACTTGACGGCACGTCCCACCCGCACGGCAGCATACTCCGCGCCAAAGCCCAGCGCGTAGAGCGCTGCGCCAATGCGCAATACCAGCTTCGACGAGCGCAGCTTCCGGGAGGCATTGTCCAGCCGGTGGCGGCGACGGCGATACCGCCGGTGGCGGCGCAGCAGATGGACGCACTGGAGCTGCGCCCAAAGTGAGCGCAGCTTTGCGCGGAAGCCAGTGTGCCGCGGCGCAGCGGCTGGCTCGTCCTGCCGCGTTTCAGTTGTTTTATCTTCCAGCAAAAAGGATGCTCCTTCCTGTATTTTCAGGAGATTCTGATTTGTCTCTTTTCTCTGTTATCGACACGCTGCCGCATCAGGACAGCTTTTTTGACAAGAATAACTCTATTTATTATACACCCTGCCAGCGCCGAAACAAGCATTGACACAAAATTTAGGCTTAGCTTTCACTTACTTTTCACGAAATACACAAATTTAGACAAAAAGCTTTGTCATATCCTCCGGCAGCGGGCTTTCCACTGTCACCGGCCTCAGGGTCGTCTCGTCCACCGGCACTTCGATGCGGATGCCGTTCGGCATCCGCTCGCAGCGCGGCACCCAGAACGTCTGTTTTGCGCAGTGGAGCGCCTGCCGCCCGATGCGCGCCCGGCTCCCGCCGTAGAGGTCATCGCCGGCCAGCGGGTGGCCGATGGATGCAAAATGTACCCGTATCTGGTGGGTCCGGCCCGTCACCGGGACGCAGGCCGCGAGGCTCAGGCCGTTTTCGGCTTTCAATATGGTATATTCCGTCCGGCTGGGTTTGCCATCGGGGGTGACGCACCGCCCGATGATGCTCTCCCCCTGCCGCCCGATGGGGGCGTCGATGACGCCCGGCCCGAGGGGAAGTTCTCCTTCTGCAACGGCGTAGTAGAGCTTTTCCACCCGCTGAGCCAGCAGCGGGGCGGCGTAGCCATTCTGAGCCGCCAGCACGAGGCCGCTGGTGTCCTTGTCGATGCGGTTCACCGGGCGGAAGACGGGGCTTCTACCCTGACGCAGCGCCCAGGCGGCATAGCCGTTCGCCAGCGTATCCAGCGGGTAATTCAGGGTAGGATGCACCGCGAGATGGGGCGGCTTTTCCACCACGAGGGCAAAAGCGTCCTCGTAGACCACATCCACCGGGATGTCGTCCTGCGGCGCAACGCCCTCCCCCTCCGGCGGCAGTTCAAAGGAGATGACCTGCCCGGCCTCCACCCGGCGGTTGGCCAGGATGGGGACGCCGTCGGCAAAAAAGCCGCTGCCCCGGAATTTCACGGCCCGGGACAGGTCGGTGGAGACACTGCACCTGCGCAGAAAACCGCGCAGCAGCATCCCATCCGCCTCGGGCGGGACTTTGAAATAAAGCTTCATCTTCCCACCTCCAGCGCGGGCAACATATAAGATAAGTATAGCAAAATTCTCTTTCTCTTGCAAATCTTGTTTTTTTATGGTATCATGAGGAGCGGAAAACGAGTGGAACATACGGCGGCGGGGCGGCTTTGACCGCTCTGAGGAAAGTCCGGGCCTCACAGAGCACGGTAACTGCTAACGGCAGCCGAGGGTGACCTCAGGGAAAGTGCAACAGAAAGGAAACCGCCGCAGCAATGCGGTAAGGATGAAAGGGCGAGGTAAGAGCTCACCAGCGCATGGGTGACTATGCGGCTTTGTAAACCCTACCGGAAGCAACGCCTATATGGGACGTACAGCGCTGCTCGCGTGTCCCGAAGGCGGCACGAACCTGTCAGCAATGGCAGGTCTAGACAGATCGTCGTTTAATACAGAACCCGGCTTACGGTCTATCTCGTTTTCCATCTTTTGTTTTCAGCGCTGTCTGCGGTGTGCAGGCAGCGTTTTTCGTTTCTTTAACCACACTGTCACTTTTCGTTTGGGCTGGTTTGTGGTATACTGAACAAAACCCCGCAGAGCACGTCTCCGCCGGGGCCCTAATTCAACAGACAGGATGTGAAATCCTCCGATGAAAGATGGTTTTTTGAAAGCAGCTGCCCTCTCGCCCTCACTGCGGGTGGCCGACTGCAACTATAACGCTTCCCAAATCGTATCTCAGTTACAGGACGCTGCGGCCCGCGGCGTCAGGCTGGCGGTGTTCCCCGAGTTCTGCCTCACTGGCTACACCTGCGGCGATCTGTTCTTGCAGCGCACGTTGCAGCAGGGCGCGCTGGACGCCTTGCAGACCGTGCTGGACGCCAGCCGGAAGCTGGATGTCGTGGCCCTCGTGGGCTTGCCGCTGCTGGTGCGGGGCAAACTGTACAACTGCGCCGCCGTCCTCTGCGGCGGGCGTCTGCTGGGCCTTGTCCCCAAGACCTACCTGCCCAACTACGGCGAGTTCTACGAAAAGCGCCAGTTCACCCCGGGCAGCACCGAGGTGGAAAATGTGACGGTCTGCGGGCAGGAGGTGCCGTTCGGTACGTCCCTGCTCTTCCGCTGCCGCCAGATGCCCAGCTTCGTTCTGGGCGTGGAGATCTGCGAAGACCTGTGGAGCGCTCTGCCCCCCTCCACCTTCCACGCGCTGGCCGGTGCCACCGTCATTGCGAACCTTTCGGCCAGCGATGAGACGGTCGGCAAAGCCGAGTACCGCCGGGCGCTGGTGTCGAATCAGTCCGCCCGCCTGCTCTGCGGCTACCTGTACGCTTCTGCCGGCCACGGCGAGAGCACCCAGGACATGGTCTTCGCCGGCCACGACCTCATCGCCGAGAACGGCGCCCTCCTCGCCGAGACATCTCCCTTCGAGGGCGGCTGGGCTGAGACGGAGCTGGACTGCCAGCGGATGGAGTCGGAGCGGGCGCGCAACACCAGCTTCGAGCCCAGCGCTGAGGGGTATCTGACCGTCGATTTCGACCTTGCCCTCACCGAGACGAAGCTCTCCCGCTGGGTAGACCCCACGCCCTTCATCCCCCACGACGAGCGCCGCCGGGCCGAGCGCTGTGAGCTGATCTTGAAAATGCAGGCCGACGGCCTCGCCAAGCGCCTCGAGCACGCCCACGCCAAGACGGCGGTCATCGGCATCTCGGGCGGTCTGGACAGCTGCCTCGCCCTGCTGGTGGCCGTCCGCGCCATGAAACAGCTGGGCCGCCCCACCAGCGATGTGCTGGCCGTGACTATGCCCTGCTTCGGCACCACCCACCGCACCCGCAGCAATGCGGAGATCTTATGCGACGAGCTGGCCGTCAGCTTTACCGAGATCGACATCGCCAACACCGTCCACAGCCACTTCAAGGACATCGGCCAGGACGAGAGCGTGCTGGACGTCACCTTCGAGAACGGACAGGCTCGTGTGCGCACCCTCGAGCTGATGGACACTGCCAACCGCACCGGCGGCCTCGTTGTCGGCACCGGCGACCTCTCCGAGCTGGCGCTGGGCTGGGCCACCTACAATGGCGACCACATGAGCATGTACGGCGTCAACGCCGGTGTCCCCAAGACGCTGGTGCGCCACCTCGTCCAGTATGAGGCCGACATTGCCGCCTCCGCCGAGCTGCGCCGGGTGCTGCTGGACATCCTCGACACCCCCGTCTCCCCGGAGCTGCTGCCTGCCAGGGACGGCGAGATCTCTCAGAAGACGGAAGACCTCGTGGGTCCCTATGAGCTGCACGACTTCTACCTTTATTATGTTCTCCGCTTCGGCTTCGGCCCGTCGAAGATATTCCGGCTGGCGAAAGCGGCCTTCGCAGGCCGGGCCGAGTACCCGGACGAAGTGCTCTACAAGTGGCTGCGCAACTTCTACTGGCGGTTCTTCGCCCAGCAGTTCAAACGCAGCTGCCTGCCCGACGGCCCCAAGGTGGGCAGCGTCACCCTCTCGCCCCGGGGCGACTGGCGGATGCCCAGCGACGCAGCCGCCGCGCTCTGGCTGGCCGAGCTGGAACAGATCCCGCTCAAAGGATAATTTTTTATGAAACAACACAAAAAACTGCTGATGGATCTGGTCTTTGCTGCCGTCATTCTGGCCGCAGCCGCCGTGCTGCTGCTGGTGCGGAAAGCAAACCAGACCGGTGCGCCTCTCTGCGCAGAGCTCATCTACGGCGACAGTAACACCAGGCTGACCTTTCCCCTCGAAAAAGACGCCGATTACGATGTGGACACCGGCTATCTCACCGTCCACATCAAAATCCAGGACGGCGCGGCCCGCTTTGTGGATTCGCCCTGCCCTGACCACATCTGCGAGTCCTTCGGCTGGCTCAGCGAGGAAGACCAGACGGCCACCTGCCTGCCCGCCCGGGCTGTGCTGAGCATCATCCCCACCACATGATGGCATACACATCCAAAGGAGTGAACGCCTATGTTTGACGAAAACAAGCATACCCATCCCCAGAATAACGACGAAGGCCCCCGGCACATCCACCGGGGCATCAAGCGCAGCGAGCCCGACGAAGTGGAGGTAGACAGCGCCGATTTCTTCTCGCCGGAGCCTCCCCGCCCCAAAGCACCGCCGAAACCGGCACCGACGCCTCCGTCTGAGCCGCCGAAATCTCCAGTGCCGCCCCGCAGACAGTGGGAGCCGCTGCACCCCAGCGAGCCCGCCCCCGCTGACGACAAACTTCCGAAAGGAGGAATGGTCTTGCTGGTACTGCAGGCCATCCTGAGCCTTGCCGCGCTGGTGCAGCTCTGGCGCACCCAGATGCTGCCGGTGCTCTACCTCGTTATCATCACCGCGCTTCTGGTGCTGCTCTGGCTGCTGGTGCGCAAGTGCCTCGCCTCCCGCAGCGGTGCCGTCGTGGCCCGGGTGCTGTCCGTCCTGCTCTGCGCCGCGCTGGCCGTGGGCTGTGTCTGGGCGCAGCAGGGTCTGACCGCACTGGACAGCATGACTTCCGGCCTGCTCACCGGCGCAGAGGCGAATAAGATCACGAAAGAGCCGTTCGTCGTCTACCTCAGCGGTGTAGACAACCGCGGCGAGCTGACCGAAAAGGCCCGCAGCGACGTGAACATCCTCGCTGTGGTCAACCCCACCACCAAGCAGGCGGCCCTCATCAACACCCCGCGCGACTACTATGTTGACCTCGCAGGCACCGACAGCAAGGACAAGCTGACCCACGCCGGCCTCTACGGCGTCGAGACCAGCATGGCCACGCTGGGCAACCTCTACGGCGTGAATGTGGAGCACTACCTCCGCATCAACTTTGCGGGCTTCATCAACATCATCGACGCCATCGGCGGCGTGGACGTCTACTCCGACCAGGCCTTCACCTCGGTGGGCAGCCCCGGCTACTACGACCCCACCACCTTCGCCGAGGGCTGGAACCATCTGGACGGCAAGTCCGCTCTGGCTTTTGCCCGTGAGCGCCACGCCTTCAAGACCGGCGACATCCAGCGCGGCATCAACCAGATGAAAGTCATCGACGCGATGGTCAACAAGCTCAAGTCTCCCGCCCTGCTCATGGGCTTCTCCAAGCTGATGGACGCCGCCGCCGACTGCTTCGTCACCAGCCTCTCGCAGGAACAGATCTCTGCGCTGGTCCGGATGCAGCTGGGCGACCTTGCCAACTGGGACATCCAGAGCTACACCGTCACCGGCTCGGGCGCGAAGAGCACCAAGTGCTACTCCGCCAAGGGCCAGAGCCTCTACGTCATGAAGCCGGATGAGAACTCGGTCAACGAGGCCAAGGCCCTTGTCGCCGCGGTCCTGGGCGGCGAGGACAAGCTCACCAGCACCAGCCAGACCCCCGAGAAGACCGATGTCTTCACGCCGACCGCCGACCCCAACGCCGGTGCATCCATCCCGGAGGAATCTCCCGACAGCGTTATCGCAGAAGAGCCCGCCGAGAGCGAAGTCCCGGCGGAAGAGGCCCCCGCTGACAGCCAGCCCGCCGAGGGCGACGCCTCCGGTGAGCCCAGCGCTTCCACCGAGGTCCCTGCAGACGGCAGCGAAGAAGCCCCGGCAGACTCCACCGAGTCGCCGTCCTTCAGTATGCCGACCCAGGAGCAGGTGGAGCAGGCGGCTTCCTCCCTGCATCAGGCCGCTTCCACCGTGCTGGACGCCCTGTTCGGCTCCGGCAGCGGCGACGCTTCCAGCGCTGAAAATGATGCAGCATAATTTATAGACAGAAAGATCCCGCAAAGCAGCTGCTTTGCGGGATCTTTGCGTTTATGCTTATTTCAGGATGTCGCTCAGCACACTCTGGCCGTCCAGCGTGGAAGCATCCACGCCCAGATAGTCGCAGATGGTCTGTGCGATGGTTCCGAAGCAGAGCCTGGTGCCGAGGTCAACGCCCGGTTTGACGCTCTTGCCGCAGATGAGATACGGCACATACTCGCGGGTATGGTCGGTGGTCTTGGTGTAGGAGGGGTCACAGCCGTGGTCGGCCGTGACCATCAGGATGTCGCCCTCCCGCATCCCGGGGATGAAGTCGGCAACGAACTTGTCGAACTCGGTGGCGGCGGCGGCGTAGCCTGCCACATCGCGGCGGTGGCCGTAGAGCATATCGAAATCGACGAGGTTCACGAAGGCCAGACCCTCGAAGTCGCGGGTCTGCAAAGCCTTGGTGAAGGCGATGCCATTGGTGTTGCCGGTGGTCTTGATCTTTTCCGTCACGCCCTCGCCGTCGAAGATGTCGAAAATTTTGCCCACGGCGATGACGTCCCTGCCTGCGTCCTTGAGCAAATCAAGCATGGTCTTGCGGGGCGGCTTGAGGCTCAGGTCGTGGCGGTTGGTGGTGCGGTAGAAGGTGTCTGCGGTATGGCCGAGGAAGGGGCGGGCGATGACGCGGCCCACGCCGTACTCGCCCTTCAGCATCTCGCGGGCGATCTCGCAGTAACGGTACAGCTCGTGCACCGGCACAAGCTCCTCGTTGGCGGCGACCTGAAACACGCTGTCGGCGCTGGTGTAGACGATGAGGGCATTCTCCTTCATGGCCTGCTCGCCGTAGTCCTTCAGCACCTGCGTGCCGGAGTAGGGCTTGTTGCAGAGGACTTTGTGGCCGGTCTTTTCCTCAAACTCGTGGATGAGGCTGTCCGGGAAGCCGTCCGGGAAGGTGGGCAGCGGCTTCGGGCTGACGACACCGGCGATCTCCCAGTGGCCGATGGTGGTATCCTTGCCCATGCTCTGCTCCTGCAGGCGGGCGAAGGAGCCGATGGGGGCGGCATCCTTCTCGCCGACAGTCACACCGTCGATGTTGAACAGTCCGAGTTTTTTCAGGTTGGGGCAGTTGAAGTTGGGGTGCTTGGCGATGGCGCCGAGGGTGTTGGTCCCCTCATCGCCAAAGGCTGCGGCATCCGGCTCTGCGCCGATGCCGAAGCTGTCCAGAACGATCAGAAAAACGCGCTTTTCCATTACGCTTTCACTCCGTTTCTATCATTTTGCGCTCGCCTTCGCCCCTTCGGGGCAGAAGTGAGACTTTTGCTAGCCTTATTATAGGCGATGGACGCACTTTTCGCAAGCGTTTTATCGCTCCGGCATCTATCACGAAAATTTAAGGTTTTCTTTGCCGAATTTTTTCTTGCTCTCTTGTACACAAGCGGTTATAATATAGAATGGTAAGGTTTTCAAACACCCCTGACCGGGCCGATGTCCGGCCAGCGGCCGCAGGGCATATTTGGCACCTGTGCGCCCATCATAGAGGAAAAAAGAGACTGTTAGAGGTATATTTATGAGAAAAACGAAGATCATCTGCACCCTTGGCCCTTCTACCGATAAGGACGGCGTCCTGCGCGAGCTGGTCGCCAACGGCATGAACGTGGCCCGCTTCAACTTTTCCCACGGCTCCTACGAGGAGCACAAGGGCCGTCTGGACATGCTGAAGGCTATCCGCGCTGAGCTGAACAAGCCCGTTGCTGCCCTGCTGGACACCAAAGGCCCCGAGATCCGCCTGAAGGAGTTCAAGAACGGCGTTGAGATGCTGGAAGCCGGTCAGACCTTCACCCTGACCACCCGCGAGGTGGAGGGCACCAAGGAGATCTGCTCCATCACCTACAAGGACCTGCCCCAGGACGTCCACGAGGGCGGCACCATCATGCTGGACGACGGCCTCATCAAGCTGGCCATCAAGAGCGTCACGGACACCGACATCGTCTGCGAAGTGCTCAACAGCGGCAAGATCAAGACCAAGAAGGGCGTCAATGTCCCCGGCGTCCACCTGTCCATGCCCTATATGAGCGCCCAGGACCGGGCGGATATCCGCTTCGGCATCGAGGAGGGGTTTGACTTTATCGCTGCCTCCTTCTGCCGCACCGCCCAGGATGCCATGGAGATCCGCCGGATGCTGGATGAAAACCACTCCAACATGCGCATCATCGCCAAACTGGAAAACCAGGAGGGCGTGAACAACGTGGACGAGATCCTGGCCGTGGTGGACGGTGTGATGATCGCCCGGGGAGACATGGGGGTGGAGATTGACTTCACCGAGATCCCCGTGATCCAGAAGGACATCATTGCCTACACCCTGGGCTATGGCAAACACGTCATCACCGCCACCCAGATGCTGGACAGTATGATCACCAACCCCCGCCCCACTCGGGCGGAGATCACCGACGTGGCCAATGCCGTCTACGACGGCACCTCGGCCATCATGCTCTCCGGGGAAACTGCCGCCGGTAAGTACCCTGTAGAGGCGGTAAAAACCATGGCCGCCATCGCCGAGCGGACGGAGGCGGACATCAACTATTTCGGCCGGATGCGCAACATGACGCCGGACATCCGGTTGGGCATCGGCGGGGCCACCGCCCACGCCGCCTGTACCACTGCAACGGATACCAACGCCTCCGCCATCATCACCGTCACCAAGAGCGGGGCCACCCCCCGGCTCATCAGCCGGTTCCGGCCGGAGACCCCCATCATAGCCTGCGTCATGGATGAACCGGTGCAGCGGCAGCTCTCCCTCACCTGGGGGGTGAAGCCCCTCATCATGCCGTACGTCCAGAGCACCGATGAGATGATTGAAGGCTCTGTGGCCGTGGCCAAGGAGGCAGGGCTCATCCACGACGGGGAGATTGCGGTGGTCACCGCTGGCGTCCCTGCGGGCATCGCCGGCACCACCAACATGATTAAGGTCCACCTGGTGGGCAGCAGCCTCATCAGCGGCGCCGGCGTGGGCAATGAGAACGTGAAGGGCGTTCTCTGCGTCTGCCGGACCTTGGAGGACGTGAAGCAGAAGTTCCGCCCCGGCATGATCCTGGTGGTGCCCCACACCAACAACGAGATGCTCCCCTACATCCGGGACGCCATCGGCGTCATCACGGAGGAGAACGGCATGGGCAGCCACGCTGCCGTGGTGGGGTTGAGCCTGAACAAGGCCGTCATTGTGGGGGCCATTGGCGCCACCCGCACCCTGCAGGATGGGATGAAGGTCTCCATGGACTGCCGGCAGGGGTCGGTGCAGAGCCTAGCAGAGTAATGGAAATATGAGAAAAAACACACCGTGGGAAGTGGTTTCCACGGTGTGTTTTTCTGCTCTATGCGGGGAGAGACCGCTGGATTTTTTAGCAATGTGACCCACCCCTTGACATTTCCCCCCCGCAAGCATATAATACCCTCGTTAGAACACAGGCACCGACGGGAACCTTGCCGGCCCCGGGGCCCAGAGAGGGGAAGCCATAGGCTGAAAACTTCCCCGCCGCCACAGCCGGACCAAGCACCCTCCCTGAGCCGCCCACCGAACCCCCGCTGCGGGGCAGTAGACTGGGCCGGGCCCCGCCCGTTACTGCGGAAACGAAGCGGCATGTCCCCCATGGGCCATGCAAGCAGGGTGGAACCGCGAGATTGTCTTTCCAATCCCGCCCCTGAGAATTTCCAGGGGCGGG
>OLRW01000802.1_pt1 | contig 23468 bp, 25 predicted proteins | sample 1672701 | NCBI WGS metagenome assembly OLRW01 (sample SAMEA3136715, study PRJEB25190) | human gut metagenome | biome: human gut; feature: human-associated habitat; material: faeces | place: Austria | collected 2013
GGAATGGTGGAAGGAATAGAGAAGAGGAACTTCTTGCTAACTGCTATTTTAATTCTATGAAGCTGGCAATGGATAATGAAATCAGGTCTATTGCATTTCCTTCCATATCAACGGGAGTATATAGTTTTCCGGTAGAGTTAGCGGCAAAGATTGCGGTACATACAGTAAATAGAGTTTTGCAGGATAATCCGGATTGCTTTGATTTGGTGGAGTGGGTACTATTTGATACTCACACTGAATCAGTGTACGAAGCTGAGGTTGATAAGTTATATGAGGAGAACAGACTGTGTCAGAAAAACTAATTGTTCATAAAGTTCCAAACAAGGTGCAGAAGCAGAGTATAGAGGAAACATATATGCTTATCTCATTTTTGGAATTGATGGGTAAATAATTCAGCAGCTTGACATTTTAGTTCGAGGTAATCTTGTCCTTTGTAGTTTCATTACATCGCGCAACTAAACAGATCCTTGTTTTATTGAAGATTTATCTGAATTAGAATCAAATTATTTTGATACAATGTTTGAAAAGTACAGTCTAAATTATTATTTATTTTTGGAAGGATATACTAGGTCTAATCTTGAATTAGGGAAATATGCAAAGAACCATTCATGTAAAAGAAAATTATACCAAAATAGAGATGTTTACGTTTAAAGTATACATTATTTATATTTTTGATAAGTTTGAATAATCTCTTCAAATAAATCAATGGGATTTTCTTCTAAGGCAGCGGCGAGAACTATGAGTTTTTCGATACTAATCCAGTTTTTCCCGAGCTCTAAGTTAGCTAGGTGGCGAGATGAAATCCATGTTTCTCCCCCAAAGAGTTCATCACTTCTTAATGAAATAAAGCTTTCGCGAGATTTGTATGCATCTCCTAAAGCTTTTCTTTTTTCGGTAATTAATTCGCCTACTTTTACTAGAGCTGGATCATATTTTTTCCTTTCGGCCATTTTAGTCATCTCCATTGTAATTATGCACCATGGTGCATTGATCTATTTTACCATAAGGAATATACTTAGATCAAGATCTGAAACAGAATTTGAGAAAGAATTTGAGAAAGACCATAAAAACTGAAATGAAAAAATGGAAAAGAAATAGAAAATGGAGGTATAAGAGAATGAATACACAGTTAAAATTCAAGGTGAACGCATTGAGGACACTTGCTTCTCCCTATAAGAAAAATGAAAAAGAAGAAGCAACAACGTTTGAAACAATTTATTATTTGTTAGTGAATATGAAGGATCTTCCAGAAAATATTCCTTTAGATGTTAATCCGCGAGTACCTAAAATGGGAACGAATGTAGCAAAGAGACTTATCAATGCTGTGGTTGAGCCGGAAACAGATTTTTATATTAATAATAGAGGTATTGTTATTTCCGCAAAATCATTAAGTTTCAATAGTGTGGATTCAGAGGTGACAATTGATATTGGTAATCAGGATGATGAGAGTGACAGATATAATTATGGTATCCTTGATGGTGGGCATACTTATACAGCTATAATACAGAATAGAAATAGAATTCCGGAAGACATTGAAAAATATGTTCGTATGGAAGTGATTACTAATGTGATCAATATTACAAGATTATCAGATGCGAGAAACACATCCGTTCAGGTTTCAGATATAGCTTTATTTAATCTTGAAGATAGTTTTGAGAATATAAGAGATGCTATTAAAGATGAAAATTATGCTGATAAAATTGCATATAAGGATAATGAAAATAAGCCAATCAACATATCGGAATTACTTCGATTAATGTATGCATTTGATGTAGTTAAATATCCAGATGATAGTGTGGCGCCTATTCAAAGCTATTCAGGTAAGGCTCAGGTTTTTAAAAGATATAAAGATGAATATGATACACCTTTTTATAAATCATTAACAAAACAATTACCGGTTCTTGTGGAATTATATGATTTGATAGAGAGAGAGGTATCTTTGAAATACAATGAATACAAGAAAAAACTTGGGGTCGCCATTCCTAGGTTTGGAAGTGTAAAAGGCGTCGAAAATATTGAAAAAGGAACGAAAACAAATTACCTTCAGAATGAAACGAATTATTCTATATCAAGCGGTTACATTTATCCAATTTTTGGTGCATTTCGTTCGCTGTTAAGATTTGATGAAGAGACAGGTGAGGTTTCATGGCTGTTTAAGCCTTTGGAAATTTGGAAGGAAGTCGGAACAAGTATTGTGCAGAATACATTTGAAAGTAGCAATAATCCGCAACTTGCAGGAAAGGATAAGCAATTATGGTTGTCAAATTATCGAATTGTTGAAACCCAAAGTTTGAGAAAACTTCTTAAGAGACGATAGAAAAATATAAAGAGGGGGACGGTAAGATGGCTAGGTGGAATTTCCCAGGCAACCAGGATGGACAGGTAAAAGGAGTTGCAGATGCAGGTATTGAAAATTTTAATGGAACTGAGCTTTCATCTTTGGCACGAGAGAATTGCCAAAATTCTTTGGATGCTGCATTGAATGATAGTAATCCGGATGTTCTGGTTGAATTTGAAAGATATTTTGTGCCTAAAAAGCAGATTCCTGGTATTATGGAATACCGAAATATTTTGAAAAAATGTAAGGATTTTTGGGACAGATCAAAGAGTGAAAAAGCTAAACTTTTTTTGAAAGATGCCATAAAAGAGGCAGAAAAGGAGAATACTTTTTTACTCAGAATTAGTGATTATAATACAACGGGACTTTCAGATCCATATACACAATCCGATCATCCATTTAATTTTAGTTTCGATGGATGGAATGCATTGATAAAAATTGATGGTGGTGCGAATAAAGGTGATGATAAGGCTGGAGCATTTGGTATCGGAAAAAGTGCACCATTTAGTAATTCGCATTATAGATTGGTGTTTTACAGAACATACAATCAGAAATATGAGCGTGCTGCACAGGGCATTTCAAGATTAATGTCATATCAAGACGGAGCATTGATGACTAGCGGGATTGGTTACTATGGAGAAATAAAAGGAAATAATCCGGTAGAGGTAATACCGGAACTTGATAGTATAAATAGAAGATCTGAAATAGGGACAGATGTTTTTATTTATGGATTTAAGTCTGCAAGCGATTGGGAAACAGAAATTACGGTAGCATTATTGGAAAGTTTTCTTATGTCATTTTTTAATGAGCAGCTTCGAGTAAAGGTACAAGGAAGAGAAATTAATAAAAAATCATTACCAGGATATATGGAACGTGTTCATAGAGAACGCCCGGGTGCAACTAAAGGAACTTATGGCAATTATCTTGCTTTGACGCGAACAGAGGGCGTTCATATATATTCACAGGATTTTCATGGTATGGGTATATTGGAATTGAGACTGTTAGTTGATCCGAATGAAAAATTAGATAGAAAAGTTTTGATTGTGAGGAAGGCTGGAATGAAATTATTTCGGCTTGGAAACATATCTAAATTGGTTCCTTTTACAGGAATTCTTGAATTACAGGGGAAAGATTTAAACAGTTATTTCCGCGCTATGGAAACAGTCGCTCATGATAATTGGGAACCCGGAAGGCATCCAAATCCGAAACAGGCTAAAGCATATTATGAAGAAATTAAGGACTGGATTAGAAGCTGTGTAGCAGAACTTGCTGAAAATACAAGTGATGATGAAATAGACGTTGAGGGGTTAGGTGGTGTTCTTCAAAAAGAGCCAGAGGCAGTAGAAATTGGTGATTCAGATAATAAACGGGAAAACATCAATGATCATCTAGGGAACATTGATGTTTTGGAACGACCAATTAAGACTCCATCAAAAGGATTCTTTTATGGAAAAGGAGATGAAGGCAGAAGTCAATCTACAACCACAAGTGGAACACTTGGAAAAATGGGCGAAGCAGGACTTAGAATTCTGAAAGGAAAAAGAAAGCGAAAAAAATTAGATACGCATCGAGGAATCCCGGATCCAAATGGAAAAGATGTTGTGGTACAGAAAAAAGCAGGTGGGGAGACTAGTTGTCCGCTTAAAAATGTGCGCATCATAAAAAAAGGTACAGGAATATACTCTCTTAATTTTGAAATATCACATGATGTGGAGTATGGAAGGATTGAACTTGTCACTGTAGGAGAAAATGGAAAGTCTAATAGGCTTCGTATAATAGATGTTAATCCGACATCTGGATGTGAAACAGCAAAATTGAACGGAGATTTTATAGAAACTCTAAATATGACATCTTCTGGGAAGGTAAAGATTATTGTAACTCTTGCGGATTCACATGATTATGCCATGGAGGTAAATGTATATGAACATAACTAATAGATTATTTACCTATCCGGTATTAAGTGATGAGAAGGACGATTATAAGGAATCCTTTTTTAGTGTTGATTACGAACAGTCGATGCAAGGAGTCAACAGCCTAAGGCTAAGTTTTGATATTGCTATGAATTGTCATGAATTAGAGCAGTTAATCATAGACGGAAAAGCGGATTATGTCATACATTTGGAATGCTCGACAACAGCATACAGAGAAGTGCTGCATTCCGTATCAAAACATATTGAACATGTCATACCAATTGGAAGAATAAATGGATCATTTGATGCTGTAGCATTTATTATTCTTAAAAAGAATATTACAGGTTTTTTCTGTACAGACTGGGTAGATGATTTTCAAGATATTACATTTAATTTATTCACGGGATCTATTTTGGCCTATCAAAACCTTAGCAGCTTGGACGTAACAAAAGATTACGAGGAGTTTACAAATGCGGGTTCGATTTTTGCAGTTTATAAAAGAATTACGGAAGATAATTGTCCGGCTGAAATAAATCTTGAATCAAATAAAATTAGGATTGGTTTGGGAACTAAAGATTATGATGTATATGCTGTATACTCTGGAAAGACAGAATTACAGTCTTTGTTTCACTCAATGTTAATACTACCGGTATTGGTTTATGTGTTTGAAGAGTTAAGACAGGAAGGTGGAGAGGAAACATATCATAACAAAGAATGGTTTTTAGCTTTGGAAAAGTCTTATGCAAAGAGGGGCATTACTTTCATGGAAGAGGTGCTTAATCCAGAGAAAACTTCTTATCAATTGGCGCAGGAGGCAATGGAATTGCCTTTGAGCAAAGCATTTGATCAGATTCCAATATTCTTTGATACCACAGAGGAGGACTCGTAATGAAACTATACATAATGAAACGAGAAGCACTCGAAATGCTTAAAGCTAATTTGTCAGTCGTTTATGGAAAATACTATACGGAAAAAACAAATCAATGGATTACTGATATTTGTGGAGAAGATCCTTTTATCGAATTTAAAGATGTTACAGAATTTAAATTGGCTGATTTGAATTCTGATTTAACACCTGGGGAAATAGACCTTAATAATTGCAAGATCCTTTATGAAAAATTACAGTTTCTGAGTGAATCACAAGCTAGTGATGAACGTCTATGGGCAGGTTTGGCTCATACTACGTTTTACGATTACATGCGTAAACGGTGGGGATATAGATACGGGAAAAAGCCGAAGAGTGCTGAAAAAGAAGCGGGTGCCATACAGACCAGATTTTTTTACAGATATACTGGAAGAAGTGGATTTTACAGAAATACGTTATCAAAATGCTGGTGGGTAGGACACAATACTTACGATCCTAACAATAATCAAAATCACTTCGAAAGTCTGGATATTATTGGAAGTAATGATTTGAATTCTAAAATTAATGAGTTCTTTTATAACTTTACATTTTCTTCTAATCCAGATGTTATGGCTGCCATTATAGAAGCACTGCGACAATTTAAGGATGAAGGACGTCACGTACTAGTGAAAGATCATATAAGACCTGCAATGTCATATTTAAACGCAGTTGGGGGATCAGTGGTTATTGATTGTTTGGAAAAGGAAGAAATCACTAGAATATTCACCGATGCAGTAGATGCAATTATGCAAGGTGATGTCCCTACATTAAATCTTGAAGGAAATATATCTGCAGAAGAAGAGGATATTGATTATTCTGATGATGAAAATACAGATGCTGTTGATATATCAGATGTTCCTGAGGTGACATTAGGAGGTAAGGTTGTAATTCGCAATATAGATAAGGAAACTAAAACATATAAATATGACATGGTAAATGGAATGCTGCCTAAAACGGTTGAAGTGTTTACAGGATGTAAAGTTGGAGATGTGATTGAAATAATGGGAAAAGAATGGAGAATTGAGGATGTAATATTCTAAGTTGTTAGAAAATAAAAAGAAAATTGAAAAGATATCTTTGGAATATTTAGTATATGGCTGAAAAAGTTCCTATGGTAGATGGAAAAAGTGGATTTTTATACTTTGATAAAAATGAAAGTATCTGTTATTCTCTGCACTGGGAGCATTATTTCCAACACATCATTCAGAAGTATAATAATACTTATAAAGTACAGATGCCTGTCATTACACCGCATGTATGTCGGCACACCTATTGCTCAAATATGGCAAAATCCGGAATGAATCCCAAGACATTGCAGTACCTCATGGGGCATTCGGATATATCAGTCACGATGAATGTGTACACGCATATCGGATTTGATGATGCTGAGGAAGAATTGAAACGGATGGAAGACTTCCGAAAGGCACAGACAGAGATTGAAAAGAAGAATGAGAAACCGATGTCGCAAAGGATGTTTAAGGTAATTTGATATAGAAGAATACAATGGTGCTCTGCTAAAGTACAGATACAATGTGCTTTGGTGGAGCTTTTGATTTGAGGCTAGAAAGCGAGTAGCTATAAGGATGAAATTTTGCTATAATAAGCGATATGAAGAAAGCAAATTTGGGAGGAGATGATTGAAGTGCCAATGGAAAATTTTGTGAATGAGTTTAATATGTGGATGCAGACTGTGCAAAGCGAGTTACAGGAAAAAAGTATGCGTTCTACGATTATAATATGTGCGGCTACATTAGATGCACAGCTTGAGAAACTGATAAAAAATATATTATTACAAGAAAAGAATACAGATGGTGATATTTTTGAGGGAGGAAATGCAATACTCTCAACATTCAGTTCAAAAATTACCCTTGCATACTATTTGGGATTAATATCTGAGCATGAACGAAAGACTTTGGATTGCATTCGAAAAATTAGAAATAAAGCAGCACATGAAATTAGTATTTTGTCTGGGAGCGTATCAGATTCCATAAATAATATGTGTCTTAATTTAGAGATTCCGCAAGGAATGTATATTCCAATTGAACTTTTTACTGGTAGTCTTGGTGAGTGTGACAAAACATATAATCCAAATGATGAAAAAAATCCGCAAAAAAGATTTGTTAATGCATTTTATTATATGACCCAATATCTTTTCCTACACAATTTGGAATATGTTGATTGCAAAGTAGAAAAGTATCAGGCACCTAAACCGTTTGAATTTATAGAGATGTTCAAAAATATTCTTGTGAATGATAATGAACAAATATTGCTACATTTGAAAAAATGTAAAGAAAAAGCTCAAAAGGATTTATGTGAGTTACAAACTTTAATCAAGGATTATGTAAGTGGTGATGTTGTTGTTTATAGGCAAGAAGACCTTGATTCTAAAGAAAAAATACAGGAGACAATTGGTATTGTAGAAGATGAAATAAAAGCATTTGAAACAGAAATATCATTGAGGGAAAACGAAGATATACCAAAGAATTTTGATTCAAATTATTCAAAAACATGTTATGCAATTCAATCGTTAGAGAGATTAATCGAGATAATGAAGGAGTATCAATAATATGAATATGTGTTGGAAGTTTTGCATTTGACAAAATAGCTCCTGATTGCAGTAGAAAAACACACTTGTTAGTTTTAAGGAATGTCCTTACTATAATTCGTGCATAGAATTGTTTTAGTTACTTAAAAATGAAGATGTTTATTACAGAATTTATAAAGATTGAAACATCTCATATAAGTGTATCTTTGCATATATCGAGTGTGGGTTTAATTATCAGAGAATTCATAGTAGCTTAAGCTGCTTGATGTAGTTAATACAGATGTAAAAGTCTTATTTTCGGTATTTCTTATATGGACTTAAAATTAGAAAGAGGTGTGGGAATGTCTTTGTATGGGCATACTTATATTAATATCAATTCACTGAAAAGGTGGGTAAATTCACTAAGTGTGGATGAAATACAGTCTGTTGATGTTGGAGGTTACAACCTTGAAATTAAAGATGAAACAAAAGAATTGTTAGAACTTCAGCTACAAGGTTTTTCTGAATGTATTAATAGAATGCATGAAGGTGATGATTGGAGAAAGTATGAAGGAATTATAAGCCATGCGTTTTATAATGCATTTATTAGATTGGATAATAGTTCGATAAGAATGGGGGATTTTTATGAATGTTTAATTGAACCGAGTAATTTAAAAACATATAAAAAGATAATTAAAGGCTTTGATTATCTTGATATTGGTGCTATACATATGAAAGATTCTGCTGGAAATGCAGTTGCATCGATTGGAGAAAAGAGTGATTTGATATGGGAGGTATTCTATGGGTATTTTGTAAATGAAAACGAGGATGGTAGTATAGATCATGTTTATTCAAACCATAAAAAGTACCTATCAATTCAGCTTTTTAATGTTGAAGCCTTATCTAAGGAAGAGATTGTTGCACGTGTAGATGAAATTTTATTGCATGTATCTATGGTATATGATATGGACTTTAAGGTGTTTGAAGTCGATTCGTTGATTAAATGTGAAGGAGAGGCTCCTATACTACGGGTAGAATACACTCCGACTGGATTTGAAGAAGTCCCTATGTTCTATTTATCAAACGCTAACAATACGAATGATGAGCGATTCAAATTTTTAAGTTATTATCAAGTAATAGAGTATTTCTTTGTTCGAGCACAAAATTACTACTTTTTGGAAGAACTGAAATCTATTGATATGAATAATGTTAATCACAATGAATTAAGAAAAATTTTAGCAAATTATAAAAAAGTAACAAATGAACGTGAAGCATTAAAACTTGTTTTAAAGAGAGCAATCGATATCCCTAAATTTAAAACATGGATAAATTCAAATTCAGAGCATTTTGATATTTACTGTAGATCACAAGGTTATAAAATCGATCTTTCAAAAGAAGACAAAAAAATAATTTCTAATATAGTAGAAAGAGTATATGGATATAGATGTTCCATCGCTCATGCAAAAGGTGATGTCGAAGAATATATTGCGATTCCCAACATTAGTAGAAAAATAATTGCAGCGGAAATACCGTTAGTTAAATATTTGGCTTATGAAGTGATAAAAAATTGTTCTGAAATATAAATCATTAGTAGTAGAAATTCCCTTTTTACTACTAATTTTACTACTAACAGGTAGTAACAACGTGCTAAATTCTGCTCTGATTTGCCACAACCTGTAATTTCAGAGCGGATCACCATAATTCCAGAATCCCTCGCAAACAAGGGCATTTCAGGGCAAATCAAGGAGAAACAAAACAATGATAAAAGTACTTTTCATCTGCCACGGCAGTAGTTTATTTTAATCTCTAAAGTTCTGTATATCATGGAGTTATCTGTGAGAACAACTTATATTTGTACCAGTTTTGTACCAATTGAAATTGTGAAAAGAAGTGACATAACATTTAATAATTATATAGCGTATACAAAAATTGGACTGAAAAATCAGTCCTCTTTTTTTATCTGCTATTATTTTGATAAAGTTTCTTCCATATTGCTAAGGGCGTAGACTATCATTTGGTTAATCAATTCATTTCGACTAATGCCAATAGCTGTAGATTTATTATCTATGTCTTTTAATATTTCTGTTGGAATGCGTAAAGATATTACTTCTTTTTCTGGTTTGTAAGCAATGAACTTCTCCAAATTATGCACCACCTCTCTTGATAATTGTAGTTGATTTTGGTATGATAATATATATTCATAATATGAATACAAATTAGATATTAAAATGCGATATTGAAATACGAATATACAGGAGGTGCTACATGGCAATTATAAAATGTCCAGAATGCGGGAAAGAGATTAGTGATAAATCGGAACACTGTATTTCGTGTGGATATCCAATAAAAAAGTATTTACAAGAAAGAGATACAACAGCAGTAAAAGAAGATGCTACAGTTAGTAATACAATTGAAAATGCAAGCGGTAGCAGTAGTGATGATTTAAAAGAGATCCAAAGAAAAGCCGTGTCAAAATACAGTAAAGGATTCACGACGGGGATTATAGGAACTATTGCATTTGCGCTTGTTACAATATGGGGGATTTATTTAGCATCAGATATTGAGTTTGCTTCAATTGGAATAAATATAATATGGATTGTAACAGGAATATTATCGGTTGCGTTCGCTTTGGGATTAAAAGATACCATAAGGGCAAAACGCCTTGCAGAATATAATATACAGAAATTTATAAATAGTAATTATGGAAAAGCTTACAAGGCATTGCTTGAACTAGAGGAAAAACAGAGACAGGAAGAAGCAGAGAGAACAGCACTTGAAGAAAGTAGGCGTCCGATATGTCCTGTATGTGGTAGCAAAAATACCAGACGGTTATCGACAACTAATAGGGCGATATCTATTGCGGTTGTCGGATTAGCTTCTGACAAAATAGGAAAACAGTATGAGTGTTTGAATTGTAAACATAAGTGGTAGCAAAGGCGTGGGAATTACCCCACGCCAGTTTTTTATCTGTCTTTTCTACCGTTTACAATTCTACTAACTGTCATTTTTGAAACATTGAATTGTTCGGCAATATAAGCCATTGTGTAATTATCATTAAACATTTGTTTGATAGTTGTTTTATCGTCATCGGTCAATTTATTATTGTGATTTACCGTTTGTAGTTGTTCGATAAAATAATCTGGTAATTGTAATTCAGATATTGCTTTTTTCTGTATACATTTTAACGTACTTATTACGGCACCGCTAGTAATACCAAGGTATGTTGATATAGCTTTATAACCATATCCGCTTAATCGTAATTGTAAAACTACAGATTGTTTTTGTGTAAGAGATAGGCAGTCTATCATCTGTTCTATATCTTTTGCAGTGGAATTACCCACACTGTACAATCCGTTTTTTCTTCCTGTACTGTGGCTTAATACAGTATTTTCAACACTGTCATAAGGGGATGCCATGGCGCAACCGCCCAAGTCTGCATATTTAGTTAGTCGTTTATATAGTTTTGTAGTTGCACCTGTTTCGCTATCCTGTGAGATTTCTTCTAGATAAGTGTATCCGTTCCGTGGGTCTGTGCTCATTGCTCGACTGTTTTCTATCTCACGCCTAACAGATTTGTAAACTTCTTGTATAGGAGTGGTTTCTACAGTTTCCCAACCGTTAATGCTGTCTGCTTTTTTTATCCAGACTTTCTTCTTCAATCGGCGTTCTTTGTATGGGGATTCCATAAATCCTACAATATTTCCATATTGCGTTGTTTGATTTATAAGTGTTGCAGATGCCGTGTGAACTAAGTCCATTCCGTCTCCTAGTGGGTTGCGTATTAAATATTCAAGGTCACGTGAATCAGTTACTGTACCAGAATTAACCAGTCTTAAAGTTGAATAATCTTTACATAATTCGGATTTTAAATCTGCAAGTTGCGGATTGCCTGTTTTAAGTACAGTTATTTTTAAAACGGCACAAGCTATAGAAAATGATAATTCATACAGAATATCAGTATATTCTTGCGTTGAGGTGTTCTGGCAATGTGCTTCGTACTCTTTAATCAATTCTCGAAAATTATTTGTTTGCATTAGTGTGTTCCTCCTTGTATTCCTTGATAAGTTTGTCAAGTGTTGGTCTGCTGATTCTTAATTCTTTTGCAAGTGCTACTTTGGATATTTCCCGACGTAAATAACGCTGATATCCGTTTTCAAAATTAGGAACGTTTTTTCGTTTTCCCCCTGTATATTTCCCATTCCTTTTTGCTATAGCTATTCCCTCACGTTGACGTTCCAAAAGGTTGTATCTTTCAAATTCATTGATTGCGCCAATCATGGTTAGCATCAACTTTCCCGTAGGGGTGGAAGTGTCGATATTTTCTTTATTGCTGACAAGATAAATATTTTTCTGTGTAAGCTGTTCTACAATATCCAAAAGGTCTTTGGTAGAACGTGCTAACCTTGAAAAATCATGTACATGAATTGTATCCCCCTCCCGTGCAAATTCCAGAAGTTCCTGTAATTTTGGGCGGTTTGTATCTTTTGCTGAAATCTTTTCAATAAACCATTTCTCAATGTTAAATGGTTTCATTGCTTCGATTTGTCTCTGTTCGTTTTGTTCCACAGTGGAAACTCTGATATATGCAATATTCATGGTGAATGCTCCTTTGTAAAATTGAAATCTTGAAATGCTATGCAGATTGTAAAATACATGGAACTGTGTTGTTGATTTTACAAAAATATCTGCATGGAAAAATGTAAACTCACGGTGTAGTCTGTTTTACCTGTAATACTTATCTGCAAGATAGAAGGCAACTAATCCCAGTGGAGGAAAAAGTGTAGAGATAACACAGACACCAATATAAATAAAAAACTTTTCCATGGTATGTTCCTTTCTGTATGGGGCGGTTGGTGTACCGCCCATAAGATATTAAGCAAGTATATAGTCAACAGCTTTCTCTGCTTGGCTTGAAGCTGAAATGATAAAGTGATTATCGTTCTTAAGTACGTTCAACCAATTCTGGATATATGCAACGCTGTTAGTAAAAGTTCGCTTTGTTTCAATCTCCAATGCGGAAAGTATCGTTGCACTTCCTATTTCTGCAACTAGTTCTTCTTTTGAATATGTTTCACTTCCGAATGAAGCAACAGCAGTAGTTTCGAGTCTGTTCAATCTGTTCTTGTGTCCTGTACTATGTACTAGTTCATGGAATGTAGTTGAGTAGTATTCATTGATATGTTGATATTGTTCTTTCATTGGAACGACAACTGTATCTCTGCTAGGACTGTAGTAAGCTTCGTTACTTGCTTGCTCATTGAAGTTGATCACTTCTCTTGTAACGTAGTTAATTATGATATTATCTGCATCTACAATTGGTTCTACTTCATGGAAAGGTTCTTCTAATGGTTTCACACCGTCTATTTGAGAAACGTGGAATACGTTGACATATCTAAGATATGGTATTGTTTTCTTTTCCAGTTCGCCGTCTTCATTTTCTTTTTCAACTTCTAACATCTTCCAGAATACAATTATTTCTGCCTTTTCGCCCTTACGGACTTTACCGCCTAAATCAGTCCATTGTTTAAAACTGGCGTATTCTCCGTCATGCTTGAGAAGCATCTGATTTAATAAACTGTAGGGCTTTCGGCTTATTCTATTAAATGCTTTGGTTCTGACACCCGTCCATGGTTTGTGCCATGGGTATAACGCCCTGTTCCAATTGTTCGATGATTCTGTCAGTTACTATCTGGTATACATTATTCTTCATGGTATCCGCTCCTTTATCTCTTGATATGGTGGAGTGAATACGATATAATCAATATAGGCATTCACTCCTTTGGATAGTAGTGTTGTGCTTGGGTCTACACTTTGTTTTGGTCGATGGGGTGTAGACTTTTTTCTGCTTATGCGACTGTGAATCGTTTTGATGTAACAGGCTTTAAATAGGCTTTGTATACTTCTGGCATAACCTTTTTAAATTCTGTTGAATTAAATCTGTTGGAGATAACAGTTGTATATCTGATTACATGTGTGCCTACAATAAGCTCTTCTGAATGCTGTTCGTTTAATTCTTGTTTAAGAGAATCTTTAATAGAATCAATTTCTGCATTAAGTTCATGGAGCATGTCTTCCAGTTCCTGTAATTCGATAACCTTTTTAATAATTTCTGTTGTTGTCATAGTAGATACTTCCTTTCTTGCATTTATAAAACTGTTGTTTCGTTTGCTGTGACTAAAATATAGCACATTGAGTAATGTACCGTCAACCGTCAAAATCAACAATGATTTTACATTTCATTTGTGCAAAAAGTACATTGAGTAATATACTTGTTAAGTTTTTTGGAAAATGGTAGAATACCATAGAAAGGTAGGCACATATATGTGTGGGGGTGGTTTTGGTTTTGTTCCGTGGAATTAGTATATATTATATACAAGTCGGTGCATCTCCCATGTAGAGATTTCAAAAAAAGGAGGGTATACAAATGGCATACAAGGACGCAAAAGAGGCATATAAGTACAATAATGATTTCAATAGAGAAAAATATGACCGTATCAGCTTAATGGTAAAAAGCGGTAAAAAAGATATAATTAAAGCTAGGGCAACAGCCAATAATGAATCAGTAAATGCTTTCATCAATAGGGCAATAGATAAGCTGTTGGAGGAATCTTAATTATTAAATTTTTATAAAATTCTGTAGTGGCATTGATAGTCAATACTTTATGTATTTTTTTATAGGTTCTTAAATTTTGACATATAATTGTGCCTTTGCTATAATTAAAAATGTAAATTGAATATTCATATTACGAATCGGTCATATCCCGAATCGTCCATATCCCGAATCGGGATATCATAGCTTAGCTGTCAGCAAGCGTATATTTCAAAGACGTAAATCTGAAAAGATTATACGTCCGTGAGGTGTACGCTTTTTTTGTTGGAAAAAGTGCGTACACGTTGTACCTTGACAATCGAATATAGATATTTTGACTTATTGCATAGATGAACCCATATAGAAATGGAGTGACATTTATGAATGAGAATTTAGTTGAGACAAAGAAAATAGCAATAGATAATTTAACCGTTGAAATAACAAGAAAGTGTCAATTACAGTGCGCTCATTGCATGAAGGGAGATGCACAGAATGTTGATATGTCTAGACAAATAATTGATAAATTATTGGAGTCTGTTTGTTCGATAGGCACTCTTCTTTTTACAGGTGGAGAACCGACTATGAATTTAGACGGAATGAAATATTTTTTAAGTGTTTTGAAAGCAAAAGAAATTTCATTAAATAAGTTGGATATTGTTACAAATGGTTGTGATACGTCAGATGAGGTTATTGATTTAATAAAGGAATATCATGACTATATGACATATGACAAAGAACGTGGAAAATATATGATTATAATCGGAGTTAGTAATGATGTGTATCATATGCGATGTAGTAACATTTCTAAAAGTGCATATGAAAACTATGTAAAAGCATTTTCAGAATATTCAGATATTCGTGTTGCAGAATACAATTATGGAAATATACCTAAAGCCATAGGTCGAGGAAAAAAACTCAAAGAAGCGCATACAGGAATAAATGAAAATATGCCACAGAGAAAAATAGAGATTATGAGCAAGGAATCACATAATTTATGCGTATCCAGAAAATATTATGAATTGCAAGAGGGAGTAGATGCAGTTATCATGTGTCCGATTATTATATCGGCACACGGTTATATATCCCATGCAGGTACAATGGAATTAACGTATGAAGATTTTGATAAGCTAGGTGTTAGCATTGAACAGGGAAATTTGATAGAAGTAATCAATCAGTATAATCAGGGAGCTGAATTTTGTATTGCATGTATGCTTATTGAACGATACCTTGAACAGGCTAGACGAAAGGACGAAGCATCAGCAAGAATATTGCAGTTATTAAATTGTGATTTTCATGAATTTTATAAGAATATAAAAAATGTGAGCATGAAAGAATATAATGAATTGGCTAATAATGGAACGGATTATTCGTGGTCGGAAGAAGATTTTGAAATGATAGTAAACGAATGGAGTAATGAAGTTGGAGCAGATTCTGTTTCGAATGTTATCAATACAGCGAAAGAAATTCTTAATATTCAGATGCAAAGAACCAGACCATATCGTCAGCAAGCTAAAGCAATTGGAAAAATAGTGTCGAATTTAACAAGTGGAGTTGTGCAGAAGCCTAGTGATATCGCTTATTATGGAGATGGGTCATTTAAGAATGAAGAGGAAAGGAAAATACATGAAGAGCATCCTAAATGGGCTCATAAGGATTGTGTGAGATTTGCAAATAGTCAGAAATGGGTAGAGTATTTTTCAAATAGGAATGGTAATACAGACATATTTCTCTTGATGAAACATCTTGCAATTTTGCAAAGCATTCAAGATAAATACAAGGAATAACTTCCAATGAAATACTAGTTTTATTTATTCTAATGTGGAAAGGAAGTGTTTCAGAAAAATGTGTGAATATTCGATAGTAGATAACGAAACAGGTGTAATAGTAGGAGTGCTAAAGAGCGGAGACGTAATAATTCCGGCAGAAGAAAGAAAACGTAGATGTGAAATGCGAAAAAAGCGTGAGGGCAGATACAGAAGCAAAGGAGAAAGATACATCTTTGTAAATGCGACTTTTGATTTTTCGGATTTACCACCGTCGATTGTCACGAAACTCATTTATCTTAGTACATATGCAGATTACAATAATTTCTTAGTTGCCAGTATTAAATCCAAAACGGCAATTAAACGATGTGATCTGCCTAAGATATTAGGTGTCTCCAAAAGAACCAGTGAAAGATTCTGGGAAAGTGTTAAGGACAAGTATGTGCGAGAAGACGAAAATGGTTCGCTTTGGTTGAATGACAGTATATTTAAGCGAGGAAAATTAAAAAACAAAACAGCTGTTGAATATCAGCAGTTTTATTTTAACGGAGTACGGGCGTTATATAAATCAGCTAAAGGAAAGAATCATAATCATCTGGGGTATTTGTTTCAGTTAATTCCACTTATCAACAGAGAGTGGAATGTTCTTTGTAAGAATCCGTTAGAAACAGAACTGGATAACATACAGCTTATCACAATGGAAGATTTTTGTTCCTATATCGGATATAAAAATACATCTAATATAAGTAAACTGAAAAAGATTTATGATGCGGTGGAGTTCGATGTGCGTGGGAAAAAACAAAAATTCTGTGCATTTACATACAACGGACTGGACACCACAAAAGCTAAGATATGTGTTAATCCAGAGATATTGTATGTTGGTTCTAATGGAGGACGTGTTGAGGTGTTAAAACTGTTTTTCAAAGAGTAAATTGTGCTCGTACTTTTTGACGCAACAATATTGCAGTCAAAAACACGGCTATTATGGGGAAATCAAATAATAAAAATCCTTGAAAAATGTGCTGAAAATGCGGTTATTACTGTGCTTTTGGCACATTTAATTTTACTCGTATTTTTTGACGTTGCCAAAAAGAGCTTTAATCAGCTGTGTGTCAAAAGGTTAGCACCTATAAGTACTAAGAATTGCTTTTCTTCTTCGGAGAATATGCAGTGAAAGCAAAGCGGAGGTAGCCAATGAAACAAGAGATTATATGTGATGTATGCGGTGAAGACTGCGGAATTACAAGTTATAGAATCCAATTCAGTGAAATTTATCATGGTTTGGAAATGCCAGTTGGGGATATGCAGATTTGTGATGATTGTGCTTTAAGAATTGGAGAGTTTATCCAAAAGATGATAGGAGTGAGTAAGAATGCAATGCAATAAGTGTGGTAAGGAAATGGATATATGGGATAGACAGGAGAATTTTTCTATCAATGGTATCTGCGGATATGGAACAAAATATGATGGTTCCAAAATCCAGTTGAATTTGTGTTGTGACTGTATGGAAGAATTGATTGATACTTGCGTAGTATCTCCTGTAATTATGGAAAGGGGGAGTGATGATTGAATCCAGATATAATATATACAACGGCTAATAACACAATTATCATATACGAAACAGTGTATGATAACGAGCTATGCTTTTGTATCGAACACGTGAAGAGCGAGCATAAGGAAATAGTAAACTATGATGAAGCCTTACTAAAATCAATTATCGACAAAATGGAAATCACAGGCGCATTGGTCTGTGACAGAAAGCGACATGAAAGAAGATTGCTGAAATTCACAGAGAAGAACGGACAAAATAGTGTGTCATTGAGAAAATATGTATATGCGTATTATCATAATATTCCAGTAGATAAGCTTGATTACAAGAGGATTGATTTAGTAGATTCTTCTTGCTATAGCGATAATCTAATGGATTTACGAGAAAAAAATCTGTTTGCGCCAAGAGAAAGTGGGGAAAAATGGGTAGAGATAATAAACCGTCCTAATAATCCAAGAGAAAAATATATACTTACATACCGAAACGGGCATATAAATATACAAGATTATTCGGAGAAACTGTATTCAATGTTAGTAGACAGAAGTATCTGTATTCCCGCTCCTAATAAAAGAAGTAGACAAAGAGTACAAATTCATTACAAGCACGGACGCAAGGGTTATATGCTAATGAACTTATCGAGATTTGTATATATGTATTATCAAGAGTATGGCTATGAGGGTTTTATACACAGGATTCCAGAGGCAGTCCGTAGCATGGGAACGGGAAATGATTGCGCCCATGTGAATGCAGATAATTGGAATAACTGTGTTTGTAATTTAATGGCAATGGAGCAATCCATAAATATGCAAATGAGAGATTATATTAAAGCTTTTTCTGGTCGTTATTCTGCATTTCCTATTATGGTGCGTGAAGATGACAGAGAAATTATTATTTTGGAGATAAGAAGTGGCAGCAGGATTTTTTATTATAAGTGTTGTAATCCAGAAGATTATCTTGATTTGCAGAAAGTATTGCTAGGTAAGGTTGCTGTAACAGCACATGCAATGACCAGTATAGTTAATAACAAAGAGCAGTTTTCATGTCATGTTCCAACACCTAGAGAATCAATTGTTAATGTCGATGGGGTGTCCGAAGATGTGATAAAACAATTTTGGAAATGGTGTGACAACAGAGACAGGCTTTTAAACTTGTATAGAACAGTTCCGACATTATTTACTACATGGATACCATGTGAAAAAAATACTAGTGTACAAATACTGCTTAGTCAGATAGTGCCTGTTTTCCTCGGAGATATTATGTGAAAGGTGTAAAAAAGCGGTAACAAGGGGTTTTTCTATCATATAAGTCGAAAAATATCTATCGATTGTAAAACGTTTTAGGATTAAAAAAAGCGTAGAAAAGTACGGAAATACGGGGATTACGGGGCATGAAAATTGAGAAGAAGTGAACAATTATATCGGTAATGTCCGTGTTTATAACAGAAAACAAAAAGTAATTGTAAAAAAAATATTGCGATAATATCGATGGTTATCGGCTTATCGATGGAGAAAAGGAGATTGGAATGGAAAATACAAATTGTGTACCGTATTGGAATCAATACACATTGACTATTGAAGAAGCATCGGAGTATTTCCGCATTGGAGAAACGAAACTAAGGAGATTAGTGCATGAGAATCCAAATGCAAAATATCTGTTGCATAACGGAAATCGTATTCAAATAAAGCGTGTTTTGTTTGAAAGGTTCATAGATTCTTTAGATGCTATTTAAAGTATGTGCGAATCATTGACAGGTGGGAGTGTGACATGGCATACTAAAATAAATGTTATGTCACATTCTTTTCGATTTGAAAGAAAGGAATCAATATGAGCGAAAAGAGACGTGATAATAAAGGTAGGCTATTAAAAACAGGAGAACATCAAGAGAAAGACGGGAGGTATTCATATCGGTACACAGATAGTATGGGAAAGCGTCGTATTATAAGGAGTTGGAGATTAACCAATGCAGACACAACACCGCCAGGGAAAAAAGTAACACCCTCTCTGAGGACGCAAGAGCAAGAATTACAGGTGCAAATATGCAAGGGTATAATTCCTACAGAGATAACGGTGTGTCAGCTTGTAGAGCGTTATATAACGACTAAAACGGGCGTGACACATAACACAAAGGCTGGCTATAAAACGGTGCAGAACATACTGGAAAAAGAAGAATTCGGACATAAGCAAATTGATAAGGTTAAATTTTCAGATGCAAAGATTTTCTTGATTAAGTTACAGGAGAACGGAAGAAGCTACAGTGCAATACATTCTATACGTGGCGTGTTGCGTCCGGCTTTTCAAATGGCATTTGAAGATGAAGAAATAGGATATAATCCGTTCAATTTTGAATTGGCAAAAGTATTGATTAACGACAGTGTGCAGAGAGAAGCATTGACCCCACGGGAACAGAGGTTATTCTTGAATTTTGTAAAAGAAGATAAGCATTTTAGTAAGTATTATGATGGAATAGCAATTCTATTTAAAACAGGGTTAAGAATCAGCGAGTTTTGTGGTCTGACAGTACACAATATAAATTTTGATGAACATACATTTTCTGTCAATAATCAGTTACAACGGACACGAGAGGGAGAATATATCATTGTTCCGACCAAAACGAGTGCGGGAAAGAGAGTTCTTCCAATGACAAAAGAAGTCGAAGAGCATTTCAGAAATATAATCAAAGAACGAAAGAAGCCACGTATAGAACCAATGATAGATGGTAAAAGTGGTTTCTTATATCTGGATAAAAACGGGAATCCGTCAGTTGGATTGCATTGGGCGCACTATTTCAAGCATATATGCCAGAAGTACAACAGTATTTACAAAGTGCAGATGCCTACAGTTACACCGCATATATGCAGACATACATATTGTTCTAATATGGCTAGAAGCGGTATAAGTGCTAAGACATTGCAATACTTAATGGGGCATTCAGATATTAGTGTAACACTGAACGTGTACACGCATTTAGGCTTGGAAGATGCACAGCAAGAATTAAAACAGCTAGAAAAACGTGCAAATTCGCAGACTTCAAAAGTTGTCAATTTTTAAAAGCACATTATTTATGCTATGAGAAAGTGGAAAATATTATGGTGTTCCAAATTTAAGAAAAATGTACCAATTTTTGTACCAAACGCCATGGAAAATAAAAGGAATTTTGAAAAGATATAAGAAAAAGAGAATTTTGATATAAGCAGACAAATACAGTAAAAACAAGGATTTGACAAGAGATAAGGAGTTATAAGAACAATGATAAAAATACTCTTTATATGCCACGGCATTATTTGCAGAAATCTCTAAGATCCTCTGTAATATCAAGTCTTTTAGGCTTGAAGGTAGTTCTACTACACCAGTGAGTCTCGATGTGACAAAAATTTTGAAATCGAGGTCAAGTTTATGGAAAACAAAAAGAGTATCAACAATATGGACTATTTACTGGTTGGAGATTACTACATCTCGGATCTGAAGCTTCCCAATGAGGAACGGCCCATAGGAAAATATGGGCGGATGTACCGAGAGTATCTAAAAGATCATAACCCTATGAGATTCAACGACCTGGTTCTGGATTGGCAGCTTTGAGTTTATCTTGCCGATCTGAACGAACAGGCACAGGAGTGTTTTTCCCTGATTGTTGAGCAGATGAAGGCATCTGAGGGTGTGACTGAGGAACTGAAAGCCGGTGACCAGATGGCATGGATCAGAGCTATGAATAGCATCCACAATCGGGCAGAGGAAATTGTGTTGGAAAAAATCGTATATAGAAAGCGCCATTTCCTATGTCGGCAAAAAGAACAGAAATCGATCTTGGAATGTGTTGGTATTTTTGCCGATGATGTGATATACTATGTAATAGATTAACGTAGTTTTTTGGATAGATTTTATGGCGGAGGATCATAGATGCGATATCTTTTAGTTACTGAAATAGCGAAAAAGTGGGATGTGTCCGAGCGCAGTGTTAGAAATTACTGTGCCCAGGGGCGTGTGAACGGTGCATTTCTTACCGGCAAGACCTGGAACATTCCTGAGAATGCAGAGAAGCCGGAGCGTTCCAATAAAAAGAAAGAGCAGCCAATTATATTGCTGGACATTCTACAGGAGCAGAAGGCAAGTATGTATTCCGGTGGTATTTACCATAAGACACAGATTGACTTAACATATAACTCCAATCATATTGAAGGCAGCCGCCTGACCCACGATCAGACCAGATATATCTTTGAAACCAACACCATCGGTGTAGAAAAAGATGTGCTGAATGTGGACGATGTGATTGAAACAGCAAATCACTTCCGGTGTATTGATATGATTATTGATAATGCAAAGGTAGCTCTGACAGAGAAGTTTATCAAAGAACTTCATCTGATCTTGAAGAGCGGTACCAGTGATTCCAGAAAAGATTGGTTTGCTGTAGGCGATTATAAAAAGATGCCGAATGAAGTCGGTGGCATGGATACTGCACTTCCGGAAGAAGTTGCAGATAAAATGAAAGCGCTGCTTACAGAGTACAACGGAAAAGAAGAAAAGACTTTTGAAGATATCCTCGACTTCCATGTGAAGTTTGAGAGAATCCATCCGTTCCAGGATGGAAACGGCCGTGTAGGCAGATTGATTATGTTTAAGGAATGTCTGAAATATAATATCGTGCCGTTCATTATCGAGGACAATCTGAAGATGTTCTACTACCGTGGACTGAAAGAGTGGAACAATGAGAAAGGTTATTTGACAGATACCTGTCTGACCGCACAGGATAAGTATAAGGCGTATTTGGATTATTTTAGAATTGCATATTAAACGTGATTCAAAGTGAAAAATTTGCGATTTGAGAAAAAATAATAATATACATTTTAAAGACGGGAGTAAATACATGTTCTATAAAATGATAGAAAATAAGTGTACACAATGGTATGAATCAGAACGGTGTACGGTTAAAAACTTAATTGAGTATATAGAGAAAACAGGGCAGATGCGTGATGCTCAGATTGAGGCTGTTAAGGTATATCTGTTTCTAAAAATTGCCTGTGAATGTAAGCCGTTGACACAGCTGTTTAGACAGGGATTCTTTAATTCTATTGATTTGAATGAGATAGAATTGTCAAAATCTACTCGTGAATATTTGTTTCAGAATCCAGCGGCTGCGGCATTATTTGAATATGCATGTTTGACAAATGATAAAGGTGAACAGGTATCTGAAAAATTGGAAAAACAGATAAAGAAAGATCCAACGGGAATTGATTATAATGAATTCTTTCGTAATGCGTTTTATGGTGTTTCCTATACGGATTATCTGTTTAGCCTTCCTATGGGTGCAGGTAAAACGTATTTGATGGCGGCATTTATTTACTTGGATTTATATTTTGCTTATAACGAGCCAACAAATCCGTCATTTGCACATAACTTTATCATATTTGCACCATCAGGTTTGAAATCATCAGTGGTTCCAAGTCTTAAAACAATACAAAACTTTAATCCATCATGGATTCTTCCGGAGCCGGCAGCAACAGACATCAAGAGGATGATTTCTTTTGAAGTATTGGATCAAAGCAAAACTGCAAAAAAATCAAATAAGACAAAAAATCCAAATGTTCAGAAAATCGCTAATCATCAGCCGCTTTCTGAGTTGTTTGGTCTTGTTGCTGTTACTAATGCGGAAAAAGTAATTCTTGAGCGTATTCAGGAAAAACAGGAACAGATAAAAGAGTATTTAAAGAATATTATGGCTGAAATAGCTCTGATAATAAGGAGGAGCGAATGATAGATATAGAAAAAATGGGAGTGAGATATATGGAGCAATTACTGATTGTTGAAGATGATATCGGTTTGAATCAAGGCTTATGCAAAGCGCTGAAAGCAGATGACCGTCAGATTATATCCTGCCATGATCTAAAAGCGGCAAGAGA
>OLRW01000807.1_pt1 | contig 23331 bp, 19 predicted proteins | sample 1672701 | NCBI WGS metagenome assembly OLRW01 (sample SAMEA3136715, study PRJEB25190) | human gut metagenome | biome: human gut; feature: human-associated habitat; material: faeces | place: Austria | collected 2013
ATGAACCATCATTGCATACGACAGCTGCGAAGTTGCTCACACCAAAGTCTATGGCGCATATGTTGGGCATGTCTGTATTATCTGCGGCAAAATTTTCACTTTCGAGGGTAAGACACAGGATGTATCTTCCATAATAAGGCTTAATTTTAACCTCTTTGAGGACGGAATCCGCTTCTACATTTGAAAGATAAAGGCGTTCCTTTCTACCCGGGAGTTTTAAATTAACACCATGATCTGCGGGATATCATATAGTACTTGTAACAAAATACAGACATCCGGTTCTTACCGGCGATGTAAAAACTGCTGTCTATGAACGGATTAATTATGTAGCTGAAAGCAGAGGGTTTAATATACTTGAGTTAAACGGGGAACTAGATCACATACATCTGCTTATTGAAGCGGACCCGCAGACTTCTCCGTCAGAACTTGTCAATGTAATAAAAACTCAGACGTCCCGCAAAGCTCGTAAGCTTTATGGCGATACATTGCTTAAAAAGTATTACTGGAAACCTTATTTTTGGTCTGACAGTTATTTTATTGCAACCGTAAGTGAAAATACTTTGGATGTAGTGAAAAATTATATTAAAAATCAGGGAATAAAATAAAACACAGCCATTCACCCACGCCTATGCAAGTATTATAGACGTGGTACTCTGTCTGATATGATAGAAATATGAGGTGTAATATTCGTAGAATCTGGAAGGGTATCATTTTTTAAATATTCTTTTAAGTAAATAATCGGCAGGTAACCCTGACGATAAAGATTTTGAGTAATTGTGAAATCAATACTTCCATCTTCTAATAAAAGTTTTGTGTTAGCAGTAACGTCATGGCAGATTACTTTGATTTCTTTTTCAAGTCCAAGTGCTCACAGATGGCAGCAGAGATTTGTCGCCTGATTGGTTCACCAAGATTGAAAGTACTTTATGATATTTATCATATGCAGATTAATGAAGGCTGTATTTGCGACACCATTACAAATTATGGAGAACAGTTTGGTCATATTCACGTTGCAGATGCACCGGGACGTCATGAGCCGGGAACAGGAGAAATTAATTATAAGACAGTACTTCGACATTTAGAAAAGACAGGATATAAAGGTTATGTCGGATATGAGCTGTTTCCGTTAAAAGATACAGAAACCGCAGTGAGGGCGATTATGGAGGAATGTTAGATTGAAAAAAATAACAAACAAGATAAGAATCGCTTATGGATGTGGTGACGCAGCATGTAATATTGTATATGGTATGGTAAATACGTTACTTACATTATTTTACACGGATTACGTTGGAATTTCACCAATTACAATTGGAATGGTTATGCTGATTTCCAGAATTTTCGATGGAAGTTCTGACCTGATTATGGGAATTGTGGTAGAGCGTACCAAGAGTAAATGGGGAAAAGCAAGACCTTGGTTGCTATGGATGATGGTTCCGTATGGAATTGCTGCTATCTTATTATTTACTGTTCCACATACGTCAGAATTTATTCAGGGAATTTATATTTTCGTTACCTATAATTTACTGACAACTGTAATTTATACCGCGATTAATGTACCGTATGGCGCATTATCTGCATTAATGACAAGAGATTCTTATCAGCAGGATTTATTATCAATTTTCATAATGATTATCTCTCCGTTTGGAAGAATTATTTCTGTAACTTTTACAATGCCAATCGTAAAATTATTTGGAAATGATCAGGCTGCATGGATTAAAACAATGGGGTTATGGGTTGTTATTGCAATGGCATTATTGTTATTCTGCTTCTTAAAATGTGAAGAAACTATAACAACAGAGCAGAAAAAAACAGTAGAAAAAATCCCGGTATTGACTCACTTAAAAGCATTGGTTAAAAATAAATATTTCTGGTGTGTACTGGTATTGTGGACAGTTCAGGTTACTCACATGACAATTATTGGTACAAGTCTTCCATATTATTGTAAATATATCTTCCATAATGATTCATGGATGTACAGTGTATTATATTTTGCAGAGACGATTGTAATTATTTTGGGTGCGATGGTTTGTCCTATGTTTATCAAGAAATGGTGGAAAAGAAATATTACACTCGCCGGTGCAGTAGTTGCGATTGCAGCGCAGGTATGTCTTATGCTAAATCCAAACAACTTCTACTATATGTTTGCGATTACATTGATTCATTCAGCTGGTGTAGCACAGCTAAATGCGACAGTATTTGGTATGCTGGGAGATGTGGTAGAGTATAGTTACTGGAAAAATGGTTTCCGTCAGGAAAGCATGATTTTTGGAGGTGCAAGTCTTGGATTTAAAGTAGGTTCAGGAATTGCAAGTGCAGTGATTACTTCTTTAATGACTGCAAGTGGATATATCAGTTCACAGGGAGCAGATGTAGTACAGCCAGGAAGTGCGATTTCAATGATTGCTGATATCTATAAATGGGGTCCGGTCATCATTTGGGTGGTTGCAGCAATTATGCTGGTGATTTACAAATTAGACCGTGAAATGCCACAGATTGCAGAAGAATTGGCAAATCGAGAAAAATAAAAAATAAATGGGCTAATCCAGTTTGAGGATGGCCCATTTATTTTTGGGACTCTAAAATCAGGAGGCTTTTTATTCATATTCTCGAAAAAATTTTATTATATTTTTTGCTATCCAGATAATTTCTATTACGATACCCAAAATAAAAAACACCAATACTGCACCCTTCAATTCCCAGTTCATCGCAACTCGCATTGTCAAGAAAATCATTGCAATAACGCTAAGAATAAACCATACAATAGAGGATTTGTTCTGTTTTTTCATTACATTTTCCCCTTTCCTTGAAAGAATTAAAAAAATGAATACGCAAATAGTTTTCTTAGATTTCTATATTAATATTATATCATACCAACAGTTTAGCGGCTATTTCTACCTATTTATTTAATTTTCAGATTCTTTGTCTCATTGTTTTATATTCCCTTCTTTTGAATTTTACATAAACAGGAAAAACCTTCCAAAACTCCCCTGCAAACTACGGATTTCTATTGCTTTCTTCTGTACTCGATGCTATAATAGCCGCAGATAAATAATATGCAAAATAGGATTCTATGCGTTAAGTGTTCAGTGGATGGGGAGTTGCCGCAGAAACGAAAAGCTCGTCTTACGATATGGAGTCCGCACCCGTTGCAACACACAGATGACAGCAACATCTCGATTGTGAAGGGATATAAAAATTATTATTTATTCCAGATGACTTATTCACATCGGGATGTTTTTTTTGTGTCTTTTAAACTTTTCTTGTCTTACATCCCGAAACATTATTCATTTATATTAGAGGAGGATTTTTAGAAATGATGGACCATGAGAAAATCAAACAGGGCGTTCGCCTGTTATTAGAAGGTATTGGAGAGGATGTAAACAGAGAAGGACTTTTAGAGACACCGGACCGTATTGCTCGCATGTGTGAACAGATTTATGGCGGACTTTATGAAGATGCAGGTGTACATCTTGAAAAACAGTTCCATGCAACCAACAACAATATGGTAGTAGAAAAAGATATTACGTTCTATTCTACCTGTGAACATCATTTACTTCCATTCTACGGAAAAGCACACGTTGCTTACATTCCAAATGAAAAAGTAGCTGGTCTTAGCAAACTTGCCCGTACCGTTGAAGTATTTGCAAGACGTCCACAGATTCAGGAAAATATGACTGCACAGATTGCAGATGCATTAGAAGAACACCTTCAGCCAAAGGGCGTTATGGTTATGATTGAAGCAGAGCACATGTGCATGACCATGCGTGGAGTTCAGAAACCGGGAAGCAAAACCGTAACAACTATGGTTCGCGGTGCTTTTGCAGAAGACTTTAACCTTCAGCAGACTTTCTTCCAGATGGTAAAAGGTTGATTCATTTATGGAACGAATCCAGAAAATTTTAAATCATCCATTGTATCAGGAACAGTTTAAATTATTACAGGATGCAGAAAAAGATCGTGAGTTCTGCCGTCATACAATGGAACATTTTGTTGATGTTGCAAGACTGATGTACATCTATACCTTAGAAGAAAAAACAAACGTAAGTAAAGAACTGATCTATGCGGCAGCCCTGCTGCATGATATCGGACGCTATGAACAGATTTCACTTGGTACTCCACACCATATTTCCGGTGCGAGGATAGCGGATGAAATTATGACTTTCTGTGATTTCTCTAAAGAAGAAGTTATACAGGTTGCAGAAGCCATCGCCGGTCACAGGAAAGAATCTTCTGAGGAGGATTCTCTTCTTGCAAAATATCTTTACCGTGCAGACAAACAGTCTCGGAACTGTTTTGCATGTCCGGCAATCAAAGAATGTAACTGGCCGGATACCAAGAAAAATTTAGCGTTGTTTTATTAGAACGAATTTGTTAAATACTAAATTTGGAGATAAAAGACTATGAAAATCGGAAATCGTGAATTTGATGTAAAAAATGAAACCTATATTATGGGGATTTTAAATGTAACTCCGGACTCTTTCTCAGACGGAGGAAAATTTAATAATCTTGATGCAGCTCTGCATCATGCAGAAGAAATGATTAAAGAAGGGACAGATATCGTAGATATCGGTGGAGAGTCCACACGCCCGGGACATATTGTAATTTCAGAAGAAGAAGAAATCGCAAGAGTTGTCCCGATTATTGAAGCTGTCAAAGCTCGTTTTGATGTTCCGGTATCAATCGATACTTATAAAGGAAATGTTGCAGAAGCTGCTCTTCAGGCAGGCGCAGACCTTGTAAATGATATATGGGGCTTTAAATTTGATAAAAAAACGGCACTTATGACCGCAAAATATAATGCAGCCTGCTGTCTGATGCATAACAAAGATGAAGCAGTTTACAATGATTTCTTAGAAGACATGGTAAGTGAGATGGCTGAATGTGTTAAAATCGCAAGAGAAGCCGGAGTTGCTGATGATAAAATCATGTTAGACCCAGGTGTTGGATTTGGAAAAACTTATGAAATGAACCTCGCTGCAATCAATCATGTAGACGTTCTGCACAGACTTGGTTTCCCAATTTTACTTGGAACTTCCAGAAAATCTGTAATCGGAAATACGTTGAATCTGCCGGCTGACCAGCGTGTAGAAGGAACACTTGCCACAACTGTAATCGGTGTGATGAAAAACTGTGCATTTGTCCGTGTTCATGATATCAAAGAAAACAAACGTATCATCCAGATGACAAAAGCAATTCTTGCTCACTAATAACGAATCGGAGAACTTATTATGGATAAGATAACTGTCAAAGATTTAGAAGTATTTGCCAACCACGGTGTGTATGAGCAGGAAAATTTTCTGGGACAGAAATTTGTGATTTCAGCAGTTCTTCACACAGACACCCGCATGGCAGGCTTAACCGATAACCTTGAAAATTCGATTAACTATGGGGAAGTGTCCCATCTGATAAAAAAAATCGTAGAGGGAAATACCTGGAATTTAATTGAAAAAATCGCAGAAGAAGTTGCTCATACAATCTTAGTCACTTATTCTACTCTTGTGAAGCAGGTAGATATTACAGTAAAAAAACCATGGGCACCAATCAATCTTCCACTTGATACCGTTTCAGTCGAAATCAGCAGAAGCTGGCATACTGCCTATATTGCTCTTGGCTCTAATATGGGTGATAAAAAAGCATATCTTGACCGTGCGGTTGCCTTGCTTGATGCAGCAGACGACTGCGGTGTTATTCGGGTTTCGGATTATCTTGTAACCGAACCTTATGGCGGAGTGGAACAGGATGATTTTTTAAATGGAGCATTGGAACTTAAAACTCTGCTGCCACCTTATGAACTGCTTAACCTGCTTCATGAAATCGAAGCGGATGCAAACCGAGAACGAATCATCCACTGGGGACCTCGTACTTTGGATTTGGATATTTTACTCTACGATGACGAAGTAATCGATGCACCGGATTTACATATTCCACATATTGAAATGCATTTACGTGATTTTGTATTAATTCCAATGGCAGAAATTGCACCGTGGAAACGTCATCCAATTACAAAAATGACAATGCTTCAGATGCTTCAGGCACTGCAGTAAGAAATAAGGGACGGAATTTATGGCGTTTGCCACGAATTCCGTCCCTTATGTTTAATGTTTTTTTACATCACCTCTTGCCGTTACAATCTGATACCCCGCTTTTTTTACCCTTGCTTCAAGGCATCCTCGGCACTGTGCAGCTTCTTCACCGGTGCAGATTTTATTTTCATAAAGCTCATATTTCTTACGAACAGATACCGGAGAAAGGTTTGGCATTACGACATTTCCTCCGGCTTTTAGCCCTAATTCTCGTCCTTCCGGATGAATCGTTCCAAGTGCAGTAGTGGATGGAATCAGTGCATAAGGAAAGAGTAATCTTAAAATAGAAACCATACGGAGAGTTTTGGTAAGGCTTCCACTTGGAAAATTGGCAAACGGGGTATCCTGATGGGTAATATAAGGTCCGATTCCTATCATATCAGGCTGTAATTCCTGCAAAAATCGAAGATCCGAGACGAGATTTTCGGCAGTTTGATAAGGAGAGCCGACCATGAATCCGGAACCGACTTGATATCCGATTTCTTTTAAATCAAAGAGACAGCGTTTGCGGTTTTCAAGGCTCATGCTGTCAGGGTGTAATTTCTGATAATGTTCAGGTTCGGCTGTCTCATGGCGAAGCAGATAGCGTTCTGCACCGGCATTGAAATAAGCCTGATAGCTTTCTTTTGATTTTTCTCCAATTGATAATGTGACGGCACATTCCGGAAAGCGTTCTTTAATAGCAGAAACAATCTGACAGACTTTCTCATCTGTGTACCACGGGTCTTCTCCACCTTGCAGTACAAAGGTACGGAAACCGAGAGCAAATCCTTCTTCACAGCAGGATAAAATGTCGTCAAAAGAAAGGCGGTAGCGGTCTGCTTTCCGGTTTCCTTTTCGGATACCGCAGTAGTAGCAGTCATTTTTACAATAATTTGAAAATTCAATTAAACCACGTACATAAACTTCATTGCCATAATTGGCACGGCGTACCTTATCGGCTTCTTTTCCAAGGGCTTCGGTTGCTGTTTCATCTTCAATCAGAGAGGCAAGTTCTTGATCGGTATATCTTAAAATTTGTGTCTGAAAGCTCATATTTTTCACCTGCTTTGTTAAAATTTTTGGATTTTATTTGTGAAAATCGTACCATTTAGAGCGGGTCATGTCAATAGAGTTTGTGGATTCTGCCATGATATCAGGTAAGAAAATTATAGATAATGTGTAGATGGTTCTATGTTTTTTATAGATTTTTTTTGATAATATTAGATTCATCAGGAAAGACATTTCGTTCGCAGAAATGAAAATGGAAAATCAGGAGGAAAAAGAGAATGAAAAAGAGAATGAAACAACTTGCAGCACTTTCTATGGCAGCTTTAATGGCAGCATCTTTAGCAGCTTGTGGTTCAAGCGGTGGAGACAGCAGTGACAGCAGTTCTGGTTCTTCAAGCAAGGGCGGAGACGACAAAGAAATCGTGTATTGGAACATCGGAACAGAATCACCGGATAAAGATGTTATTGATAAAGCAGTAGAAAAATTCAATTCTGAAACAAAATCCGGATATCATGTAACAAGCGTTCCAACACAGAACGATACTTACAAAGAAAAACTGGTTGTAGCAATGAGTTCAGGTGAGTGTCCGGATATGTATTCCAGCTGGTCAGGCGGTCCTATGTTTGAATACATCGATTCTGGATATGCACAGCCAATCGATGATTTATTTAACAACTCTGATATCAAAGACAAATTAATGGATGCTGCGATTGCTCAGGCAACCTATAATGACCATATTTATGCAATACCTTATCAGAACGTATCTTTAGCTGGTATCTTTTATAATAAAGAAATGTTTGAAAAATATAACTTAGAAGAACCAAAAACATTATCTGATTTGGAAAATATCTGCGCAACTTTAAAAGACAACGGAATTACACCATTTGCACTGGCTAACGGTTCTAAATGGACAGGTTCTATGTACTTTATGTGCTTAGCAGCTCGTTATGGCGGACTTGAACCATTCCAGAATGCAGTAGCAGGCGAGGGTAAATTTACAGATGACTGCTTCATCAAAGCAGGTGAAAAGATTCAGGAATGGGTAAATGACGGATACTTCCCAGAAGGTGTTAACTCCTTAAGTGAAGATGATGGACAGGCAAAACAGTTAATGTATCAGGAAACAGCAGGTATGCTGCTTTGTGGTTCCTGGTATACAGGCACATTTGCAACAGATAGTGAAGAATTCTATCAGAAGGTTGGATGGTTTCCATTCCCGGAAATCGAAGGTTCTGATGCAGACCCAACTATCCAGATTGGTACTGTAGGTGACCAGTTCGTATCTTTCAATTGTACAGATGATAAATTAGCAGCTGCATTTGAATGTGCAGAAGACCTGTTATCTGATGAAGTTGTTGACTTTGAAGTAGAAAGTGGAAAAATTCCTCCAATCAAAGGTATTGAAGACAAACTGAAAGACCCGCTGACAAAAGAAATTGTTGAAGCTGCAAACAATGCACCGGAAATCCAGTTATGGTATGACCAGTACCTTGCTCCTTCAGTAGCAACTGCTCACCTTGATGGTTTACAGGAAGTCTTTGGTTTAACAAAAACTCCAGAAGAAGCTCAGCAGGAAATGCAGGATGCAATGGATGAATATTTAAGCACAAAAGCTGAATAAGAATTAAGTATTGAGCCTCATGTACAAAATGTGCATGAGGTTCTTTTTAATATAGAAAAATCTATAATTTCTGCACAAACAAAGTCAAATAATTATAGATAATGTGTAGATTGTTCTATGTTTTTAATAAAGGTTCTTTGTTAATATATACAATAAGAAAAGCGTTGAGAGAAATAAGAAGGAGGGCTTTTATTATGAAAGAAAAAAGTATTTCTTTGTTGGAATTAAGACAGAGAAACACAAGAAAAGTAGCGGCGTTGTTCCTTGCACCGGTAGCCATCTTGATGTTGGTTTACGTGTTCTATCCGATTGTAGATACTTTCATCACAAGTGGATACCAGTGGAACGGTATTTCGTCCGCTAAAAAGTTTATCGGACTTGGCAACTGGACAAAACTGTTAAAAGACAGCAACTTCTGGATTGCATTTAAAAACAATGTCATTATCATGATTTTATCTATTGTGATACAGATTCCGATTGGTCTTGCACTTGCAACATTCTTAGACTTCGGTGGAAAGAAACTGACCATCTTCAAAATTATCTGGTTTATTCCACTGTTAATGTCATCTGTAGCAATCGGTTTCTTATTTACTTATGCATTAGCAACAAACGGTGGTATCGTAAGTACAATCACAGGCTGGTTCGGAGGTGGAAACGTTGACCTGCTTGGTAATCCAAAAACAGCACTGTTTACAGTTATCCTGATTATCTGCTGGCAGTTCACCCCATTCTACATGGTTTATTTCATGGCAGCCTTTACAAACATTCCTTATGATGTATTTGAGGCAGCAAGAATCGACGGAGCAACAAGAGGACAGTACTTCTGGAAAATCGCACTTCCGTTATTAGTACCATCCATGAAGAGTGCAGCAATTCTTTCCATGGTAGGTTCTTTGAAATACTTCGATTTGATTTACGTTATGACAGGCGGTGGTCCTGGTACATCAACAGAGTTGATGGCAACTTATATGTACAAACAGTCCTTTAAGACGTTCAACATGGGTTATGGTTCTGCGGTAGCAGGTGGTATGTTTATTCTGATTTCAATGGTATCTTTGATTACCATGAAACTATTAAATGGAAAGAAGGAGGATTAATTCATGGATACTTATAAGAAAAGTAAGAGAAAAAGTATAGCTGCCTGGATTGTAGCATTTTTCTTTGCAATTGTATGGCTTATCGTTTCCTTTACACCATTTATTTTTATGGTACTGAACTCTTTCAAAGAAAAATTTGAAATGTTAACCAAAGGTGTATTCCAGCTTCCGGATAAATTAAACTGGGCAAACTACACAGAAGTATTAACCGGTGGATTTTTAAACTATTTTAAAAACAGTGTGATTGTACTTGCAGTTTCTCTGATTTTACTGTTGTTTATCTCAGCCTGTGCTTCTTATCCACTGGCAAGATTTAAATTTAAACTGGCTCAGCCGATTTATGGATTGATTGTAGCATGTATGTCAATTCCGGTACATATTACTTTGATTCCGGTATTTAAAATGTCGAAAGCAACCGGTTTATATGATTCTATCTGGGCATTGATTGGTCCATACATTGCATTTGCAGTACCGATTTCAGTCTTTATCTTAACAAGTTTTATGCAGGAGATTCCGAGAGAAATCGAAGAATCAGCAGAAATTGATGGATGTGGAAAAATTCAGATGTTCTTCTCCATGATTTTACCACTGGCAAAACCTGGTCTTGCAACACTGGCAATTTACAATGGTGTAAATATGTGGAATGAATTTTCATTTGCTTATACCTTAACACAGTCCTCACCGAACAGAACTCTGCCACTGGCAATCTGGGAATTTCAGGGACAGTATTCCATGAACACTCCAATGATTATGGCTGTTCTTACATTAACATTGCTTCCAATGATTATCATGTTCATTATCTTTCAGGATAAACTGGTAAAAGGTATGACAGCAGGTGCAGTAAAAGGTTGATTTCCTTTGCTCGAAATTGATTTTCTAAATAAGAAAATATCCCTTAAACAAACGATGTGTTTCACAACTTGATACTTGATGAAAAAGCTGTTGCTACCCCTTTCAATTAATTAATTAATTGAAAGGGGTAGCAGTTTTTTGTTATAATCAAAAAAGGAGAGGTAGAAGTGAAAGGCAGGAGAAAAAATTGGGAAAAATAAAAAAATGGATGGAGCGGGTCGCTGACTGGAAATTTGATAAAAAAATGCAGTTACTGGTTAGTGTGGCGATTGTACTTACAACGGTGATTATGTTGCTGGTTTCAACGATATCGACGGTAATGTCAATTAAGAAACAGTCAATGGAGCTTTTGAAAACGCAGAATGATGTGATTGTAGAAAATTTTGAAAGCTCATTGGAAAACTATAAAATGATGGCAATTGCGACAGTAATTGATACGTCAGTACAAGATTATGTCAAATGTAGCAATAAGACGGATTTGAGATCTTTAAAGAGCATTGATAATGCCAATAATGTGCTTTCAAGTATTGTAAATATGCATTCAAGCTTAAATTTTATAGCGGTTGTAAATAACAAATTAGAGGATTATCTTTATAAAGGGAATCAAAATATTTATTATAGTAAATTCGATAAAGTTTATCGGGCAGATTATGGGAGCAGTAAAAAGTTACATAGCTCTACTTTGAAGATGCATTACTGCAATGCTTATTATGAAAGAGAGACGTATACGTTAAATTTATATTTTCCGGTCTATGATACAAATATGGTAAAAAAAGAGTTGGGACTGTTATGTATGAATATCACTGATCCGACCTTACAGCAAATTTTAGCAAGTTCTCCTGATTCTTCAGCAGAAAATGAGGTAGTTCGTCAGGATGGGAAAATTTTTGCTTCAAGAGCGGGAAAAGATATTGGAAAAAAAGTTTCTTATTCTGATAAACTGAAAAAAACAGAAGGTGCATTTACAGAAAATGGAAAACTTTATCTGTATGAAAAAGTACCGGACTGGGAGCTTTATGTGATAAGCAGTGTGTCGACTTATGAACTTTACAAAGGAAGCATCGCGACGATTGGATTTATGGCAGTGATTATGCTTATCTTGATTGCAGTCAGTATTTTGAGTGTAAAGGCGGTTATTCAGATGGTGTATCGTCCGCTTGATAAAGTGGTGAGAAAAATGGATGATGTTGCTTCTGGTTTCTTGAAAACGAGAATCAATGTAGATCACATGGGAGAGGATTTTATCAAGCTGGCAGTAGGGTTTAATTCAATGATGGAAGAAATTGAAGTGTTGATGGAGCAGGTGAAACTTGAACAGCATCAGATTGAACAGATTCGATTGGATGCCCTTCAGTCTCAGATTCAGCCACATTTTCTTTATAATACGCTGGATTGTATTCACTGGCAGGCAGTTGCTGATGGGAATAAAGAAATTTCGACGATGGTAAAGGCACTTGCCAAATATTATCGAATTTGCTTAAGTGGAGGTCATGATATTATTCCGCTGAAAATGGAACTGGAACATGTAAGAAATTATCTTGTGATTCAAAATATGCGCTATGATAATATTATCGGCAGTGAGATTAGTGTGGACAGTAATGCAGAAGAGACTATGATTCCAAAATTAACGCTTCAACCGCTTGTGGAAAACTCGATTTATCATGGAATGAAAGTAAAAGAGGGAAAGACAGGAACGGTCTTTATCAAAGTGAAACGAAAGGGAAAAGATGTATTGATTACGCTTGCAGATACCGGAACCGGAATGACACAGGAAGAGATTGACCGGATGAATGAACAGCTTTCTCAGTATGAAGAAACCTTTGGATATGGAGTGCGCAATGTCAATAAGAGGATTCAGCTTCTTTATGGAGAAGAGTATGGGCTTTATTATTTGAAGAATGAAACAGGTGGTGTTACGGTGGAGATTCGTCTGCCTTATGAGACAGAGGCAAAAGAGAATGTATTAAGAGGAGAAATGATTCATGTATAAGGTTTTAATCGTAGATGATGAGAAAATGATTCGCATGGGAATGAAAAAAGTGCTTCCATGGCAGGAACTGAAAATTGAAGAAGTCTATACTGCGGCGTCTGGAAAAGAAGCGCTTGGAATTTTAGAAGAATATCATCCTCAGATTATGATTAGCGATATTCAGATGACAGGAATGACAGGACTGGAACTGATTGAAAAGGCAAAAGAAAAAGTACCGGATTTGCGTGTGATTGTTCTGACAGGATATGATAACTTTGAATACGCCAGACAGAGTATCAGACTCGAAGTACAGGATTTTTTCTTAAAACCGATTGATGAAGAGGATTTGGCTGAAGCGGTAAAGAAACAGGTGGACTATCTGGATGAACAAAAACAGGCAGAAAAGACTCAGCCGGAACAGGTACGGACACAGGGATTTGAACAGCAGAATCGTCTGGAACATTACTTAAGAAGTCTGGTGCATCAAAGAGAAGAAAAAGAAACGATATTGAATGACCTGAAAGAGCACTATCATTTTGATTTCAATCAGTCAATGAAAATGATTTTAATTGTGCCAACCCTGTATATGAATCGGGAAAGACCGGAAGAAAATTTTCGTGCCATGTCGGTAAAACATATCTGTATGGGAATGGTGGATTCTCAGGGAAAAGGAATCACGTTTACGGATGATGAGGGAGTCATTGCAATTGTCTATTTTGAAATCGAAGAGGGAGAGTCGATTATAGAGGAAGTGCAACAGCTTTCGAATGTGTTAAGTGATGAATTTGATGTAAAACCCAAAATGGTAATGGGAAGCACGGTGCAGGGCTTTTCTAATCTGATGGTTTCTTATAATGACGCAAGATATCTGCTGGAAAATGAGAAAGAAAATATTTGCGATATTATCCAAAATTTTGGTGCGGAAAGTAAGAGTGAACTGTTTTTGGATGTCTATGCAGAATTAAAGGGAATTATGTGCAATAATATTGGTAATTCCGAGTATGTGCTGAAAGTATTTCGTACATTTTCAAAGGCAGTGGAATCTTATAATCTTTCTAAAACTCTGGCACGCAGATGTTGTTTTGAAATTGCTTCGACTCTGCTTTTAACCTACATGGGAGATTCAGGAGAAGTAGAAGATGGAAAGCTTGATGCCCTTTCCAAAAATCTGGTGTCAGCGGGCAGAGAAGAAGCCTGTGAACTGACAGAAATGTTTATCACAAATCTGTTGGGGAAAGGCGAAGAAAATGTGCATGATATTGTGTCTTCAGCAAAACGATACATAGACGAACATTTGGCAGAAGATTTATCCGTTTCAAGCATTGCCAATAATTTATATATTACACCGAATTATTTTTCAAGATTATTTAAGCGTGTGACAAAAGAAGGCTGTAACGAATATATTGTCCGGAAACGAATTGAAAAAGCAAAATCCTTGCTTGAAACCACCAGCATTAAGACCGGAAAAATTGCGATGATGGTGGGTTATCGTGATACCAATTATTTTTCGCTTGCGTTTAAGAAACATACCGGAAAGTCCCCGACAAAATATCGCGAAGAAATTCGGGGGGTATAAGTTCATATGGATAAAATATTATAGAAAAAAAGCAGAAATTAATTTTGCTATTTGAAAGAGAAAGTGATAGTATAAAGGGGAATCCGAAAAGATTCCCCTTTTTAAATAAGGAACAAAAAGGGCAGGAAAGGATGGACAAAAAAAAGATGCGAAAAGTATTACAAAAACTTGCACTGTTAGGAATTATAGCGTCATTAAGCGCATTTACTCTCGGGGGATGTCAGAAAACAACAGAATCAAAAGAAACACAGACTGAGGCAAAGAGTGAAGCAAAAGCGGACGAAACGAAACAGGAAGAAGAGACAGAAAGCACAGACAAAGCAGAAAATACAGAGGAAGCAAAAGATACAGATAAGTCAGAAGAAAAAACAGACGAAACAGAGGAAAAAACAGACGAAACAGAGGAAAAAACAGAGGAAAAAGCAGAAGAAGAGAAGACAGTCGAACTTGAAAAGACAGAACACCCGACTTTTACTTCTGATGGAATCCGTAAACTCGTACTTAACCGAGATGGAGAAGAAATTTTCTCTTTGTCAAAAGAACCGGCCGATTACAAGATGGAGTTTGATTACTGGGAAATTTTAAATCCTTACGATGAGACAGCGACTGTAAATACGGAAACCATGTATAAATTGTTTGATGTGTTAAGCGGATTTGATTTTTCAACAACTGCGGAAGTTCCGGATGGAACAGATACTGGTGTCGAAGGAAGTACAACAACGATGCAGATTGATTATACAGAGAGTACTGATACCTCTGCCGAAGCAGATAAGACGGTTACCTTACTGCTTGGAAATGAAGATGACCTTGGAAATCGTTATGTGGCGGTAGCTGGTTATGAAAATGAAGTGTATACAATCCCTTCCAGTACACTTGAAGCAATTTACAACTTAAATCCATTTGATTATATCTTAAAAATTCCGGCACTTGTAAATATTGATACCGTAGAAAGCATTGACATCAAGACAAAAGAATCTTCTTATACAATGAAAATCAAAGATGGAAAATATTATATGGGCGATAAAGAAGTGGAAAAAGAAACCTTTACAACCCTGTATCAGGCATTGTTGAATGTGATGCTGGATTCTAATTTAGATACTCCGAAGGCGGATAATGAGAAAGAAGAAGTGCTGCGTATGGTATTCCACAGAAGTACAAAAGAAGCACCGGAAATTACACTGACGTATTATACTTATGATGGAAATTATGACAGTGTTGCAGTCAATGGAACGGAACGATATCTGGTAAAAAATGCAGATGTAAACACTCTGGTACAACAGATAGCAGAAGCGTTTAAATAAAAAAATGGCTCACAGAGTTTTTTCTGTGGGCCATTTTTTGTATGTTTTACTTGCAGAGGCAAAAATTAAAATTATTCACCCTGATAAGAAAACCAGTCAAAGTCAGCATGGTTAAAGCTTTCGGTATGATTCGAGCTTGTATACATACCCATGTAAGCACCGGTAAATCCTTCATTTACAACAGAGCTTAAAAGAGAAGCATCAAGACCTGAAGCAAGTAAAATCATTTCCTGTTCGTCATATCCATAATAGAAGCTGTAGTCGGTTACATTTCCCTGAATGGAAAGGTACAGACGTTTACTTCTTTTTACAAGAGCAGAGGTAATGAGACTTCTTGTTCCATTTTCTGTTTTGTGAAGCTCGAGCACAAGTTCATCGTCTTTTTCTTTTAGAACCATAATGTAATTAAAGCGGTCATCTTGAAGAATCGCAACACCGGCTTCTTCCGATTCTGTCTGTGGAATAAATTCCATGGCAGTGCGGGCTAAAAATGTTTTATGCTGCTGGCGTCGTCCAACAAAAGATGGAGTACAGATTTCTTCAAGCACTTCCGGGCGGGTGGAAAGACGTAGAAATCCAGGACGTTCTGTCAGAGAATAAAATGGTTCTACCGGCGGATGAATGGTATTCCACTGCATTGCAAGGGTTTCGCTTTCAAAATTATCGGTAGTTGGAATCAGAGGCAGAATGGTTCTTGGAAGATTTGGAAGTCGTTCTTCGGTCTGAACCATTCCGGTTTCATTGTCAATCATCGGCCAGCCATCTTTGGCCCATACAAATGGAACCATAAACGTTTCTCGACCAAGGTTATAGTGACCTCCGACATAAGGGCGAACGGCAAGAAGTACCATCCACCATTCTCCATTCTGAGTTTCCACAATATCAGCATGTCCGGTAACGGAAATTGGATTTTCAATCGGAAGATGACGGTGAGTAATAATTGGATTTCTCGGACAGATTTCATAGTCACCATTGATGGTACGGCAGCGAGCCATCTGTACACTGTGGTTTACAAATGTGCCCCCTTCTGCAACCAGCAGATAATACCAGCCGTCTTTTTTATAAATATGTGGAGCTTCAATCCATTTACTTCTGGTTTTGAAACCATCCCAGATAATGTAGCGTGGGCCTTTAAACTGGAAAGTTTCGGTATCTAATTCATTTAGATAGATTCCGTGGTGTCCCTCATAACGACATTCTTCACTGATAAAGTTTCCCACATACCAGAGGCTTCCGTCTTCGTCGAAAAACAGACTGGAATCGATTCCGTCTGCACCCTCTACAAATACCGGGTCACTCCATGGACCAGCCGGGTCTTTTGCGGTTACAATGTAGTTATCGCGTCTGGCTTCTCTGCCCTCGGACACAAAAGTATTGATAATATAGAATGTACCTTCGTGGTAACGGATGCTTGGTGCCCATAATCCTAAAGAGGTCTCACAATTTTTATAATCTAATTGGTCCGGACGATGGATTGCATGGCCGATTTGTTCCCAGTGTACCAGGTCACGGCTGTGGAAAATCGGAAGTCCCGGATAATAAACAAAAGAAGAAGTAACAAGATAATAGTCTTCGCCTACACGACAGATAGACGGGTCTGGATAAAATCCGGAAAGAAGTGGATTTTTAAACGTATTTTTTAACATAATTAATGCTCCTTTACATGAAAAATTAATAAATTACAAAGTAAATGAAGATGCTTTGATGATAGCACAGGAAATCGGGAATGACTATGCAATTTGTGCGAATAAAATGTCAAGAAACAGGAACTGTAGTTTGAGCAGATTTTAGAGAAAATGTCTCCCATAAAAAAACACTTGTATTTGGCATGGGAATATGCTATAGTAAACGTTGTCGAAAGACAACACTCTGGAGAGTCTCAAGTAAGAGCGCCGAAGGTGTACGGCAACATTTATGTTGTTAATCTCTCAGGCAAAAGGACAGAGTATACAGAGGTTATCTTGTATATGTTTTGTCGTACTCTTATGAGACTGTGGAATGAGGATTCCACAGTTTTTTTGTTTTCTGAACTGAAAAATTCAAGAGAGGTTCTAGGAAATGTACCAAAGTGGTGCATCGAAAAGAAAGAGAGGACGTAAAAGAAATGTTTGAAACAATGAACAATGTAATCAGCTGGATTGACGGAGCGGTATGGGGATTACCGCTGATTATTCTCATCTTATGTACAGGTATTTATTTATCTGTCAGCATGGGATTTCTTCAAATCCGGCACCTGGGCAAAGCCCTGAAATTTATGGTAAAAAATGAAGAGGGCGGAAAAGGTGAAGTCAGCAGTTTTGGTGCACTTTGTACTGCAATGTCAGCAACAATCGGTACCGGAAATATCGTCGGTGTTGCAACCGCACTTGCAGCAGGTGGTCCGGGATCATTATTCTGGATGGTTGTTGCAGCATTTTTTGGAATGGCAACCAAATATTCCGAAGGTGTGCTGGCAATCAAATATCGTACTATCGATAAAGAAGGTCATGTACTTGGCGGACCATTCTACTATATCGAAAATGGTATGGGTGTAAAATGGAAATGGCTTGCAAAAATGTTTGCATTCTTTGGTGCGGGTGTAGGTTTACTGGGAATCGGTACATTCACACAGGTAAACGGAATTTCCTCAGCAGTCTGTAATTTCTTTGACCCGGATAAAGTAAACACTATCGCATTATTTGGCAGAGATTACTCTATCGCAACAATCATTGCAGGTCTGGCTCTGACAGTATGTGTTGGGCTGGTTGTTATCGGTGGATTAAAGAGAATTGCAAGTGTTTCACAGGTTGTTGTGCCATTTATGGCAATCATCTATTTCGTATTTGCTTTTATTGTCATTATTACACATATTACAGCACTTCCGGCAGCAATTGTCACAATCGTAAAGAGTGCATTTACAGGAAGCGCACTGGCAGGTGGAGCGGCAGGAACGATGGTAGTTGCAATGCAGAAGGGTATTGCACGTGGTATCTTCTCAAATGAAGCAGGTCTTGGTAGTGCCCCGATTGCAGCGGCAGCAGCACAGACCCATTCTACCGTACGTCAGGGTCTGGTTTCTATGACAGGTACATTTATTGATACTATTGTAATCTGTACGATGACAGGTCTGACCATTGTTATAACAGGTACATGGAATACCGGTCTTGAAGGTGTGGCAATTACAACAGCTGCATTCCAGAAAGGACTCCCGTTCCCTCCGGCTGTTGCATCTTTAGTATTGATGGTATGTTTGGTATTCTTTGCATTTACCACAATTCTTGGATGGAATTACTATGGTGAAAGATGTATTGAATACTTATTCAACCGTAATAAAAAAGTAGTAAAAGGATACCGCTGGTTATATATTCTTGCAATTTTTATCGGACCTTACATGACAGTAGAAGCAGTATGGAATATCGCAGATATCTTTAATGCATTGATGGCATTTCCAAACTTAATTGCACTGATTGCGTTAAGTCCGGTTGTATTTGCAGAGACAAAAGCGTTTTTTGGAAAACAGAAAGCGAAAGTAAAAAGCGCAGAAGTACAGGCAAATTAGAAAATAAATAAATGAATTAGTTCGAGCTGTCAAAGAATGTCTGCTTGAAAAAACAGCAGAAAGAGGTTAGTCAGAAAATGGCTAATCTCTTTTTTCATTTGTAACACTTTTGTAAAGGAAAATTAAGAGTGTAGAGGTTGCATAATGTCGAAAAAAAAGGTATGATTAACAAAGGATTCGAGTGTGAAAAGGAAATGAGGGATAAATAAAAATGGACGAAGAACAAAGAGACGAGCTAGAGCGTCAGCGTATCCGACATGAGAGAATGATGCGCCGTAAGCAGGAAAAGATACGTCAGTTACGTCGCAGAAAAATGATGCGGATTGGTGCAATGGCAGTTGTACTGGTATTCGTATTGGTTTTTGCAGGAAGAGGAGTTGGAAAACTGTTCTCCGGTGTTCATATAAAAAACAGTAGTGCTAAGAATGCAAACAGCAGTACCGTAGAAGTTCAGGCAGCAGAAGACACCGGCGAGGCAGGAAAACAGCCGGTCATGAGTGCTTCTGATGTAGATAAGTTAAAGGCAGCGCCAAGTATTGGATGGCATCAGGATGAAAACGGCTGGTGGTATCAGAATCGGGATGGCAGCTATTATCAGGATGGCTGGCAGGAAGTAAATGGCAGTACATATTATTTTAATTCAAATGGTTATATCCTGACAGGATGGCAGACAATTGATGACAAAGACTGCTATTTTGATGAAGATGGAAAATACGATGAGACAAAACAGCGTCCAATGATTGCATTGACCTTTGATGATGGTCCAGGTGAGTATACCGAAGAATTGATTAATTGTCTGGTAGAGAATAATGCAAAAGCAACCTTCTTCATGCTGGGACAAAATGTAGAAGCATATCCGGAAATTGCAAAGGAATTATCGGATGCTGGAATGGAACTTGGAAATCATTCTTACAGTCATCCGGATTTGGTGACAATTGGAGCAGATGCAGCAGCACAGCAGGTAAGCAATACGGATGCAGCATTAAAAGCTGCAACTGGATTTGAGGCAACCGTAATGCGTCCGCCAGGTGGTTCTTTCAACGATTCTGTCAAAGCAGCAATTGATCATCCGCTGATTATCTGGAGTATTGATACTAGAGACTGGGCAACCAAGAGTGAGGATCAGACTTATCAGGTTGTTATGGATAATGCACAGGACGGTTCCGTTGTATTGATGCATGACATTCATGAATGGTCGGTAAAAGCGGCAATCCGAATGATACCGGATTTGATTGCAAAAGGATTTAAACTTGTGACTGTCAGTGAACTGGCAGAAGCAAAAGGAAAAACCCTTCAGAGTGGTAATGCTTATTATTACTTCGGAGAAGGCGAACAGCAGGTCGAGTAAAGAAAAAATCAAAACAATTATTTATTATGACAAGAAAAAACAACCGCCCACAGGTTTCCCTGTGAGCGGTCGTTTTGCTATTTAGGTAATAGCGCGAAAGGAGTAATTCAAATTTAACGAAAAGTGAATAAGCGGTAACAATGATTCAATTATTCACCATAGTAAGCTTTTAAGTACATATCTTTGATTTCAGACATAAGTGGATATCTTGGGTTTGCGCCAGTACACTGGTCGTTGAACGCATTTTCAACCATTTCGTCTAATGTAGCGAGGAAAGCAGATTCTTCGATACCGTAATCTTTAATGGTTCTCTTGATTCCAACTTTTTCTTTTAATTCAGCGATTGCTTTGATGAAGTTTTCAAATACTTCATCGTCATTCTTTCCGGTCACACCTACAAAACGTGCAACTTCACAGTAGCGTTCTTTTGCGTGTGGATATGGATACTGGGAGAAGGTTCCCATTTTAACCGGTGCCGGGTCTGCATTGTAGCGCATAACAAGCTCGATTAACAGAGCGTTTGCGATACCGTGTGGCAGGTGATGATAAGCACCGAGTTTGTGAGCCATGGAGTGGCAGACACCGAGGAATGCATTGGCAAATGCCATACCGGCTAAGGTAGATGCATTACCCATCTTTTCTCGGGCAATTGGGTCAGCTGCTCCTTTATCGTAAGCAGATGGCAGATAATCAAAGATAATCTTAGCTGCCTTTAATGCCATACCGTCTGTGAAGTCAGTTGCCATAATGGAAACGTAAGCTTCGAGCGCATGAGTCAGAGCATCGATACCGGAAGCACTGGTCAGTCCTTTTGGCTGGCTCATCATGAAATCAGCGTCAATAATTGCCATATCTGGAAGCAGTTCATAGTCTGCGATTGGCCATTTTGTTCCTGTTGTAGCATCTGTGATGATAGCAAATGGAGTTACTTCAGAACCTGTTCCGGAGGAAGTCGGGATGGAAACCATCATTGCTTTTTCACCCATCTTCGGGAAGGTGTAAACTCTCTTACGGATATCCATGAAGTCCATAGCAAGGTCTTCAAATGCACATTCCGGATGTTCGTACATCATCCACATAATTTTTGCACAGTCCATAGCGGAACCACCACCGAGAGCGATGATAACGTCAGGACCAAATGCTTTCAACTGCTCTAAACCTCTCTGTGCACACTGCAAAGTCGGATCCGGAGTAACTTCGAAGAAGCAGTCATAAGGAATACCCATTTCATCGAGTTTATCGGTGATTGGTCTGGTATGACCGTTCTGATATAAGAAAGTATCAGTTACGATAAATGCTTTTGTTTTATGATAATAATTCTTTAATTCATCAAGAGCTACCGGCAGACAGCCTTTCTTAAAGTAAACTTTTTCAGGTGCACGGAACCACAGCATGTTCTCTCTCCTTTCGGCAACTGTTTTAACATTGAGCAGATGTTTGACACCTACGTTTTCTGAAACAGAGTTGCCACCATAAGAACCACAGCCTAATGTTAAGGATGGAGCAAGCTTAAAGTTATAAAGGTCACCGATACCACCGTGGGATGACGGAGTATTTACCAGAATACGGCATGTTTTCATACGAGCGGCATGTTTGGCAAGTTTTTCAGTTTCTGATGGATGTACATACAGAGAAGAAGTATGACCGTATCCACCGTCTGCGATAAGCTGTTCTGACATATCAAGTGCAGTATCGAAATCTTTTGCTTTATAAAGAGCAAGGACAGGGGACAGTTTTTCATGAGCAAATGGTTCGGAAACATCAACGGATGTAACCTCGCCGATTAAGATTTTTGTATCAGCAGGAACAGTAACACCTGCCATAGCAGCAATCTTGTATGCCGGCTGTCCTACAATTTTCGGATTTACAGTGCCTGCTTCTGTTAAGAGAATGCCTCGAACCTGGTCAAGTTCTGTTTTGTTCAGTACATGACATCCACGTTTGACAAATTCTTTTTTCACTGCATCATAGATATCAGCGATTGCAGTAACGGACTGTTCAGAAGCACAAATCATACCATTATCAAATGTTTTGGAATGGATGACAGAGTAAACAGCGGTAGGAATATCACAGGAGCTGTCCATGATAACAGGAGTATTTCCAGGACCTACACCGATTGCCGGTTTTCCGGATGAATAAGCGGCTTTTACCATTCCAGGACCACCGGTTGCAAGGATGACATCGGCAGCTTTCATCAATTCATTGGAAAGTTCGATGGTCGGCTCTTCGATACATCCGATGATTCCTTCCGGAGCACCTGCTTTTACAGCTGCTTCTAAAACGATACGGGCAGCTTCAGCGGTACATTTTTTTGCACGCGGATGCGGGCTGATTAAGATTGCATTTCTGGTTTTTAAACAAATCAGACATTTGAAGATAGCGGTAGAAGTCGGGTTTGTGGTAGGAATAACTGCACCTACAAGACCAACCGGTTCAGCGATTTTCTTGATTCCATAAGATTTGTCTTCTTCAATCACACCGCAGGTTTTTACACGTTTGTAAGCGTTATACATATATTCCGCAGCATAATGGTTCTTAATTACTTTGTCTTCAACGACACCCATTCCAGTTTCTTCCACGGCCAGTTTGGAAAGCGGGATACGTTGTTTGTTTGCAGCCATTGCAGCCTCAAAAAAGATTTTATCAACCTGCTCCTGAGTAAACGTGGCAAATTTCTTCTGCGCCTCTCTCATAGCAGCAATCTTTGTCTGGAGTGCTTCTACGCTATCGATAGTTTCAGGTACTTTGGATTCGACTTTTTTTGCCATTCAGAGACCTCCTAAAATAAAATTGGTTGCTTTGCATATAAAAACCATTTGTTTATGAAATTATTTTAGCATAGTAACGAAGTGATTGCAAGAATTGTTAAAAAATAATCGAAATTTTCTGAAAAATGTTAAAAATTTAACCAAATCAAGGAAGTCCCCTGCTTCAATTGCAAAAAGCAATAAGCAG
>OLRW01000809.1_pt1 | contig 23231 bp, 12 predicted proteins | sample 1672701 | NCBI WGS metagenome assembly OLRW01 (sample SAMEA3136715, study PRJEB25190) | human gut metagenome | biome: human gut; feature: human-associated habitat; material: faeces | place: Austria | collected 2013
AGCACTCGGCTGTTAACCGAGTTGTTGTAGGTTCGAGCCCTACTCGGGGAGTTTTTTAGTATAATATATGGTGACATAGCCAAGTGGTAAGGCCCCGGTCTGCAACACCGTCATCGCCGGTTCAAATCCGGCTGTCACCTCTCTCAAAAGGACTACATCAGTTTATGATGTGGTCTTTCTTTTATATAATTTGCAAATAAAATATATTGTGAATTTATGTAATATTCGTAATATATGTTGTACACATTTCATTATTTTTTAATTTTCTAAATTATTTTTCAGGATGTTACACTAAATTAATAAAGAGAAATATAAGCCTGATAAACAGAATTATATTTCTCTTTTTTAACAACTCTTATCCTTTTTTGAATAGTTGTAGTAGTATTATTATTCCTCTTCAGGATATTTCATACCCCATTCAGCTCTTATATCTGACATAATTTTCATTACATCATATGTATATTGACAGTGCATGAGGGTTTCTATTTCATCTGATGATGCTGAGCTTACAGCTTTTTCCATATCACGTACTTCGTAATACAGTGCATCTGATGTATCACCGGCATCAATTACTTCTTTATGACCATCCTCTGTATATGTAATAGTTGCCTGCATTCCTCTTGGATACTCAAAGATTTCCACATATGCCTTGTCAAAAGAGAGCGTAGCACGTTTTGGCTGCTTGGAATGTAGAGATAATGTGACAGTTGCCATTTCCACTGCATCATTCATAAGCAGAATACCTGCCTGTTCATCAACACCGGTTGGTGCATATTTAACCTGTGACGATACTTGTGTTGGTGTTTCCTTGAAGAACCAGCGGATAAGAGAAAGTGAGTAAACTCCAATATCAAGCAATGCTCCTCCAGCAAGCTTACGACTGAAAAATCGGTTTGTCATATTGTAATCCTTGTAGCTTCCAAAATTGACCTGAATTAAATTTAGCCTGCCGAGTTGTCCACTTGCAATTATTTCGTTTAGCTTTTTATAAACAGGCATATGATATATAGTCATGGCTTCAGCAAGAATAACGTTATTTTCTTTGGCCAGTGAGACGGCTTCATCGAGCTCTGCGATATTTAAAGTAATAGATTTCTCACAGAGTACATGCTTTCCATTAGAAAGGGCTTTTCTTAGATAATTGATGTGAGTATTGTGTGGAGTGGAGATGTAAATGATATCCACATCAGGATCATAAAAGACGTCATCAATGTTGTCATATACCTTTGAAATGCCATATTTTTGTGCAAAAGCTACGGCCTTTTCATGAGTTCTGTTGGCAACTGAATAAAGAGTGCGTCCTTCCTTGGAGAGAGCATGCGCGAGCTCATTAGCTATTACACCGCAGCCGAGTGTTGCCCAATTAAGCTGTTTCATGTGAAATCCTCCTTTTTAACTTAAAGTATTGTAGCTGTGATGGTACATAAATTATTTAAAATGGTGTGAAATAACAAAATATAAACTCATTGATGATACCTTTTGACCCTTTAATCATAAAATATGTACCATAATGAACATATTCTAGCATGATGAATTATGAATTACAATGCATTTAGATTCAAAACAGTCAAAAACAGTCAAATTTGATAGTGACTAAATTAAAATTAGTTAATTTGAACTATATTTTAGATTATAAATTAGTAATAGAAAAGATACTAAAATTAGTAATTAGGCAAGTATTAATGATATATATGTTATATTCTGCACTAAAATCAATGTTGTATTTGCATATAGTGCACAATTTTAAAACTTGCTTTATATATTTTCAACAATTTTTAGTGTGATTATTTGTGAATATAAATGACGGATTATGATTGACAATGACGGATTATGAAAATATAATTATACTACAAGTTAAATGAATGTTGAAATGTTTAATACAGTAATTTGAAAATAAGCATTAAATAAATGGCTTATAAAATAAGTCTTTGAATAATTTGATAAACAGGGGTGATTAGATGCTGGCAGAAGATAGATGCAAAAAAATACTCGATATATTAGATTCGATGGGAAGTGTGACTGTTCAGCAGCTTATGGATGAGCTTGATATATCTGAGTCAACAATCAGGCGTGATCTGGTTGCAATGGACAAGAAGGGGTATCTCACCAAGGTACATGGTGGTGCGATTGCAAATAATACGAATATCCATACTCAGGATGAGAAGGTTATCAACAGGCTTAAGCAGAATCGCAGCGAAAAGGAACAGATTGCCAGATATGCGGCATCACTTATTGTGGATAATGATTTTGTTTATATAGATGCCGGTACTACAACGGCAGTCATGATTGATTATATTACTGCAAAGAATGTGGTTTTTGTTACAAACTCTCTGACTAATGCCAAGAGAATTTCCGATAGGGGATATACAGTATATATTCTGGGTGGCGAGTTCAAGTCTACTACTGAGGCTATTGTCGGAGATGAGGCCGTTGTGACGCTCGATAAATACAATTTTACGAAGGGCTTCTGGGGAACCAACGGAATTACTGTGAAGAATGGATTTACGACTCCGGAGATAAAGGAGGCCATGGTTAAAAAGAAATCCATGGAGAATAGCAAGGAGAAATACATTCTTGCGGATGACAGTAAGTTTTCACAGGTATCAAGCATCAAGTTTGCTGATTTTGAGGATGCTGTAATTGTTACAAATGCACTAAACAATGACAACTATAAGAAATACAAAAATATTAAGGAGGTCTAACATGATTTACACAGTTACCTTTAATCCATCATTAGATTATATTGTTGATGTAACAGATTTTAAGACAGGAGTAGTCAATAGAACAACCGGAGAGAAGATTTTTGCAGGTGGTAAGGGCATCAATGTTTCCATGGTTCTTAAGAATCTTGGAATGAGCAATACTTCACTTGGTTTTACAGCAGGCTTTACAGGTAATGAGATTAAAAGACTTCTAGGAGAAAAAGGTGTCGATACTGATTTTATAGAGGTGGAGGATGGTATTTCACGTATCAACGTGAAGCTTCGCTCAAATGAGGAATCTGAGATTAATGGTCAGGGACCGGTAATCACTGAGGATAATATTAAAAAGCTTTATGAGAAGCTTGACAGCTTAAAGGAGTCTGATGTGCTCGTGCTCGCAGGAAGTATTCCTGATGTGATGCCTTCATCAATGTATATGGATATCATGAAGCATCTTGAAGGCCGTGGAATAAATATTGTGGTTGATGCGACGAGAAATCTGCTCACAAATGTGCTTGCATATAAGCCATTCCTCATTAAGCCAAACAATCATGAGCTCGGTGAGATATTCGGGGTTGAGATTACAGACAAGGACGATGTAATAAAGTATGCAAAGAAGCTTCAGGAGCAGGGCGCAAGAAACGTGCTTGTATCAATGGCAGGTGACGGAGCAGTGCTTGTTACTGAGAACGGACAGGAGTTTAAGGCTAAGGCTCCTAAGGGAAAGCTCAAAAACTCTGTTGGTGCAGGTGATTCGATGGTAGCCGGATTTGTTTACGGATACCTCAAATCAAATGATTATAAGCAGGCATTTATTTATGGAGTATGTACAGGAAGTGCAAGTGCATTTTCTGAGGAGCTTGCTACAAAGCCTGAGGTTGAAGCACTTATTGATAAATGGGAGAGTTCTTCCAATTAAACAAACGGTATCAAAAAGGTTGATATAAATAATTAATATATTCTATTAGGAGGAATGATGTATGACAATCAGGGATTTGTTGGCAGCTGAGAGTATCAATTTGAATGGTACGCCTGCCGGAAAAACCGAAGCATTGAATCAGTGTATTGATTTGATGGCAAAAAGTGGCAAAATAGCCGATGTGGAGAAGTATCGCAAGGGTGTTTTTGCAAGAGAGGAGGAAGGCACAACAGGAATTGGAATGGGTATAGCAATTCCTCATTGCAAGTCTGATGCTGTTACTAAAGCAGGTCTTGCGGCAATGGTTGTAAAGGATGGGGTTGACTTTGAATCACTCGACGGTACACCTGCAAAGATTATTTTCCTTATCGCTGCACCAAACACAGAGGATAATGTGCATCTTCAGGTGCTTAGCAAGCTCTCTGTTATGCTGATGGACGAGCAGTTTACAAATTCTCTTATCAATGCCGGTTCAGTTGATGAGTTTTTAAATATCATCGATAGCGCTGAAAAAGCAAAGGATGAGAAAGAGGCTGCCAAAGAGGCAAAGGAGAAAGAGCCTGTTGAGGTGAAAAAGGACGATGTATTTATCGTTGCAGTTACAGCCTGTCCTACAGGAATTGCCCATACTTATATGGCTGCTGAGGCTATCGAGAAAAAAGCCAAAGAGCTTGGATATCAGGTAAAGGTTGAGACAAGAGGCTCAGGCGGAGCCAAAAATGTGCTCACAGATGATGAAATCGCAAAGGCTGCAGGTGTTATAGTTGCCTGTGATACAAATGTACCTACAGACCGCTTTGACGGAAAGAAGGTTATTGAGTGTCAGGTTTCTGACGGAATCAATAAGGCAGAAGAGCTTATAAAGAGAATTGCTTCCGGTGATGCTCCTGTATTTAAGGCATCAGGTAAAAAGGAGGCTTCACATTCATCAGTTGGTGGAAAGGAGAGCGTTGGACATCAGATTTATAAGCACCTGATGAATGGTGTTTCACATATGCTTCCATTCGTAGTTGGTGGTGGTATTCTTATCGCAATCGCATTCCTTATCGATGGATTCAGTGTTGACCTTAATTCACTGCCGGCTGACCAGAGAGCAAATTTCGGTACTATTACACAGGGAGCAGCATTGTTTAAGGGAATCGGTGGAACAGCATTTGGATTTATGCTTCCTATCCTTGCAGGCTTTATCGCTATGAGTATTGCTGACCGTCCGGGTCTTGCAGTTGGTTTCGTAGGCGGTTCAATCGCAGCAAACGGTACATCAGGCTTCCTTGGAGCACTGGTTGCAGGTTTCGTTGCAGGATATATTGTAAATCTCTTAAAGAAGATATTCTCTAAGCTTCCTGAGAGTCTTGATGGTGTGAAGCCGGTTCTTCTTTATCCGCTGCTTGGTATATTCCTCATAGGCGTTATAATGCAGTTTGTAGTTGAGCCTCCAATCGGAGCTTTAAATACAGCTATCAACAACGGTCTTAATGGACTTAACGGTGCAAGCGCAGTAGTTCTCGGAGTACTTCTCGGAGGAATGATGGCAATAGATATGGGTGGCCCTGTAAACAAAGCCGCTTATGTATTTGGTACAGCTTCAATCGCTGCCGGAAACTACAATATCATGGCAGCAGTTATGATTGGCGGTATGGTTCCACCAATCGCAATCGCTCTTGCAACAATCTTCTTCAAGAACAAGTTCACAGCAGAGGAGAGAAAGGCAGGACCTACAAACTTTATCATGGGATTATCATTTATCACAGAGGGTGCAATCCCATTCGCAGCATCTGATCCGCTTCATGTCCTTCCGGCATGTGCAGTTGGTTCAGCAGTGGCAGGTGGACTTTCAATGGCATTTGGATGTACACTCATGGCACCTCACGGAGGAATCTTCGTAGTTCCTACAATCGGAAATCCGTTAATGTATCTTGTTGCATTAGTAATCGGATCTTTCATTGCATGTGGATTACTCGGATTACTCAAAAAGAAAGTAAGTGAATAAGCAATCCTCAATTATCATTTAATCCAACCTATAAACTAATCAACAAAGGCACTGCTTCGGCGGTGCCTTTGTTGTTATGTTGTGATATAAAAATTAAAAGTATAAACATTCTCTGAAATAACAGCCTCATGCCTTGACGAGTGAATTTTCCAAGCTTAAAGTAGTATTAGGATGAAATAGTAAGTCAAAAAAATCAATTATTTATGAGACTTAAATAAAAAAACAGTGAGGCATAAAATGGGCAAGGTTATAGGTATAGATTTAGGAACAACAAACAGTTGTGTGGCAGTATTGGAGAACAATCAGCCGGTAGTCATAACTAACAGCGAGGGTCAGAGAACAACTCCGTCTGTAGTGGCTTTTACAAAGAATGGAGAGCGACTGGTTGGCGAGGCTGCAAAGAGGCAGGCAGCAGTCAATGTGGACAGGACATTTTTCTCAATAAAGAGACAGATGGGAAGCGATTTCAGAGCAAAAGTGGACGGAAAGCTGTATTCAGCTCCTGAGATTTCTTCTATGATTCTCAGAAAGCTGAAAAAGGATGCAGAGGACTATATTGGTGAGGCAGTGACAGACGCCGTAATCACAGTTCCTGCATATTTTTCGGATGCGCAGAGGCAGGCAACTAAGGATGCAGGAAGGATTGCTGGGCTTAATGTGCTTCGAATCATAAATGAGCCAACCTCTGCGGCACTCGCATACGGACTGGACCACGGACAGCAGCAGAAAATTCTTGTCTACGACCTCGGAGGAGGAACCTTCGATGTGTCTGTTATCGAAATAGGGGACAATCTGATAGAGGTGCTTGCCACAGCCGGTGATAATCATCTGGGTGGAGATGATTTTGATGAGAGAATCACAAATTATCTTGTCACAGAGTTTTACAGACAGCAGAATGTGGATCTGAGAAAGGATAATACGGCTATGCAGCGTGTCAGGGAGGAGGCTGAGAAGGCAAAAAAGGTGCTTTCATCATCATCCTCAACCACTATCAACCTGCCATTTATCACCACTGTAAAGGGACAGCCGGTCCACATGGAGATGAACCTCACAAGGGCTGAGTTTAATGAGATAACAAAGGATCTGGTGGAGAGAACTGCTATTCCTGTCAATCAGGCACTTTCAGATGCGGGGATTTCCGCAGCAGAGCTTGGAATGGTGCTGTTGGTAGGAGGCTCTACACGTGTGCCGGCTGTTGTTGAGGAGGTCAGAAGAATTACAGGAAAAGAGCCTTCACATAACCTGAATCCTGACGAGTGCGTGGCACTCGGTGCAGCAGTACAGGGTGGCAAGCTCGGTGGAGCAATTGTCGCAGGCAGCAGTGCGGCAGAGATTATATTGATGGATGTCACACCGCTTTCACTCGGAATTGAGACGGTCGGTGGTGTCTCAACCAAAATTATTGACAGAAATACGACTATTCCTACGAGATACAGCCAGATTTTTACAACTGCAGGAAGCTTCCAGACCTCTGTGGATATAAAGGTACTGCAGGGTGAGAGACAATTTGCAAGGGACAATAAGCTGATTGGAAACTTCAGGTTAAAGGGCATCAAGCCGGCTCCGGCAGGTGTGCCGCAGATAGAGGTGACGTTTGATATAGATGCAAACGGCATTGTGCAGGTTTCTGCAAAGGACCTGGGCACAGGAAAGCATCAGGAGATTACGATTACCGCAAGCTCAAATTTGTCTGATTCTGAGATTGAGCAGGCTATCCGTGAGGCGCAGGAGTATGAGGCAACAGACGGACAGAGAAAGGCTTATATTGATGCAAGGAGTGAGGCTGATACGCTTGTGCGACAGGTGGAAAATGTCATGGCTGACAAGGAAAAAAGAAAGGCTATGGACAGCGCACAGAAAAAAAGTGTGAAATCATCGCTTTCGTATGTGAAGAAGCTTATTTCAAGGACAAAGCCCGGAAATGTGAGCGAAGAGCAGGCTGCCGAGATAAAGCATGCGGCAGATGAACTGAGAAATGCGGCAGCGGGATTGATTTAATTATAGTAACTACTATTATTCATTTGGCTATTTACGAGAAGCGGATTTTCATATAAAATATGGGTAAGTGGTGAGTATTCAGAACCACCCTGAATAGTTATAATGTTAATTTAAATCCGAGGAAATAGAAAATGAATGCGAACGATAAAACAGAAAAGGTACTAAGAGAAATTCATATCATGCTCTCAAAGGCGGAGCCGTATAAGCCGGAGCCGAGCAGGGTGATCATAAACAAGCAGCAAATGATAGATTTACTTGCTGAGCTGAATAAGTGTATATATGCAATGCAGGATGAGTATGAGCTTACTGAGCAGAGTCGCAATCACGCAGAGAGAGAGTTCAGAAAGAAGGGGGATCAGATAGTCTGGGATGCAAGCAGAAAGGCTGAGGATGTGTATGCAGCATCGGTTATCTATACGGATGAGGCGCTTTCAAGAGTGCGTGATATCATCAATGATACCAACGAGTCACTTGAAAAGCTGTGCAAGAATATGAAGGATAAGATTGCAGAGCAGGAGAAGATAGTTAAAACTAACCAGTATGAGCTCAAGGGACAGCTTCAGGATTTGTCCGATACGGAGAAGTATCTTAAGATTATCGATGACAGAAATAAGGAGATAGAACGTCAGAAAAATGCAGGTAAACCTGCAGAGGAGCGTACTATTGACAATGAAGAGAAGTCTATCTATGCAAACAGACAGACTGAAATCAAGGTAAATATGGATTATATCAGAAAACTGGGACTTGCTGAGGGCGAGGACCTGGGAGATGGTGTAGTGGGTGAAGTGAAGCTTGCAGACGATACACCTGATGCCGGATTAAATCATAGCAATGATAAGGATGAAGCCAAGGCTGCCGGCTCAAAATCGTCTGTTGATGAGGATTATAAGGCAATAAGCAGAAAAGCCGGCAATCCACCTGTTATCAACACAAAGGAAGGGAAGGAGCTCACAGACGGTATCCACAGAATGTGGCAGAGCATCACCGGAAATAAAGGGAAATGAAACACACCTATGTAATATAAAGCAGCAGTTCAAAACAGAACGGCTGCTTTTTGGCTTATATTTAAAGTGGGTAATATTAAGCAGATTTTAAGAAAAACAAAGTGGATAATCTGATAAAATATAGCTGACTAACGGCAGGAGAAGGTTTCTAATCAAAATTCATAGAAGGAGGATAATATGACAATATTAGTTTGTGATGACGACAAGGAAATAGTTGAGGCAATTGAGATTTACCTGATGCAGGAGGGCTACGACGTGGAGAAGGCTTACGACGGCATACAGGCGGTTGAAATTATGAAGAATAAAAAAATAGACCTCATGATAATAGATGTCATGATGCCAAAGCTCGACGGAATAAGAGCCACTTTGCAGATACGAAAGGAAAGCAGGGTGCCGATAATCATTCTATCGGCAAAGACAGAGGATGCTGACAAGATTTTAGGCCTCAATGTGGGAGCTGATGATTATGTCACAAAGCCTTTTAATCCGCTTGAGCTTGTGGCAAGGGTAAAGTCACAGCTTCGCAGATATACCACTCTGTCAAGCAATGATGCAGCCGGAGACAAGGTTTATGAAGCCGGAGGCCTTTTGGTAAATGATGATTTAAAAAAGGTGACTGTGGATGGCGAGGAGGTAAAGCTCACACCGATTGAATACAATATACTGCTTTTACTCCTTAAAAATAAGGGAAAGGTCTACTCAATAAACGAAATATATGAGAGCATATGGAACGAGGAGGCGATAGGCGCCGACAATACAGTTGCTGTGCACATCAGACATATCAGGGAAAAAATAGAGATAAATCCTAAGGAGCCACGCTATCTGAAGGTGGTCTGGGGAGTAGGCTATAAGATAGAGGACAACAAATGAAGCAGTATACGATAGGAAAAAAAGCAGCGGTCATAGTCTTACATCAGCTATGCATGATACTTATGGTAACAGGAGTGTTTGCCACAGGCTATGCATTCAGGCACGATGCGCATGAAAATATTGATATATATACACTAATATCTCTTGCGGGCCTGGTAGGCAGCTTTGTGAGCCTTGCATATATGGCAAACGTGGCCGGCAGAAAATCAGAGGATGATTACACAATATACTATTTACCGATTGACAAGGTATACTCTGATGTGATGCTAGTGATATTTACACTGCTCATGGTATTTATGGGAAAAGTGATTTCAGGCGTAAAAAACCAGCATTTTGACTATGCATCACTCATTATGACGGCCGGCACATTTACTTTTTTGTTTGATCTGGCTTTTATTATTTTATACCAGAGCATTGTAAGGAAGATAAAAGGCAATATACTTTACACACACAGCCTGATGTACAAGGGCTATGAGCTTTTGAAAAGAGTTATTGAAAAAAAAGATATCCACACACAAAAAACCAAAGAGATAATGCGCATACAGGAGGCACTTGAAGCTATCTCGGAAGGAGCGCTTGACACTACACTCAATGTCAATGAGTTTCATGGGCAGCAGAAAAAGGTGGCGGAGGCTGTCAACCATATACGCCAGGGTCTTATGAGCTCGGTAAATGAGAGTCTTAAAAACGAGAAATTAAAGGCTGATTTAATAACAAACGTATCACATGATATAAAGACACCTCTGACTTCAATAGTCAACTATGTTGACCTGCTTAAGAGGGAAAATCTGGAAAATGAAAATGCCAAATACTATATACATGTGCTGGAGGAAAAGTCACAGCGCTTAAAGCAGCTTACAGAGGATTTGGTAGAGACATCAAAGATTACCTCGGGAAATGTGAAGCTCAATATGCAAAAGCTTGATCTGGTTGAGCTTTTATACCAGACCGGAGGTGAATTCAATGAGCGCTTTGAGTCGAGAAATCTGACAATAGTTACAAAAATTCCATCAGAACAGATATTTATATATGCGGATGGGCGTCAGCTTTACCGCTCTATTGAAAATCTGTATACTAATGCCGCAAAATATGCACTGGAAAATACCAGAGTATATGTAGAGCTTGAAAAGGCAGATAAAAAGGCAGTTTTTACAATAAAGAATGTGTCTAAGAACGAGCTTGACATAGTAAGCAACGGAAATGTAGACCTGACAGAGCGTTTTGTGAGGGGAGAGAGGTCGAGAACCACTGAAGGAAGTGGACTTGGACTTTCGATTGCAAAGAATCTGACCCATTTGATGGGAGGAAAATTCGAAATTAAGGTAGATGGTGATTTATTTATTGCCACAATTACCTATAATATTATATAATAGTAAATAAAAGAATTTTGAAATACACATACGGAGGTAGAATAAGTGAAATTATATGAAAATGGTGCTTACCTTTTAAACGGTAAGGAAGTAATAATTGATGGACCAGAGGCTCAGGCAGCTGTCAAAAGCAAGACCGGCATGGACATCGATAAACAGACAGCTAAGCAGGAGACAATTGCTTACGGTATTTTAAAGGAGCACAATACATCCGGCAATATGGACAAGCTTCAGATTAAGTTTGATAAGCTTACATCGCATGATATCACATTTGTAGGTATCATCCAGACAGCACGAGCTTCAGGACTTGAGAAATTCCCTATCCCGTATGTACTTACAAACTGTCACAACAGCCTTTGTGCAGTTGGTGGAACAATCAATGAGGATGACCACATGTTTGGTCTCACATGTGCAAAGAAGTACGGCGGAATCTATGTACCACCTCATCAGGCAGTTATCCATCAGTTTGCACGAGAGATGCTTGCCGGCGGCGGAAAAATGATACTTGGTTCTGATTCACATACACGTTATGGTGCACTTGGTACTATGGCAGTCGGCGAGGGTGGACCTGAGCTTGTTAAGCAGCTTCTTGAACAGACATATGATATTGATATGCCTGAGGTAGTAGGCATTTACCTGACAGGAGAGCCAATCAAGGGCGTTGGACCACAGGATGTCGCACTTGCAATTATCGGAGAGGTATTCGGAAACGGCTTCGTAAAGAACAAAGTTATGGAGTTTGTAGGACCGGGTGTGTCTAATCTGAGCGTTGACTTCCGTATAGGTGTCGATGTTATGACAACAGAGACTACATGTCTTTCTTCTATCTGGAGAACAGATGACCAGGTTAAGGAATTCTTTGAGATTCACGGTAGGGCTGAGGACCACAAGGAGCTTAATCCGGGTGAGGTGGCTTACTACGACAGATTTATTGAGATTGATTTAAGCCAGATCCGCCCAATGATAGCTATGCCATTCCACCCAAGCAATACCTATACTATCGATGAGCTCAATGCAAACCTCATGGATATTCTCGATGACTGTGAGAAGAGAGCTGAGGTAAGCTTTGACGGAAAGGTGAAGCTTGATTTAAAGAGTAAGGTAAGAGACGGAAAACTGTATGTAGACCAGGGAATCATCGCAGGCTGTGCAGGCGGTGGATTTGAGAATATCTGCGATGCGGCTGACATATTAAACGGACATTCAATCGGAGCAGACGAGTTTACACTGAGTGTTTACCCGGCATCTACTCCAATATACATGGAGCTTGTGAAAAACGGAGCTGTAGCAAAGCTTCTTGAGACAGGTGCAATCGTAAAGACTGCTTTCTGCGGACCTTGCTTTGGTGCAGGAGATACACCTGCCAACAACGCATTCTCTATCCGTCATTCAACAAGAAACTTCCCTAACAGAGAGGGTTCTAAGGTACAGAACGGACAGATCAGCTCAGTGGCACTCATGGATGCACGTTCAATCGCTGCAACAGCAGCAAACAAGGGCTTCCTTACATCAGCAGCGGATATTGATGTCAACTTTACAAAGCCAAAATATTTCTTTGACAAGACTATATATGAGAACCGTGTATTTGACAGCCATGGAGTGGCAGATCCTTCAGTTGAAATCCAGTTCGGACCAAACATCAAGGACTGGCCGGCAATGAGTGCACTTCCTGAGAATATGCTCCTTAAGGTGGTTTCAGAGATTCATGATCCTGTTACTACAACAGATGAGCTCATTCCTTCAGGAGAGACATCTTCATATCGTTCAAACCCTCTTGGACTTGCAGAGTTCGCACTTTCAAGAAAGGATCCTGAGTATGTAGGCAGAGCAAAGGAAATCCAGAAGGCCCAGAAGGCTATAGAGAGTGGTGAGTGCGCAGGAAAGGCTGTTCCTGAGGTTGCTGAAATCATGGGAGTAGTAAAGAAAAAATTCCCTGAGGCAAGCCATGAGAATATGGGCTTCGGAAGCACAATTTTTGCTGTTAAGCCGGGTGACGGCTCAGCAAGAGAGCAGGCTGCCAGCTGCCAGAAGGTACTCGGAGGCTGGGCAAATATCGCAAACGAGTATGCCACAAAGAGATATCGTTCAAACCTTATCAACTGGGGAATGCTTCCATTCATCATCGATGAGGGAGAGCTTCCGTTCCACAACCTCGACTATATCTTCCTTCCGGGAATCAAGAAGGAAATCGAGGATGCAAAGACGGAGTTTGAGGCATATGTTGTCAAGGATGGTGAATTAAAGCCATTTACACTGAAGATGGGTGAGCTCACAGATGATGAAAGAGAGATAATATTAAAGGGATGTCTCATAAACTATAACCGTAAATAAGGAGAGTCTAATCCGATGGAAGAAACTGGAAAAGCTGGTAAAAAATCAAACATTGAGATAAATGCAGATAAGGGTGCGAAGCAGAATTCGCACCCGGGGCGTGAGGAATGGCCACATTTGATCAGAATAGGTGTCATGGTATTTGTCACGTTTGCAGTCAGTATACTGTTTTTCTTTGCACTGTACAGATTTGAGGGCTTTGCAGGCATATGGAGCAAGCTGCTTGCGGCAGCAATGCCTATTATAATGGGACTTGTGCTTGCATACCTGATGAATCCTGTCATGCTGTGGCTGGAAAGATGCTTTAAAAAGCTTCTTTCCAAAAAGATGAAAAGCGAAAGCAAGCTGCGAAAGGTTTCAAGAGCTCTTGCAATCACAGGCTCGGTTATTATTCTGGTAGCGATTATTTCGCTCCTCATTGCGGCTATTGTGCCTTCTGTCATAGCAAGTATATCGGGACTTATGAAGACACTGCCAAATGATGTTGCGGCATTCATTAACATGATAAAGAACGGCAATTTCGGGGACAGCAAAATTGCTGAGCTCGCGAGCACAGGTTTACAGAATGCAACCGACTACATTGAGGATTATGCCACAGAAAAGCTGATTCCTGAGGCACAGAAGTATGTTGCACAGATTACAACCGGTGTGATTTCGGTAGTCAGAGGTTTATTCAATTTCATTATCGGAATAATCGTGATGGTCTATGTGATGAGTATTCAGGAGACTCTTGCAGGACAGAGCAAAAAGATAATATATGCTGTCTGCAAGCCAAAGACAGGCAATATCATCATTGAGACGATCAGAAAGACAAATGAGATTTTTGGAGGCTTCATAAGCGGTAAGATTATAGATTCACTGATTATAGGTGTGATTGCATATTTCGGATGTCTGATTTTAAGGATTCCATCATCGGTGCTCGTTGCAGTGATTATCGGCGTCACAAATGTGATTCCGGTATTCGGACCGTTTATCGGTGCAATTCCATCGTTACTCATAGTAGTAATTCAGAGTCCGTGGCATGCGCTTTATCTTCTGATATTTATTGTCGTGCTGCAGCAGGTGGATGGCAATATAATAGGGCCTAAGATACTTGGCTCATCTACCGGTCTTTCGACCTTCTGGGTTATGTTTGCCATACTAATCGGCGGAGGAATGTTTGGTTTTCTTGGAATGTTACTTGGTGTTCCGACCTTTGCTGTGATATACTATATTGTGAAAAGAGTTGTTAATTATGCTCTCAGGAAAAAGAAGCTTCCTGAGGACACAAGGGATTATACAAAGACAACAGGCGTAGATACCAAAAATAATAAGCTTAAATACGAGTAGGTGAAATAAGTGGATAAATACGAATACAATCTCAAGCTGGATCAGATAAAAGCCCTAAGCGCCGAGGAGGGCTATATGAGCGCAGCAGAGATTGCAGATAGCATAAATTGGAACAAAATTAAAAATGTAAATACACTCGTTAAAATCGGCGAAATCTACGAGAAGGCCGAAAGATACCAGGATGCAAGGGACATACTTTTAATGGCCTATGACCGTTCACCAATCGGCAGGATGATTATATACAGACTGGCTGAGGTCGCCATCAAGATGGGTGATTATGATGCTGCTACAGAGTATTATGATGAGTTTGTTGAGATAGCGCCTCATGATGATATGAAGTATGTATTAAGATATGCCATCAAAAAAGGGCAGGGAGCTTCATTTGATGAGCTTATCACTATTCTTGAAGAGTACAAGGATGAAGAATACACTGAGGAGTGGGCATATGAGCTTGCATATCTATACCACAAGGCCGGAAAAGCCGATAAGTGTATAGATGCCTGCGATGAGCTCATTCTGTGGTTCGGAGACGGACCATATGTGGAGCGTGCGCTGGAGCTCAAGATGCTTTATCAGCCACTTACCAAGGCTCAGGAGGAAAAGTACAGACGATTCAAGGCAGAGAAGGAAAAGCCGGCTAAGATAAAGGATGAGGCTGAGGTCACTGAGATAGGTGCCATGGAGATGGTAAAGGGCGGAGAGATAGTGCATGATGACGTAACTATTCCGCAGATTACTGTAAATCAGGAGAAGTTCAATACTGTAAATTTACAGCAGGAGATTGCCAAGGGTATGCAGCAGATCATTGAGGCCAAGGGCAAGAATGAAGTTGCTGATACGATGGATACCATCAAAAAGATAGTTGAGGATATTCCTTATCTCAAGCTCGAAAAGGAGCAGGAAGAGTATGTACAGCAGCCGGAAGAGACAGAGCATATCGCTACAGATGAAGAGATAGATGGTTCACTTAAGTTGAATTTCAAGGAGCTTTTGGGTGAAGACGCTGACGGACAGATGTCTATGGTCATGAGTGAAAAGACTCAGCTTGAGCATCAGATTACAGGACAGATGTCTATACAGGATGTGCTTGAAGAATGGGAAAAGACCAGACATGCGGCTGAAATTGCACTTAAAGAGGCTGAGCAGCAGAAGCTTGAGTCAGCTAAGGCAAGAGCACTTCAGGAGGCAGGAGACATCATGGAGAGACTAAATGATGTCATTCCAAAGCTGGATGCAGGTGTTACTCCGAAGGAACTTCTTGAGGAGGAGTATTTGAAGGTGCCGGTTGATATTATAGAGCAGAAAGCTGCCGTGAAGGAGCCTGAAGAAGGGCAGAAACCGGATATGCAGGAGCTTTATGCAGAGGAGACCGTGGATGAAGTACAGGAGCCGCAGGAAGAACCGGAAGAAGCTATAGACGAAGTGCAGGAGTCACAGGAAGAACCGGAAGAGGCTGCATATGAAGCCAAGGAACCAGTTGGAGAGCCGGAGGATATAATTGTGGCAGAGGAGTCTGAGAAAGACGAGATACTCACGCAGCCGACTACCATGATGCCTGAAATAACAGATGATATGTTAAATGTCGATGATGATACATCAGATGATGAGACTTCACAGGAGAAAGAAAACGTTTCTGAGAAGAGAGATTTTGATCATGTGACATCATTTATCGAGCAGGAAATAGCCAAGATGACAGCAAAGAATCCGGGACTGGAGAAGAAGCTGGATATGGCTAAGACAAGAAAAATGCCGGATATTTCATTGCCGGAGGATTTAGACAGCGAAGAAGATGACTCGAAATTGAAAGAAACAAAACATATAAAAGAGCTTACAAGCGAACAGAAAGCTATATTTTCATATTTCATACCGGTAAAGGGTATGGAGGATCAGATCTGCAAGGCATATAATGCAGTGCTTGATCATTTCAACAGGAAAGAAAACGCATCCACAGGCAACCTCATTATACAGGGAGAGCAGGGTTGCGGAAAAACAATGCTTGCTACAAGCTTTATAAAGGTATTACAAAAAGATGGTGAACAGCTTACAGGAAAGATGGGCAAGATTGATGCTGCCGTACTCAATAAAAAGGATGTGCAGCAGGTAGTCAGAAAGATAACAGGAGGCTGTCTCATCATAGAAAGAGCCGGAGATATCGACCGCAGCATAGCTGCCAAGCTATCATTTTTGATGGAGCATGATATTACAGGAACACTCTATATACTTGAGGATACATCAAAGGGTATAAAGAAGGCTCTCTCAATGGATGAGGGCTTTGCATCCAAGTTCACGGAAAAGATATCGGTTCCTATTTTTACAAATGATGAACTCGTATTGTTTGCCAAATCGTACTCTGCAGAGCTTGGGTACAAGATAGATGAGATGGCTATTCTGGCATTGCATAACAGAATCAGCAATATTGAGAGGATAGACCAGGCTACCACTCTGACAGAGGTCAAGGATATAATTGACGAGGCCATAGACAGGGAGGCTCACAGCGGACTGAAGAAGGCTATAAGTATTCTGACAGCCAAGCGATATACAGATGATGACCGAATTGTACTCAAAGAGGATCATTTCAGGGAAAAATAAATACTTATGGGGGTATATATATGTGTAATTTTACAGCAATGGATTGTTACCTGTTTGGTCAGGCAACACACTATGACATCTACAAGAAGATGGGTGCTCACTTAGCTGAGCGCAAAGGAAAAAAAGGAGTGTGCTTTGACGTCTGGGCGCCACATGCGAGGGAAGTATACGTGTTTGGTGAGTTTAACGACTGGAATGAGACCAGTCATGAGATGAAGCGTGTAGAGCCGGAAACCATGGGAGTGTATGAGCTTTTTGTACCGGGAGCGCAAAAGGGTCAGATGTATAAGTTTATTATAGTCACTGAACAGGGTGATAAGCTGTACAAGGCGGATCCATACGCAAACTACGCAGAGCTTCGTCCGGGAACAGCGTCAATCATCACAGATATCGAGCACTTCACATGGACTGACAAAGAGTGGATGGATAAGAGAGCAGCAAAGTCAGATGCTGATGTATATTCTTCACCTATGGCTATATATGAGTGCCATCCGGGATCATGGATGAGACATCCGGGCAGGGATGATGAGGGCTTTTATACATACAGGGAGCTTGCAAAATCACTCGTATCCTATGTGAAAACTATGGGATATACACATATTGAGCTTATGGGTATTTCAGAGTATCCGTTTGATGGCTCATGGGGATATCAGGTGACAGGCTACTATGCACCTACATCGAGGTATGGAAAGCCTGAGGATTTTGCATACTTTGTTGATCAGTGCCATAAAAATAATATCGGAGTAATCCTCGACTGGGTACCTGCACATTTCCCAAAGGATGCGCATGGACTTGCCAATTTCGACGGAACAGCCACATATGAGTATGCAGACCCAAGAAAGGGAGAGCATCCCGACTGGGGCACAAAGATATTTGACTACGGTAAGAATGAAGTAAAGAACTTCCTTATCGGAAGTGCATTGATGTGGATAGAAAATTACCACGTAGACGGACTCCGTGTGGATGCAGTTGCGTCAATGCTTTATCTTGACTATGGAAAGAGCGACGGACAGTGGGTGCCAAACAAGTTTGGAGGCAATAAGAACCTCGAGGCAGTAGAGTTTTTCAAGCATATCAATACACTCATACTTGGAAGAAATCACGGAACTGTAATGATAGCCGAAGAGTCTACCGCATGGCCTAAGGTAACAGGCAAGGTAGAGGAAGACGGACTGAACTTCAGCTACAAGTGGAACATGGGATGGATGCACGACTTCCTTGATTATATGAAGCTGGATCCATATTTCCGTAAAAATAACCACAATAAGATGACATTTGCGATGAGCTATAATGAGAGTGAGAAATATATTCTGGTACTGTCACATGATGAGGTGGTACATCTGAAGTGTTCTATGCTCAACAAAATGCCGGGCTTAGAAGAGGATAAATTCAAGAATCTCATGGCAGGATATGCATTTATGATGGGACACTGTGGAAAGAAGCTTCTTTTCATGGGACAGGAGTTTGCACAGAAGCAGGAGTGGAGTGAGGAAAGAGAACTCGACTGGTACCTGCTTGAGAATCCGGAGCATAAAAAGATCCAGAACTGGGTAAAGGAGCTGCTTCATCTCTATAGGAGAAACCGCTGTCTGTATGAGCTGGATTCAAGCTGGGAAGGCTTTGAATGGATAAATGCAAACGATGCAGACAGAAGCATCTTCAGCTTTATCAGAAAGAGTAAGGATGGCAAGAATAATATGCTCTTTGTCATCAATTTCACACCGGTAGAGAGACCTGATTACAGAGTCGGAGTGCCAAAGCACAAGACATATCAGCTCGTTTTAGATAGTGAGGATCCTAAGTTTACCGGCAAAACGGTAAAAGAGCCTGTAAAGAAGGCTGCAAAGGGCAGAGGCAAGGCAGCAAAACAGTCATATAAGAAGCTGGACTATAAGGCAGTCAAATCAGAGTGTGACGGCAGACCATTTTCATTTGCTTATCCACTTGCGCCTTACGGAGTTGCTGTATTTAAATACTAATATACCGGTAAACAGCAGGGTAAAGGACCGCGCCAATTTAAGGCGCGGTCTTTATTTTTGAGTATTATATGTCGATATATAATAAAAAGAAAACTATTCAGAACCACTGAGAACAAAAAAACTGATGCGTCACGCTTGCATGTAAGCAGCAGATTTTCTTGTTCTCAAGGTGGTTCTGAACAGCTGGATAAAAAATACGAGGTATGAATATCCATAAATAAAGGCTGCAGAGATGGTATATATGCAGGGCACGGAGCAGGAAATATGCAGATAGAGAATTTGATTAATAAAAGCACAGATACGAAAAATACGGACACAAAAACCATAAATGACATGACAGCGGGTATGCGTGTGTCAGACTACATAAAGACAGACAGCAGTGACAATATGTCAAAAAAGGCGGCTGTTGTCGGTTCGTCAAACTCTGTTGATATGTCGGATACGATATATGCAAGACCACAGGCTAAAAACGAAGCCGGGAACAACGATGGCACAGATATGGCAGAAAATCTGCTAAATGACATGAATCAGACCTCAGAAAACAGGCGAAATGATATGATTGTCACTGCAAGCACCACAACGAGTGATGATTACAAAGCTGCAAAGGATGACGGATATGATGTCATTGTCACTGAGACCGACAAGATAAAAGCAGTGCTGGCAAAGGCTGGTGTAGATATATCCATATATGGAGATGATCTGAGCATGGAGCAGCTTACAGACATCACGGGAAGCCAGACTGAAGCGGCCATGCTTGTCAATCAGATGAAAGCATATGATATTCCTGCTACAGATGACAATATAAAGGCAGGTACAGATGCCATAGACCGGGCAAAGAGCATTACAAATATATCCAATGAGACAAAGGCATATCTGGTCAGAAATAACATGAATCCGACGGTTTCCAATGTATACAAGGCTACGTACAGCAGCAGTCAGGTACAAGATTACAGGCAGAAAACCAAAATGACGGAGATATCGGATGAGCTGTTTGAGGAGCTTAAGCCACAGCTTAAACAGATATTAGAGGAAGCTCATATAGACAGTAGTGATGAGAATCTGAATCAGTGCAGATGGCTGATAGATGAAGATATAGCCGTTACACCTGACAATGTGCTGCTTGCGAATCGGGTAGACTGCATCAACGCAGCAGAAGAAAATGTGAGCAGTGATTTTTATGCAAGGGCAGTGACAGAAGCACTGGCAATGGGAAAAAAGGCTACAGATGCCACTATGTCACAAGATGGTCTGACATTTGACATGGCAAAGAAAGCCTGTGATGTATTAGGTGAGGCGACCGCAGATGACATTGTCACATTAGAGTCAGATAACATACCTGTCACGATAGAGAATCTGTCAAAGCTTATAGCTGCAAGGGGCAAGGATAGTGCAGCATCGCAAGCCTCAGCAAATAAAGCTGCGGATAATCAGATTACAGACAGCCGGGAAGCAAGGCTTGTGACAGCTCAAAGAAAGCTTGAGGAAGCGAGACTTTCCATGACAGCTGAAGCCAACCTTTCACTCATAAAAACAGGAGTTTCAATAGACACAGAGCCTATTGAACGTGTAGTGGAGCTGCTTAAGCAGCAGGAAAATAAATACTACGGAGCGCTGTTTGGTGAGAGCAGTGTAGAGGCATCTGATGATAGGGTACGTATGTACAATAATGTCTGTGATATTTTCAATCAGATGAAGCAGCAGCCAGCTTATGTACTGACCTTGGAATCCGCTGATGACACTGTGTATGAGTTGTATACAGCAGGCAAAGCAATGAAGCAGTCATTAGAAGCAGCAGCCTCAGGATATGAGACTCTTATGACATCACCGCGGGCAGATATGGGAGACAGTATATCAAAAGCATTTCAGAATGTGGATGATATACTTAAAGAGCTTCAGATAGATACATCTGAAAGCAATCGCAGGGCTGTGCGGATACTTGCGTACAACAGTACCGACATCACAGAGGAGAATATAAAGCAGATAAAGTCTGTAGATGAGCAGGTGCAGAGAGCATTCAGCGATATGACACCGGCGGTGACGATTGAGATGATAAAAAGAGGCATATCACCGCTTGATATGAGCATGAGTGACATAAGTGAAACTGCCAGACGGATAAAATCAGAAAATCCTGACGAAAGGGATGAGAAATTCAGCGAGTTTCTCTGGAAGCTTGAAAAGAAAAATGAAATCTCAGAGAAGGAAAGAGACTCATATATAGGCATATACAGGCTTATTTCACAGGTGGAGCAGTCAGATGGTGCTGTGATAGGCTCACTTGTTAATCAGGGAGCAGATATTACAATGAAAAATCTGCTTACAGCGGTCCGGGTACGAGGAAAGAGTGCCATGGACTATAAGGTGGACGATACCTTTGCCGGAGTGGACAGTGTAAGCAGGGGCATTAAAATTGACTCACAGATAGAAAGCGCATATCATACAAACTGCCTAAGGGATGTGCTTGATACACTTTCACCTGAGAAAATGGAGTTTGTGCAGTATGACAGCTGGCTTGATATGACTCCGGAGCAGTTAAGGCAGGCTGTATATGAGGCAGACGAGGATAACGCACTGTCAGAGCAATATGCCACAGAACAGCTAAGACAGTTCAATCAGGCAGTTTCGGTGCCTGAGAACGTATATGCTTTTCTAGAGAAATATGATGTAAAAACAACCGCGGTAAATCTCATGGCTGCGTCACGGCTAATGAAAAATCCGTCAGAGGCAGTAAGAAATCTCTGGGAGCGTGGAGACAGTGCTACGGCAAGGGCTCTTTTGGATGAGACTCTCAGACGGTTTTCTGAGTCGGTCAAAAATCCAAAGGAGCTTGCGCAGGCGCAGGAAACGCTGGCTGATACAGCAGAGCATGTTATGGATTCGATGATTATAGAGGATAGGCACATCGGTTCAATAGACCTCAGACAGATGAAGCTATTGTGCAGTCAGCTAAGGATAGCTTCAAATATGTCGAGACAGGAAAACTATATTGTACCAATAGAGACTGCAGACGGGGTCACAGGTATGAAGCTTAGTATAGTAAGAGGCGAGGATAAAAAGGGCATGGTTGACATATTCCTTGAGGATAAAAAATGCGGCAGAGTAGCTGCATATTTTGAGGCAAAGGAAAACTCAGTATCTGCTATGATAGTCACAGACGATGAGCAGACTAAAAAGCTGTTTGAAGATAATATCACTATGTTTGAGGCAGGAATAAGTGATGGTGAACAGCGTGTGCGCATAGATGTGGCACTGGAGCATGATATATCTGCAAAAGAGTCTAAGATGTCAGATATGAAATCGAATACTGAGTCAGATAATGAGACTAAAAAGCAGCTTGATGGCAGTGAAAGTGTCCAGACAACCAGACTATATCACATCGCAGAGCAGTTTATTGTAAATGTCCAGAGGGTGATTGCGCAAGATAGTCTGTAACACCGATATATATTGCATGTGCCAGGTCATCCTGATAGTTTTTGTCAGTAAGAAGAAGTGTCTCAGCAGGATTACTCAAGAATCCACATTCTACGATTACGGTCGGGGATGTGGATTTTTTTAGTATAAAGTATTCTTTATTGGGCTTAATGCTTCGTGGCTTTGCGACACAAAGAGAAGTGTTTAAAGCTTCAAGAACAGAGGATGCGAGCTCTTTTCCTGCATCAGAGGCTTCATAATAGAATACCTGTGGACCGCAGCTTGAACTGTCCTCAAAGCTGTTTTGATGGATACTGATGCTGACTGCCACATTGCTTCTAGACATCAGGGCAGTTCTCTTTGTCAGATCATCTGTCTTTGGATGCTTGGAATTATCCGGGGCGAGGTCGCAGTCGGTGGTTCTGGTCATGACAACAGTAAAGCCTCTGTTTTCAAACAGCTGTTTAAGAGCCATTGCAATACTCAGGTTGACATCCTTTTCCATGACGCCGGAGGTGGAAATCTTACCGGGATCACTTCCACCATGTGTTGATTGTAGTTTACGCAAATTGTGATATGTATTGAGATTAGATAGCCTTTTTCTATAAGTCCTTACAGTAAACGCTTGAGAATAAATGTTCCAGTTCATTTCCGAAGTTATATGAGATTTTAATTTTGCGGTTTTCGTAAACTGTTATCTGGTCTATCATTTCCACAATAATATCTCTGTCTAATTCTTCAA
>OLRW01000829.1_pt1 | contig 22783 bp, 25 predicted proteins | sample 1672701 | NCBI WGS metagenome assembly OLRW01 (sample SAMEA3136715, study PRJEB25190) | human gut metagenome | biome: human gut; feature: human-associated habitat; material: faeces | place: Austria | collected 2013
ATTGTCCCAGTCGCAAATATGCACTTCGTCCGGTTTGATATTGGTCTGTCACATCTTCTCCGAAGCGGTCAACCATTGTTTTCATCAGGCTGTTATCACACCGTAAATCCACAAGAACTTTCTCGCCTGAGAACATAGAGAACACTTCTTTTGTAAAATTCTCTTCTCAAAGGGCAAGTTGGCAAACCGGAAGTTAACTAATGGATGCCATTTTATCAGTCGGCCATGATTTCCTAAGAGCCACATAGGAGATTAAAAAGTTTGCAAGCCAACCAGCCGGTACAGCAAGCCAGACAAAGGCAATGCCGAAACGCGGTGCACAGATCAGGGCAACGGACAGACGAATCGCAAGGTTCACCATGTTTGCAACGAGGAACGGACGCATAATTCCGAGACCGCGAAGAACTCCATCGGTTGCCATCTTGATACCCATGAAGATGAAAAAGTAACCAATCCACCTCATATAATCACCAGACACCTGATAGGCAAACGCCGTTCCGTCTTTTCCTAAGAACAGCGAGGAGATCTGCGTGTGTAGCGTTTCAATGACGAGAAAGGCAAGAACGGCAAAGCACAGATCCAGCACCAGCGCAGCATGGTAGCCTTTTTTGATACGATCAATTTTCTTTGCGCCAAGATTTTGGGAAACATACGGCGAAACCGCATTGCCGATGGATACAAAGATCAATGAAAAAACATTTTCCACCCTCATCGTTGCTGTATACCCGGCGAGTGCCTGTGTACCGAAAGGATTTACCACTGCCTGCACAATCATCATACCGATGGACACTGTGGACTGCTGTAAAACCGACGGCACCGCAATGCGAAGCATGGAATACAGCTCCTGCCGTTCAAACCTGTTAAAGGGGCTTTTATATTGCCGCATCCGTGCAAAGAAAATCAAAAACGAAAACACTGCGGAAATTCCCTGTGCAATCAGGGTTGCAATAGCCGCACCGAACACACCGAGACCTAGCCCGGCTACCATCCAAAGATCCATTAAAATATTCAGGATGGACGAAAAAATCAGCAGTCCCAGCGGAATTTTGGATTCGCCGATTGAGGTGAACATGGTAGAAAGAATGTTATACATAAACAGAAACGGAAAGCCCACAAAATAGACCCGCAGATACAGTACTGCATCATCCAGTACGTCGGCAGGGGTTTGCAGTCCACTCATCATCGAGCCGGCGAAGAAAAAGCCAAAAACACCAAGGACTATACTTAGAAGCAAAAAGCTAATCAAGGAGGTTGACACGATTGTTTTCATTTTGCCATACTCCCTGGCTCCGAAATAACGGCTCACAAGCACACCGGCTCCGACACCGGCTCCCAGTGCCACACAAATGAACACATTGGTCAATGCTGCACATGCACCGACAGCTGCAAGTGCGGAAGAACTAACAAACCGGCCGACAATAATAGAGTCGGCTATATTGTATATTTGCTGAAAAAAACTTCCAAAAATCATTGGCATTGCAAAAACCGTCAACGCTTTGAGGGGCGTATCGGTTATCAAATACTCATCTTTCGACATTATCATATTCCTCCATGGTATCCCATTCACTTACCTTCTCAAATTCCGGTTTGTCTTTTTCTTTCTGAAAATGGGCAATCCCGATTGGAACTGCCCATATATCTTGAAAATTATGCGATTTTTAAGGCTCTGCACCGTTTCAAGCACCATTTGGTGTATTTGTGTATTTTCAGAGCTTTTTCACAAATGAAGTACATCCCGTTTTGTAGGGTAAAACTGTACTTCTTAATAGAGCTTTGCACCTGCGGGGATATGGTTATCAACCATGAGGAGGTGGAGCTTTTCTTCGCCCTCTTCTTCGTGAACTGCACTGAGGAGCATACCGCAGGAGTCAATACCCATCATTGCTCTCGGCGGAAGATTTGTGATAGCGATAAGAGTCTTTCCAACCAGTTCTTCAGGCTCATAATAAGCGTGAATACCGCTTAAAATTGTACGGTCTGTGCCTGTGCCGTCATCAAGAGTGAACTGTAAAAGCTTCTTCGACTTCTTAACAGCCTCGCAAGCCTTGACCTTTACTGCACGGAAATCTGACTTTGAGAATGTTTCAAAATCAACATATTCTTCAAACAAAGGCTCAACTTTTACCTTTGAGAAGTCAATCTTTTCTTCAACAACAGCATCCTTTGTTTTCGGAATGCCTGACGGCTTCTTATCGGAATCCAAGCTCTTCATTGTTGGGACGAAATCGTCCACTCACGACTTAATTCCATTTTGTAAATTTTATCGCCTATAAATGGGCTTTTATTCAACCTCTTTACACCATTCCCACTTGTTTCGTGAAAGTAAAAATGCGGTTTGGTGTAAAAAATGGTGTAAATGGTGTATAGCCATATTTAGTTTTGGGTTTTATAGCATTGCTATCAATCCTGTATTTCATTTTACCATTTTCTCGTCATAAAGTAAAGAAAGCACACACCGTGTCTCTACGGCGTATGCTCTCTTTCTGATTCTCTGCTTATTTACTGATTAAATTGTAATTCCAATCCCTCAAACTCTGACTTTCTTAATTCCTTTGTTACATCTGTATAGATGTTCAATGTCGTAGATACATCTTTGTGTCCGAGTGCGTCCTGAATGACTTTCACATTCACTCCGGCTTCACACATTCTTGTGGTAAATGTATGTCTGAGAGAATGACAGCTAAAGTGTGGAAGTAAAACCTCCGGATTATCATTTTCTAAAAACTGCTTATCATTACAGTTTCGTATAATGCGACGAATTGCTTTATTGAGCGTTGCTTGGTGCTGAGGCTGACCAAAACGATTTACAAAAATAAAATCCGTATATCCGTCAACCGTGGTTTCACAATGCAGTCCGAGAAGTTCCTGTCTTTCTTTTTCCATTAAAAATGCTTCTTTCACAAATTCAAGCATTGGAACTTGTCGCATACCTGCCGGTGTCTTGGTTGTGTTCACATTGAAATAGCAACCTTTCTTGCTTCCTTCGGTTCTGTGGTCATAATAAACAAGCGTATGATTCACATCTATAATGCCTTCCTCTAAATCTATGTCACACCACCTGAGTCCGGTCAATTCGCCCACACGCAGTCCAGTTCCGACCATAACCGCAAATATTGGATACCAATACTGTGCTTCCGGTGTGTTCTTCAGATAGTTAAGAAAAAGTTCCTGCTCCGGTTTGGTTAATGCCCTGCGTTTTTCAGTCTTAAAACAATGTGATTTTTTCAATTCACGCAAAACATTGTCCGTTGGATTGCTTCTGATATAATCATCATCTACTGCCATTTCAAAGACCTGATGTAGAACGGTATGTATGCTATCAATCGTTGCGGGTTTCAGATGTCTTTCATCAACGAGACTGTTGTAATATCTCTTTATATCGGTCTTTTTTATGGACATTATGAATTGAGAACCAATCTGGTTACGCACGAACGTCTCATACATATACTTGTAATTCTCAAAAGTATTATTCTTTATTCCACGTTTCAAATCTCTCCAAAGTTCATACATATCGTTAAGTGATGTATAGCGTGCTTCTGCCTTGATACCGTCTTTCTTGTCCTTGTCAATTTCATCTTCCTTATATCTCAAATCGTCCAAGTTTCTTGCATAAATACAATGTCTTTTACGGTTTTCATCTGTCCATCGGAATTGATAAGTACCGTCCGGGCGTTGCGATTCCCCTTTGCGGAGAACCTTTCTTGATTTATCTTTTCTTTTTGTATTTGCCATTGTGTTACCTCCTACAATTCTGTGCTTGAGTGAATAAACTCCTCTAACTTCTCCCGTATAATTAAAAGCCTGTCGCTTCTTGCAATTCTGAAACTGCAATCCTTATCCATCAATAGTGCCTTTAATTTTCTCTCTCCAATACCTGAATAAGCAGCCGCTTCCTCGACCGTAAGACATTTCTTTTCCCAAATCGGTATATCCTCCGGTGGTTGCAATAGCTGTTTCTGATATTCATAAAGTTCAGAACCATCTATTTTGTACATCTACATTCCTCCCCTCAAATAGAACACATCTGGTCTATATATTCTTCAAATTGTTTGCGTTTAATCAGAGTCCTTTTCCCAATTTTCAATGTAAATTGTTTTGCTTCCGGTTGCTTTGTAAGTTCTAGTATTGTTTCTCTACCAATACCCGTATATACATACATCTCATCAATAGAAAGTGCTATCTTATGCCACAACGGAACTTTTTCGCTTTTACTGGTAAACCACTCATCACTCAATCTGTTCATCATCTGCACCTCCCTTAAATTCCGATGCCTGAATAAATTTATCGAATGTTTTTCTCTTGATAAATCTGCGATTACCCATCCACAACACAAATGGACAGGCATATAGATTTGTTATTTCAATCAGTTTTTTCTCACTGATTCCTGTATAAAAAGACGCTTCTCTAATGGTTAATATAGGCTTATGCTCTAATGGCATTTCTTTTTTGCTTTGCATTTCGTCCTCCTTGTATTGATAGCATCAGTATATTCATTTTTCTGCGATAAGCCCATTATGCAATCGGACTCATCGCAGATTTGACTTTTTACTATATTGAATACTGCCTTTCGAGGTATTCCTCAAAGGATTTTCTCTTGATTACCCTGCGACTTCCTATCCATATCACAAAAGGGCAGTCCTCCGATTCTGACATCTCATATATCTTATTGGCACTTATCCCTGTGTAAATTGAAGTTTCCGTTACCGATAAAACAGGTTTTAACCAAAGCGGAATGTCATAACTTACAATTTCATATCTTTTCTTAGACATTCTGACACCCCTTTTCTCTTGCGTTGTGCTGTCTTTCAGCAATCACATAATCCCAACCGGATTGATTGCATTTATCGCAGTGGTCTTTGACCTTTGCAAACGGGTCAAGCCGACGCACGATATAATCGGGATTGTGAATATAATCTTTCAGGCACTTTGAGCAAAGGCAACGGATATTTTCTTTCTTTTCTTCCTTATAAATCCAAAGTCCGAAAGTCTTTTTAAGCGTTATATTTATCCGCCTTAAAAGTTGCTCATCTTCAATCGTTCCGATGTAATCTCTGAGTTCATCTTTGTTTACTGTCTGAAGTTGCTCCAGTAGAACCATTGACGGCTTCTTGAGTCCAAACTCCTGACCGAGCAGGATATGTGACGGCAGGTATCTTTTCTTGATAACGCCTGTTACAGCAGCCACAATAATTGTTGGTGCGTTTCTGTTATAATCATCTGCCTGAATTACAAGCACCGGTCGTGTTCCGCTTTGTACCGAACCTGTTCGTGTTCCGAAGTCGTAGTAGAATAAATCCCCACGGCAAATTGTTTTTTCTTTCATATGTAAAACCTCGCATTTCTAAATATTTTGAAGTGTCATTCGTATCCGGAATGAAATAACCCCTTCACTCATTGCACAAAAGGGTTCATTTTGGACACCCAAAATCAAAGGTTCTCATAAAATTTCTTAAAATTTTTCTTTGCCGCTTCAATAGATTTGCTGACAGAACTATGATAAGTGCCTTCTTCTTCGGCTATTTCACGACAACTCTTGCCCTCAATGACAAACTTACACAATCGTCGTTCCTGAGCTGATGTCATCATTGAAAGCACCATTTTAACTTTCTTAATTTCACGCAAGCGCTGTAATTCTTTCCTCTCTGCAATTTCTTCTGCTTCTCTAAGTTCAAATGGGTCAACAAAATCCAAGAATGCTTCATTATGGAATTGCTCAAATAAATCATCTTCATAACAAAAGGCATCTAAATGTCTTGCATCTCGCATTTCACACCTATGCGTTTCTCTGTTATCATCAATAATCACTTTTCCCTGTGCGACAGAAAGCAGAACAAAAGGAATGTATCTGCCGATAATGTCAGGATATTTATCCCACAGTTCTTCTTCGGTAAGTTCGGTTATAATCGCCCATTTCTCTGTACCGGTATATCCGTCGTATTCATATTTGAGATTGATAAGTTTACAGTCCTTTGCAAATAATTCTTCTTGTTCCGTTAATGTAAGTTTGTTTGTCATTTTCGTAATCTCCTTTGAATTTTCTAAAATTGCTTTTTTATATAGAAAATTTGGAGATTACGGGTATTTAGCTATGTATGCCTGCCACTGCTTTTTCATTTGCTTCTCCGTTTCGGAGCAACAAAAAAATAGCCGAACATCAAGAACGCAAGGATATAGTTATCCCGTTATTCTCAATGTCCGGCTATTTGGTAACTCATTCAGGTTCCGTGGCTCGGTACAAAGCTCAGTTATTAAGTTGTTTGCTCATTTCTTGTTTATTCTAAATGTTCTGAATTTGAGATTACCTCTGCGCAGTGAAAGGTCAATCTCATTTACATACCCACATTTAGGGCATTTAATTTCAATGTTTCCTGTCGTCATCGTGACTTTATCAAAGATACGCCATTCACAGCGTTTGCACCTGACGATTACTTTCTGTTCCAGTCTTGTCAAATCTTATACACCTCCGGATAAACAGCAAGGTAGTCAAACGGATTATCAAGATAATCCTTGTGCAAGAGTCCAAGCTGTTTCATTCGTATTGCAAGTGCTTTCTTTGAGCATCCTAAAAAATCTGAAAGTGCTGCGTATCTTTCATAGACCGCCGGATAATAGATTTTATTTAGGCATTCGATTTTATCCCCAAGCCCAAACAAAAACATTCCTTTTTCTATCAGACACCTCGGAAGCAGAATTGCAGCCGCAAGTGTATTTGCCTGCCATTCCTCCCAATCGGTAATTATTCTGCTTTTCTCTGTGTCTGCGGTTGCCTTGTAATAATGCACTCCGGCTGATTTTTCCGTTATTCCATAATCATTTGGGAACAACATCTTGAATATCTGATGACTGCCTTCGTGCATAAGTGTAAAATTCTTTCTTCCTTTCAGGTTGTTGTCATAGTTAAGGTCAGACTCGACCAGAACCGTTTTGCCATCCAAGAAGAAAAAGGCTTCATCGTCGTTGTTTTCAAATACCTGCACTCCGAGTTCCCCAAACGATGTCATTCCGAGAATGCTTCCATCATAGGAAAGGTGCATATACTCAATCGTCAGTCCAAGTACCTTTTCGAGCATTAGCTCCGGCTCAATGCGGTACACCTGTGATTTCTTTATTTCAGGCAGTTCAAAATATGCCTTTACAAATTTCTCTGAAATTGTTTCTATATCATTTCTCGATAAGCGTTTCAATTACTTAGCCCTCCTAACATTAGGATTTTGCTTCGACAAACCACTTTCCGTTTTCTTCATCGAACAGAAAAGCCGACTGTCCGCAAATCTGAACCGTATAGCGAATGCCTGTGCCACCGACCTTAGTAGCGGCGGCTCTGCACTTCTGCATTACACGGTCAACTTCATATATCTCATCATTTTCAAACTTAATGGAATTCGGACGAGCCGTTCCATCAGGTCTATGCGTCACATTTACTTCGACATATACTTTTCTTCTTTCACACTCCATTGCTTATACCTCATAATTTCTCATTGTTACAACCAATCTTCCCAAATGCTCATATCCGTCGATGTCTTTATCTGAGACTCTGTATTTCGGTTTTTCGTCATCATTCTTGTTAATGTAGCAGGAAAGCCGACCTTTTAGAAACGGCTTATTCAAATCAAAGAATAAAAACATCCCTTCGTATATTCCGTAATCGGTAAAATGGTTTCCGCCGTCCGCAATGAAGATAGCCATATCATCACTGCATCCTTTTATTAAACAATCAGGCATTCTTACATATGCCTGTACATCACTTTCATCAATCACAATTAAGCCCTCCTTAGCCGACCATTCCCGTCGGCATCGTGATTTCCACTTTTTCCGGTGGTAGCTGCAAGTCCTGATACAGAACTCCATTCCTTATGCTGTCCTTACCGAAGCGTCTGCGGATTGTTTCAATACATTTTTCAAGTCGTTCCAACTTTTCCTGCTTTTCCACATCCATAAATAATCCTATCTGACGGGGCGTGTCTTGAGGAATAAGATTGATTGCTTGGATTGTTACGGAACGGATTGGATTGTACCAACCATACCTTGCTTCAAAAAGTTGAAATGCTCTCTTGGCAAGAACCATCGGCGATTGCGTAGGCAAGTCAATCTTGGTCTGCCATTGTTTTGTACATAGTGTGTTATCTCTAATGTGTATGGCAACTCCTTCGGCACTCAGTCCGTGGACTCGGAGCTTGTGTCCGATGTCTTGGGTCAATTCGAGAAACACGGGCCACACCTGCTCCGGTTTCTCTAAGTCTGCAACTGTCGTTATACCGTGTCCTACGCTCTTGATAGGCGATACGAAGTCTTTCTTGGCAACAAGGGAAAGGTCATTGCCATTTGCGTAATTCCATAATGCAACTCCGTTTTTTCCTAATACGCTTCGCAGGAACTCAGGGTCGGTCTGTGCCAAAGCCCCGATGGTACGAATCCCATAGCTGTCTAATGTACGCTGTGTCGCTCTGCCTACACCGAGCAAATCAGCCGATGGGAGTTTCCATATCTTTTCTCTGAAAGTATCCTTTGGTATAACCGTTACTGCATCCGGCTTCTTCATATCAGAGCCGAGTTTTGCAAATATCTTATTAAATGAAACACCAACGGAGATAGTAAGTCCGAGTTCAAACTTAATCGTTTCTCTGATTTTGTTTGCAACTTCCACCGGAGAGCCGAAAAGACTACCTGTTCCGGTAATATCCAGCCAGCACTCATCCATACCATAAGGTTCTACTTGGTCTGTATATCGTTCGTACACGCTTCTTGCAAGTTTTGAGTATTTTATATATTCCTCATAATGCGGTGGAACAATAACCAAATCCCGACATTTCTGTTGTGCCTGCCAGACGGTATCTCCGGTTTTCACATCAAATGCCTTTGCTTTATAATTCTTAGCAAGGACAATTCCGTGTCGTTCTTCAACAGAACCGCATACAGCAACCGGATATTCTTTCAGAGCAGGGTTAAGCATACACTCAACACTTGCATAGAAGTTGTTCATATCGCAATGTAAAATATTTCGAGCCATTCTGCGTAACCCCTTGACTTTTTGAGAAGTTTAATATAAACTATGAGTAGTTAAACTTCTTACTTGCCATTATACGCAGTTAAGCTTCTCTTGTCAAGAGTGTAGACGAAGTTTAACTACATAAATTTAAGACAAGGAGTGAACAATCAAGATGACATTCGGCGAAAAAGTTAAGAACGAACGAAACAGACTCGGATTAAATCAGGATGAGTTGGCGAAAAAAATCGGCGTTACTCGTAGAGTTATCAGTTCCTATGAGAATGACAGTTCCCGTCCAAGAGGAACAGAACGCTATAAGAAACTTGCCGAAGCTCTCGGTGTAAATATCAACTATCTTTTATCGGAAGATGAAGCATTTATTGCAGATGTTGAAGATAATTACGGACACAGAGGTGCAAAGCAGGCAAAAGAACTTCTAGCAGAAGTAACCGGTTTATTTGCCGGCGGAGAAATGGCTGACGAAGACATGCGTGAAATGGTTGATGCCATTCAGGAAGCGTACCTTATTGCTAAGAAAAACAACAAGAAATACACACCGAAAAAGTATCGCAAAGACGAGTAACCTCTCGCTGTGCGTTGTCCGTTTTATGGGACAGCAGATGGTTTATAATAAAAATGGATAATATATCTGTTATAATGGCACTGCAAGGGAGGTGAGCCGTTTGGGATATAATACGCAGGATGAGATTGTCAAGATAGTGAACCGGCTCATCAAACGATGTGGCACTCGTAATCCATATAAAGTCGCTGATGAGCTTGGGATACATATTCTCTATCGAGATTTTACGAAACAGCGTGGAGCATACAAGGTAATCTTGAAGAATCGATTTATCTTTCTTCAGAACGGTTTGCACCCGGTTATTGAACAAATCGTATTATGGCACGAAATCGGACACGATGTTCTTCATCGCCAAGAAGCAGTTTCAGCCGGAGGATTCAAAGAATTTAATATCTTTGATATGCGTGAAAACCGGATGGAATATGAAGCCAATGTCTTTGCAGCTCAGGCTTCTTTACCGGACGATACGATTATTGAATATATTAAACAGGGGTATGATATTCAGCAAATTGCTCGCTGTATGCACTCCGACATAAATCTTGTCGCTTTGAAAGTTGATACTCTCAATTCACAAGGCTACAATTTTAGGAAACAGGAACATAGAAACGACTTTCTCAGATATAACAGAAAAATGTAAAGACCGTCAATTCTCGAATGCGATCTGACGGTCTTTGCATTACTTCGATTTCCATTATTCTTGGGAACAGCGTAAGGTCACTGAAATCGGAAAAATTTATATTGGATTAGTGACAACAATGACGAAACATTATACCGATGAAGGAACTTTACTTATTAGAAACTCAGATATTAAAGATGGTAAATTTGAATTTGGTGATAATCCAATTTACTTGGAAAAAACATTTGCCGAAAAAAACGAAACTCGTATGCACCAAATTGGAGATGTAATTACCGTACACACCGGAGATGTAGGAACATCTGCGGTAATTACTGAAAACGAAGCAAAATCAATAGGTTTTGCTACGATTGTCACTCGACCAAATCCTAAAATAATTGATTCAAATTATCTGTGTTCGTTTCTAAACACAGATAAACATAAGAAATGGGCAGTATCAATTTCAACAGGAGATGGAAGAACAAATTACAACTTGGGAGATTATTTTGAATTAGTTGTTCCTGTTCCGTCAATAGCAGAGCAAAAGAGAATAGCTTCATATATTCAAAAACTCAATCGCCTTATCACCCTTCATCAGCGTAAGCCGATTGTTGTCAATTCAAGCTCGACAATGAACGCATTACCAAATCAACATCTTTATTTTCAAGTTCTTGAATAATGTGAAGATAGGTCTTTTGCGTTGTTGTCATACTTGAATGTCCTAATCGTTGAGCCACACTTGCTATTGATACCCCGGCAAATAATAGCAGTGAAGCGTGTGTATGTCTTAGTCCGTGAACTGATATAACCGGTATATCTGCTTTCTTACAGTGCCTTGTAAGAATGTCGTTGACAGTAGAGTTATACACCTTTTCTGAAACAAAAATCGGTTCATCTTCGGGTAAGTCTTTAACCAAAGTAGAAAATTGAATAATGAGCTGCCAGTCAATCTGTATTTTTCTGACCGACGACTGATTTTTGGTTGGCATAAAACCACCACCGCCTTTATAATCCCAAGTTTTATTGATTGATAAAGACTGCTTTGAAAAATCAAAGTCCTTTGGAGTTATAGCCAACGCTTCAGAAAATCGCATTCCGGTTTTTGCAACTAACAGAATAAACCAATCCCAATTTATCTCTTGACTAAGATTTAAGCCAGATAAAAGTTTGTGCAACTCAAATTGGTTAAGATACTTGATTTTTTTGTGTCGAGGTTTTTTACCCTTTATTATAGCTTTTCTTGTAGGGTCTCGTTCTATAAGTCCCTCATCTACTGCATCTAAAATAGCACCTTTAAGTTGATGATGAAAGTCCATTGTGGTCTGTCTTTCGTGTGCCTTCGCATAATCATTCAAGAGTTTTTGATATGTTATCCTCGAAAGTTCGCACACTTTCAAATCCGGTGCTAATTGCTTAATCCAAGACTGCGTGAGCAAGTACTTATCCATTGTAACCTTCCTTATCGCCCCTTCCTTATAGACAGTAATCCATTGAGCATAATAATCGTAAAATAAGTCTGTTTTTTTTATATTATTCAGCATAATATCCTCCTGTATAAAAATTAGGCTTACGCTGATGAAGGGTGATAAGGTTGTCAAGGTTGCGGAAACAGTCTGCAATTAGTTGCTGCTCAGCCTTACTTTTCGGATAGCACACCATAGTTTTCTGAACATTAGTCCTGCTTAATGATAAAACTTTAATACCTTGCATAAGAGGTAAAAGCTGATGATGATAAGCGTCTGAATTTAAGTAATAACCGAGATAACCCAATGCCATTTTATTGCGTGGACGACATACCATAGTGTGGAGTCCCGACACGACATCTAACCCTTGTGAATTGCCTATTTCACAGGCTTTTCCGGTTGTTTCATCTTCTGCTGTATCAGCAATTATAATATCACCATCTCGTAATAATGCACCCTTGAAATCGTCGCTGCTTTTTCCTGTCGCAAAAGGTATTTCATCGTTTTGAACATCTACAACAGAACCATATTTTATGAGAATATCACCATAGTGAATATTCCTTACAGACCCACTCTCATAATTCAGTTCTGCACGGGATAAGGTGTTGTTAGGTATAGTACAATCAAACACTTCATCGAACTTACGCTGTTCCCAAGTGTTTTTGATATATCTGATTATTTCGATTTTTTCTTTGCATAAAAATACAAACTCACGCTGATGAAGGGTGATAAGGTTGTCGAGGTTACGGAAGAACACTGACAATTTTTCTCGTTCTTCTGCGTGTGTAGGTATCATAATTTCTATGTCAGCCATTACATTATTCATCAATTTCGGATTACCAACATAAGACACATATCCTTTCGCCACATTGTTTAAGGCTTCTGCTATCATTTGATTAGCCGTTACTTCATTTGAGAGCAAAACGCCGCAAACATTGGTACAATAGAACTTCCCAGCTCTATAATTAACTGTTCCTGCGTTAGCACCGTCAGTTGTCCAAGTGATGGCATCCTCATAGAGATAGTCCTTGTAGTATCCCATTAAGCCATTATCTTTGGTCTGTGAAGAATAGACGGGATATGGCATTTCATCCGTTTTTGCAGGCTCTGTCAAAGTGGCTGCAAGTACATAACCACGAGTAACTTTGAACAGCTCTGATACCTTACGCTGTTCCCAAGAATTATGAAAAAAGAGCCAAGGGAAAGCCCTTGACTCCTAAAATAATGCTTAATTATTCATCTTCTGTTGGCATTTGGATTTCATAACCACCACTGATAATAAAATCTCGAAGCAATTTGTCGACTTTAACATTAACTTTTGGCGGAATTATTTTAGTTTCCTCAATCATTTCAAAATAATTCTTTGCTTTTGCTTTATCGACCGTTTTCTTCAGTTCGTCATATCTGCCAAACTCATTGAGATTGTTTTCATTAAGCTTCAATCCCATAATGTTTCTAAGCAGATTTTCATCTAACCCAAGAGCAGATGAAATTCTATGAATTTGGTCGTTTCTAGCTTTTGACAAATACTCGTTAATATAATCTCTCAGCGATTTGCCTTCTGAAACTTTTACATCGCCCCTCTGAATATCGTGCAAGAAAATGTTTGCATATTTCTGTTCTTCCTGAGAAAGCGTTGCGAATGTTTTATGCAACTCTGTTTCGGCTTGTTCAATAGCCTCTTGAGTTGTTCCCTCAGCACTTAACAACTTAATGTACTTATCAAACCTTGAGTTCATATAATCGGAGTCAATTAACCCGGTATCAATCTCAGTAATATATCCGGCAAGGTCATAAGGCACATCATCGTTTCCGGTACCGCCACTGCCTCCGGTCAATTCCTTGTATCTAAGAACCAAAATCAGATAAGTGTTCTCGTCTATAGCTACATCAACGACTTCTCCGGTTTCTTCATCAACATACGCAGGAACTTCCCATTTGAAGCCTTGAATTTTGGCTGCTTCCAAATAACTGTTAAATTCATTAAAATCTTTTGCAAACTTCCTGCACACCAAAGTGTCGTTAGGCAATTTTTCAAAGTTCTCAATTCCCGCATTGGTAAACAACTCGGTGATATTTTCAAAAAGTTCATTCATCTGCTTTAAGTTTTCAACGAGATGTTGGACGAACAATCCGAGAGGTCTGTCACCGGAATAAAGTTTCACAGCAGCGTTAATATTACGCTCCATAGTATGAGGCTTGCGATAATAGCGAATAGTTCCGAATGGCTTATCCGGACCGAATAAACGATTTGTTCGAGAAAATGCCTGAATAATGTTCTCATACTGAAGCACCTTGTCCATATACAAAGTGTTAATCCACTTAGAGTCAAAACCCGTAAGCATTTGGTCAACAACAATGAGCAAATCTATTTGTTTAGCAGGTTCGGTGGCTACTCGTTCATACGGTCTTTTGTGAGCAAGTCTTGCAGCGATGTCTTTTTTCATTTTCGCAAATGTCGGGATAACAAAATCCTGTCCGTATTTTTCGTTGTAATCAGAGATGATTTCAACAAGTCCATCCTCTTTGAATTGGACACCGCCGTTATTATCAATGCTTGGGTCAAACAAAGCTGTGACTTTAAGTTGCGGATTAAGTTTTTTGAACAAGCGATAGTAATTGATAGCCTCCGGAATACTACTTGTCGCAAATATTGCGTGGAACTTGCTGTTATGGCTCAGCGTTACCCAATTTTCAAGTATATCCTTTACTACTGTCGTAGTATGTTCCGTCGTTGTGTATTGAACATTTGGGATATAATCTTCAATGCCCTTAATATAGTCGCCTTTGGCGTCGAAATGCCCAACCATTCCAACTTGATTTGTGTCCATATATTTATAGAAGATTTTACTCTTAACAGGGTCGGAAATTGCTTCTTCCTCTGTTTGTGCTTTTGCCTTTTCCAAAGCAACAACTTTTCGCACATCTTTATCTTTGAAAGTCAATACCTTGTATGGGTCAAAGCCAAGAACATTCTTGTCTCTGATTCCATCCGCAATACTGTATCTGTGAAGTTCATTACCAAACACAGTGCTTGTAGTATTCTTTTTCTTTTGGTTTTCGTCTTGAATAGGCGTACCGGTAAAGCCGAAGAACATTGCCTTTGGAAATGTGTTTTTGATTGTCAGCAACATATCTCCAAAAGTAGAGCGATGAGCTTCATCTACGATAAACACAATACGCTTTTCACTGATAAGTTCAATGTCACGAGCATTCAATCCGCCTGCTTCGTCCTTAATGTTACTCATTTTCTGAATTGAGGTAACGATTAGAGTATCGGCAGGGTTGGTGCTTTTCAATTTCGTGATTAAAACATTTGTATTTTCAGTTGCTTGTACAGATTCGTTTTCATCGGCAAAGCCACGATACTCTTTCAGAGACTGAGTGCCGAGTTCAATTCTATCCATAAGGAAAATAACTTTGTCGGCATCTTTTGAGCTTGCGATTAACTGAGCAGACTTAAAGCTCGTCATAGTCTTTCCGGAACCGGTTGTGTGCCAAATATATCCGCCGAGCTGATTGTTACCTTCCCATTTTGCTTTTGCAACTTTATCAGAAATAGCACTTGCCGCAAAATACTGATAGCTACGCATTACTTTAAGTACGCCGTCTGAGTCATCAGCAACCGTATAAAAGCCGATAAGCTGATGTGCCATAGGAATAGATAGAAGAGTAGATGCCACCTTGTTCCATTCGTTAATCGGCTCGTTATTAAAATCTGCCCAATGGAAATAATAATCCGGATTAAACTTGCCGTCCGGACCCGGATTTGCAAAATAAACAGCTTCGTTTGGTTCCATTGCAACAAAAATCTGAACCAAAGAAAACAGTCCACTGAATATTCCCTCGTGAGAATACTTTTCTATTTGATTGCAAGCCTGACTAACCGGAATACCGCTCTTTTTGAGTTCAATATGGATAACAGGCATACCGTTAATGAGCAGCATTAAATCTCCACGGCGGTCATTAAGTAATTTCGATTTTGTTGGGAATTTAGGCTGCTGCACAATTTGGTATCTGCTTTGACCGGCGGCAATTTCACGGCGGTCATAAATTTTAAGGCTGACTTCTTTACCAAAATGTAATTTATCATCAGAGTTATCCCTTACGATAGAAACACTTTTTCCGTTAATAAAGCCATTTAACTTTAACGGTGTTCTGAGAGCTTCGATTTGCTCTAAAATCTGCTGCATTTCGCTATCGGTTAGAGGATAATCGTTCAGTCTGTCAATATCTCTGTTGTTTTCAAAGAGTATATTTGCCCAATTTCGCAGCAAATCTTGTTCAGAGTAATTTTTAAGGACTTCTTTTTCCCACCCTTTTTCGGATAGTATTTTTATCAAAGCCGCTTCAAAATCCGACTCTTTATTAAAAATCATTTCGAGTTCCTCCTAACTTCTAAAATTTGCTTTTACATCTCAGACAAACATCTTTTCAAGGCACGCTTTTTTGAGATTTTTCAACTTTTCTAACTCACGCTGATGAAGGGTGATAAGGTTGTCAAGGGTTTCTAAATACTGTCCTAAAACTCGTTGCTCCTTTATAGTTGGGATTGTTACGACAGTGTTTCCAACAAGCTCTTTATTAAGGTTATTTACTGTGCTACCTGCCGCAAGTGACTTATACTGAATTATCATTTGAGGAGTACCGAGCAAATGGCACAAAAATGTCAAATCAAAAACTTTATAGGTATTTCTAATTAGTAGCCAGCCGTCGTGAATACACCCATCTATGCCCATAATATAAGGCTTTCCGAAGCTCATAGAGTTAGATAAGATTAAATCTCCCGGATGAACTTCTCTCGTTTTTGATAGTCCTTCCGGTTTGATTTTTTCGGCGGTTTTTGTTATATAATTGCCCTGTGCGGGAGCATCGCCAATCTTCACCCAATTTAATCCATCAGGCGAGTCGGTAATGAAATCATCAATAGGTCTTGGCGAACCACCTCGCTCTATTTGCACTAAATCTGAAAACTTACGCTGTTCCCAAGCTTCAGTAAATCCCTTAAAACGAATTTCGGGTACATTGGAGCCATTTTGTGGAAACATTTTTCCCAGCATAGATTTTTTGACATTGGTCAATTTGTCATACTTACGCTGATGAAGGGTGATAAGGCGGTCGAGTTGGTCTAAATAAGCACCGATTTTCCTTTGTTCCACTACTGACGGTACAGGTATTTCAATTTTCAGAAAGTCAGACTCGTGTATTCGCCATTGTCCATAAATAACGCCTTGACGCCATTTGACCATAGCATTTATAAAATCTTTTCTTACTAATCTTCTCCCTAAAAAGTCCGAGTCAGCAATCCCCGTAGGTTCAAAAATGCTGTAAACAGGTGAAATACAGGCTTTTCCGTACTTGTTGAGACCTATTGAGCCGGTTTCGAGGTTGTTCGAGCTATATATGAAATCTCCAATTTCTGTTTTCTTATATAGCTTGTTTGCAGTATCTGTAACCAAAGCACTTCTGTCATAGCGGTCGCCTTTTGGCGCAACGCCCTCATTTGCTATGAATGCCATAAGTGGATATTCGTCGCTCATCGGTGCTTGCTGATTTCGTTCTATGAGTAAGTCTCCAACCTTACGCTGTTCCCAAGTGTCACTAAACCCTTTGAAGCGAATTGCCGGAATGTCTGTTATTTTTGTCATTTTGCACTACCTCCAAGCAATTTTTTGAGTTCAGCAAGACCGAGCATATCAAATTCACTACCTTCAAGGTCATCAATCATAGAAGAAAGTGATTTTTCTGTTTCTTCTATTTGATTTTCGACATCTGCGAAAGTAGTTTCATATTTCTTTGCAAGTGCTTCAAGCTTTGAAACCAAATCAGATATAATGCTATCCGGCAACTGCATAAGATTATCAATAAGCGGCTTTATCCACTTATCTTTAAGAAGTTCAAGAACTTGTTCATCGGACAAGTGTTCAATCGTATCTTTCGTTTTTTCTTCAAGCAAGGCATTATCACGCTTAATGGCAGTTTTCAATGCTTTTTCTTCTGTATTCAATTCCGAAACAGATTTAAGTTTTTCCTTTGTTTCGGGTTCAACACCGTCGGATTTCATAGCTTTTTTGATTTCTGCAAAGACCCAGCTATCTTCGTTTACAAAATCAGCCTCTTTTTCTTCCTCGGAAAGTGTGTCAAGTATTTCTTCGTATTCGGAAGCAATTTCTGAAAGTCGATTTTCTTTTTCACTTAATGCTTGCTTGTCATCGGCAAGTATAGTGCTTTGAATAAGGTCAAATGGTATAATGCGACCTTTCCATCCTTCTTGTACTTCCTGCTCAACATTTCCTTTTTTCTTGACCACCATATTAGCGTCAACAATTTTAGTTGCCCCAAAGCCCTCTGTTTGAATAATTTCCAAATCTACGGCAATCTTAGTCCAGTCATCATCAAGAAGCTGGTATGCTTCATATCTGTCAACTAACGGGATGTCAGCCATTCGTGCAAAGATGTTTTTTGATAAAAGCTCCTCTGTTTTAGAGATACTGAGACTTTCCATCTTTGTAATCAGCTCATCATACAAATATGTATCAAAATCAGCAAAAACGGACTTGAACTCGTTTTCAAAACTTGTTATATCACTGTGTTCTTTAATTGCCTTTTTTATATCTTTAACTACGAATTTGCAATATTCGGAAGATGTATTTTCAAACAAATCAGAGCGAAGTGCCGGGAAAGCTGTCCAATATTCTTTGAGTTCATCAATTTCAGATGCCGGTAGACCGCCGAACATAGACGCAAAAATATCCCAAGATTCTGCCGCCTCTGAGGAATCCACATATCTCGGAATATTAAGGTTATAATCGTTCTCTCTGATTTCGTCACGGCTGACAACTCGTGAATACTTGTCCACGCTTTCTCTCCGTGTAACAACATCTACAATCTTCTTAATATCTGAAGCTCTCAGCTTATTGTTTTTGCCCTCTTTGATATATCCTTTTGAAGCATCTACTATAAGAACATCTGTATTGGTTCTCTTTTGCTTCAACACCATAATTATTGTCGGAATACCTGTGCCGTAAAAGATATTTGCAGGCAATCCTATGATTGTATCAATCTTATTTTTTTCAATTAAGTTCTTGCGAATTTCGCCTTCTTCGCCGCCACGGAACAAAACACCGTGAGGAAGAACAATAGTCATAATGCCATCAGGCTTAATATGATAAAGGTCGTGAAGCAAAAAGGCATAGTCTGCCTTACCCTTTGGTGCAAGACCATAACCGGCATAACGAGGGTCAGTATCTTTATCTGCCGGATTCCAAGCCTGTGAATATGGAGGATTGGAAACTACGGCGTCAACATAGAGTGGATTGTATGTTCCTGTCGGGTCGTTTTCATCGAAATACGGCCAGTCGTCCTCCAAAGTATCGCCGTTTCTTGTTACTATGTTATCTGCTTCAATACCACGCATTACCAAGTTCATACGAGTAAGGTTATATGTATTCTGCTTTAATTCCTGAGCGTAGTATTTAACTTTGTTTTCGCCCTCAATGTACTTTGAAGCACTCTTACCGATGTTGATTAACAAGGAACCAGAACCGCTTGTAGGGTCGAATATTTCAATTTTCTCTCTGTTTTTCAAGTGATTTGCAACTATTTCAGACATAAGCAAGGATACTTCGTGCGGAGTGTAGAACTCGCCGGCTTTTTTACCTGCATTCGCCGCAAACTTTTCAATCAAATATTCATAAATAAATCCAAGAACATCATAGCCCTGCTTACCATCCATAGGAATATCTTTTATAAGCTGAATGAGTTCGCTAATAGACTTTGACTGCGAAGCAGCACTATCACCTAATTTTGAAAGACCAGTTTGCAGAGTATCAAAAACGCCCTCAAACACTTTCTTGTGGGTTGGGTTTATTAAACGGCTAAACGCTGAAAGAGCATCACGAACATCTTGAACACTGAAATCGCTGCCTTTTGCAAGCCAAGTTGAAAAGAGATTGTCGTAAGAAATAAAATATCCCAAGTTCTTCTGAATGCTTTCAACCGTATCAGTATCTTCTTCTGTTAATTCGGGAAGATACTCGTCAGTCCAATCATTAGCTTTCAGATATTTAACTTCTTTCTCCGAAAGGAATTTATAGAAAATAAATCCTAAGATATAGTCTTTGTATTCATTTGCTTCGATTTTGGAACGCATTTTGTTTGCAGACTCCCAAATCTTTGCAGCTAACTGCTGTTTATTCATAATAAACCTCCGTATTATTTGTTGTAGCTATTTATATTTTATCTGACAATGGCACTATTTTTAAGTATAAAATAATTAGTGTCCCATAAAACGGACTCAGTTTTCTTCATCAGGAAGAAAATCTATAATATCTTCTACATTGCAATCAAGTGCAGCACATACTTTTCCAAGCACTTCGGTCGTCACATTTTCATCTCTGCTCATTTTGCTCATTGTGTAATGACTTAAACCAGCAAGAGCTTCTAAATCTTTTTTCTTCATATCTCTGTCAACAAGAATGTGCCACAATTTTTTATAACTAACAGCCATTTCATTGCACCTCTTTCTTAGTTAAAGTGTAAGTATATATTGTATCATAGAAATTTGATTTTTTCAATAAAACCACAAATATTCGAACTAAAGTGCGTTTTTTCATACTTTCGGTTAAAAACGCATATAACTCTGTTATTACCGGTTTATGTTCATTCTTGGGAACAGCGTAAGTTGGGTGATTTAGGAACAATTACGACTGGTAGCACCCCATCAACAGCTATTCCCGACTATTACTCAGATGATGGAATCGTATGGGTCACTCCAACTGATATATGCGAAAACATCACATTTGAAAGTGCAAGGAAATTGAGTGACTTAGGGCAACAAGTCGGTCGTGTTGTTCCGAAAAACACCATACTTGTAACCTGCATTGCGAGTATCGGAAAGAACACAATGCTTGGAAATACAGGCAGTTTCAATCAACAGATTAACGGATTAACCCCGAATGAGAACGAGTGTGACCCTTATTTTCTTTTAACAGAAAGTGCGTTGTGGTCTGCAAAAATGAAAAGCTCCGCAGCTGCCGGAACAATGCAAATCGTGAATCGAACAGAGTTTTCTGAATTAAAGACTTGGCTTCCAAGTCTGATTGAACAGCAAGCCATCAGTGACTTCTTTCGCCAACTCGACCACCTTATCACCCTTCATCAGCGTAAATGTCAAATTGACGGCTGCCGTTTTCAATCACCATTAGCTATTACTTGGGAACAGCGTAAGTTCGATGATATTACTTATCCTGCAGGGGAAAAAAACAGGGACAATCTTCCTTATGAAAGCTATTCTGTAACAAATGAGAATGGATTTATACCTCAAAACGAGCAATTTGAAAATGGGGGAACAATGGCAACCGCAGATAAAAGTATGTATTACATTGTTTCAAAAAACTCATTTGCGTATAACCCTGCGAGAATAAATGTAGGTTCTATTGGTTACTATGATAAGCCTGAAAATGTTATTGTTTCCTCGCTTTATGAGGTTTTCAAGACCTCTGAAGATATTGACGATAGATTTCTTTGGCATTGGTTTAAGAGCGATGCTTTTCAAAGAATGATAGAGCAATATCAGGAAGGTGGAGTAAGATTATATTTTTATTATGATAAACTCTGTATGTGTTCACTTCCTGTTCCCGATATTCAAGAGCAACGAAAAATCGGGAAGCAACTTGACATCCTTGACAACCTTATCACCCTTCATCAGTGTGAGTAAAAACAAAAGTAGGTTCCGACATACACGTACTCAGATGAAGCCAAACTAGCTATTAGTAATGATTTCACAAAACTTTTATGTTATACTATATGCGTAGTAATTAACGATTGTTGATAATAGAAACCTGCAAGCCAAATCAACAATCTCTGCAAGATATACTTAAGGGGGCTAAAAGGGAATGGATAAACGAAAGGTAATATTCAGTAATCGATTTGAGAAAGATAAGCTTGATGATTACTCAACAAATTTAGAAACTGACAACGCAATCACTCCCACCTTTTCAGAAGCTAATGATTTTTTGAAATTTATACAGAAGAACCGCAGAAGTGTTCCAAGTAAAGAGCGAATTGCTGACAAAGACAAATTCATCAAGACCGTTTACGAGCTATCCAACAGTTTTGAAATTGACGCTGACCTGATAGAATTTGCCGAGGGATATGCCGCCAAGATTTATGTAGATTATGCCTGCTACACTGGATATATCAAGAAGTTATTAGCAATTCTTTTTATCCTTGCCGATGATATTTCCTTTTTAGACGGCAGTAAAGAAAATGCCGATATGCTTTTCAGTTTTACTTATCACACACATCATATTTTCCTAAACAACAGAGAAACAACCGATTTCTCATAATGTACCCGATGGCTACTCAAGCGAGCAGCCATCTTTTCGATTTTCCAGACACCGTCTGGAATTTTTAATACGCCGGAATACCGTAACCGTAAATATTTCTGCTTCCGACTGTGTATTGTCTTTGTCTGCAAGCGTCGCCTGAGTTACCCTCTACGGTATAAACTGTGCCATTCTCGCATTTCTCTACGATACCAACGTGGTCTGTTGTACCATCGTCCTCCCAGTCAAAGAAGATAATATCTCCGGCTTTCGGTTCATAGTTTCGGTCGTTCCATCTGTTGTTTGACTTGAACCAATTTGCACCGTCAATACAACCCGCAAATTTCGGAATAAGTCCGCTATCAATATAACCGCACTGGTCGGCACACCAAGATACAAAGCAAGCACACCATTCTACTCGACTGTCAAAGCCATACCAACTCCAGTAAGGTTGTCCGCCCTCATTGCCAATCTGAGTAAGAGCAACCTCAACAATCGCCTGATTGCTACCGGCAGTAAAGGCTCGTCCGTATGGATAGTATCTCAGAACATGAGCCGGATATTGGGTATCTCCATAACTGTCCCAACCAAGTCTTTGTGCCTGCTGAGTGGAAAACTCCACTGCATTGGCATAAGAATATCCGCCATACTTCGATTTTGCCCACGAAATATATCCATTACCAAAGTTGTAGCCTTGCAAAGCAAGTTTGATACGCTCCATATCAATCGGACTTTCCACCTCTGCCGAGGTAAGAGCTGCTTTCAATTCCTGAACTCCACACTGGATAGAATATTCAGGGTCTTTAATTCCAT
>OLRW01000832.1_pt1 | contig 22714 bp, 17 predicted proteins | sample 1672701 | NCBI WGS metagenome assembly OLRW01 (sample SAMEA3136715, study PRJEB25190) | human gut metagenome | biome: human gut; feature: human-associated habitat; material: faeces | place: Austria | collected 2013
CTGCGGATCAACTACATCCACCACAATAAACAGGTAGTAGAGAAACCGGCATTATTCGGCGAAGGAGTAGCATTCTTCTCAGGAGAAGAGAAAGAAGCACCGGACTATGAGCAGGAACTGTTCTATCATATCGTTGCTGACGGAGCAGAACAGATCGTAAAACCTGCACAGGCTGCAGTGGTTACCCGTGTACTGGAAGCAATCTATGAGTCTGCAAAGAGCGGTAAGACAATTTATTTTGATTAAAAGAGTTTTTTGGAAGCTATATTCAATAAACAGAGGGTCAGTCGTGATGGACTGGCCCTTTTCAAATGCCTGTTTCCGGGATAAATCGTAAAAATTTCGAAAATGGTCGGTGAAGCAATCTTGAAAGTTAATTATCAAAATGCTAATATAGTACGGAGTGTCATGTATTATCCCTGTAAATAACAGTAAAATCATGGAAAATGATTTACAGGAAGATGAACGTGGAAGAGAATGATACAATGGATTAGAAAGAGGTATTTTATAATTTGAACTCAAAAATATCAACAAATGTATTTGAAGAGGCTGGAATAACACCGGAAACCCTTATAAAACTGGGACTTCCGCAAGACAGCAGGTCATTATCGCCGATGATGGTCCATTACTGTCAGACAAAATGTGCGTATAAAGATTCGATTCTTTTTTATCGTCTTGGGGACTTTTATGAAATGTTTTTTGAGGATGCGAAAACTGTCTCCCGTGAACTGGAACTTACACTTACCGGCAAAGACTGTGGTCTTTCTGAACGGGCTCCGATGTGCGGGATTCCGTATCACGCAGCAGAAACATATATCAATCGTCTGATCGATAAAGGGTATAAAGTAGCCATCTGCGAACAGGTAGAGGATCCGAAAACGGCAAAGGGAATCGTAAAAAGAGAAGTGACCCGTGTTGTGACACCGGGAACGAATCTTAATATGCAGGAACTGGATGAAGGAAAGAATAATTATCTGATGGCCATCGTATGTGTGGGAGATCATTTTGGGGTATCCACTGCAGATATCACAACCGGTGATTGCTATGTGACAGAGATTGATGAGGAGCGGAAACTCTGGGATGAGATCAATAAGTTCCTTCCGGCAGAAATCATCTGTAATGATGCTTTTCTGGTCTCCGGTGTGGATGTGGACGACCTGAGGAACCGTCTGCATATCTCTGTGTTTGCACTGGAATCCTGGTATTTTGGAGATGATCTGTGTAAGCAGACATTACTGGAGCATTTTAAGATTTCCTCTCTTGAGGGGCTGGGACTGGCTGATTATGACAGCGGTGTGATCGCAGCCGGTTCCCTGTTCCGGTATCTTCTGGATACCCAGAAAAATACCATGGAGCATATGAATAAAATTATCCCGTATACTACAGACCGCTATATGGTTATCGACAGTTCTTCGAGAAGAAATCTGGAACTGGTGGAGACCCTGCGGGAAAAACAGAAACGCGGCTCTCTTTTGTGGGTGTTGGATAAGACGAAAACTGCCATGGGAGCCCGTATGCTGCGAAGCTTTGTGGAACAGCCATTGATCGATGCAGATGCGATCAACGAACGACTGGATGCGGTAACGGAACTGAACATGCAGGCGATGCTTCGCGAGGAGATCCGGGAATACCTGAATCCGGTATATGACCTGGAACGTCTGGTCAGTCGGATCAGTTATCGTTCTGCGAACCCGAGAGATCTGCTGGCATTTAAAATGTCTCTGGAAATGATTCCTCATATTAAGAATCTGCTGGCGAACTTTACCAGTCCGCTGCTGGTACGCATTAACGAACAGATGGATGGCCTGGAAGATCTGTATACACTGTTAGAAGCCTCCATTACGGAAGATCCACCACTGGCAGTCAAAGAAGGCGGGATCATCCGGGAAGGCTATAATGAACAGGTAGATACCTATCGGAATTCAAAAACCCAGGGAAAATCCTGGCTGGCACAGCTGGAAGCAGAAGAGAAAGAAAAAACCGGTATCCGGAATCTGAAGATCAAATATAATAAAGTATTTGGCTATTATCTTGAAGTGACGAACAGTTTTAAAGATCTGGTGCCGGAATACTATACAAGAAAACAGACGTTGACCAATGCCGAGCGCTATATCACACCGAAGCTAAAAGAACTGGAAGATATGATCCTTGGCGCGGAAGATAAATTATTTGCCCTGGAATACGATCTGTTCTGTCAGGTGAGAGAAGAACTGGCTGCACAGATTCCGCGAATCCAGGAGACAGCGAAAGCCATCGCGCAGCTGGATGTCTATGCATCGTTATCCGTGGTCGCCCAGCGCAATAACTATGTACGCCCAACGGTCAATACAAAAGGTGTGATCGACATCAAAAATGGCCGCCACCCGGTTGTTGAAAAGATGATCAACAACGATATGTTCATTGCAAATGATACCTATCTGGACAACGGCAGCAAGCGTGTCTCCGTGATCACCGGACCGAACATGGCAGGAAAATCCACTTATATGCGGCAGACTGCCCTGATTGTTTTGATGGCGCAGATTGGTTCTTTTGTTCCGGCAGAAAAAGCAAAGATTGGTGTGGTAGACCGGATTTTCACCCGTGTCGGAGCTTCGGACGACCTGGCCAGCGGACAGAGTACGTTCATGGTGGAGATGACAGAGGTGGCCAATATTCTTCGCAATGCGACTGCGAAAAGTCTGTTGATCCTGGATGAGATTGGCCGTGGAACCAGTACCTTTGACGGACTGTCCATTGCCTGGGCAGTTATCGAACACATCAGTAATACAAAACTTCTCGGGGCAAAGACTCTGTTTGCTACCCACTATCACGAACTGACAGAGCTGGAAGGAAAGATTCCGGGCGTTAATAATTACTGTATCGCGGTGAAAGAACGGGGCGATGATATCGTATTTTTGCGAAAAATCGTAAAAGGTGGTGCCGATAAAAGTTATGGTATCCAGGTGGCAAAGCTTGCAGGTGTTCCGGACAGTGTTCTGGATCGTGCAAAAGAACTGGTGGATGAACTGGTACATACGGATATTACCAGTACATTTAAAGATCTGGCAGAGAATTCCAGAAAGACAAAACCGAAAGCCGTACATTATGATGAAGTGGATCTGGAACAGATTTCCCTGTTTGATACGGTACAGGATCAGGATATCATAGAAGAACTGAAAAATCTGGATATTACGATGCTGACACCGATGGATGCGATGAATACGTTATATCGGTTACAGAATAAATTAAAAAATCGCTGGTAAACGAAATATAGCAGATGTTATAGCTTAGGAAGGAAATAGATCGATGAAACGACAGATTTCAGTCTTGGATCAGAGTACAATTGATAAGATTGCAGCAGGAGAGGTGGTGGAGCGTCCTTCTTCGGTTGTAAAAGAACTGGTGGAAAATGCCATTGATGCGGGAGCCAGTGCGATTACTGTGGAGATCAAGGAAGGCGGTACCACATTTATCCGTATCACCGATAATGGTACAGGTATTGAAAAAGAACAGGTTCCGCTGGCATTCCTTCGTCATGCGACCAGCAAGATCCGTAAAGTGGAAGATCTTTCGTTGATTTCTTCTCTTGGATTTCGTGGCGAGGCGCTGTCGAGTATTGCTGCTGTTTCCCGTGTGGAACTGATCACAAAACCCCATGAACAGCTGATCGGAGTCCGCTATCAGATTGAGGGCGGTATGGAAAAGGGAATGGAGGAGATCGGTGCGCCGGACGGAACGACTTTCCTGATACGGGATCTGTTTTATAATACGCCTGCAAGGGCAAAATTCTTAAAGACACCGACTACAGAAGCCGGTTATATCAGCAGTTTTATCGAACAGCTGGCACTGTCGCATCCGCATATTTCTTTCAAATATATGCAAAACGGTCAGACGAAACTGCATACTTCCGGAAATAATAATCTGAAAGAAGCGATTTATCAGATCTACGGGAGAGATATTACCAGGGAACTGATTGAGATCCATACAAAAGACCGGGAAGAGACGATCCGAATCGATGGATTTATCGGGAAACCGGTAATTTCCAGGGGAAACCGTAATTTTGAAAATTATTATGTCAATGGACGATATGTAAAGAGTAAGATCGTGACAAAAGCAGTGGAAGATGCTTATCATACGTTTATGATGCAGCATAAATATCCGTTTACCTGTCTTCATATTCAGATCAAAGGCTCTGATGTGGATGTCAATGTGCATCCGACCAAGATGGAAGTACGTTTTTCTGATCAGGAACTGATCTACCGACAGATTTATCAGACAATTATACAGGGTCTGCAGCACAAAGAACTGATTCCACAGGTGACGATTGGAAAAGACCGTTTGGCGGTACGTCCTGCGAACCGGGATAAAGCACCGGAACCTTTCGAGGTACAGCGCCGGCAGATCGAACAGCCGAGAGGATATCAGATGCAGCAGAAAGTACAGCCGGAAGAGTTGAAAAACCGTGCGAAAGCGGCTAACCCGATAGCTGACAGGACAGTAGCAGTGGCAGCTTCCGGTGAAGAAACTCACAAAGGATCGGTTGTAAGGGAGCAGGGAACGGGATGTTACGGAGAAAAGCGTGAGACTGGATACAGGAATGAGAACCCGGCGAAGCAGAATCCGAATTTGCAGGCAGGACAAGTCGTTTCAGACAGAAGAGACAATATAGCTGCTCCGGGTGTTCAGAAGGCTGAACAGATGGATCTTTTCGACGGAAAACTGCTAAGTCCGGAAGCAAAAAAACATCACAAGATCATCGGACAGGTTTTTGATACGTACTGGCTGGTACAGATGGAAGATAAATTGTATATCATTGACCAGCATGCGGCTCACGAAAAAGTGTTGTATGAACGAATCGTAAAAGAAATGAAAGAACGGAATGTAAGTTCACAGATCGTCAGCCCGCCGATCATCATTTCTCTGAATCTGGAAGAACAGGAGAAAATGAAAAAGTATCAGAATATTTTTAAAACCCTTGGGTTTGAGATTGAATCCTTTGGAGGAAGGGAGTACAGTATCCGGGCAGTGCCGCAGAATCTGTTCGGAATGACAGAACAGGGATTTTTTATTGAAGTACTGGATCATCTGGAGGAGGATCCATCCTCAAAAACGCTGGATGTCCTTTCGGATCGGATGGCGACCATGGCGTGTAAGGCAGCGGTGAAGGGAAATCAGAAGTTATCGCTTCGGGAGACAGAAGCACTGATCGATGAACTGTTACAGTTGGAGAATCCGTATAACTGTCCCCATGGCCGACCGACCATTATTTCCATGACCAAATACGAACTGGAAAAGAAATTTAAGCGGATTGTGTAGGTGAACAGAGTGAAGAAACCTTTGATTATATTAACAGGTCCTACTGCAGTAGGAAAAACAAGCCTTTCCATTGCACTGGCAAAAGCGGTGAACGGGGAAATTATCTCCGCGGATTCCATGCAGGTCTATCGTCATATGGATATCGGTTCCGCAAAGATCCGGCCGGAGGAGATGCAGGGAGTCCCCCATCATCTGGTGGACTGTCTGGAGCCGGATGAAGAATTTAATGTGGTACGGTTTCAACAGATGGCAAAAGAAGCCATGAAAGGAATCTATGACCGCGGGCGGATTCCTGTACTGGTGGGCGGTACCGGATTCTATATCCAGGCAGTAACCGGAGACATTGATTTCACTGTGCATGGAGAGGATACGACTTATCGGCAGATGCTGGAAGAAAAAGCAAAGACTGAGGGAGCGCAGGTGCTTCATGAGATGCTTGCTGCTGTGGATCCTGCATCTGCGGCGGCGATTCATGCAAACAATGTAAAACGGGTGATCCGTGCACTGGAATATTACCGGCAGACGGGAAAGCCGATTTCTCAGCATAATGAGGAGCAGCGCCAGAAAGAGTCCCCATATAATCTGGCGTATTTTGTGTTAAATGATGAAAGAACCCGTCTGTATGAACGAATCGATGCCAGAATTGACCAGATGCTTGCCGAGGGACTGATCGATGAAGTGAAAACACTGAAAGAAATGGGCTATCATAAAGGAATGGTGTCCATGCAGGGACTGGGATATAAAGAAATTCTTTCTTATCTGGATGGTACCTGGCCGCTGGAAGAAGCGATTTATGTATTAAAACGGGATACCAGACATTTTGCCAAGCGGCAGATCACCTGGTTTAAGAGAGAACGTCAGGTGGAATGGTTTGACAAGCAGGATTTTGGTTATGATGCACAGGCGATTCTGGATGCCATGCTTGCTTCATTAAGAGAGAAAAAAATAATCAGGTGAGTGTGAAAAATTCTAAATAAATTATAAGATATGCATGAAAGGAAAAACAGAAAATTATGGATTCGGCAATAACAAAAGAAATGTACAAAGAAATGGGAATTGATGGGAAAGTCTATTCTTTCGGACAGGAAATTGCTGAGAGTCTGAAACAACGATTTGAGGAGATCGATCGTGTGGCAGAGTATAATCAGTTGAAGGTGGTTCATGCCATGCAGCAGTGTCGTGCTAGTGAAGCCTGCCTGTATGCTTCCAGCGGTTACGGATATAACGATGTGGGAAGAGATACCCTCGAGGAGATTTACGCGGCTACATTCCATACAGAATCCGCTCTGGTACGTCCACAGATTGCCTGCGGAACCCATGCGCTTGCTGTTGCACTGGCAGGTAACCTGCGTCCAGGAGATGAACTTCTCTCTCCGGTAGGAAAGCCATATGATACTTTGGAAGAAGTGATCGGTATCCGGCCATCAAACGGTTCTCTGGCGGAATATGGGGTTTCCTATCGACAGGTGGATCTGCTGGAAGATGGTTCTTTTGATTTTGAAAATATCAGAAAAGCAATCAATGAGAAAACAAAACTGGTAACTATCCAGCGTTCCAAGGGGTACCAGACCAGACCTACACTTTCTGTAGCAAGGATCGGACAGCTGATTGATTTTATAAAAGAGATCAAACAGGATGTGATCTGCATGGTGGATAACTGTTATGGTGAGTTTGTAGAAACGATAGAGCCTACAGATGTGGGAGCAGATCTGATAGTAGGTTCTCTGATCAAGAATCCAGGTGGCGGACTGGCTCCGATCGGTGGTTATATTGCAGGAAAGAAAGAATATGTAGACAACGCAGCATACCGCCTGACTTCTCCGGGACTTGGAAAAGAGGTAGGGGCAACACTGGGCGTAAATCAGTCTTTCTATCAGGGATTTTTCCTTGCACCAACAGTTACGGCAGCGGCTCTGAAAGGTGCGATTTTTGCAGCCAACGTGTATGAACGTCTTGGCTTTGCAGTAGTTCCGAACAGTACGGAGAGCCGCCACGATATCATTCAGGCAGTTACCTTCGGAGCACCGGAAAAAGTAATTGCTTTTTGTAAAGGCATCCAGGCAGCAGCGCCGATCGACAGCTATGTGGATCCTGAACCCTGGGCGATGCCGGGATATGACAGCGATGTGATCATGGCAGCAGGTGCATTCGTACAGGGTTCATCTATTGAACTGAGTGCGGACGGACCGATCAAGCCTCCGTATGCGGTATATTTTCAGGGCGGACTGACCTGGCAGCATGCAAAACTTGGTATTATGATGAGCTTGCAGAAACTATATGAAAAAGGACTGGTAGAACTTCCATGAAAAGAGTTGTGATCATAGGCGGTGGGGCTTCCGGAATGATGGCAGCGATCCAGGCCGCCCGGACGGGAGCCGCGGTTACGCTCTTAGAACACAATGAGAAACCCGGGAAAAAGATTCTTGCAACAGGAAACGGACGATGTAATCTGACAAATCTTGTACAGGAACCTTCCCGATATCGGAGCAGCCAGCCGGATTTCCCATGGAAAATCATTACACAGTATCCATTAGAAGATACACTGGCATTCTTTTCGGAACTTGGGATCTATATAAAAGACCGGGGTGGCTGGGTATATCCGTACAGCGATCAGGCAGCAGGTGTTGCACAGGTTCTTGAGATGGAAGCAAGACATCAGAAAGTGAAGATAAAAACTACGGAAGAAGTGACAGATATTCTCCGGGAAGATGACCGGTATCTGGTGAAGACAGCTACCTGGAAGTATCCCTGTGACAGCGTGATCGTAGCCTGCGGAAGTCCGGCGTCAAATGTAGAGGGGAGCAGTGCAACAGGTTATGCACTGGCCGAAAAACTGGGACACGCAATAGTGAAACCGTTACCGTCGTTGTGTGGAATCCGTGGAAAAGACAATTATTATCCGAAATGGGCAGGAAGCCGGATGGATGGCCGCATCATTTTGGAAGTGAACGGAAAAATCATCGGACAGGAACAGGGAGAGATTTTATTTACGGAATATGGAATATCCGGAATCAGTGTTTTTCAGCTGAGCCGTTATGCAGTGCGTGGGGCTGCGGAAGGAAAAACAGCTGTTTATCATCTGGATCTGATGCCAAAGCTGACAAAAGAAGAACTCGTACAATATCTGGCAGACAGACAACGGCAGAATGGCACTTATAAGAATCCACAGGAATTACTGATCGGACTGCTTCCGAAGAAGATAATAGATGTTCTGGTAAAGAAAACTTATGAACCGGAAAAGATCGCAGAGAAATTAAAAGACTGGCAGATATCTGTAAAAGGAGCATACGCACTGCGACAGGCACAGATCTGTTCCGGAGGTGTGGATCCGGAAGAACTGACGGACCACTTAGAATCCCGTCTCTATCCGGGAGTTTATTTTGCCGGAGAAGTGATCGATGTGGATGGTCCATGTGGTGGATATAATCTACAGTGGGCATGGTCGAGCGGAGCAGTTGCCGGAAAAGCTGCGGCCAGGGAAGGGAAAATATTATGATTCGTATTTCACAGTTAAAATTGCCGGTGGATCATACTCCGGATGCACTGGAGAAGAAAATCTGTCAGCAGTTAAAGATAAAAAAAGAAGAGCTTTCTTCCTGGAAGATTGTACGCCGATCCCTGGATGCACGGAAAAAGCCGGATTTGAAATTTGTTTATGTGGTTGATGTGGATACCCCAAAGGAACGGAAAATCCTTCATCGCATGCAAAAGATTAACGATAAAAATGTTATGTTAACAAACAAAACGGAATATCAATTTCCTGCAGGAGGAACTGAGAAACTAAAACAGCCGCCGGTTGTCATCGGAAGTGGTCCGGCAGGATTGTTTTGCGCATGGGCACTCGCAAAAGCAGGACTTCGACCGGTTGTTTATGAGCGTGGAGAGAAAGCATCAGAACGAAAGAAAACGGTTGATCAGTACTGGAAAGACGGTATTTTGGACCCGAACAGCAATGTGCAGTTCGGTGAAGGGGGCGCCGGTACATTTTCGGATGGCAAATTGAATACTCTGGTAAAGGATCCGGTGGGAAGACATAGAAAAGTATTGGAGATTTTTGTTCAGGGAGGCGCACCGGACAACATTTTATATGAACAGAAACCCCATCTTGGTACGGATCAGCTGATTGGTATCGTCACATCGTTGCGGGAACAGATTGAACAGATGGGAGGGAGATTCTGTTTTACAAAACAGGTAACAGATCTGGATATCTGCGATGGAAAGATCTGTCGGATCCAACTGAACCGGAATGAGTGGATAGAAACACAGGTCTGTATTGCGGCTGTCGGACACAGTGCCAGAGATACCTTTTCTATGTTAAAAAGACATGGGATCTATATGGAAGCAAAATCGTTTGCGGTAGGTGTGCGTATCGAACATCCGCAGAAGATGATCAATCTGAGCCAATATGGACAACCGAAAGTGAAAGAACTTGGTGCTGCCAGCTATAAACTGACACATCAGCTGGAAAACGGAAGAGGAATCTATTCGTTCTGCATGTGCCCGGGTGGTTATGTAGTGGATGCTTCTTCTGAAAAAGGTTATCTTGCGGTCAACGGTATGAGTTATCAGGCACGGGACAGTCGGAATGCAAATAGTGCTATGATCGTAACGGTTTCACCGCAGGATTATGTGACGTATGGAATGGAGTATCTGCAGCGGATGGGAGAAGATGCTCTTGCGGCTGAACTGGATCAGAATCCACTGGCGGGAATATTCTTTCAGCGGTATCTGGAGCAGAAAGCTTATCAGCTTCATGAAGGCAGGATTCCCGTACAGACCTATGGTGATTTTCATGAAAGAAAAGAGACAAAAGCTTTTGGTGAAGTTGAACCATGCATCCGTGGAAGATATGCTATGAGTAATCTGCGTGAGATCTTCCCGGATTTTCTGGCAGAATCGCTGGATCTTGGAATCGCTGCCTGTGGAAGAAAGATTCATGGATTTGACCGACCGGATGCAATCCTTTCCGGTGTGGAGAGCAGAACCTCTTCTCCGGTCCGGATCTCTCGAAACGAGCAGATGGAAAGTAATGTCCGGGGGTTTTATCCCTGTGGAGAAGGTGCCGGCTATGCCGGTGGGATTACTTCAGCTGCAATGGACGGTCTGCGGGTGGCCGAGGCTGTCTGTAAAAAATATTGCTTATAAATCAGGAATCTTGAATTCACAGAAAATTTATGATAAGATAAATCAAAGTCTGGCAAACAGACTTTCGCTCTCAGCCTGAAGAGATCCTGGCAAGGAGAGCTATTTATGAAATATTCACAACGTATTCAGGAACTTCCGCCGGACGAACGCCCATATGAAAAATGTCTTCATTCCGGACCGGAGAAGCTGACAGACAGCGAACTTCTGGCTGTTGTTCTACGATCCGGTACCCGTGGAAGCTCCTCTGTACAACTGGCCGATGAGGTTTTGCATCTTGGACAAAATGAACAGGGTCTGCTTGGAATCTATCATCTTTCCATGGAAGATCTGATGCAGATTCGGGGAATCGGCCAGGTAAAAGCCGTACAGATCAAATGTATTGGAGAACTGTCCAAGCGGATTGCAACCAGAGAAGCCGGAAAACTTCTGGATTTTCACAGTCCGGACACAATTGCAGCGTATTATATGGAACGGATGCGGCACGAAGAGCAGGAGCAGATGATTTGTACGATGTTAAATACAAAAAATCAGTTTTTAGGTGACGAAGTGATCTCGAGAGGAACAGTTAATTCTTCTCTGGTATCGCCAAGAGATCTCATTCTTGCGGCCTTTCGTCACCGGGCTGTCTATATGATCCTGGTGCATAATCATCCCAGCGGTAATCCGGAACCAAGCAAAGACGATCTTCTTTTTACAAAAAGAGTATGGAAGGCCGGAGCACTGGTAGATATTCCACTTCTGGATCATATTGTGATAGGGGATCAGCAGTATTTCAGCTTTCGACAGGAGGGGTTGCTTTCCTGACAGAGATATTGCCGGAATATAGCGGTTCGGTGAAAGCGGTGAACCGTTATGTTGGGATATGCAAAACAGAAGGGATATGCATTTATGTTTAAAAACCATGTATATGGAATTGACCTGGGCAGTAATATGATCAAGATTTACTCTCAGAACAGTAATGAAATCTTAAAAGAGAAAAATATGATTGCCATTCGCAACAAAGATACTGTACTTGCCGTTGGAGATGAAGCATATGAAATATACGAAAAGAATCCGACAAATGTAAAGGTATCTTCTCCGATGCTCAATGGTATGATCGCAAACATCAGTCACCTGGAGATCATGCTTCAACTGCTGCTGGACAAGACCGGACGCAGCGTTGGGCGGCACCCGGTGATTTATTTTGCTGTTCCGGTAGATATGACAGAGATAGAAAAGCGTGCATATTACAGTATCGCCCATACCGGACAGCTCAGACAAAGTAAGGTACTTCTGGTGGAACGTCCGATTGCAGATGCACTGGCGCTTGGTATTCCGATCATGCGTACCAAGGGATCCATGATCGTAAACATTGGAGCAGCTACAACAGAGATTTCTGTTATTGCAGATACCCGTGTGATCATCAGTAAGGTGATACCCGTAGGCGGTGACCGTCTGACACAGGATATCCTGACAACGATCCGCAGAAAGCTTAATTTTTCTATCAGTGAACGTACAGCCGGAAGATTGAAAGTATCTCTTGCAAATCTGGAAAAAGATACGAAGGATGCGAGAAAAATCATCGGTATTGACTGTGTGAGCGGTTTGCCGAGAGAACGCGTGATTACTTCTCCGGCAGTAAATGAGGCGATCACTCCGGCGATTTGTGAGATCATCACAGAGATTCGGGCTTTTCTGGAGCGTATTCCACCGCAGATACATAAAGTGATCTTATCAGAAGGGATCTACCTTACCGGTGGCAGTACACATCTGCCATATATTGACAGGGTTCTGTCCAGGCAGATCGGCTGCCCGATCCTGCTGTCACATTATTATGAACTGTGTACGATCTATGGGCTGAGAGAAATTATCACCCACGATGCACTTCATCACTGGGCTTTCACTCCCAAAAAACAGAAATAAGGAGCTGTCATGAAAAAAAAGAACCAATATAAAATGAAAACAAAACATCTGATAACTATGATGACAATCCTGTGTCTCGGACTGATCGTCCTGTCTCTTTCAACCAGTTTTTCTTTTGCACCGGTGCGTAATGTCCTGGGTTATGTGATTGTTCCTTTTCAGAATGGGATTAATGAAGTGGGAAACTGGATGACGGATCAGAAAAACGGATTCCAGAGTATGAAAAAGCTGTCTGCGGAGAATGAAAAACTTCAGAAACAGGTGGATGAACTTCAGGCTAAAAACACTACACTGTCTCAGGACCAGGAAGAACTGGATCGTCTGAGAACATTGTATAACCTGGACACAGACTATTCGGAGTTTGAGAAAGTCGCTGCGCAGGTGATCGGAAAAGATACCGGTAACTGGTACAGCACGTTCCTGATCAACCGGGGAAGTTCAGATGGTATTGCGGTAGATATGAATGTTATCGCGGATGGTGGTCTGGTAGGAATCGTTACGGAAACGGGGGCACATTGGGCTACGGTTCGTTCGATCATTGATGACAGCAGTAATGTCAGCGCAACTGTCACATCCATTTCTCAGAACTGTATGGTAACAGGAGATCTGCAGATGATGGACGACGGTAAGATCCGTTTTATTCAGCTGACAGATAAAGAGGATCAGGTACAGGAGGGAGATAAAATCGTAACCTCTTCTGTCAGTAACAAATTTTTAAAAGGAATTCTGATCGGTTATATCAGTGAGGTTTCTACAGATGCCAATAAACTGACCAAAAGTGGTACGATCATTCCGGCAGTGGATTTTAATGATATTCAGGAAGTCCTGGTTATCAAGGAACTGAAGCAGCAGAAGACAGAGGATGTGACTTCGGAGGAATCACAGACACCAGATGACAGCACAACTCCGACACCGGATCCGACGCAGGATGCACAGGAGGATGAACAATGAGAAGAAAGCTGATTCTGGCGGTATTGATTCTGCTGGCATTTGTCTTACAGGGAACCGTGTTCCAGACACTGTCCATCGCTTCCATCGTTCCCAATCTGCTTTTGATCCTCACAGTATCGTTTGGATTTATGAGAGGAAAAAAGGAAGGAATGTTCGTGGGATTTTTCTGCGGTCTCCTGATTGATATTTTTTATGGAAGTATGATTGGCTTTTATGCGCTTATTTACATGTATATTGGATTTTGCAATGGCTTTCTGTATAAAATCTTTTTTGATGAAGATGTAAAAGTGCCAATGGTACTGGTTGCCGGCAGTGATATCGCGTATGGAGTACTTGTATACGGATTGCAGTTTATGCTCCGTGGCCGGCTGGATTTTTTCAGCTATCTGCAGCATATTATTCTTCCGGAGATGGTATATACAGTACTGCTTACGGCAGTTTTATACCGACCGCTCTATCGATTAAACCGCTGGCTTACGGAAAATGAATGGGAGGGACCCAAGTTACCTTGATGAGACGACCAAAAAAAAGACATAAAAAATTTATTATTCCACGGACTACAGTGCTGATTTTTATCTTTGCAGCTCTGAGTATGGTATTGATTCACCGCCTGTTTTCTCTGCAGATCATCCATGGACAGGAATACGCGGACAACTTCAGTATTATGACGACAAAAACAAGAACACTGAAAAGTACCCGAGGAAACATCTACGACCGAAACGGTCAGGTGCTTGCTTCCAACGAACTGTCCTATTCGATCACACTGGAAGACAGTGGTGACTATGCAAGTAATACAGAAAGAAACCGCAGCCTGAATGGAGAAATCTACAAGATTATCCAGATTATCGAAAGCAACGGAGATACTAGCAGCAGTGATTTCCGTATTAGTGTCGACAGTTCCGGAAACTACAGTTACGATGTGGAAGGTACGACACTGTCACGTTTTAAAGCGGATGTATATGGACACAGTTATATTGACGATCTGACAACAGAGGAGGCAAATGCTTCTGCTCAGCAGATGGTAGAAGATATGCTGAAACGATATGAAATTCCATATGATCACAGTGACTATAAGGCTTCGGAACTGAAAAAAGCGCAGGAAGCCGGTCTTCCGGAGCAGCTGACAAAAGAAGAGACATTGAAGATTATATCGGTAAGATATGCACTTTCCACAACCAGTTTCCGAAAATATATTCCGGTAACGATCGCAACCGATGTTTCTGAAAATACGGTAGCTGCGATCCAGGAAAACAAGAGTCTGCTGGAAGGTGTGGATGTGCAGGAAGATTCCGTGCGTGTCTATACCGACAGTATTTATTTTGCACCGCTTCTTGGATATACCGGAAAGGTTTCTTCGGACGAACTTGCAGATCTTAGGACAGAGAATCCGGATGCAGGTTACAGCACTACTTCTATTGTAGGAAAATCCGGTCTGGAGAAGGTTATGGAGTCGACGCTTCAGGGAAAAGACGGATCGGAAAAAGTATATGTAGATTATTACGGAAAAGTGTTACAGATCGGTGAAGATTCCAAAGAAGATCCGGTACAGGGCAATAATGTATATCTTACTATCGATAAAGATCTGCAGATTGCCTGCTACAAGGTGCTTGAACAGAAGATTGCCGGTGTGCTGGTAGCCAATATCCAGAATATCAAGACTTTCAAAGCAGATGAAAATACCGATGCATCCACGATCCCGATCCCAATCTATGACGTGTATTATGCGCTGTTAAATAATTCCGTAATCGATATCGATCATTTTACGGCAGCAGATGCCTCTGAGACTGAGCAGAAGATTGCGGCAGCGCTGGAACGGAAGCAGGAAGAAATCTTCCGGAAAGTGGACGAACAGCTGACCGGAAGTGATACAAAACCATATAAAGACCTCAGCGAGGAGATGCAGGGATATGTCAGCTATATTGTCAATGATCTGCTGATGGACAAAACAGGTATTCTTTCTGAGACATCCATCGATAAGAATGATGAGACGTACAAGGCATGGACAAAAGATGAGACAATTTCTCTTCAGGAATATCTTACCTATGCGGCAAGCCAGAACTGGATCGATATTTCCAAGTTTTCAGATAAAAACACATATCTGGATTCCACAGAAGTATATCAGGAACTATCTGCATATATTTCAGATTATCTGTCTACGGATCAGGACTTCAGTAAGATGTTATACAAATATCTGCTTCTGGACGATGAGATTACAGGAAAGCAGCTGTGTACAGTACTGTATGAACAGGGAGTCCTTTCCACCGATGATGAGGACTATCAGAACTTCAAAGCCGGAAATCTATCTGCGATGGATCTGATGCTTCATAAGATCAGTTCTCTGGAAATTACACCGGCGCAGCTGGCGCTGGATCCTTGTTCCGGTTCTGTTGTTATCACAGATCCGTCCACCGGAGAGACACTGGCATGTGTATCTTATCCGGGATATGATAATAATCGTCTTGCTAACAATATGGATACAGATTATTACAGAAAACTGAATAAAGATTTGTCTACACCATTTTATAATAAGGCGACACAGGAACGTACGGCACCAGGTTCTACATTTAAACCGGTAACAGCGATTGCCGGTCTGTCAGAAGGAGTTATTACAGATAATGACTATATTTACTGTGGCGGCCGATTTGATAAACTGCAGGGAGCACCACTGAACTGCTGGTTGCTGAGCGGACATGGTGCACTTTCTATCAGGGATGGTATTGCCAATTCCTGTAACGTATTTTTCAGTGAAACCGCTTATCGTCTTGGACAGAATGCAGAAGGAACATTTAATGATAATACAGCGATGCAGCAGCTGATTAAGTATGCGAATCTGCTTGGGCTGGATAAAAAGTCCGGGCTGGAGATATCTGAAGCATCGCCACAGGTTTCCAACGAACTGCCAATCCCGTCCGCTATCGGACAGGGTACTCACAGTTATACCACGTCTCAGCTTGCCAGGTATGCAACGGTTCTGGCGAGCAGTGGTAATGTATATAATCTTTCACTGTTAGATAAATCAACAGATTCCGATGGAAATCTGATTGAAGATTATACTCCGGAAATGATTGATCATGTGGAACTGAGTCAGGGGATCTGGGATGATGTCCATGTCGGTATGGAAGGCGTTATCACCAAATCCAACTGGGGTATTTTCCAGGATCTGAACGTTACACTTGCAGGTAAAACCGGTACAGCACAGCAGAGTAAAAACCGTGCAAACCACAGTTTATTTATCGGTTATGCACCGGCAGATAAACCACAGATTGCGTGGGCAATCCGTATTGCAAACGGTTATGCGTCAACAAACTCCGAACTGGTGGCAAAGGATATTCTGAACTATTACTTCGGACTGAAAGATGAAACAGAGATTCTTACCGGACAGGCAAGTACAGCCAGCAATTCCAACGCAGGTACAGACTGATCGAGATGCAAAAGACAGACAATATGAACAAATATCAGGAGGATTGGATATGAGTGAAGTAATTGTTGTTACATCCGGGAAAGGCGGGGTCGGTAAGACGACAACTGCTGCCAATATCGGTACCGGACTTGCGGCACTGGATAAAAAAGTAGTTCTGGTAGATACAGATATCGGCCTTCGAAATCTGGATGTGGTACTGGGACTCGAAAACCGAATTGTGTATAATCTCGTAGATGTCATCGAAGGAAACTGCCGATTAAAACAGGCGCTGATCAGGGATAAACGGTATCCCAATCTGTTTTTGCTTCCATCTGCACAGACCAGAGATAAAACCTCTGTTACACCGGAGCAGATGAAAAAATTATGTGAGGAACTGAAAAAACAGTTTGATTACATCCTGCTGGACTGTCCGGCAGGAATTGAGCAGGGATTTCGGAATGCCATCGCCGGAGCTACCAAAGCTCTGGTAGTGACAACACCGGAGGTTTCAGCGATTCGTGATGCGGATCGGATCATTGGTCTTCTGGAAGCGGAGGATCTGAGAGATATCCGTTTGATTATCAATCGCCTCCGCATGGATATGGTAAAACGGGGAGATATGATGTCCGTGGAGGATGTGTCGGATATTCTGGCAGTACCTCTGATCGGTATCCTCCCTGATGACGAACAGGTTGTAATTGCTACGAATCAGGGAGAACCTCTGGCAGGCAAGCCAGGTCTGTGCGGACAGGCTTATCTCAATATCTGTCATCGGCTTCTTGGTGAAGAAGTCCCCTTCCAGGATCTCGATGTGAAAAAAGGAATTTTGGGACGATTGTTTGGCAGATAGGAGGGAAGCAATGAGTATCTTCGGCAAAAAACGGAAAGCCTCTGGCACCATTGCAAAAGACAGACTCAAACTGCTTCTCATATCGGATCGGGTGAGCTGCTCACCTCAGACGATGCAGATGTTAAAAAACGATATGATAAAAGCTGCGGGAAAATACATACCTGTTGATGCAGGAAAGGTGACAATCTGTTTTCATCAGTCACCACCCGTTCTCACAGCAGATATACCGTTAAAATCCAGAAAGGATACAGGATCTTAACATGTTTAAACTTTACAGATTGAAAAATTATAATTTCCGGCTGATCATCTGGCTTCTGATGATCAGCGGAATCGGAGTGCTGCTGGTGGGAAGTGCAAAAGCTTCTCTGCAGTCGAGACAGCTGATCGGTGTGATTCTTGGTCTTGTGGTGATGGTTGTAGTTTCTTTGATGGACTACAGCTGGCTGTTGAATTTTTACTGGATCATCTACGGGGTAAACATTATAATGCTGCTGATCGTTCGGTTCTTCGGGGATTCTGCAGGTGGTGCTACCCGATGGCTGGATCTTGGCTTTGTACGTTTTCAGCCGACCGAGCTTTCGAAGATCTTGCTGATCATGTTTTTTGCCCGGTTTCTGATGGATCACGAAGATACCCTGAATACCTGTAAGACTATTCTGGCTTCCGTAGTGCTCCTTGCAGTGCCGCTGGTTTTAATAAAGATTCAGCCGGATCTGAAAAACACGATCACTGTTACGATTATATTCTGTCTGATGATGTATGTGGCAGGCCTGAGTTATAAGATCATTGGTGCTATTCTGGGAGTTGCCATTCCGCTGGTTATTGTGGCATTCATTCTGATCACACAGACAGATATCAAGATTATTGACTCCTATCAGAAAGACAGAATCATGTCCTGGATGTATCCGGAAGACGAGACCTACAAAGATGATGTTATCCAGCAGCAAAATTCAATTACAGCTATTGGTTCCGGTGAACTTACCGGAAAAGGATATAATAATAACAAAGTTTCCTCTGCAAATAAAGGAAATTTTGTTACTCAGATTCAGACAGACTTTATCTTTGCGGTTGCAGGTGAAGAACTTGGGTTCATCGGAAGCGTTTTTATCATATTGCTCTTGTTCCTCATTGTGGTTGAATGTATAATTACAAGCAGAAAGGCCAAGGACCTGTCCGGTAAGATTATATGTTGCGGCGTAGCAGGCGTCGTTGGCTTCCAGAGTTTTCTGAACATCTGTGTAGCCACCGGCGTTCTTCCAAACACAGGAACACCGCTTCCCTTTGTAAGTTATGGTCTGACATCTCTGGTCAGTCTGTATATTGGTATGGGTCTGGTATTAAACGTAGGTTTGCAAAACAGAAGATATTTGGGAGGAGAAAAAAATGAACATTGGCTTCATCGCACACGAATCTAAGAAAAAACTGCTTCAGAATTTTTGTATTGCATACAGAGGAATCCTCAGCAAGCATCAGCTTTATGCCACCGGGACATCCGGGCGTCTGATTGAGGAGGCTACGAATCTGGACGTCCATAAACTTCATGCGGGACATGTGGGCGGCGAACAGCAGATGGCATCTATGATTGAACAGAATCAGATGGATCTGGTGATTTTCCTTTGCGGACCATATCAGGAGAAAAAGCATGAACCGGATGCACATAAGATTTTCCGTTTATGTGATACACATATTATTCCGTTGGCAACAAATCTTGCCACAGCGGAACTTCTGATCAAATCCCTGGAAAGAGGAGAACTTGACTGGCGTGAAATGTATAAAAAATAGAAAACGATTATTGAAACCTATCAAAAAAAAGTATCGGGATACACTGATTCTTACAGGGATTCTGATTCTGTTTTTTGGTGTGGGAATTACCGCACTCGTACTTCTCCGCCGCTCTTCACAGCTGGATATGACTTCAGCTTATTCGGTAAAAGAAGAGATGTACGGTACACATGGTGCAGAAATCAGTACACAGAAAGCCGATTCCTTTGCCTCGTCATATGCAGTTTCCTCCGGAAATATGAGTCTGGAAGGTGTTGCGATCAGTGATACGACAAAAGCCGGTCTTTTCGATTTGGATCATGGATCTGTGATGTTTGCTCAGAATATTCATGAAAAATCATATCCGGCGAGTATCACAAAAATTATGACAGCGATTCTGGCATTTAAGAATGGGAATATGGACGACATAGTGACAATTCCGGCAGAGGCTCTGAACCAGGAATCCGGTTCCACAGAGATTGGCTTTCAGGAAGGAGATCAGGTAACACTGGATGAACTTCTTCATGGTCTGCTGATCTATTCCGGGAATGATGCTGCGGTTGCTATAGCACAGCATATCGGCGGAAGCGTGGATCAGTTTGTGGAAATGATGAATCAGGAAGCACTGGAGCTTGGTGCAACCAATACACATTTTGCCAATCCTTCAGGACTGCAGGATGAAAATCATTATACAACAGTATACGATATTTATCTGATGTTACAGGAAGCGATGACGTATCCACATTTTCTGGAGATTGCACAGCTTAGTTCTTATAATCTTACCTGTACCAGAGGTGAGCAGGAAGTAACTTTTCATCTGGATGCTACCGATCAGTATCTGACCCGTCAGGTGACGGCACCGAAGAATGTGACGGTGCTTGGCGGTAAGACCGGTACAACATCAGATGCAGGCTCCTGTCTGGCACTGTTGAGCCAGAATGCCTATGGGGAACCGTATATTTCTATTGTTCTTCACGCGGCAAATAAGACGAATCTGTACACGTATATGAATCAGTTGCTTTCTGCGATCAATCAGTAGAATCAGCTGATTTTCAAAAATATCAGAAACAGGAAAGAAATGCACCAGGCGTTGTGCGTTTATTTCCTGTTTTTTTTGAAATTTTTCAGATTTTTTCAAATTTACCATTGTATTTCTTGGTGAAATATTCTATAATTACAACAACAGAACAGTACTTTTTGGTAATATATACCAGAAATCAAAGGAGGAAACTGCTATGGTTCAATTAATTGTAGGCAAAAAAGGTAAAGGAAAAACTAAGCAGCTTTTAGATAAAGTGAACGGAGCCATTAAAGCTGCTGAAGGTAACATTGTATATCTGGATAAAAGTTCCAAACATATGTATGAACTGAACAATAAAATTCGTCTGATCGATGTATCCGGATATCCGATTAAAAATGCAGATGAATTCATCGGTTTTGTATGTGGTATTGTATCTCAGGATCATGATCTTCAGGAAATGTATCTGGACAGCTTCCTGAAAAATGCAAAATTGGAAGGAAAAGATATTACCGATGCACTGCATCAGTTAAAAGATATTTCCGAGGCATATAAAATTAATTTTGTATTAAGTGTTTCCATGGATAAAGAAGAATTACCTGCTGAATTTCAGGATGATATCATCATTGCCTTGTAAAACTGTAGCAGATGAAAAGAGGGTTGCCTGTTGGCGACCCTCTTTTCATGTTTTACGCGAGTAACGAGCCAAAGTCCGTGCATGCACGCGACCCTGGCGACTGTCGCGATAACTATGAGAAACTCGCGGAACGTGTTTCTCATAGTTATCCGCAGCTTACGGGTTAGTGTCGGCGAGACGACTGAAAAAGGTGCAAAGGTACAGACCGCTTAATCCAACCAGGATATAGATGATCCTGGAAAGCCAGGATAAATTGCCGAACAAGAAAGCAACCAGATCGAATTTGAACAGTCCTACCAGCCCCCAGTTAATTGCACCTGTGATTGTCAGTATCAGTGCTGTATAATCCAAACCTTTCATCTTAATTTGATCAACCTCCTGTTTTTTTCGTTATCTCCAGTATTTCCACGATTTCACAGAATATGCATATTTTTTTTCTTGTGTATTCGTCATAGGGATGATAGAATAATTTTATATGAGTATAAGTCAGAAAAACGAAGGGGAGTGTTTTCATGACTACAAAAAGGAAAAATAAAATATCAGATTTCTGTTAAGGCAAGTGATGCGGAGAATAACGTGGTTATTAAAGATCAGCTTGGTGATGGACTTTCCTTTGACAAAACTAGTGTTATAGTAAAAAAGAACGACTCCAAAGTGAATATAACGCCAGTCTATTCAACAGATGAAAAAACAGCAATCTTTAATTTGGGAGATATGACGGCTAATGATAATTATGTAATCGAATATTGGACATCAATTATCAACTATAACAGTATGTATAATAATGGAAATAATGAAGTTACTATTACAAAGAGCAATTCATATACATACCAGTCAGAAGGAAAAAATGAAATATCCGGGAATCAGGTTATAAATACATTTACAAAAAAATGGGTAACAAAGAACGGAAGTTATAATTCTGAGGAGAAATCAATTGACTGGACAATTACCATAAATGAGGGAAGTCCGTTAAATATCAATGGTGCTGTTATTAAGGATGTTCCTGGTGTGAATGTCTCAATTCCGGATGATACCGTTGTAACTGTAAAAAGAGACGATGGAACTTCTTTTACAATTACGGGAAAACAGCTTAAAGACGGATATCAAATTACAGATACGGAGTATATGGGAAAATATGTGTTTACTTATACAACAATTTTGCCCAGCGATGTTCAATCTGTTATTGGTAACGTTAATGTAAGCAATCGTTATGAATTTAATAATGGAAAAGGTCAGAATACGACTGGTTCAAAAGAAATTGGTGTAGAGCCGATTCCTGCTGTAACAAAGGAATGCACCTATTATACAAATAATAACAATGGTGCGAATACTGCAGACTGGAAAGCAACTATAATAATCACATCCAGTGGCAAACATGTATTTTATGACGAATTAAAAGATGATATGACTTTAGTGGCTGGTTCTGTTAAGATTACAGATGAGACCGGAAAAGAAGTATCAAAAAAAGTAGTGGTTGATAACGGACAAAAAAGCTTTCACATTACATTTGCGGACGAGACAGTCGAAAATGGGAAACAGAAAAAATATATAATTACCTATAAAAGCAATTACGATTATAATAAAATACCTACTACTGGCACTGTGTCAAATACCAGATATACTTATCATAATCAATGTAAATTAGATGATAATCCGTGGGTGGAGGCGAAATTTACAGTACAGGGAGGTGAAATATTTAATAAGCAACCAGCTGATGGAGCTGATTATGACGCTGTAAATAAGACAATTAAGTAT